>Ga0209943_1001827_pt1 | contig 12297 bp, 10 predicted proteins | sample SalPonR1_B_D2_MG_FD_185698 | JGI IMG/M metagenome (GOLD analysis project Ga0209943, IMG submission 185698) | Salt pond soil microbial communities from South San Francisco under conditions of wetland restoration - Salt Pond MetaG R1_B_D2_MG... ... | reverse complement strand
TAGTGAAGTAAAAGAAGTTGATGAATTTGAAGGAAGATATTATCCGGTGATAAGTATTATGGAAAATAAACTAAGAGAAAATACAAGTACTGAATTTATTGTTGAAAAAATTGAGTTTAATCCTGAGATAGATGAGAGTATATTTACATTAGAAAATTTACAATAATAAGGAGGTAATTATGAATAAAAAGCTTTTGATTATTTTCAGTTTTTTACTAATAATTTTACTATCCTTAACTGCTTCAGCTGAGGTTGAAATAGGTGGAGAAGTAGGGGTTGATTCAAGTGTTATTTTTAATAATAATCAAAGTGAATTTTATTTAACAGAGAATCTAAAAATTAAATTATTTATTCCTCAAACAAAAAGTGCTGAAGTAAAAGTAGATTTTGAGCTAAGGAATAATCAATTTGGTACAAACACTACTTTTAAAAAATTATATATAAAAAGAGGATATAATAATTTTAATATTAGTCTGGGAAGACAGCCGGTTTCCTGGTCATTTGGATCATTAATTAATCCAGTTGATTTTAATTTTGGAGCAGAGATTATGGATCAGTCTCAATCAGCTAAATATATTGATGCTGCAAAAATTTATATACCAGTTAACTGGAAATCTGGAGTGGAAATAGTGGCCAACCCTCAATTAGAAATTATTGATCCTGAATCAAAGAAATTGAATTTTAAAGGTACAAAAACTGGGATTAGGGCTAGAACTATGATAAATAATTATGATCTATCATTAAATTATATAAATGATCCTCTGGATATTAATAGAAAAAACAAAATAGGATTAAGTTTAAAAGGTGACTTAGGACCCCTGGGTCTATATTCAGCAGTTAGTTATGAAAAATCGACTAAGCAAACCATTGAAGATGAAAATATATATTTATTGGGACTTGATTATAGTAAAACAATTAATTATGATCAGCGAGTTTATTTACAGGGAGAAGTTATTAATTTAAGCTCAATTAAACTCAAAGAATTTGCAACAACTTTATTACAGGCTGACATCTCAGATAATTTAGAATTAGATGAAAAAAGATATAATCTTTTAGCAGGAAATATATCTTATTCAATTAATAATTTTTCAAGTGTAAATTTATTTTTATTAGGGAATATTAATGACAGCAGTTTTGCCTTAACACCTCAATATAAAAATCAACTACCTGGAAATATAGATTTAACTATAAGTAGTATTTTAGCAACCAGCAAAAACAAAGATTTTTTCAATCAGGAAAATGTACCACTATCCATAAATTTTAATTTAAGCTATTCTTTTTAAAAATTAATTCTATAGATAAATTTATTTGTTATGGAGGGTTTTTATGTATTTAATAAGATTAGCAATCAAAAATCTAACCAGACATAAAAAAAGAACGTTATTAACTGCAGGGATTATTGCTTTAGCAGTAGTATTTTATATATTTTTAGATTCTTTAATGTTGGGTATGAGAAATAAAGCTTTATCAAATATAATTGATTTTGAAAGTGGTCATATTCAGGTTGCTAATGAAAATTATTGGGAGCAAAGAGATGAATTTCCTTTAGAAAATTTAATGAACCAGGATGGAGAAACAGCAGCAATAATAAAGGAAACTGAAGGAATAAAGGGAATTTCTCCTCAATTAAAATTTCTGGCCAGATTAAATAATGGTGTGGATGAGATTCCAATTCCTGTTGAAGGAGTTATACCTCAAAATGAAAAAGAGGTATTTGAAAAAGATAAATATTTTGTGAAAGGTGATTATTTTGCTAAGGGTGAATATAAAGCTGTTTTAGGAAAAAATCTAGCAGAATTAATGGGGCTAAAAAATGGTGATTATTTCACTTTAGTATTTAGAACAAAAAATGAGACATTTAATACAATTGATTTACAAATATCAGGGCTTTTAGAAACCCCTAATCCTAATATCAATTCTAATAGAATATTTATTCCTCTTTCTATAGCTCAGAAAGTTCTTAATGTAGATAATAAAATTAGTCAGTATGCTATAAGAACAGAAAAAAAGGAAGTTGAAGAAGAAATTAAATTGTTAAATAATGAATTAAATGGTGAAATAACAGCTTTTCCCTGGCAGGATTCTGCTTCTTCTATGATAAAATTAAGTCAGGCTCAAGAAATAGAAAGTGAAATTATTTTAGGTATTATTTTAATTATTGCTGTTTTAGGTATTATAAACTCCATTATATTAGCAGGAATAGAAAGAATCGAAGAAATAGGGATGATGAAAGCTCTTGGTATGAAAGAAAGAGAAATTATTTTGACATTTGTTTATGAATCTACTGGCATTGGAGTTTTAGGAGCATTTATAGGATCTGTATTTAGTTTTATAGGAGTTGGTTTATTTCAAAAATATGGAATTGATTTTTTTAAATTAATGGGAACCGACTATGATTTTAGTGATTTTGGGATGCCAATTATGGGAAAAGTTTATGGTGAATGGAATCCTGAGACCTTTCTCTTTATTATTGTATTTGTGATTTTGATTAGTAGTATAGTTAGTATTTTTCCTGCAATGTGGGCAGCTAAAAAAGAAGCAGCAAAAGCAATTCACCATAAACAATAAAAAGTCTATAATTATCCAAGTTGTGTTTCATCTATAAAATATTTAAATGAGATTACTAATGGTAGTGAAATCAAAACTCCAATTAAGCTAAATCTCATTCCTACTAAAAGACCATATTTATCTATGAAATAACCAATTGCCATTGGTCCCAGACTATAGATGATTGTATAAAGAGTTGAAAAAAGACCAAAACCTGACCCCTGATATTTTTCAGGGGATTTTTTCATTACATAGGAATTGATTAAGGTATTATGGCTTTTGAAAGTAATTCCTAGAACTATAAGTGTTAAAATAATCATAAAGTGATTAATATGTAGGGTAAAAATAATAAAAAAGATGAGATTAAGAGCAGTAAGTGTAGCAAAAATTCTTTTTACTCCAAATTTATCAGCAGCCCAGGCAACTCCCATTTTGGTAATGAGTCCACTTACAGCTATTATTGTAAAAAGCTTATTGGCATTAGAAAAACTATAATTTTTTGCTTCAGCTAAAGCAGTAGGAATAAAAGATTCAAAACCTTTTATAGCAAAAAAACCAAAACCTCCTACTAAGGTAGCCCAAATTATAAATTTTCTAAGATTAGGGTGTTTGAAAACTTCAAATATTTCCGTTAATTCTTCTTTAAAACTATTTTGATTTTCTGGATCACTTTTTATAGTTTTTTTGATTTTTTTGCCTTTCATAAAATAGGCAAATAAAAAACTGGTAATTATAATTCCTATACCAGCAGCCAAAAATAGACTATTCCAGGAATAACCTAGATTTTCTAGAAATAAAATTACAGCTAAAGGTGCTATAAAACTGGCTGTACCTCCAAAAAGTTCTAAAAGAGCAGTGGAAGTTGTTTCTTTACCTGTTTTTCCTATCAAAACTGAAAAAGTATAGCCTGCTGTAGTATAAAGGCCTGTTGCTCCTCCCATTAAAAATGATAAAATTGCAAGAACTAAATAATTTGGTGAAAAACTTAATAATAATAGACTTAAACCTGTTAAAAAACTACTATAAATTATTGTTTTTTTACAACCATATATATCAGTTAAAATTCCGGAAGGGAATCTGGTAAAAGCATAACCTAAATAGACGAAGGTTATTAGAGAGCCAGCCTGAGTTGAACTTATACTTAGAGAGTTTTTTAAAGGTGATAAAAGTGGGGTATATATGAATTTGGCAATACCGGAAAAGAAAAATAATATTGAATTTAGTACAAAAACTACAATATAGTTTGGATTATCTGTGTCCATTAATTAGTCTCCTCAAATATATTTTGGATCATTTTTTGAAATTTTTCTGGTTCATAATTTTTATAATCTTCTATTAGTTCTAAAACTTTATCAAGTTGTTCTTTAGTTATTTCGCCATTTTCATAAAGGTCATAATAATTGTTAGTTAAAGTTAAAGTTATTTTTTGATCTATATTATCTTTATTAAGCATCAGGCATACTCCCTTCTATTGATACATTTTCAGGATCAACAAAACGAATATGTTCTTCATCAAATGAAAGTTTGATAGAGCCGGTTTGGCCGGTTCTTTGCTTGGCAACAATTATATCTGTTTCATCTTCTGTACCTTCTGCAATAGCTTTTTCACGGGCGGCAGCACTTGTATGTGCTTCCCGGTAAAGAAAGATTACCCCATCAGCAATTTCTTCAATATTACCAGAATCTCTTAGGTCAGATAAAACCGGTCTTTTGTCAGATCTACTTGTAAAACTTCTACTTATCTGTGAAATCAAAATAATAGGAACATTTAATTCAGATGCTAAATTTCTTAATTGGAGAACAATTTCACCAATTGCTCTTGAAGTGTTTTGAATCTGATCATCAGGAAGTTGAATCATTTGCAGATAATCAATAACTACTAAACCAATATCATCTAATTGAGATCTAAATTTACGTAACCGGGCTCTTATTTGAGCGACATTCAAACCTCTTTCATCAGAGATCATTAATGGGTATTCATGCATATTATCAAGTGCTTTAGAGATGCGATTTTCTTCTTTTTCATTTGTTTGGCCCTGGGAATATTTCCAGGCATGAACCTGTGATTCAGAAATTACCATTCTATCTACTACCTCAGTTGCATCCATTTCAAGACTTATCATTGCTACTGGTACATCTCTTTTTAAGACATTTTGAGCAATATTAATAGCAAAGGCAGTTTTACCCATACTGGTAGATGCTGCTATTACAGAAAGGTGACCCTTTTTGAATCCGCCAATTAAATTATCGAGAGAAATAAAACCACTTCTAAGACCTACATCTGCTTCTCCATTTTTTCTTTCCAGGTATGATTCAAAAGAATCTATTAGGGCTTCTTCCATTGAATAGATATGTTTATCCATATCTGTTGATTCATTAGTTGCCTCAAAAATTAATTCCTGAGCCTGAGCCTGATAATCTCCAATATCAAGATCATCATTATCAGCTAAATTTTTGATTTTGTTTGCAGCTCTTAACAATAAATCTTTTTGATGTCTTTCTTTGATAAGGTCTATAGTTGGTTGGAGTTCTTCGACTGTATTAAAGCCTGAAGTCAATTTATCAATAACTTTTTCTGGCTTTTTAATAACTCCATCTTTTTTTAATTTAATAAATAATTTAGTTTTTGAAATTTGACTATCTCTTTGAAATTGATTTAAAAGTATTTCATAAATGAGTGAAGCCTGAGGATTTTGAAAGTGTTCTACTTCAAGAACATCTGCTACTTCATCAATTTTGCTTGGGAACTGAAGTAGTATACCCAGTAATTGAAACTCTGTTCTGGCTATTTCATTTTCATCACTCAAATATTTTTCTTCAACTGCCATTTAAGAAACCTCCTTTTACTACAGATCCCAATAAAATTTATCCCATTTTTTTATATTATCCTCTTTATCATTTTTATTTTTTTTATTTTGATTTGAATCATGATTTCTATTATAATTTTTCTTTTTTGCAAAGTATTTTCTTGCTTCTCTTACAGATCTTATTTTATTATTTTTTAGTGGCTTTATAAAATTATCTTCAATATATTTTAAAGAAGGTTGACCATCTCTTTTTCTTTTAACTCCTTCTTTTATTGCATACTGAACCATAGAAGAACTCAAGGCAAAATCATCTATTAACCAGCTTTTAAAAGTTTCCAATTGAGTTGGGTTAATATTTCTCCATTTAATACCATATACTCTTGCCAGGTCTTTTGTTTCTCTATATAATCTATCAAAATATTTTAATTTATCAAGATCAAAAATTTCTTTATTATACCAATCATCTATAATCCCTCTTAAATAATAGAAAGCATTATTATGATTTTCCTGACCTCTTTGTTTTTCCAGCCATTTATTTACTCGTCTTATTAATTCCTGTAGAATTTCTTTGGAAAAGTCATTTAACCATTTATCTATTTCTTTATTAAATTGACGATAATCAATATCATCAGCTAAAAAACTTACTATAGCTTTTTTTATTTCGTTAATTGAAGGAGCTTTCTTTTTAATTATATTTTTGCGATATTTCTTTTTATCCTGGAAATTATTGAAAGTTTTTCTGTTAATTAATATATTTTTCTCTTTTTTATTTTCATTAATATTTTCTTTGTTTATTATGATTTCAAATTCTTTATTGTTTTTTTTCTCTATATCGATTATATCATTGTCATTCATGTAATCAAGGGATTTTTTGATTTCAGATAAATTACATGCTAAACTTGAAGTAATATTATTTAAATCTAATTTTAGATAATTATCTTTTTTTAAATGGGTTAAAAGATAAAGAAAAACAGCAAGTGAAGAGTCAGGAAATTTTTTTAACAAACCAGCATCTATTGCAGATCTACCAATTTCAAGACTTTGTTTTTCTTCATGAGCCACAAGTTTAACTTTTTGATGTTCTAAAAAATTAATATTACCCATTATAAATACTCCTTTTTATTATTCTTATACATCACCTTAATATATTATTTCTCTAATAAAATGTCAAATCCTTTTCAAATTTATCTTTCTTGACTAATCACTATAGTTTTAGATATAATTGCACTAAGGAGATAATTATTTATTAAATAAGATCTAAAAAAGAAAGGAAGATTTATTTGATAGGAAGATATTCTTTACCACAAATGGAAGAAATTTGGAGTGAGGAAAATAAATACAAGAAATGGCTTGAAATAGAAATAGCTGTTTGCAAAGCTAAGGCTGAATTAGGAGAAATTCCTAAAAAAGCTGCTAAAAAAATTGAAAATAATTCTAAACTTGATCTAGAAAGGATTAAAGAAATAGAAAAAACAACACGACATGATATGTTAGCTTTTATTGAAAGTATTAATGAAAAACTGGGTAATGAATCAAAATATGTTCATCAGGGTTTAACATCTTCTGATATAAAAGATACTGCTCGTGCACTACAAATGAAAGAAAGTGTTGAATTAATTTTAAAAGATTTAAATGAAATGAAAAAAGTACTTAAAGAAAAAGCAATTTTACATAAAAAAACAATTATGATTGGAAGAACTCATGGAGTACATGCTGAACCAGTAACCTGGGGATTAAAAATGGCCCTCTGGTATGAAGAAATAAAAAGACATATAAAAAGAATGGAAAATATACTTGATCTGGTAAGTGTTGGTCAGGTTTCAGGAGCAGTAGGGACATATACAAGTGTCAGTCCTAAAATTGAAGAAGAAGTTTGTAAGAAATTAGGACTTAAACCTGCTCCAATAAGTAATCAGATAATGCAAAGAGATAGACAGTCTGATTTTTTGAATCATTTAGCATTAATTGCAGCTTCTTTAGAAAAGTTTGCAACAGAAATCAGGAATTTACAGAGAACAGATATTTTAGAAGTTGAAGAAGGTTTTCGAAAAGGGCAAAAAGGTTCTTCTGCTATGCCTCATAAGAAAAACCCAATAGTTTGTGAGAGAATAACAGGTTTAGCCAGAGTTGTGCGTGGGAATGTTGTTCCTGGTTTAGAAAATATATCTCTCTGGCATGAAAGAGATCTTACTCATTCTTCAGTTGAAAGAGTTATACTTCCTGATAGTAGTATCCTGGTTGATTATGCTTTGCAAAAATTCAAAGAAGTTTTAGAAGAGTTAAAAATAAATAAAGATAATATGAGAAAAAATATGGATAGAACTCATGGACTTATTTTCTCTCAGAGAGTTATGTTAGCTTTAGTTGATAAAGGTTTAGAAAGAGAAGATGCCTATGAGATGGCCCAGAGGAATGCACTTAAAGCCTGGGAAAACAAAGAAGATTATAAAAAATTAATAAAAAATGATAATAAAATAAAAGAATATCTTAATGATCAAGAAATAGAAGATGTATTTGATTATAATTATTATCTTAAGGAAATAGATAATATTTTTACGAGACTTGGTTTAAATTAATTATATTTTTAAAATATGAGAGGAGGAAGCTTAAACTTATATAAAAAATTGAGTTTAAGCGTCTAAAGATGTCAAATAAAATAGTTGTTGGTACACAATGGGGAGATGAAGGTAAAGGTAAAGTTACAGATATGCTTGCCTCTACTGCAGATGTAGTAGTTCGTTTTGGAGGAGGTAATAATGCGGGACACACTGTAATTGTTGATGATGAAAAATTTGAATTACACCTAATTCCTTCTGGAATTTTATATCCAGAAAAAGAATGTGTAATTGGAAATGGAGTAGTTATCGATCCTGTAGTTTTAGTTGAAGAAATGGAAGGACTTGCCAAAAGAGGTATAAGTCTTGATAATCTTTATATTAGTGAGACAGCTCATGTGATTATGCCTTACCATCGTCTTTTAGATGGCTTAGAAGAGAAGAGAAAGGGGCAGGACAAGATTGGAACTACGGGTAAAGGTATTGGACCAACTTATACTGATAAGGCAGCTAGAAAAGGAATAAGAGTGATTGATCTTTTAGATGAAGATAGGTTCAGAAAAAAACTAGAAAAATCATTAGAATATAAGAATATTTTATTAGAAAGAGTATATAATGAGGAACCATTTAGTGTAGAAGAAATCATTGAAGAATATAAACCAAGTATAGAAAAGATACGTTCTCATGTGCGAAATACTTCCTTATTATTGGATAAAAAAATAAAAGAAGATAAAAAAATATTTTTTGAAGGAGCCCAGGGAACACTTCTTGATATTGATTATGGTACATATCCTTATGTAACTTCTTCTAATCCAACTGCTGGAGGAGTTTGTACAGGATCAGGAGTTGGCCCGGTCCAGATTGATGATGTTATAGGAGTTGCCAAAGCCTATATAACAAGAGTTGGAGAAGGACCATTTCCTACTGAATTAAAAGGAAAAATTGGGGAAAAGCTTAGAAAAAAAGGAAATGAATTTGGAGTTACTACTGGGAGACCAAGAAGATGTGGCTGGCTAGATATTCCTGTATTAAAACATGCAGTAAGAGTAAATGGACTTACAGAAATTGTATTAACCAAAGTTGATATTTTAAGTGGATTTGAAGAAATAAAAGTATGTACAGCTTATAAAAATGATGATGAGGTTTTAGAAGAATTTCCTGCTGATTTTGAAAAATTAAAAGACTATGAACCAGTATATCAAAAATTTGAAGGTTGGGATGAAGATATATCTAAAGTTAGGGAATATGAAAATTTACCTGAAAATGCAAAAAAATATATAGAAAAAATTGAAGATATGGTTGATACCCGTATTTCTATTATAGGTATTGGCCCAGGACGAGAAGAAGCTATTATAAAAAATTAGTTTTTGAGGAGGATAAGATATGAAGGTTTTAGTTGTAGGAAGTGGTGGCCGGGAACATGCTCTTGTCTGGAAAATATTTCAGAGTGAATTAGTAGATGAAATATATGCAGCCCCAGGAAATGATGGGATGATTCCTTTAGCAGAAAGAGTTGATATTTCAGCAGATGATATTGATTCCCTGGCTAATTGGGTTGAAGAAAATGATATTGATCTAACTGTGGTTGGTCCAGAAAAACCATTAGTTAACGGAATAGTAAATGAATTTCAAAAAAGAGATTTAACAATTTTTGGTCCAAATGCAAAGGCATCTCAGATTGAAGGTAGTAAAGTTTTTGCTAAAGATATTTTGAGAAAATATGATATTCCAACTGCTGAATATGAAGTGTTTAATTCTGCAGAAGCTGCTTTAGATTATTTTAAAACCTGTAATTATCCTATTGTTGTAAAAGCTGAAGGACTTGCAGGCGGGAAAGGTGTCGTAATTGCTACTACTGTAAAAGAGGCTGAAGAAGCAGTTGAAAAAATTATGGAAGATAGAGTTTTTGGTGATGCTGGTGAAAGAATTGTAGTAGAAGATTTCTTAAAAGGAGAGGAAGTTTCTTTTCTGGGTTTAACTGATGGAGAAAACATTGTACCACTTGCTCCAGCTCAGGATCATAAAGCAGTTTTTGATGGAGATGAGGGTCCAAATACTGGTGGAATGGGAGCTTATTCACCTACTCCCTTTGTAAGTGAAGAATTAGAACAGGAAATTTTAGATGAAATACTTCAACCTACTATTGATGCTTTTAGAAAAGAGGGAATTAAATATAAAGGTATTTTATATGCAGGTCTTATGTTGACAGAAATGGGGCCAAAAGTACTTGAATTTAATGCCAGATTAGGTGATCCTGAAACTCAGGTTCTTTTACCCCGATTAAAAAATGATCTAGTAGATTTAATGTTAAAAGTTGTAGATGAAGATCTTGAAGATGTAGAAGTAGAGGTAAAAGATGAAGCAGCGGTTTGTGTTGTTTTGACTTCTGGAGGTTATCCTTTAAGTTATAAAACTGACAAAGAGATTAGCGGTTTAGATGAATTAAATAAATATGATAATGTTTTTGTCTTCCATGCTGGAACCAAAAAAGAAGGGGAAAAATTCTTAACAGATGGAGGAAGAGTTCTAGGGATTACGGTTTTAGAAAAAGGACTTTTTGATGCAATTAATGAAACTTATGAAATGGTAGAAAAAGTTCATTTCGAAGATGTACATTATAGAACAGATATTGGATTTGATGCTGCCCAATATGAATAAATAAAAATATTTTATTAAGGAATCCTCGGTTAAAACTACCGGGGATTTTTGTATTTTAATTTATCAATAATTATTCCTATGAAATTATTTACAACTCCTAGATGTTATGTTATAATAACCTAAACTTGACAAAAATACTTATGTTTAATTTCTTCAGAGAAAGAGGTGATATTGATGTTTGAAATATTTAAAGAAATAAAAAGTGATATCAAAGCTATTTTTGAAAGAGACCCAGCGGTAAATAATATATTTGAAGTTGTTTTGACATATTCTGGTTTACATGCAACTATATTTCATCGTTTTTCTCATAAATTATATAAAATAGGTTTGAGAACTTTTCCAAGAATTATTTCTCAATTTGCTAGATTTTTAACTGGTATTGAAATCCATCCAGGAGCAAAAATAGGAAAGGGATTTTTTATAGACCATGGTATGGGAGTAGTCATAGGTGAAACAGCTGAAATCGGGGATAATGTTACTATGTATCAGGGTGTAACTTTAGGTGGAACTGGTAAAGAAAAAGGAAAAAGACACCCAACAATCGGAAATGAAGTTACAATTGGCTCAGGTGCTAAAATTTTAGGTTCAATTGAGATTGGTGATAATGTAAAAGTTGGAGCAAGTTCAGTTGTTTTAGATAGTGTACCTGCTAATTCAACTGTAGTTGGTGTGCCTGGGAGAGTGGTTATTAAAGATGGAGAAAAAGTAGATGATGATTTAGATCATAATGATCTTCCTGATCCAATGGGAGATAAGATGGAGGATATGGAAGAATGTTTAGATAAGATATTAGCAGAAATGTATAGAAAAAGAAAGTACAGCCAGGCAAGTTAATAGGCTGTACTTTTTTCATTATTAAAATAGATCATCACTAAGATAACGTTCTCCAGAATCTGGAGCCACAGTGACAATTTTCCCTTTTTTTCCTTTTTCTTTTAGTTCTTTGGCCAGTTTTATAGCTGATTTTATATTGGCCCCTGCTGAAATTCCAAATAAAAGACCTTCATTTTTAGCTATTTCCCTTGTAGTTTCATATGCTTCATTATTATCAATTGTAATAATTCTATCGATAATTGATTTATCCAAAATATTGGGAATAAAACCTGCACCAATCCCCTGAATTTTGTGAGGGCCTGGATTTTGACCTGATAAAACAGCGGATTTTTCTGGTTCTACTGCAACAATTTTTGTATTATTGTTAAGCTTTTTTAATTCAGAGCCTATGCCAGTGATTGTTCCTCCGGTTCCTACTCCAGCAGTAAAAAAGTCAATTTTTCCATCTATATCATTTATTATTTCCTGAGCTGTATATTTTATATGAGCTTCAGGATTGGCTTGATTATCAAATTGACGTGGCATAAAGTATGACTTATTATTATTAATTAGTTCTTCTGCTTTATTAATAGCTCCCTTCATACCTTGTTTTCCTGGAGTTAAAATCAAATCTGCTCCAAATGCTTTTAATAAAGATCTTCTTTCTATACTCATTGTTTCTGGCATTACTAAAATTACATTATAATCTCTTTCTGCTCCTATTACCGCAAGACCAATTCCTGTATTTCCACTTGTTGGTTCAACAATTGTACCTCCAGGTTTTAGCTTTCCATTCTTTTCTGCTTTTTCTATCATATTTTTAGCTATTCTATCTTTTATGCTACCACCTGGATTATAAGATTCTAATTTCACCAAGATTTCTATATTAGAATCTGGGGTCATTTTATTTAACTTGA
>Ga0209943_1001826_pt1 | contig 12297 bp, 11 predicted proteins | sample SalPonR1_B_D2_MG_FD_185698 | JGI IMG/M metagenome (GOLD analysis project Ga0209943, IMG submission 185698) | Salt pond soil microbial communities from South San Francisco under conditions of wetland restoration - Salt Pond MetaG R1_B_D2_MG... ... | reverse complement strand
CGGCGGTGATCTGGCGCTTGATCTCACCCTCAATTATAGCCTCGACACAAGGGGCGAACGCCGCGCCGCCATCGATGCGGCTCAGGCCCGGCTCGATGCTGCCGAGGCGGAACGCGACACGCTCCTGCGCGATGTCCGCGAGGCACTGGCCTTCGTGCGCACCGATCAGACGGCGGGCGAGGCGCGCGTCATCGCCGCGCGGCAGGCCGTGACCAGCAATGCCGCCAGCGTCGATGCGGCGCGCGAACAGTTCAGCATCGGACGTCGTAGCATGGTCGACCTGCTCGATGCACAGCGTGATTTCGTGCGCGCCGAGGAGACCCTGATCCGGGCCGAACAGGAGCGCTTCCTGACCGATTACGCAGCACTTGCACTGACCGGTGACATTCTCGACCTCTTCGACATCACCCTGCCCGAGGTGGTGCAATGAGCGCGCCGTCGCCCCGCGTGGTCCCCCTCGACCGCGAGGCGCGCAGCCGCCCGGACGAAACCTCGCCGCTGGAGGCGTGCCTGCTGCACGCCGCCGCCGCGCTGGACCGGCCTATGACCCTCGCCGCGCTCCATGCCGTGCAAAGCTCGGAGGCCACTGGCACGCTCGGCGTCCGCGAGGCGATCACGGCGGCAGAACGCGCAGGGATGCAGGCAGCCTTTGGTGCGCGAAAACTCCGCGATTTCGATGGCACGCGTACGCCCGCGATCCTGCTGCTCGACGGCGAGCGTGCGGTGGTTCTATACGGGGTCGCCAAGGGCGGGCAGCTTGCCATTCACGATCCCGCCCTTGGTGAAGGCATCGGCGAGGTTGCCCGCGACGATCTGGAACATCACTATACCGGCCATGCAATCCTGCTGCGCCGCGAACACCGCGAGGATATTCTTGCCACTTCCGAGGGGCGGCGCGGCCATTGGTTCTGGTCGGCGCTTGCCGCCAATCGCTGGTCCTACACGCAGGTCTTGCTGGCCGCCGTGCTGGCCAATTTCCTCGGTCTGACCACGTCGATCTTCATCATGGTGGTCTATGATCGCGTGCTACCCAACGAGGCCACCGAGTCACTCATCGCGCTCACCATCGGCGTGGGCATCGCGCTCCTCTTCGACTTCCTCATCAAGAACCTGCGCGCGGGCTTTATCGACCGCGCCGGGCAGCGCGCCGACATGGTGATGGGGCGGCGCATCTTCGATCAGTTGCTCGACATGCAGATGCGCGCGCGCAAGGGCTCGACGGGCGCGCTTGCCAGCACTCTGCGCGAGTTCGAGACGCTGCGCGATTTCTTTACCTCCGCAACCCTCGTGGCGGTGGTCGATCTGCCCTTCATCCTGCTTTTCATAGGGGTGATCTGGCTCATCGGGGGCCCGCTCGCGCTCGTGCCTGCCATCGCCGTGCCGCTGGTGCTTATCGTCGGTATAGCCGTGCAGCCGGTGCTGGCGCGGCTGGCCGAGCAAAGCTTCAAGGACGGGCAATCGAAACAGGGCGTTCTGGTCGAAACGGTGTCAGGACTCGAAACCATCAAGGCCACCGGTGCCGCCCGCCGCATGCGCGCCCGGTGGGAGGATGCAATCGCCCGGCAGTCCGAGCACGGCACGCGCGCCCGCGGCGTCACTCAACTGGCGATGAACGCCACCGCCTTTACCCAGCAGACGGCACAGGTGATGATCGTCTTCTATGGCGTCTTCCTGATCACAGCCGGCGAGGTCAGCATGGGGGCACTTATCGCCAGCGTCATCCTGACGGGCCGCGCCCTGGCCCCGCTGGCGCAACTGGCGCAGACTCTGACCCGGCTCAATCAGGCACGCAGTTCCTACCGCAGCCTCGACGCGCTGATGCGCGCCGACAGCGAACGCCCCGAGGGGCGCCATTGGATCAGCCGCCCGCGGCTTGATGGACGGGTCCGCTTCGACGATGTGCATTTCAGTTATCCCGAGCAGACCGTCGCGGCCCTCAAGGGCGTCAGCTTTACCATCCAGCCCGGCGAAAAAGTCGCGATCCTCGGCCGCATAGGGTCAGGCAAGAGCACCGTCGCGCGCCTGCTTCTGGGGCTTTACGCGCCAGACAAGGGCGCGGTTCTGGTGGATGACACAGATATTCGCCAAATCGACCCCGGCGACCTGCGCCGAAATATCGGCTCGGTCCTGCAGGACGTATGGCTCTTTTCTGGTACGGTGCGTGAGAACATCGCCATAGGTGCGCGCCGTCCTCGCGATGCCGACATCCTCGAGGCCGCGCGCATCGCCGGGGTCGAGGATTTCGTCGCCCGTCACCCCTCGGGCTATGACCTGATGCTGGCTGAACGTGGAGAGGGGCTCTCGGGCGGGCAGAAGCAGGCGATCACGCTGGCGCGCGCGCTCGTGGGCCAGCCCCCCGTGCTGCTGCTCGACGAACCTACAAGCGCAATGGACGTGCAAAACGAGCGCGATGTGATCGCCCGCCTCAAGGAAGAGGCCGAGGGGCGTACTCTCATCGTGATTACCCATCGTACCAGCCTGCTTGACCTCGTCGACCGGGTGATCGTGATCGAGGACGGTCGAGTGGGTGCGGATGGTGACAAGTCGATCCTGACCCGTGCCACTCGACAGGCCGCAGGAGGAAAGGATGGCGCGTGACCACGATCTCGACCGGCTTGCACGCGAGATGCGCGGGCGCTCCGCCCTACGCGGCTCGATCCTCCTCTTCACCATTCTAGCCTTTCTCGCCATCGCGGTCATCTGGGCCGCCAGCACCGAGATCGACGACGTCACCCGCGCCGACGGGCGCATCGTGCCTTCGGCCTCGGTGCAGGTGATTGAGGCGGCGGAACCGGGCGTGCTGCAATCGCTCCACGTCAAGGAGGGACAGGTTGTCGAAAAGGGCGATCTGCTCATGGAACTGGACGGCAGCCTGCTCGACAGTCAGCTCGATCAGGAACAACAGCGTGCCTATGGCCTCATGGCCCGGATTGAGCGATTGCAGGCGGAAATCGACAGGGTCGATCTCGCCTTCAGCCCCGATCTGGTGGCGCGCGCGGCGGATGTGGTCAGATCCGAGACCGCGCTTTATCGCGGGCGGCAAACCGAATTGCGGGCCGAGATTGACATCCTCGAACGACAGCGCCTGCAACGTCGGCAGGAATATGAGGAAGGGTTGGTCGACCGGCAGACAGCCCAGGAAACCCTCGCCGTTCTTACCGAAGAGCGCGACATGATGGAGCCGCTGGTCGAAAGAGGGATGGAGCCTGCAACCACGTTGCTGTCACTGCGCCGCTCGGAGGCGGAATGGCGCGGTCGCGAGGTGCGCGCAAGCGCCTCGCTCACCCGGCTGCAATCGGCGCTTGACGAGATCGACGACCGCATTGCCGCGCAGCGCAGCCGTTTTCGCAGCGCAGCTCTCACCGATCTGGCCACCGCAACGGCGGAGCTGGCGGCGCTCAAGCCGGCGCTCCCCGCCCTTCAAAGCCGCGCGGCTCGATCGCGCCTCTACGCACCAGTGCGTGGCATCGTGAACCGTATCCACAGCCCCACGGTCGGGGCTATGGCCCGCCCCGGCGAAGAGCTGATCGAGATCGTCCCGCTTGACGACACCCTGTTGGTCGAGGCGTATGTACGCCCCGACGACATAGCCTTTCTCTATCCCGGCCAGCCCGTCAAGGTGACGATAACCGCCTATGACGCCTCACGCTATGGCAGCCTATCGGGCGAGATCATGCGCATCGGCGCCGACACGATCACCCGGTCCGAGCGCAGCGAGGAAGAAGTCTTCGTCGTGGAAATCCGCACCACCGATACGATCCTCGATGCCGATGGCGTCGAGGTCGAGATCATGCCGGGCATGGTCGCACAGGCCGATATCCTCGCCGGGCGCAAGACCGTGCTCGACTACATCCTGCGCCCCGTTATCCGGGTCAAGGACCGCGCCCTGCGCGACTGAAGCCGCGCAGCGCATCCCGCGCTCAGCCGCGGGCTGCCCGGATCAGACGCAGGATATCCTGCGCTGCCTCGGGGATATTGGTACCGGGGCCAAAGATCGCCTTGACCCCCGCCTTTTTCAAGAACTCGTAATCCTGCTGCGGAATGACACCACCGCAGATCACGAGAATATCCCCGGCATCGCGCGCCTCCAACTCCTTGATCAGGCGCGGCGCCAGCGTCTTGTGCCCCGCCGCCTGGCTGCTGATGCCCACCACGTGAACGTCGTTGTCGATGGCGTCCTGCGCGGCCTCTTCGGGTGTCTGGAAAAGCGGCCCGACATCGACGTCGAACCCGATATCGGCAAAGGCGGTGGCGATCACCTTGGCCCCCCGGTCATGCCCGTCCTGGCCCATCTTGACAACCAGCATCCGGGGCCGCCGCCCCTCGTCCTCGGCGAACTGTTCGACCGATCTCTGGATCGCGGCAAAGCCCTCGTCGCCCTCGTAGGCCGCGCCATAAACGCCGGCCAGTGTCTTGACCTCGGCACGGTGTCGTCCGAATTCCTTTTCAAGTGCCATGCTTATTTCCCCCACAGTGGCGCGGGCGCGAGCCGCCTCGACCGCCGCGTCCAAAAGATTGCCGCCCTCACGCGCGCGGCGGGTCAACTCGTCCAATGCCGCGTCACAGGCCGCCTGATCGCGGGCCGCGCGGATGCGTTCCAGTGCCTTGATCTGCCCATCGCGTACCTTGACGTTGTCCACGTCCAGAATGTCGATCGGGTCCTCTTTTTCCTTGCGATACTTGTTGACGCCGACGATCACCTCATCGCCCCGGTCGATCATCGCCTGCCGCGTAGCTGCCGTCTCCTCGATGCGCAGCTTGGGCATGCCGCTCTCGACCGCGCGGGTCATGCCGCCCATCTCCTCGACCTCCTCGATCAGTTCCCAGGCCTTTTCGGCCAGATCGTGGGTCAGTTTTTCCACGTAGTAGGAGCCCGCCAGCGGGTCGACCACATTGGTCACGCCGGTTTCTTCCTGCAGGATCAACTGCGTGTTCCGCGCGATCCGGGCGCTGAAATCGGTGGGCAGGGCAATCGCCTCGTCGAGCGCGTTGGTATGCAGCGACTGGGTGCCGCCCAGCACCGCGCTCATCGCCTCATAGGCGGTGCGGATCACGTTGTTATAGGGGTCCTGCTCCTGCAGGCTAACGCCACTGGTCTGGCAATGCGTGCGCAGCATCTTGGACTTCTCGGATTTCGCGTCGAACTCTGTCATGATCCGGTGCCACAACAGGCGCGCGGCGCGCAACTTGGCGGCCTCCATGAAGAAATTCATTCCGATGGCGAAAAAGAACGACAGGCGCGGTGCGAAACTGTCCACGTCCATCCCAGCCTCGATCGCCGCCTTCACATATTCACGGCCATCGGCCAGCGTGTAGGCCAGCTCCTGCACTAGGTTCGCGCCCGCCTCCTGCATGTGATAGCCCGAGATCGAGATCGAGTTGAACCGCGGCATATGCTCGGCGGTGTAGCCGATGATATCCGACACGATCCGCATCGATGGCGCAGGCGGATAGATATAAGTGTTTCGCACCATGAATTCCTTCAGAATGTCATTCTGAATGGTGCCCGACAGCGCCGCCTTGGCATGCCCCTGTTCCTCGCCAGCGACGATGAAACTCGCCAGAACCGGGATCACCGCGCCGTTCATCGTCATGGAGACACTGACCTTGTCGAGCGGGATACCGTCAAAGAGGATCTTCATGTCCTCGACGGAGTCGATGGCCACACCGGCCTTGCCCACATCGCCCTCGACACGCGGATGGTCGCTGTCATAGCCACGATGGGTCGCCAGATCGAACGCGACCGAGACTCCCTGCTGACCGGCCGCGAGATTACGCCGGTAAAAGGCGTTCGACTCCTCGGCTGTCGAAAACCCGGCATATTGCCGGATCGTCCAGGGCCGACCGGCATACATCGTGGCCTTGGGGCCACGGGTGAACGGCGCCTGCCCGGGAATGCCACCCAGATGCGGCAGGTCCGCGACGTCCTCTTCGGTGTAAAGCGGCTCCACCTCTATGCCTTCGAGCGTCTTCCATGTCAGGTCACTCAGGGGGCGGCCACGCAATTCACCCTCGGCGATATTACGCCAGTCGTCTTTCTTCGATGCCATTCTCTTGTCCTCTTGTCGTTCGACCGTCGGGCGGGTGTTTTCCCGCCTCTGCCGGTCCGGTTTCCTCTATCAGTCGGGCCAGACCATCCGCCCCGGCACTCAGCCAGAAGAGATCGTCTGCATAGGCCTCTTGCAGGGCCTGTTTCTGGTATCGGTCAAAGGGCTGCCAGCGCCCGTCTTGCTCCGCCAGCCACGCGGCATCGCCGCCGCGTTCAACCACGGTCTGGCGCAGCGCGCCCAGATCGGGCGCGCGGTTCAGCCAGACACGCGAAGCGCGGCGTGGCACATCATCGAGCCCGCTCAAGTGGCGCAGCCTGTCCTCGGGGCGCGCAGCATGGGTTTCATGCGGCAGCACCACAGTTTCGACCCCGGAGAGCGCACAGGCAAGATCGCGGATCACCTCACGCCAGTGACGGTTGACGGTTACCAGACGGTCAAGATCGTCCGGCTGCGGGAGCCGGTGCCCCCGCGCCACGCCGTAGGCCAGCGCCGAGGACCACCAGGCATCCTGTCCCCGGATCGACATCGCCACGCGCGTGATCCGCCCATCAAAGGCATGGACAAACCGCGCCATCCGTTCGCCCGCGCCGTCATAGAGACACCCCTGCCGCAGGTTGCGACGGGCCGCACCGATCATGTTCTCGTCGCTCACCACGATCCGGCGCAGCCCGGCCTTGCGCGCCTGCGCCAGCCGCAATGCGATGCGCCCGCGCGCGCGATCCATCTGCCGCACCGCACTTTCGCCGCCGGGCAGGGGAATGACCCCGGTCAGGATACCGTCACGCGTGACGTCCGGGCCCCAGACGCCGAGACCTTGCGCCGCCAGCGTGGCGGCATTGGCACACATGTAATGCTGAAAGCTCGTCGTGGCGGTACGATGCGCCCCCAGATGCAGGATGATCTCCATGACTGTCCTCGCCTTATGCCAATTTGCCACACGCCCAGTTCGACGCTTGGTCCTGACCGACAGGCTAGGGACAAATCCTGAGCATCGGATTAATCCGGCAATTTTCGGGCGCAGGTCGAATTCTCCCTTCGCAATCGCGCGCCCAGGGCCTATATCTTGCCCAGCAGGAGACCTCATGAAACCCATATTGACGCTTGTTTTCGCAGTCTTTACCGCGACCGCCGCCCTTGCCCAGTCTGGGGAGGGCGTAGAGTTCGACGGTATGATCTTCAGCGCCGATGAGATCAATTTGAACGAATTGAAGTGGAAAAAACGCCCTCTTGTCGTGTTCGCCGATACGCCCAACGATCCGCGATTCATCGAACAGATGGAATATATCGAGGGCCGGCTTTCGGCGCTCGAGGCGCTTGACGTGATCGTTATCACAGACACCGAACCCGAAGCCAAAACCGACATCCGACGCAAACTGCGCCCGCGCGGCTTCGGACTTGTGGGCATTGCCAAGGACGGGTCTATCTTCCTGCGCAAACCCGCACCGTGGCATGTGCGCGAGATCACGCGCGCCATCGACAAGCTGCCCGCGCGGCAGCGAGAATTGCGCGAAAGCGCGGCTGGCGATAGCTGATCACGTCCCGGCATCACGCCTCTCCTTGCACGATGACGAGATAGCCCGCTGCGCGCGCCATCAGGATCAGCGCGCCGCGCGTCTCGTCCCAGACCAGAACAGTGCCGCTGTTATCGAGCGCATGGCGAAATGCGCTCTCGGTAAGCTCGGTCATGCAGGCCCGCGCCTCCAGTCCCACGCGCCGCATCGCCATGCCTGTGGGGCGGTGGTGATTGGCCATGCTCACCATAGCCATATCCGCCCCTTGCCCCGGCATGTCGAGCGCCGCCGCGCCACGCGCCGCGATCTCGCGCTGCATGCCCGCGACGCTGTCGGTCACCGGCAGGGCCGATTTCACATAGCCCGTGACCAGATCGTAGAGGCCCACGACACAGGCCCGCCGCGCATCGAACGCCAGCGTGTCACCGAGCGAAAACCACCGCCCCAGCCACGCCCGCTGCGCCGCCACATCCTCACGCTGGCAACCGGCCACGAGGGCAAGCGCCGCCAGACAGACTAACGGCATGGGGTTATGGGACGCGGCGCGGGTCATCCCCTCACTCGAACTCCATGATCACGTCATCGACCGCGAGGCTGTCGCCCGGCCCAGCATTGACCTTGGCGACCACGCCGCCGCGCTCCGCGCGCAGGATGTTTTCCATCTTCATCGCCTCTACCGTGCAGAGCGCCTGACCCTCCTGCACCTCGTCGCCCTCGGCGACGTTGACCTTGACAATCAGCCCGGGCATCGGACAGAGCAGCAGTTTCGATGTATCAGCGGCAAGTTTCTCTGGCATTAATGCCGCCAGTTCCGCCTGCCGGGGCGTGCGTACATGCACCTTGAGGTCGGCCCCGCGCGAGCGGATGCGGAAGCCCTGCGTGATCTTGCCCACCTTGAGCACCAGCGCGTCGCCATCCACGTCGAGCCGCGCCAGCGTGTCGCCCGGGGTCCAGTCGCTGCTGACGCGCAGGGTGGTGCCATTGTTGAAACGCACGTTTGCGCCTTCGCGATCGGCGGCGACGGTCACCGGATAGTCCTGCCCCTGAAGGCTCACCACCCAATCCTCGCCCACATGGCGTTCGTGATTGTCCATCCGCCCCGAGACCCGCGTGCGCCGGATTTCCGCGACCCGGTGCATCGCCGCCGTGCTCGCCGCGATCCGGCGCAGCACGTCCTCGGGCAGTTCCACCCCGGCAAAGCCTTCGGGATATTCCTCGGCGATGAAGGCGGTGGTCATGTCGCCGCTGACGAATTTCGGATGATCCATCACCGCGCTGAGGAACGGCAGGTTGTGGCCGATCCCCTCGACCTCGAAGGCGTCGAGCGCGTTGCGCATGCCCTCGATGGCCGCGCCCCGCGTCGGGCCCCAAGTGCAAAGCTTGGCGATCATCGGGTCATAATACATGCTGATCTCGCCGCCCTCGTAGACGCCGGTGTCGTTTCGCACCACGGCCCCGTCGATATCGAGCTCCTCGGGCGGGCGATAGCGGGTCAGACGGCCGATCGAGGGCAGGAAGCCGCGATAGGGATCCTCGGCATAGAGCCGGTTCTCGATGGCCCAGCCGTTGATCTTCACGTCATCCTGAGTGAGCGCCAGCTTTTCGCCATAGGCCACACGGATCATGTGCTCGACCAGATCGACCCCGGTGATCAGTTCGGTCACCGGATGTTCAACCTGCAAGCGGGTGTTCATCTCGAGAAAATAGAAATTGCGGTCGCCATCAACGATGAATTCCACCGTGCCCGCACTGGCATAGCCGACGGCATGGGCAAGGGCCAAGGACTGCTCACCCATGGCGCGGCGGGTCTCCTCGTCGAGAAACGGGCTCGGGGCCTCTTCCACGACCTTCTGGTTGCGGCGCTGGATGGAGCATTCACGCTCGTTGAGATAGACGCCGTTGCCGTGGCTGTCGCAGAGCACCTGAATCTCGATATGGCGCGGTTGCGTCACGAATTTCTCGATGAAGATGCGGTCATCGCCAAAACTGCTCGCCGCCTCGTTCTTGGAGCTTTGAAAGCCCTCGCGCGCCTCCTCGTCGGTCCAGGCGATGCGCATGCCCTTGCCGCCGCCGCCGGCGCTGGCCTTGATCATCACCGGATAGCCGATCTCGTTCGAGATTTTCACCGCCTCCTCGGCGTCCTCGATCAGGCCCATGTAGCCCGGAACGGTGCTGACATCGGCCTCCTGCGCAATCTTCTTGGAGGTGATCTTGTCGCCCATCGCCTCGATGGCACCGACGGGCGGCCCGACAAAGGCCACGCCCTCGGCCTCCAGCGCCTTGGCGAATTTGGGGTTTTCCGACAGGAAGCCGTAGCCGGGATGCACCGCCTCGGCCCCGGTCTGGCGAATCGCCTCCATCACCTTGTCTATGACGATATAGCTCTCGTTCGCGGGGGGCGGGCCAATATGCACGGCCTCATCCGCCATCTGCACATGCAGCGCGTGGCGGTCGGCGTCGGAATAGATCGCCACCGTCGCGATGCCCATCTTGCGCGCAGACTTGATAACGCGGCAGGCGATTTCGCCCCGGTTGGCGATCAGGATCTTCTTGAACATGCTATCGGTCCCTTCTTGAGAGTCTTGGCCGCGCGACAAAGTCAGTCGTGGGCCCGGTTTGGCTCTTGGCATAAAAAAGGCCACCGCTGCCCAACGCAGCGATGGCCGAAATGGAATAGGTCCGCGCTGTGCGCGTGACCGCTGTCAGATCATCAGCAACGGCCCGGATAGGCTTGGCAATAGATGACATTGCCAGCTGCGCCCACAGCGGCGCCTGTGACGACGCTGCCGCCGACCACAGCCCCCGTGACGGCACCCGCCCCGCCGCCCAGAAGGGCCTGTTCCGGCACCGTGTCACCACAGGCCGCAAGCCCGAGAAGGGAAATCGCGGAAATAGTGAAAACAATCTTGGGTTGTTTTCTTTGCAGCTTTCGAGTCTCTTGCATAGGCGTCCCGCTCCTTCTATCAGCGCATTTTGATCCGCGCCACAAAAGCGCAGACCGCGCGCTGCGTCAAAGCGGTCCAGTCTGCACGCTAGGTAACCGGCGAACTGCCGCTCACTCTCATAAGACTCTGTAAAAATTGAAAAAGTGGGCGGCGTGCACGAGTCAGCGCACAGCCGCCCAACAGGGGAAGGGTAACGGAAATGACATATGGTCAAAGCCGCTGGGGAACGGGCCTCCATTACCTTCTGAACCATGCCATTGCGTGAAGCGCGCGCCAAATCCAAACCGCAGCGCGGCGCCATATCGGCGAGGCTTTGCGCATTTCCGCACGCATTGCGCGAATTCATGCCGATCCGGGCGTGGCTCATTCGTCCAGACCCTCGAAAACTTCGGGAAAATTCGCCCGCGCCTCAGAAACGTCGAGCACCAGAAGCGCCTCGTAACTTTCAGGGTCGAATGGGTCCTCTGCGGACTTTACTTCACGGCCCAGAAACCAACTCAGGCGTCCGGCATCAAGGTTGCCGCGTTCGAATGGCTCTTCTCCGAAACACTCCCACAGGGCGCGCAGAAAACCGGCATCGGCGCGCTTGTCGGCGGGACGTCGATCGCGGTAGCGCTCTCGCGCCACCAGAGGCGTGGCACCCTTGGGATTGGCGCGACGTATGGTGAACTGGAAATCCGTACCCGACAAACGTCCGGGAAAACCGCGATGTTTCAGCATTGAGCGCCCTCCGGATCACAGGGGCGCAGCGGCAGTCGTGATGCCGGAGCGGACGTCGCCGCCCGCTCCGGAGCAAGCCTTGTGGGCTTACTTGTACTTGCCCGTGCTGACCGGCTCGGTCGAAATGGGCTCGGGCTCGACGACCACGAACTCTTCTTCCGCGGGCTGTGCGCAGGCTGCGACAAAGGCGACGAGGCCAATGGCGAGAACGCTCTTGATGCTGTTCGACATGTATAACTCCTGTCTCTCGTATCTTCAAAAACTGGCGCGCGCAGACATAATGCAAACGCCCGCCAAGTGGGCGAGGTAAAGGTCGCTTGGGTGCAACCCTCGGGCAAGCTAGCCGAAATTTCAAGATTTGAATACATGCAATACGCAAACCCGGACGCATGTGTCCGCAAAGTCGCAGTCCCCAATCCCGGCGAATCCGGCTCCGCAAGATATTGCGTTTGCATCAAAACATCTCCCAGATACAGGTATCGCCTTCGGGGCGGTATGCCTCGAAGACCTGTATGACTGTGGGATCGAAGACCCCGAATTCCGATGGCCGATCGGCGACCGAGATCACGACGCGTCCCGGTCGCGGCCCGATGTTGGACAGCCGCGGCAAGGCGTAGGTCACACACAGCCATTCAAGATCCTCCATCACCTGTTCCAGCCCGGCCTCGCCGCCCTTGAACCCCTTAGCCACAAAGCGAAACCTGTAGGTCAGACCGCCGCCCGAGGGCCTGTCGGTCAGCACCTCTTGTAGCCGTGCCTCCAACCCCGAGGGCAGCCGCAACGCCTCCTCCTGCGCTGCGGCTGCGGGGGCCTGCGCCAACAGCACGAGCGCCATGCCCGCCGCCAGCCTCACCGCGCCGATCCCGTCCAGCGCGCCAGCCGCGCCGGGTCCTCGAACAGCGCCGCGATCCGCGCCTCGGCGGTGGTCCGGTCAAAGGCCCCGGCAACGGCTCCACCGGCCCTGACGCGCAATCCGCCCTCTTCGCGCCAGACACGCACCACCGGTGCAAAGCCCCGGAGGTCCCGCAGCGCGCGCCACATGTCCTGCCGCAGCCTGTGGGCCAACCGGAC
>Ga0209943_1001825_pt1 | contig 12304 bp, 8 predicted proteins | sample SalPonR1_B_D2_MG_FD_185698 | JGI IMG/M metagenome (GOLD analysis project Ga0209943, IMG submission 185698) | Salt pond soil microbial communities from South San Francisco under conditions of wetland restoration - Salt Pond MetaG R1_B_D2_MG... ... | reverse complement strand
TATATACAGGAAATATTGAAAAGTGGAAACAAACAGCTTATGCTTTGAAAGCAAGATATTATTTGCATTTAACTAAGCGTACCGGTGATTTAGATTATAACCCAGCTCAAGAAGTTTTAAGTGCTGTGGAGAATGCCTATCAATCAAGTTCCGACGATCTTGTTTATCAATATGGTTATTCTGCAGCAGAACAAAGTCCTTTTTATTCATATACACGATTAGGCTATATTAAACCAAATACAAACTTTACAATGTTACTGTTTAGTAAAAACGATCCTCGCGATACGCTGTTTTATTCTATTAAATATGGAGAGGCAAACTTAGAAGATCGATTTTACACTTCTCCGGAATCGCCTGTTCATATGATGACATATTATGAACAAAAGTTTATAGAGGCCGAAGCCCGTTTAAGAATAAATGAATCAGATCCGGAAATACAGATTGCTTTAAATGATGCTGTTTGTGCTAATATGAAAAAAATATCAAAAGGAATGATTCATGATACAATTATCAATGATTATTTAACTAATCAGGTAGTATTAACCGGTAATTTTGATGATGATTTAGAAACAATTATGGTTCAAAAATATATTGCAATGTATGCAACCATTGAATCGTGGACTGATTATCGTAGAACGGGTTATCCTGAACTTACACCAAATGAAGGAGGTGATCATAATCAAAATCCGGGAGGTAATATACCCCGGCGATTACCTTATTGTCAAACAGAGCGCTTGTATAATCCAAATACTCCATCACCAATCCCCAATTTACAAGATAGATTTTGGTGGGATGCTGAATAAAAAAATTAAATAATAATTGGGGCTGTTATTTTGGACAGCCCTTTTTTTAACGGTAAGTATCTATAGCCATTGCATTAGGATTGATATTTGCTGTTGAAGGAATGAAAACTTCAACATTACTACCATCTAGGTTAGCTCTCATAATTGTCATATCTACTCTGTTTGGGTAATAGATTTTACCACTATCTTTATCAATGGCCATGCCCCATGCCCATTTTCCTGCATTTGAACTGTCGAAAAGAGTTTTATTTTCTCCATTTAAATCGCAAAGGTACATTCCTTCGTATCCAGCATAAAAATATAATCGATTATTATCTGGATCAACTTCAATGGCTCCTCCCCAAATATCTTCAATAATTTTTGTCAAACCTGAGCCATTCAGGTTAACTTTCCAAACACCACCTGTTTCAAGTCCCAGGTTATTAGTAAAAAATATTGTTTGATTGATATGATCGTAACAAAGATCCTGAGGATATTCACCAGGTACAGGAATGTATAATTCTGGTTCTGAACCATCAATATTTGCCTTATGGATACCTCCTGGCTCACACCAATAAATATTATTATCAATTACTATAATGCCTAAAGGAGAATTAAAGTTTTCTGTTGCTTGATTCATTAATATTTCCTGTCCGCTGCCATCCCAATTGAATCGGTTTAGTAGTTGTTCTGCATAGTCTGTAACATATATTTTCCCATTTGTAGTGTCAATATCCATTCCATACGGTTTATTAAGGGTCGCACTAGAGAATTCTTCGATAACAGGTGCTGATTGCTCATCGATTATTATATACTTAACTTTGTTTTCAACGCGGTCTGTAAAAAAAAGTCTTTTTACTGGTTTATCGTTAATGGTTATTTTTTTTTCGAAGTATAAGTTATTATAATGCAAATTTGGGTTTGAAGATGTTACAGTTAATGATGCATAATAAGTGCCGGGATTTTCATAAGTATATATAATGGTATCTTTGCTTGTAGTATATAATGAGTCGCCAGTACCAAATTTCCATAAATAATCAGTAGCATTTACAGATTGGTTAATAAATTCTGCTTGGGCAGGTGCTATTGAGTTGTTTGAAATATTTATTGAAAATTTTGATTGTGTACTGGGTAATGGAAAATTTTCATCATCTTTATTGCAAGACAATACTAACACTATAATTATAACGCAGTTTATAAATAAACTTTTAATGCTCATAATGATTGTTAACTAATCTATTTCACTATTAGAATTAATTTCTGCTAATGGAATGGGAAAATAATAATTATTCTCGGATATTCCTAAAATATCGGTTGCCCTATCAGTTCTAATAAGATCAAAACGGCGGTGTCCTTCAAAAGCAAATTCATGTCTTCTTTCTGTTTCAATAATCTGAAGTAATTCACTATATGAATTGGAGTAGATACTAGTTAAGCCTGCACGATTTCTTATTTTGTTTATATCATTTCTTATTAATGACAGATTTCCATTTATTTTAGCACGGGCCTCGGCTCTTAATAAATACAACTCTGCTAACCTGAATATATATACATTATCATCTCCTGATGTAATGTTGCTATATTTATTACAATATGGAATTTCACCCAAGAATAAATTTTTTCTTGTATCATTTGGTTCAAACGATTCTAATAAGCTTTTTTCGGGAGCAATCTCGTAACGCCCGCCTAAAGATGTAGGTAAACAATATTCTGCTAAACGATTCCTGTCACTTAACAATTCTGTATATGATAATTCAAATATTGATTCTGTATTTTTGGGAATTGTAAATAAACTTTCATATTTATCCAGTAGTTTTTTGTTACTGGTTAAAATATGATCGGCATATTTAATAGCTTGAATATAATCTTCGATTTCGAGATTAACTTTAGCTAATAGTGTTTTTACAGCTAAATCAGAAGCAAAATATGGGTCGTTATTATTAATTTTATTATCAGCAAAAGCCAGGTCGCTTAATATTTGCTCAAAAATAACATTTTGGTCAGATAACCCTACATTTAAGTTATTATCGCTAAAAGTTGGTTCTAAAATTAGAGGGATATTTTTAAATAGCCTGCTTAAATTAAAATAATTTAATGCTCTTAAAAAATACAGTTCAGCAAGATATTCGTTTTTTTTATCTTCGGTAAGATTTTTCATTCTTAACGCATAATAAATAGAAGTATTACAACGATTAATAGCTACATATGGTGTAAACCACATTCCCTCTATATAAAGGTTATCCTCTTGAACATTGTTATTATTGAATTGAGCAAATTCGAGAATTGTCCCTCCATTATATGCATTATCAGATCCTATTTCATTTGCAACAATAAGCATTCTTCCATAGTAATTGTCTGCTTGTAAAGCATCATAACAACCGCGAATTGCCTTTTGAAGATCAATTTCTGTTTCTATAGCATTTTCACTATTTATGGAGTCTGTGGTTTCCAAATCAAGCAATTCTTTACATGATGTTAAAATAAAAATAAGAATGAAAAAAATAACTGTTGGTTTCATTGTGCTTTATAACTAAAATTTTATTGTCAATCCTGCTGAATATATTTTTGCCGGAGGGTATGTAAAAAATTCCACCCCGGTTCTAATAATATCGGCACCTGCGTAATTAACCTCAGGATCCATCCCACTGTAATTTGTAAAGGTATATAAATTTTGACCCATAATAAATAAGTTAAATTCTGAAAGATTTAAATTATGGACAAATTTATTATTGATATTGTATGATAATTTTATGGATTTTATTTTTAAATATGAACCATCCTCGATAAACCTGGATGATACCCTGTTATTCTCGTTTGGATCTGCATTTGTTGCTCTTGGAATATCTGTAATATCCCCCGGTTCCTGCCATCTGGCTAAAACATCAGTAGTTTGATTATCAATCCCCTTCATAGATTCAATGTATCTTCGGGTAGCATTAAAAACATCATTTCCATAAGAAAACTGAAGAAATATTTGTAAGTTGAAATTTTTATATGACAATGAATTTAAAAAGCCTCCATAATAATCTGGATGAGGATCTCCAATTTTTTTTCTGTCATTTATATCAATTATACCGTCATTGTTAATGTCTTCAAATACAATATCTCCAGTTGACGGATCTACGCCAAGAGAATTATAACCATAAAAAATTCCTATGGGTTCACCTACTTCTATTCTCTGGTATCCTCGCCCAATATTTTCTATGGGTTGATTGTTATGTAGTTGAGTTACTTTGTTTTGATTTGATGAAATATTTAAATGGCTTTCCCAAATTAATTTTTTATCAATGTTGATTGTTTTTAGCGCTATTTCAAAACCAATATTTTCAATTTTCCCAATATTGGCTGTAATATTCTCAAAGCCTGATGAAACAGGAATTGGTTTTTCTAGTAACAAATCTTCTGTTTTTTTTCTGTAATAATCAGCAGTTAATTGAATTCGATTTCTGAATAATGATAAATCAAGTCCTAAATTCATTTGCCTGGTCGTTTCCCATTTTAAATCCGGATTTGAAATGTTTATTGGATATATTGCTGACGTATTAGCATATTCAGATGTTCCAAAACGTGAAATGTATAAGAAATTTGGAATTTTATCGTTTCCGGTTATTCCATAGCTTGCCCTGATTTTTAATCTATTAATAAAGTTAAAGGAAAAAAAATCTTCTTCAGATACTCGCCAGGCAATGTCTCCAGAAGGAAAAAACCCATATCTGTTGTTTTTGCTAAATTTTGATGATCCATCAACTCTGGCATTTATTGTACCTAAATATTTATTTTTCATATTATATTTTATTCTGCCTAGAAAAGAGTTCATGGCAAACTCTTCAACAAATGCATCGGCACTAACTTTTTCAACTGCACTGATTAGGTATTCTAAATCTTCACTGGCAAATGATGTTCCTCTCATGAAAGTTGAACTAACCTTTTCTTTTTCTATCTCGTAGCCTGTTAAAATATTAATATGATGAATATTATTAAATGATTTATTAAAATTTAAAATATTACTGACCAATGTCTTTAAAGCTTCAGAAGTTGTCTCTATCCCTAATCCATTATATTTTGCTCCTTGTCTTGCAGTTGGGGGATCGTATGTATGTTCTCTAAAATTTATATAATCAATACCAACCTTAAATTTGTAGGCTAAATTTTTAGTTAACTTATAATCTGTATACAAATTTCCTATATTTCTCCAGTTATATACAGTATTAATATGTTGATTAGCAATTGATATTGGATTAGCCAGTGGCCCATCATCATTATAAGTTCCATCTTCGTTATAGACCGGAAAAGTTGGTGGAAGAGCAATGGCGTTTGGGACCGGTCCGTTTAATGATTGATCGCCTTCTTTACGATTATTTTCTGATTTAATAACGGCAAGACTCGTTCCGATTTTTAATTTTTCAGAGTATTGATGGTCTAAATTGACCCTGGTATTAATTCGATAATAGTCAGTGCCTTGTACTATACCATCTTGCTGAAGATAGCTGGCTGTAAGAAAATAATTTGTTTTTTGAGACCCACCAGAAAAAGAAAGATCATAATTTTGGATGGGAGCAATCTGATATAAATTGTTTTGCCAATTAGTATTTATGTTGTTATTGTTTATTTCACTTTCAGAATATATCGGAACACCACCGTCATTAATAGCTGCTTCATTTTTATATTGCATGAATTCTTTGGCATCCAGCATATTGTAGGTTTTTGCTACCTGTTGTACTCCGTATTTTGAGTTAAATTGTAAAGTTGTCTCTGAATTATTACGTCCTCTCTTTGTTGTAATAAGCATAACTCCATTTGATCCTCTTGCACCATAAATAGCTGTTGCAGATGCATCTTTCAAAATGGTAATTGACTCAATGTCAATTGTTGTTATATCAGTTAAGCTGTTAACACTTTGCCCATTAAAATAGATCTGACTAAAATCTCTGGAAAATAATGGAACTCCATCAATAATATATAGTGGGTCGGCTCCAGCTGTAATTGAACTGATACCTCTGATTCTTAAAGTATTTGCTCCTCCTGGTGTTCCTGAGTTTTGGTTTATATAAATACCTGTTAACTTACCCTTTAACGACGCTGGAACGTCTGGGGTAAATGAAATGTTAATAAAATCAGACTTTATATTGCTTACCGAGCTAGAAAGTAGTATTGAGTTTTCCAAGCCATATCCTACAACAACAACCTCTTTAATTTCTTTAGTTTCTTCAGAAAGGAAAATTTGAATATTTTTATTATTCGCTATTTTAACCTCTTCATTTTTATAACCAATAAATGAAAATGTTAAGTTTTCATAACTTGCAGGAATAGATAATTCAAATGTGCCATCTTCTCGAGTTATAGTTCCAATTAGAGTTCCTTCTATAAAAACATTAACTCCTGGCATTGGGAAACTGTCTAATTTAGTTTTAACTATTCCGCTAACTTTTTGTGGATGTTGATACGACAATCCTTGTTCTGGTTTTTGTAATATGATATGTTTCTCTATTATTTGAAACTGAATGTTGTAGGCAAGAAAAAATTCATTTAATATATTTATTAGACTTTCATTTATTATGTTATAACTTATTGTTTGTCCTACATCAATTTCTGAATTGCTGTAAACAAAAGTAAAGTCTGTTTGCTTTTCTATTTCGGAAAGAAGTTCTTTTAATGGTTTGTTTTCAATATTAATGGATAAAGAATCAGAATTGTCAGCATATAAGTTAATATGATTAAACCAAAATATAACTATTAATAACCCAGTTAAATGTTTGAGAGTCATTTTTTTTAAGGTTAAAGCTTTTCATTTCGAAACATTTTAAGAATTATTTTCTTAAAACAAGAATTTTATTGTTTTTTATATGATAATCAAAAGGTACAACAATTTTAATAATTTCCAAAATTTCTTCAATTGACTCCTCTTTAACAGTTAAAGTTAAATTTTTATTTGTATCAATACCTTTTTCTATTTCAATATGGATGTCATATAACTCAGCTAAATCTTTAAGAATATTTCCCAAAGTGCAATTGTCAAAAATTATATTCCCGTTATTAAAAGTATAATTTTTGCTTTTAAGTGATTGTCTTTTAGTTGATTGATTGTTTGTTTTTGATAGGATTATAACATCGTTAGGGTTTAGAATTTCTTTTGAAGTTGATGTAGAAATTTTAATTTTCCCAGAAATTAGTCCTGTTTCTATTAAATCATCTTTATCGTTTGCTTTTATATAAAATTGTGTTCCTAAAACGCGTACATTAGCATTCTTCATCTTAATGATAAATGGATTGTTTTGTTGATGTGCTATTTTAAAATATGCATGTCCGGAAAAAATTAATTCTCTTGGTTCTTCATTAAAAATTCTAGCAAATGTTATTTGAGAATTGGGTTGTAACCATACAGTTGACCCATCGGGAAGATTAATTTTTGTTCTGTTTCCTTCGGGAGCATTATAAGATATATACTGATTTTTTTGGTTAAAAGTATCGATTGTAAAATAAATAACTGTCGAGATTCCTAGTAGAATGACAATTGCGGCTGCATATTTTAATATAGGTGATAATAATTTTTTTTCATTAATACCTGTTTTTATTGTTATATTACTCCAAATTGATTTTAAATTGGGCTTTGGATAGTTTTGTTTATATTCTTCATAATTATCCCAATTTTTTCTCATTAATTCTTCATTAATAAGTTTATCGTATTTATTGTTTTTATGTGATTTACCAGATTTCATTTTTTAATAAAAATAGTTTTTTAATAATACGTTTTATATTAATATTTACCTTAATTATATTTTCAGAAATTTGTTAAAATGATAATAGTTATAATAAATGTTAAATCATATTTATCACCAATTGATTCTTTTAACTGTCTTAATGCCAATCTCATATGAGATTCAACTGTTTTTATTGAAATATTTAATTTAGCAGCAATTTGTTTGTAAGTAAACCCTTTTTCACGGCTCATTAGAAATATTTGTTTTCGCTTAAATGGTAATTCTTCAATAGATGATTCAACGACTTTATTTAGTTCTTTGTATTCCAGCTTATCGTCAGGCTGACTTTCTTGGTCATTGTTAAAAATCTTGTAATTCTCATCAATAGAAGTTTCTTTTTGTCTCTTGCGTAATAGGTCAATTACTGCATTTTTTGTAATCATAAAGAGGTAACTGTTAAAAGATAACTCGGGTTTTAGATCAAACCTGCGATTCCATAATCTCACAAATACCTCTTGAGTAATTTCTTCTGATTCTTCTTTGTTTTTTAAGTAGCGGTAAGAAAAATAATATATCCGCTCTGAATACTTATTGAAAATTTTCTCAAAAGCAATTTTGTCATTATTTTTTAGCCTAATTACCAGTATTTTTTCTTTTTCGTTCAAAATTATTGTTATTATTATTATGGTTTCGAATAATAAAAATTATTTACAAAAATACTAATTATTCATAGGATCATACTATTTAAACGGGATAATAATCATTAAATTTTTATAATTAATTAAAGGGTATGATTTGCATATTACGTATTATTATATAAAAAAGCATATTATTTATATTATGATATTAATAAAACAAATTGAAGTATTTAATCCTGATTTTATTGGAAAGAAAGACATATTAATTGGATTAGATAAAATTTTGGGTGTATTTAATAAAATTGATATGTCATCCCTTAGCGGAATAGATATTCAAATAATTGACGGTGACTCAAAAAAAATTATTCCTGGTTTAATTGATGCCCATGTTCATATTGCTGGTGCTGGTGGAGAAGGAGGCCCTGCAACCAGAACTCCCGAAATGCAGATTTCGCAAATGTTTGCCGGTGGAATTACAACTGTTGTTGGATGTTTGGGAACCGACGGGATGACCCGTTCGTTGTATAGTGTTTTAATGAAAGTAAAATCGCTACGCGAAGAAGGTGTTTCTGCCTGGATGTACACCGGTTCTTATCAGGTTCCTCCACCAACTATTTTAGGTGATGTTGGCAAAGACATTGCAATGATTGATGAAATAATCGGTGTTGGCGAAATAGCTCTTTCAGACCATCGGAGTTCTTGTCCATCAACTAACGAATTGATAAGATTAACAGAGCATGCACGTGTTGGTGGCATGCTTGGAGGAAAAGCAGGAATTGTAAATATTCATATGGGCGATGCCCAAAATCCTTTTCAACCCATTTATGATGCAGTAAATAAAAGTGAACTTAAATATACACAGTTTTTCCCTACGCATTGTAACCGAAATGAATATATTTTTAATGATGCAAAAGAATATGGTAAAAAAGGGTATGTAGATTTAACAGCAAGTTCTTATCCTTATTATCCTGATTACGAAACAAAACCATCAAAAGCAATTGTTGAATTACTAAATGCCGGAGTGCCTTTAGAACATATTACCATGACCTCTGATGGAAATGGTTCTTTACCTGATTTTGACGAAAATGGCAATTTGGTAAAATTAGAGATGGGGCAGCCTAAATCAATTTTTGATGAGTTAATTGATGCAGTTATTGATGAGGGGTTACCGCTTGAAATAGCCGTTAAAACGGTTACTTTAAACGTAGCTGAAATTCTAAAACTTAAAAATAAAGGACAAATTGTAGAAGGTAAAGATGCTGATTTGCTTATACTAGATAAAAATTTTAGAATAGATACACTTATTGCAAGAGGAAAAATTGTTGTTAAAGACTATAATTTGCTTAAAAAAGGGACTTATGAAAAAGAAGTATAGTGAATTTTAAAAATATAAATAATCGTTATGAAAAAGAGTGTTTTTTTTGTTTTATTATCCGGTTTATTATTTTTTTCTTCGTGTATAAATGAAAGCAATGATCAAAGATTAAATTTTGAAAATGATAAAGGCAAACTTTTTATTATTGGAGGTGGTAAAAGGCCTGTAGAGATGATCAGGTCAATGGTATCCATTTCGGGAGTGGATACTTCCGGTTATATTGTTATTTTACCCATGTCAAGTTCTGTTACTGATACAGCGGCATATTATGGAATAAAACAATTTACCGATCTTGGACTAAAAAATGTGTTTCCACTGAATTTTAACGATAGTTTGGATATTACTTCTAAAAGGATAGATTCACTTAAAAACGCATCATTAATTTATATTTCAGGAGGAGATCAAAACAGGTTTATGGAAATTGTTAATGGAACGCCTGTATATGATGCAATTCACGATGCATATAAAAATGGTGCTTTAATTGCAGGAACGAGCGCCGGAGCAGCTGTAATGAGTGAAAAAATGATTACCGGAGATGAGCATAAACATCCTGAATATACCGGGAAATTTAGAACGATTGAAGCCAATAATATTGAGATTGAAAACGGATTAGGCTTACTTGAAAATGCGATTATTGATCAACACTTTATTTGGCGAATGCGAATGAATCGATTGATCTCTGCCTGCCTTGAAAATCCGGAAGAAACCGGTATTGGAATCGATGAATCTACTGCAATTTTAATCGAAAATAATAAAGCAACAGTTTATGGCGAAAGCCAGGTTGTTGTTTTAAGGCACAAAACAGCCGAAACAAAAATTGTAAATGGATTATTGGGAGCTGCTGGTATGGAACTTAGCATTTACCTGCCTGGCGATTCGTTCGAAATTGTTGAAAAATAGTATTAAATTTTAATTTTTTATTGATGAAGAAACGCAAAATTCCTCATACATACGTTATTGTTTTTTTTATTATTGTTTTATCTGCATTTCTCACCTGGTTTGTTCCAGGAGGCGAGTTTCAAAGAGAATTGAAAGTTGTGAATGGTGTCGAACGTGAAATTATAGTAAATAATTCTTTTGAATATACTGAAAATAATCCGCAAACCTGGGAAATTTTTTCTGCTCTTTTTAATGGCTTCGTGAACACTTCGAATATCATAGTTTTTATATTAATGATTGGTGGCGCTTTTTGGATTATGAACGACAGCAAAGCAATTGATGTGGGTATTTATTCTTTTTTACGATTTACCAAAAAGTTAGAGAAACTAAAATTCTTTAAGGTTTTAGGAGTAGATAACATCATCATTTCTTTAATTATGATCATGTTTAGTGTCTTTGGTGCGATATTTGGCATGAGCGAAGAAACTATTGCTTTTATTATCATTTTTGTTCCGCTTGCTATTTCTATGGGATATGATTCTATTGTCGGAGTATCAATGTGTTTTGTGGCTGCCGGCCTGGGATTTGCCGGTGCTTTATTAAATCCTTTTACTATAGGAATAGCACAAGGCCTTGCCGATTTACCATTATTTTCCGGTATTGAATACAGGCTGTTTATGTGGTGCATAATAAATATTGTTGGAATCATATATATCCTTAGGTATGCTAATAAAGTTAAGAAGCATCCAAAATCTTCGCCGGTATACGAAGATGATGAATACTGGAGAAAACGAGGAAACGCTCATGTAGAATCAATTAATTATTATACACCAAAAGCGGCATGGATGGTTTACTTTTTTATTTTAGCTGTGTTAATCGTTTATTCTATTTTTATGCCAACATCTGAGCTGAGTGTTGGAAATGTATCAGGAGTAATACCCATAATTCCAATCCTTACAGTTTTTTATGCCATTACCGGATTTTTATCACTATTAAAATCTGTTCACTTTTATGTGTTAAACCTTTTATTGTTTACCATTTTATTCTTAATTGTTGGTGTAATGGGATATGATTGGTATGTAATGGAAATTGCCACAATCTTTTTAGCTATGGGTGTTTTTGCCGGAATTGCTATGAGTAATTCGTCCAATAAAATTGTGAATTTGTTTTTAACCGGTGCTAAAGATATTATGTCGGCTGCGGTAATTGTTGGTTTGGCAGGTGGAATCATTGTAGTTCTAGAAGATGGTAATATCATCGATACTATTTTATACTATATTTCTAAATCGATGAATGATTTTGGGGATATTGCATCTGTAAGTATGATGTATATTTTTCAGGCTATTTTAAATATAATTATTCCGTCTGGTTCAGGAAAAGCAGCCTTAACAATGCCAATAATGTCGCAATTTTCCGATTTAATTGGAGTCTCCCGTCAGGCAACTGTAGTTGCTTTTCAACTTGGTGATGGTTTTACAAATATGATTACGCCAACATCTGGTGTGCTTATTGGAGTGCTTGGCGTTGCACGTATTCCGTTCGAAAAGTGGATTAAGTGGATTACCCCGTTCATGATCATATTATTGATATTGGGATTATTACTTTTAATACCTACTGTAACTATGGATTTAAACGGTTTCTAGCAGGGGTGTAAAATTTCGTTTATCTGTAGTTTAATCTCCATCTGAATGTTTTTGGGTGGAGATTTTTGTATTTTTTGAACTAAAGTTTCCTTTGTTAAAAAAATCATTTAAATTTATTCGTTGAAATTCATTCAGTTATTCATTAAAATCTAATAATTAAATTATGGAAAAACAAAGAAATACCGGAAGAGGAATTATTGGTATAATTCTTATTTTAATTGGAATCGTATTAGTTGGACGAACATTCGATATTTTTCCACATCGTATTATGAGACATCTTTTTTCGTGG
>Ga0209943_1001822_pt1 | contig 12318 bp, 12 predicted proteins | sample SalPonR1_B_D2_MG_FD_185698 | JGI IMG/M metagenome (GOLD analysis project Ga0209943, IMG submission 185698) | Salt pond soil microbial communities from South San Francisco under conditions of wetland restoration - Salt Pond MetaG R1_B_D2_MG... ... | reverse complement strand
ATTACTGAAAGAACACGATATGCAAAAGCATCGTGGAAACACTAGAAAACCAGTTAAGCGCCCTATTTCAACACACTGTGCGGATGGACCCAATCAAGTATGGATGTGGGACATCACCTATTTAAGTGCAGGAGTAAAGGGATTGTACTTCTATCTCTATCTCATCATCGACCTCTTTAGCAGAAAAATCGTAGGATGGAAAGTTTGGGAAAAAGAAAGCGCGGAATATGCCAGTATCGTCGTTCGTAAAGCGATGATGTCAGAAAAGCGAACACACAGCAATAAACCTCTCATATTGCATTCAGACAATGGCAGCCCAATGAAGGGAGCATCCCTATTGGAAACACTCTATCAGCTTGGCGTTGTGCATTCACATTCCAGGCCGAGAGTCAGCAACGACAATGCTTATGCAGAATCTATATTCAAAACACTTAAATATAGACCTAAATATCCTTACAAAGGATTTGAAAACATTGAAGCCGCCAGGATATGGGTAAATGAATTTGCCAAATGGTACAACATTCATCACCACCACAGTAGACTGAATTTCCTGACGCCCAATCAGCGGCATGATGGACGGGGACAAGAAATCCTTATGAACCGCACTGCAGTCTACGAAGCAGCAAGAGCCAAAAATCCAGAACGATGGACTAAGGAAATCAGAACCTGGTCACTAGAAGACCGTGTTTGGCTGAACCCGGAAAAGCATGATGAGTTAAATGGCTTAGTCAAAAAATCAATATCGTAAGTGCTGAAGAATTATTACTTGTTTTATGACAACTTACTTGACAAACACCGACCTCCCCGTACTATACTTCCTATGAATAATGAAACAGATGCTGTGAATGCACCCATCATAGTGCTTATTAAAATACAATTATTTAGTCCAAACAATACTAATGAAACTACGCAAAATCCTACGATTACAACGCATGCAATTCTACTGCTTTTTTTAGCCTTGCTCAACTCCAGTCCAGCCAACACTCTATTTTTATGGTCCACTGGAGCAACGCGAAAAATCATCACCATAATTATCATATTTATTGTATACATCAAAGGATACGTTATATGACTTTTCATTAGACTTATCAAAATTATATTGACCACATACACAAAAATAGTTAAAACATTGCATCTCTGCGGCGTTTTAGAATGATATCCTCCGGCAATCATTCTGATTGGAATTAATCCAGCAAAAAAGAATATTGTCTCAATCCATGTGCCAGTTATCGTTGCCAAAATTCCAATAACAATAAAAGTCATGAGATTAATGAGAATCTGTTCCGTACCATAACGATATATATCCACCTCATCTTTAGGGATAATATTTTCTTGCATCAAAAAAGATGTTATTGTCTTTGCAAATTGTCTCATCATTAAAAACCCCTTCAACAATCCATGTACACAATAACATCCTGATTCGCTTTTTCAATAAACGTGTAACGAAACACCCTTGAAATGTAACGAAATGCTATTCAACTAAGCCTAATCTTCTAAAATTGACTCTACAGTTAAATCTGGCAACATAATTTTAGCAACAAACATTTCTTCCAGTAAATCAATCTGATAAACTCCTTCATGTTTTTCTATGATTCCTTCCATATTTTCCATTCCTATTCCAATCTCATCGCTTTTTCTATATAGCTTTGACGAGACAAATCTTCCGTTTCTCTTTTTAATCGTATCTGGATCATAAGAATTCTTTAGTTCAATCAAGACATGGTCCTTCTTATATCGCATTTTCAACACAATCCGTTTGTCCACCTGTTCATCTGTTATTCTTCGACAAGCCTCGATGGCGTTATTCAATGCATTTCCTAAAACAATGCATATGTCCATATCATCAATCTTGAGTTTCTTAGGAATCATAATCTCAGTTTCAAATTTTATTCCTTCATCAACTGCTTTTGATTTCCCATTGCTAATCAAAGCATCTATAGCTACATTGTTGGATACGACTCCCCTTTTATCAAAATCAAGTTCCTCATTCAACCTATGAATATATTTCACCGCTTCATGATATTGATTCCGACCTAAATAACCATCCAGCGTTATCAAATGACTTAACATGTCATGGCGTACTTTCTTTACTTGATTATAGCCATCAATTACATTTTCATATTGATCCCGTTGCATCAGCAGTTGTTTTTCTCTAAACCTAACTAGATTGTTTTCAGTCATCTGCATAACTATGCTGTCAAACAGATAAAATGCTATGATGTTGATATACAAAATCGAAATGCCTGAAACCACATAAACATAGCTAAATTCATTTTTCAAAATCGGTTCATACACATTTGTAAAAGATAGTACAATGCTAAATACGGGAATTGAAATGATGAATAACCAAGACCTTAGAGTTACCTGCGATGCATTTCTTCTCTTGAAACGAATAATTATCTCTACAAGAAGAAGCAATAGTATTTTTGAAATAACCCCGCCCAAAAACAAAAGCATCATGTTTTGCCTGATATCCTGCATTACATTTCCAAAAACAGCTACAATCAAAAGTGCCGCAACAAGCTCCATTAAGAAGGAGAATACAACAATAAAGGTTGCCACAATTAGTTTTACATATACCTTCCCGAGGTAAAAAAGATTGGCAACAACAAAGAATACAACAAAACTAACCAGTAATAAAATGCCCGATTTCTCAACCGTAATATTTACAATAATTTCAGTCAGTAGAATAATTACCAGACCGATTGTCTTTCTCTTTTCGCTCATCTTTTTTTTCATTAGGATATTATTATAAAATCTTAAGGCAACAAACAGTCCAACTACATCATTCATCATTATAATAATGTTCATTAAATAATTCTGCATCATTCAATGTCTCCCATCATAAAATTCATATATTTTATTTTAATATCTTTCTGATAATTTTTACTGCACTTCAACAACTCACCTGTCGACATCATAATACTGTTTGCTGCAATTTCCTTGATATGCTGCATGTTCACAAGATAATATCTACTGATTCTCACAAATCCATCCGCTAAAAGCTTCTTTTCTGCATCACTGATATTTTCATTGCCGGAATATTTCTCTTTTTTACAGTGAATGATTACTTTTCTTCTATCGCTCTCGAAATATACAATATCCGATAGCCTCAAAACTGTTATGTTATCCCTCATTTGAATAACGTAACTCTTATTCTTATCAGTCTGAATTATTTTTACCGCACTTTTAAAGACCTTTGAAAATTTCTTTTCATCAATTGGCTTTAAAATGAAATCATACGCGTCAACACTATATCCACTAACAGCATATTCAATTATAGATGTGATGATAATGATTATGCAATTTTCATCATATTCCCGAATAATTTCAGCCGTCTGTATACCGTCAAGTTCTTTCATCTTCATATCAAGCAATATAATTGAAAACCTTTGCCCTGCTTCATACACACTGACTAAATCCTCTCCAGAATCAAATTTCTCCAATTCATGAGGTTCTCTCAACTGCTCGGAAATTATGAGCCTTTCCAATATTTGCTGTTGCTCTTTTTCATCTTCACAAATAGCTATTTTAAGCATTACAATCCCCCGAATTTATAAGGCTTAAACCCTATATTCAACCACTCCACACAAGTCAAATATAAAATTTATTTTGTGTTTGACTTTCTTATTGCGTTTTTTAAAACAACTAAAATAATTACATTGTCTTGCAACAAATATCCCCAGAACTATATCCAAATACCACAAATACATTCCATCTATTACCATTATAAACCTTGATTTCCAAATTAAAAACATTTCTTTCCCTTTATGCCTTTCTGAAATTCCAAAATTTCCTTATCCAATTCCAGCTTCATCGGATTATTTGACCACCCATGGCCATGCGCGCCAGCCCTCTTTGTTGTCGTAGTGAGTAACAATATGCCTGCCTGCCATCTCCAAGCCCTCCTACATTTTGTTGATTGCTTTAAGCAGCTGCTTCTTTGTTTTCCTGGTATAAATCCTCGTAATATTGATATCGCTGTGCCCCAAGATGTCGGAAACCTCCGAAATGGAAAGGCCGTTCCTGATCATCTCGAGCGCGCATAGGTGCCGGAAGTTATGGGCATGGGCTTTCTTGAGCTTCACCCTGGCCCTGCCGGCATACTTCTTTGTGATGCGATGTACCGTCTGCCTGTTCATCGGGCCGCATGGCCCTGTGAATAATGCTTCCTTATCCGTATCCTCCCTGACCCGTAGATACCTGGCCCAGTACTTCTTCAGCTTGATTGGTATGAACACATCCCGGTACTTCGTTCCCTTCCCCCGAACCGAGACAATGTTTTCTTTCACATCATCAACGCGAAGCTGCAGCATCTCTGAAACCCTCATTCCCGTCATGAACAAAGTATAGAAAACAGCTACTGCCCGATGGTCCTCTGCTCGTTCGGCAAGACGCACTAGCCGATTAAAATCGGAAACTGTCATCATGTCCTCAAGGTACTCTTGGTGCTGAAACTTGGCGAACTCGATTTTGATATTGACCTGGACAGGAATATCCGGGTTCTGGTTTACGTACTGGAGGTACCGGCTGATGCTTATGAGCTTCCGGTTTACCGTCTTCACAGACAGGCCTTTTTCGAAGAAATTCAGCTTTACCTTCTCGATTATTTCCTGGTTTATGTCCTCAATATTGGCATTGTATAAAGATGCAAGTTTGCCCACTTGTCTGAGGTCCCCGAGGTAGCACTTGATGGTATTTTCACTCCGTTTTTCGGTTCTCATATCCTGTTCAAAAAACACCATGTAATCGTTGAAATTTGAACACATTCGCCCATTTCGCCTCCTGTCACATAACCTAACTTATGTGTTACTCGGGCAATCTACCCCCACCCTAGTGATTTCAATACTTTCAGCCCGCCAATTCAAACAAATACTTTTCAAACCGCTTTTTTGACCCCTTTTTCAGGCCTTAAAATCTTGCATATCTATACATAAAAAAAGCGGACACAGCCGGAATTTCTTCCGATCATGCGTCCGCTGGATGTCCAGTAGGAGCTAGCTATTTATTTTTCTTGAAGTACTTACGTCTTCTTTTCACTGCCTTATCATAACATTTGCTGTCTTCTCTTTTATCTACAACCAATATCTTCATTTCTCGTTCATTTCGTTCAAGCGAATAGACTACTCTGATTCCTATTCCTCTATACTTGATTTTTAAAAAGCCTGTCAAATTTCCACCGGCTCTTTTCCCTAAGGGATATCCATAACCACCTTCACTTCTAGGTAAGGGATTAGCACTTGCTTTTATTATCCCACCTAAGATAATCTTTTGAATACTATAATCGAAAGCTTCCAGGTCCTTTTCCGCTTCCTCAATATACTCTATATTCCATGGATTTTCCTTCAATCAAGCTCCACCTCTTCTGCTATTGCATTGAGATCCTCTTCTGAAATATCCAACCTTTTCATAACTTCTTTGTGAGAAATGGTTTTCCCGTTACTTTCATCCAATCTCTTACATGCTAGAATAGCTAGCTTAAGCTCATCAATATCATCGAGCATTTCATTGTATGCTGAAACACTCATTATGACTGCCTGAGGCGTATTGTTCTTCATTATAAGCTTAATATCTTCCGTCGTCTTGCAAAGATTGTCAATCACTTTTGGAGCATGCCTTTGTAAATCAGAAATAGGTATAAAGTCATCCTGAAAAATTCGGCCACGCCTTGTGCTGCCTTTTATCACTTGTGCGCTGGTCATATGCGCCACCTCCTAAATAATAACCAAATCCATACTGAATATATGTATATAATACACCATATTTATACTCATTTCATATTGTTTTACATTATATTTTCATTATATTTTATATATTTTTACTGTTTCCGATAAATTTTATCTTTCAAATCTTAAAACGATGCAAAAAACACCAAATTCTTGTGAAGAATCCGGTGTTTGAATATTATTTTTGGCACGCCCTGAGGGACTCGAACCCCCGACGCCTAGATTCGAAGTCTAGCACTCTATCCACTGAGCTAAGGGCGCGCGTTTTGTTACCTTATCTATATTAGCATTAAAACCGAAAGGATTCAAGGTTTAAGATTCCTTGAAGCAAGGGGGCTTGCAGCACATTCAAACATCCGCAAACCCTGCTATTTTTGCTTTTAAAGCTCTTCCGCATTGACAATTTCCTTGTAGCCATCGGGGTCTGTGTCTCCCTCTGTGCTGAATATTAGTATCTCACTGCTTTTGTCAAGTCCAAGCATGCTTTTGTAATCCCCGTATTCCGGATTTGTGCAAAGAATGTAAAGAAGTCCAAGTCCGACAGCTCCCGATTCACCTGAAACGACAACCGGATCGTCTCCAAGCGGATGGGCAAGGTTCCTCATTCCGATTCGCGTGACATCGTCCCCGCATTTAGCGGCAAAGGACGCGAAGTCCCTGAGTACGGGCCATGTGAAGGGATTGGGCTCTCCACAGTTTAGCCCTGCCATTATGGTCTTTGGAAAGCCCCCTACATTGGTCGGGCCTTCTTTATCGCTCTTTATGGATTCGTATATGCAGGCCACTTGCCAGGGCTCGGCAACTATAGTAATTGGGGGATTTTTCTTATAGTAGTGGGCAAGAAAGCCGAGAACTCCGCCGGCCATGGAGCCGACTCCGGCCTGGAGCAACATGTGGGTAGGCTTGTCGACTCCATAGCCTTCAAGCTGTTTTGCAGCCTCGAACGCCATTGTGGAATAACCCTGGGTTATGTAGTTGGGTATTTCCTCATAGTCCCTACTGCCGGTGTCCTGGACGAAATGGTATCCGTTTTCTTTAGCGTAGTTCGATGCGAAGCGAACCGCATCGTCATAGTTCATGTCGGTTATCTCTACCTTGGAATCTCCGATTGCACGAATGGCCTCGGCCCTGCATTCCTTTGAACCTATCGGCATATAAACCTCGGCCCTCGCGCCCAGCCTGTTGGCAGCCCATGCGACTCCACGACCGTGGTTTCCGTCGGTGGCCGTAACATATACGGCTTTTGAAGTATCTTGCTCGTTTTCCGCTATCTTTGATATGGCATATGAAGCGCCCAGAGCCTTGAATGCATTCAGCCCGAAACGTTTGGACTCGTCCTTGACATAGATTCCCTTCACGCCGAGCTCTTTTGCAAGGTTTTTAAGGTTTGCCAAAGGCGTCTCGCTGTACTCTGAAAGCGTTTTGTGAAATTCTCTTGCCGGGGCCGTCGCCTCAACCGAAAGAAATTCCGGCAGGCTTTCCTTTGAAAGCTTTCCTTGTATTATTGAAATTTGTCTCATTGCTTTTCTCCTCCCGCCCATTTGTAATTATGCACCGCATAATCCAATTATATCCGAAAGAATCCTTTTTTAAAACCATGCAATAAAAACCCGCGAGGGTTATCCCATCGCGGCAAAATTCAAAACTCTTTTTAAATTAAAACAAACACTCCAATGCATAGTCTATCAATTTGTTTGTTTCTTCCTTACAAGTCTTTTCCCTCTCTTTTGAGCGTTCAATGATTATGCCGTTTATTATATAATCAAAAAGACTTATGGATTTTGAAATTGACTCTCTTCTTTTGTCGTCAGCATTCAAAACCATCGAAATTTTGTTGTAGTAGTTATAGAAAGGCATAAGCTCAAGGTCTTTTTTAAGCCCCGACCTTTTAGGATCGAACATCAGTGTATATATTTCACTGTAATTTTCGGCAAATTCGATTTTTTCCCATGCGCTTATCCTGCAGAAGGAGCGAATACCGTTTTCCCCAAGCTCTCCCCTTCTTTTTTCGACTTCGCCGAGTATTCGTCGATAGAGTTTGTTGAAACCCATGAGAACAACTTCTTTTTCTATTGCAGCCATATTAGGCACATAGTTGTAGAGAGTCATTGTTGATATCCCCAAATTCTTTGCAAGTTTCCTTGCTGATAAATTATCCAGACCCTCGGCTTCAATTAGATTGAAAGCCGTTTCTACAATCTGCCATTTATCTTTTATAAGTCTGCTTCTACCCATAACAATTCTTTCCCCAATTTATTTTATTACTATCTCCGAAATGATTTTATTCATCTTTAAAAAATCGCACAAGCTGTCTATCCTTGTTTCCAGATTTGAACTGTTGAAGTTTTTTTCATCCCAAATATCCCCTTCGATATAAAAGTGGGGCACTCCGGTTTCTTTTTCAACCATATTGACCATAAGCTTTTGATGAGCTCCCAGCCATCTGTCAAAGCTGAAAAGTCCAAAGACCATTGCATCCGGTTTATACCTTCGGATCTTTTGACATATCATATCCGCTTCGTTTAGTCCGTTTACAGCAAGCGGCATCTTAAGCCAATCCATGGCAATCTGCTTATATGGATTATCTATGTTCATATCTTCCATCTGCTTGTCGGTCATGCTAAGTGTTGTGCTGAAAACCAAATCCACGCCCTTGTCTTCAAACATTTTTGCAACCCACGGAACACTGAATGGAACAAAATAGCAACCGACCTTGGGCCTTTTTTCCCCCTCTTCCCCGTTTTTGCAAACAGATTCAAGATGACCAATCATTTTGTCAACTGACGATTCAATGTTTTCAAGACCTGTACTGAAGGGTATGTGGATGGGTTGAGAAACAAGGGAGAGCTCATTGCCTGTTATGTCAGCCTTTCCAACCATGGATACGAGACTGTTCAATCGGTCTATTTTTTCCATGAAGTCTCTTTCTTGTTTTATGGCTTGCCAAATATGCTCTTCTTTTACATTGACTCCAATAATCTTTCCTATTTCAGCTATCCCGTCTTTTATGGAAGCCGCAACGTATTCCACCCTGTCTGCAATTTCATCGTCCTTTTCCCCAAAGTGCGTGTCATGCGGCAAACGAGTAACTATATATCTCCAATCCTTGTTGCAGTTGGATTTTATGAATTCGTCTGTTTTGGGAGCCTCGTCACATGTATGCCCCCAGCTCCAAACAACATCAGGATTGCGTATTACAGATTTGCAGTTTAGTCCTATGCGAGTCTTGTTGAGTCCGCAATGCTTGCATCCATAGCTTATTCCGGCATCGTTTTCCGCCTGTCCTATGAATGGATTTGTCTTGAAGAGAACAGAAGAGAAAACCGTTGATATTATAAGATACGGATATCCCACATATGAAGATTGACCAGCGGCATTTCTCAATGCATAGTAGCTTGTTGCTATGGATGGCACAACTCCATATACTGATTTTACCGGTTCGGAATTGTCTTCTCCAACGCGCGTCAGGTCCATCAACTCAAGCATATAGGCTCTAAGCATGTCCTTGACGCCCGGGGTTTCCATTTTCCAGTATTTGGGCAGCATTTCATCCATTGCTTTTTTCAAATCCGAGTTTTTTATGCCAAACATCCTGGTCGTTTGCAGCCATTTGTCATTCAATTCCTTGCTTTCTTCGAAACCCAGATATTCAAGAAAGCTGATTTTAACATTTTTTTTCATATGCTCTCCACCTCTGTAGTTCAAGTCTCCTGTTACCCATTATATTTCATATGCCTTTTCAATGCAAAGAATTGGAAAAGATGCGGACGCAACCCTAAAGTTACGCCCGCTGATAAGGGGGTATTTGACTATTTTATTTTTACCTGAGCCCCGAATATTAGGGCCAGAATACCCAGCGGTATAAGGAAAATTCCGGTTGTGGCCCAACCCTGGCTTGCCAGGATGTTGCCGTAGACGGCAGGACCTATAAATCCTCCAAGATTTTGGAAGAATGCGAGAATGGCCATTGCTATTCCGGCAAGAGCAACACTTGGAACGGTTTCAGGAGCAGAAGCCATTATTATTGCCGGGAAACCCATAACCAGAAGTCCCCAAAGAACAAGCATGACTACCAGCATGGATTCCGGCACCAGAAATACTCCCGCCATTACGGGCGCAAACACCAGAAGACCGAAAAGCATAATCTTTTTCTTGGCCTTCATCTTGTCGGCTATTGTGCCGTAAAGCGGAGCGCTGACCACCCCAAGAAGAGCCGGTATTGTAGCAAGCAGGCTGGCCTTTTGAGCCTCCATCTGGAATACCTTCTGCAGATATGTAGGCAGGTATGTGTTCGCATAAAAGAGTGTTGTCGCAAACATGAAGTATGCCAGCCCGATCATCCACAGTGACTTGCTTTTTAAAGCATCCTTCATCGAAGGCTGTCCGCTTTCCTCCCCCTCGCCAGCACCGTCAACCTCGGGCATTTTTGCAAAAAATTGGACTAACGCAATCATGACAGCCGATGCGGCAGCTATCAACCACCAGCTGGCTTTCCATGCGGAGCCTTTTGCAAGAGCCGGAGCAAGATTGAATATCAATACGGTTCCGACCGTCATGTAGACGGAGAAAATGCCCATGGGCTTGCCGATTTCATCTGGGGAAAACAGCATTGATATGAATGCTGGTGCCGCAACGATTACCAGACCCATTCCCGCTCCTTCGATGAATCTTGTGAACAGGAGAATGCTGAATGAATTTGTCAAAGCTCCAAAAACGCTTCCGGCCGCAACAAACAGGAGAGCCAGCAGAATCGTTTTCTTCGGACTCAGCTTTTGGCATATGTATCCTGCAGGAAGAGCCAGCAAAAGGCCGGAAAGTGCAAACACGCTCATCATCAGGCCCGCCTTGGCTATGTCAACGTTCAGGGACTCCATTATTATTGGAAGTATTGTTACCGGCTTGTTTTGGGCCATTGCCACCACTGTGGCCGCAAGGGTCAAAAGTATGCTTGTGATCCAGGGATTCGAAGCTTTTTTATTTGTTGATTCGCTCATTATATCCACGTATAATCCAATTATCCTCTTTAATAGGTCTTGAATTATTCTCCTTTCTCCCAATCTATTATTTGGGCGTTATTTATTATTTCGGTATTATATTGATAAAGCACTGTGGATTTGTATCTATTTTTTTACAGCTTTGACTGTTTCGAGGTGACTCAGACCACAGTTTTTCGTCTTCAATGGTAATTAGTTAGTTAACGCTTTGACGTTTATATTTACGTGATTACATGGTCGGAATCCTTGTGGAAAACAACAGTGCTAAATACTATATTAGGAGGTATTTATCATGTACTTTGTCGGAATCGATATTTCCAAGTACAAACACGACGGCTTCATTATTACCGAAACCGGTGAAATTGTTTGCAATCCTTTCACCATCAAAAATGACCATCATGGATTTAATGAACTTCTATCAATCCTCAATTCTCTTGACCCCAAAGAAGGCATACGAATAGGGTTTGAATCTACTGGTCATTATGCTTTAAACCTGAAGTTATTCCTTGAAAAAGCCCACTACAGCTTCATGGAATTTAACCCTGTTCTTCTCGCAAAGTTTAACAAGTCTCAGACTTTAAGGCGTACCAAAACGGATGCAATAGATTCAATTGCTATTGCCCGATGGCTAATGACGGTTGAATACAAACCCCATCCAATAGGATTTTATCACACATATTCACTCAAGTCATTGACGCGCCTTCGAGATTCTCTTGTCAAACAACGAAGTTTCTATCTTGTAAAAATGACGAATGTACTGGATCATATCTTCCCTGAATTTAAACCGTTTTTTAAAAATCGTTTTGGCAAAACAGCTTTATATCTATTAGAACACTATGGCAGCGCTGAAAAAATGGCTTGTATGAATTCCAAATCTTATGATAACCTGCGGCGTATTTCTAGAGGTAAATTCTCTTTGCAGAAATTTCTGAAGTTAAAAGATCTTGCAAAAAATACTGTTGGTGGAGATAATGAACTTTTTGTTTTCCAATTAAACAGCCTATTGTCTTTGTACAAGCAAGCTGCACATGAAGTGGATTCTCTTGAGAAACAAATCATATCTCTAGTCAAAGAGCTTAGCCCCAGATCTCTAACAATCCCCGGTATTGGCCCTTTATCCTCAGCTGTTATTTATGCTGAATATGGAGATATTTCCAAGTTCAAGTCACCTGCGCAGATGCTCTCTTTTGCCGGGCTTGAACCGGGCTATTATCAGTCTGGCACATCAGAACATGGCGGTCATATGGTGAAGCGTGGTTCATCTCATCTTCGCTACACATTGATGAATTTGAGCATACCTATAATCCAATACAACATGGTATTTGCTGAGTATTATGAAAAGAAACGTAACGAAGGCAAATCACATCGTGTGGCATGTTCGCATCTAATAAAAAAACTGATTCGAGTTATCTTTATTCTTGAAAAAAACAACATAGACTTCGATTCATCGAAGCTCCGCTGATTGTGTAGTGGCAATCGGTAATACGCAATTCTAAACACCTTTTGAAAATTCTCCTTGAAAGGCTTATTAATTATGCCCGATTTTTGTTTGAATGATTTTTAAGAAAAACTATTGACTTTTAATAGTTAGTCACCTC
>Ga0209943_1001820_pt1 | contig 12322 bp, 13 predicted proteins | sample SalPonR1_B_D2_MG_FD_185698 | JGI IMG/M metagenome (GOLD analysis project Ga0209943, IMG submission 185698) | Salt pond soil microbial communities from South San Francisco under conditions of wetland restoration - Salt Pond MetaG R1_B_D2_MG... ... | reverse complement strand
ATAGAACAAATGGGATCGGAACTCCGGCTCACAAGGGATATTCTGGATCAACTGGAGCATACCTTTATCGTACAAAAAGCGAGGAAGCTTGGCTTGATCAAAGTCGGCAGGCCCCATGAGGATAAAAAACATCTTTCTGACAAAGGCCCTGACGTCTCTGAATGAAATTTTGAAAGGCGCTTGATTATTCTTTGGCACTTATAGCAGTCGATTTAACACCGGTAAGGTCCGGCGGGGAGAACGGGGGGGCCAAGGTTTTGGCCGTGGAACTCCTCAAAGGGCTGCCGGCAATCGCCGTAAATGACCGGTTCCTTTTATTGACCGCCTCATGGAACCATGAGGAGTTGGCTTCTTTAGAGGGTGCCCGCATGCAGCGGCTCTGCGTTATTGCTTCCAAACCGGCCGAAAATGCCGGCCGGAACTTTTTTCAGAGCTACATCCCCGAGCGGCTGGTGCATTTTGCCGGGAGAACATTACAGGTCTTAAAGAGAAAAATTAAAAACAGCGGGGTTTTGAAAAGAAGCGCTGTTTTGTCCGCCAAAGGTGTGGATCTGCTTTTCTGCCCTTTTTCTGCGCCGACTTTTTATGAGCCGGGGATTCCTGTCGTCTCGGTGGTTCATGATCTGCAGCACGTGGACTATCCGCATTTTTTTGATTCGGCTGAAATCCGGCTGAGAAATGAGTTTTTCGAAGATATCCGCAATAAGGCCTCGCACATCATATGTGTTTCGGAATATGTCCGGCAATCCGTTGTTGACCACCTGGACGTCGATCCTGGCAAGATTTCATGTATTTATAATAGCATCCATAAAAGGCTCGCGACGGAATCCCCATCCGCCTCAGCTACGTTGGAAGGACTCGGACTGGTTAAAAACCGCTACGCCTTTTATCCGGCCAACTTCTGGCCCCACAAGAACCATCGCATGCTGCTTTTGGCGTTTAAGATTTTCCTTTCCAGAAATCCGGATCAAAACCTCTCGCTTGTTTTTACCGGGGCCCTGGAAGAGGCGGAAAAAGAATTGAGGCTGGATGCCGAAGCCATGGGAATCTCAGACAGGGTGCATTTTCTGGGGTTTTTGCCTTCGAAAACGTTTGAAGCCGTGTGGCACGGGGCCCGATTTCTCCTGTATCCATCTTTGTATGAGGGCTTTGGGATGCCCATTCTTGAAGCAATGGCCATCGGAAAACCCGTTCTATGCAGTCATGCGGCAAGCCTGCCGGAAGTCGCAGGCGATGCCGCACTTTTTTTTGATCCCAGAAAACCGATGGATATTGTGGAAAAAATGGAACGCCTGATGGCCGACCCGGCCCTGGAGAAACGTATGGTCGCCTCCGGCTGTCGCCGGGCTGAAGCATTCAGCCCTAAAAAAATGGTTGATCAGTATGATAGGTTGCTGCATTCTGCGATGCGATCCCCCATGCCGGCAAGGGATGAAATGACGGGCGTATACGAGGATGGGTGGACAGGGGGCGAAGTGACGGTTATGTGCGCCGCCAAAACCCCCTCCCGGGTTTTGGAAGCCCGATTTGAGGCGCCCGCCCATATACCGAAGCAAAGGGTCAAAATCGATCTTTACCAGGGCGGCCGGAAAATTCAAAAATTTAAAGTCAGCCGCGGGGAGACCCTGACCATCCGGCAGCCGGTAATGAATGGGCACGAACGCCTTGTTTTGGCCATACATCCGACATTTTGCCCGGAAGCCAGGCGGATGGGGCCTGATAAAAGAGAGCTCGGGCTTTTATGCAGAAGCTGCTCGCTGGTAGGCAGCGGCACCAGAAATAATTTAATGGAGAGGCGATAACGATTGGTTCCTGTTAGTATTATCACCCCATCTTTTCAGAAGGGCCGGTTTATCGAAAGGACGATCCAAAGCGTGCTGGATCAGGCGGCTGCCGGCATGGAGTATGTCGTCGTGGACGGGGGGAGCACGGATCAGACGGTTGAGGTGCTGAAGCGATACGACTCCCGGATCCGATGGCTATCGGAAAAAGATGACGGCCAGGCGGATGCGGTCAATAAGGGGATCCGCATGACCCGCGGCGAGATTATCGGCTGGCTGAACGCGGATGATATCTACTACCCGGGCGCCATTTCGACCGTTTTGGCGTATTTTAAAAAACATCCCGAGGTGGATATCGTTTATGGCGACGCCGATCATATCGATGAGGATGATCAAGTGCTGGAGCCGTATTATACAGAGGATTGGGACTATGAGCGGCTCAAGGATATCTGTTTTATATGTCAGCCGGCCGTATTCTTCCGGCGGCGGCTGGTTGAGAGGATCGGTCTGCTGGACAGGAACCTTCAGTATTGCATGGATTACGAATACTGGCTGCGGGCGGGGCGGACGACCGATTTCGTCAGGTTAAACCAAAAACTGGCGGGTTCGAGAATGTATGACGACAACAAGACGCTGGGCGAAAGACTGCCCGTGCATAAAGAGATCAACCGGATGTTCAAACAGCGGTTCCGCAGGATCCCCGATAAATGGCTTTTTGCCTATGCCCATGTATTTACGGAGGAAATGGGGTTTGACCGCACCATTCACAGGGAGAATATCAAATTCATTCTTGTCCTTGTATGCGCCCTGTTTGGGAGTTGTATGCGCTGGCGGCAGCCCATCTCGATGCATGCGTTAAAAACCGCCGCTAATTGGCTTGCAGGAATCTATAGATAAATGCGCATCGGATTCGACGTCAGCCAAACAGGCGCCAGTAAGGCCGGATGCGGGTATGTCGCGTATTCACTTATCGAGGCGCTGCTTGAACAAAATACGGCGGATGATTTTATCCTGTACCCGTATTTCGGCTCAACGTATTGGGACCCCAACGCCAAAAACAACACCTATTACGTCAAACGGCCGGATGTCGCCCGAAAAATCGTCGGCAGCGCCTGCCATGAAAGCATGGCATTCTGGCGGCGCCTGCCCCCGGACGGTGAAGAACGGCTTGGCCGTCCGGATATCGTTCATTCGAATAATTTTTCCTGCCCGAGAGGCTTGAAAAGGGCCCGGCTGGTCTATACGCTGCATGACCTCGGCTTTTTGGAATCCCCCGAATATACGACGGAATTAAACAGATGGGTGTGTTTTAACGGGGTCTTCGAGGCCTCCCTTTACGCCGATGCCATCGTCGCCGTGTCGAACTACTCACGACAGAAATTCCTGGAATTTTTCCCCCATTACCCGGCCGATCGAATTCAAACGGCCCATCTCGGCAGCCGCTTCGCCTATAAAAACGGCCCGGCTTCGGATCGCCCCCCTGTTTTTGGATTATATCCGGAGCAGTTCTGGCTTTCCGTGGGCACATTGGAGCCGCGGAAAAACATTCGAAGCCTGTTGGAGGCTTATGCCATTTATACCAGGGAAAGCCGGCCCAGCTACCCCCTGGTATTATGCGGCGGCGAGGGATGGATGGAAGAGGGGCTTGACGATTATATGGATTCCCTGGGGATCGGATCTAAAGTCATACTGACCGGCTATACGACCGATGAGCAGCTGGCCTGGCTCTACCACAATTGTTTCGCGTTCTTGTACCCCTCTTTTTATGAGGGATTCGGGCTGCCGGTGCTTGAGGCCATGAGTCTGGGGGCGGCGGTCGTGAGCTCAAACGTCACAAGCCTTCCTGAAGTGGCGGGCGATGCGGCGCTATACGTGAATCCGAACCGCATCGGGGATATTGTCAGGGCAATGACGCGTCTGGGTGAAGATCCGGATGTCCGAAAACGTCTAAAATCGGCCGCCCTGGACCAGGCCCATCAGTTTTCATGGGAAAGCTTCGCCTTGGAGGTAAGGGAAGTCTATAAAAAAGCCCTTGATAGAAAAAAATATAGAGAACCCGAGCGCTAGGATATAAAAACAGGCCGCCAAAAAGGCTCACCTTATTTTTTTCAACAACTGCTGAAACTCTTCTTGGGCTAACAGATCCTTGAACCTGGCATCCAGCAGGATCCTTTTCAAATCGTTAAATCCTTTATCAATCGCCTTTTTCATCCAGTCCAGGGATTTCTCATCGCTGCCTTTTCGTGCGTATAACGCCGAAAGGCGATAATAGCGGTGTGGGTCGTCCGGGCGCTTATCCACGGCTTCCAAGAGCAGGCGGATGGCTTGATCCGTCTCGCCTGAGCGCTCATAAGCCATTGCCAGGCGTTTTGCTGCGAGATCGTATAGCTTTGGGTCCGATCTCGGCGCCGAAACGCGATCAAGGGCGTTTTCATAGGCCTGGATGGCCTGATCCGGTTTATTCTTGGATTCAAACAGGATGCCCAGCTTGAAATAGAGGGCCGGGTTATCCGGATTGCGCCGAATGCTTTTTTTGACGCACGCCATAGGGGTTTGGCACCGTTTTAGAAACTTTATAAGTGCGCGGCGGTTTTGCCGGGCTGTTTGGTCATCAGGATTTTCTTCGATGGCCTGTTTATAATATTTCAAGGCCTTTTTGAACTCGCCCATGGCGGCGAACTCATATGCGAGCTGGCTTTGAATGTTGTTTTTACGGTAATCCATTTTTAAAGCCTCGAGAAAGGCTTCGGCCGCGCTGACATGGTGCCCCAATTTGGCCAGTGAAAACCCCCGCTTGTAATAGGTGTCCGCATCCTTCTCAATTTTAAGGGATTTTCGGTAATATCGGGCGGCCTTTGCATGCTGATCCTTATGGGCATAGGAATACGCCAGGTTTTGCCAGGTTCTGGCCTTATTCGGGGATTTTATCGCGCAATCCCGCCAGAATGAGATGTTGTCGGACCAGATTTGATTCCGCTGATGGGTCCATGCGCATAACAATACGGCGATTGCCCCCAGGATAGCGACAGAGGCCCACCTCACCCTGATATAGCGATAGATCAAACCGACAAGGGCGAGAGATATCATCATAGACGGCAGGTAGAGCCGATGCTCATAGATAATTTCAATCCCCACGACCGAAGATTCGATTATCAGGTTGCCTAAAAACCATAGCAGGCAGAATGAAAGGAGCCGATAGTTTTTGGCCGCGTACAGGGCGAGAAGGACAAGGGCGAATAAAGCGGCCGCGGCAATGCCGGTGGTCATGGGGCTAAGCAGCGCATCGGACAAGGGGTAATCATAATCCAGGTTCAGCCGATCCGGATGGGGAAAAACGATCAGGCTGACATAGTAGGCGATCACCCGCAGCTCGGTAAAAACCCTTTCCGTCAGGGTAAAATCCAATGACCTGTAGGGGCGCAGGATCCTTTGAACCGGATGGCCGCCCAGATAAAAATGGGCGACGGCCAGGAATATGATAATGGCCAGAGCGCCTGCGATAATAAACTTTTTTGATTTGAGGGAGCGTAAATCCTGGAAAAAATACCATTCATACAAAAGGATGATAAACGGCAGGGTGGCTGCAATTTCTTTGCTGGTGACAGCACAGGCGATGCAAATCAGGCATCCGGCGAAATAAAGGGCGGCTGTTTTATAGGTTTTCCCCCGTATCCGGATCCGCGCCTTTACATACAGGAGCAAGGCGAATATATAGAACATCACCGCCAGGCTGGTCATCCGCTGCACGATATAGGAGACCGCATTGGTCTGAAGCGGACTGATCATCCAGAGCAATACGGCGAAAAATGCGATCAGGTAGAGATCCAAAGAATTGTGCGCCGTTAGGTTAATAAGACCGTGCTTTGTCTCTCGGGTCCCGATCCGGAGGGTTTCAATCAGAAGAAAAAACAGCCCGACGGCGGTCAAAAGATGGATGAGCAGGTTGACCACGTGGTAGCCCACCGGATCGGTTCCGGCGAGGTAATAGTTCAACGCCAGGCTGATAAAGGCCAGCGGGCGCAGTGATGTCCCGCCCTCAAATATCGGGCCTATTTGACCCCAGGACAGGCTCGTAAGGTGAAGCTTACTATTTTCCGCAATCTGGGAGATATCGTCAAAGACAAAAGGGGCGTTAAAGGTGCTGGCGTAGGAGGTAACGGCAAAAATCACCAAGATGCCGAGAAAAAGGAGGATAAGACGGGGCGAAGATTTCATAGCGCTGTTTTCGGAGACCGTCGATTTGGCGTTTGCAGAAACCATTCAATGCCTTTTAAACTAATCGCTATTCTCCCGTTGATTTTCATAAAGCGCCAGCCGCTGGGCCAGGATTTTAATCTGCTGCTCGTGTTTGGACCGGTGGATGTCCATAAAAAGGATCTTGATGAATACCATTAAGATGGCGATGATCACGAATAGGATGGGGGGGTAATGGACGCCCAGAAGCGCCCCGACAAAGTCTGTCAGCCTGGGAATAAACCCGGTTATAATCAGGCCGGCGGCCACCAGTCCCCACCAGAGTGTATAATTGACGGACAACCGGTCCTTTCGGACCAAATACAGAATCAGCCCCGCTGTGGCAAGGCCTAAAAGCGCAGTGACAATGTTGTATACCGGCATTATCGTTTCCTCCGTATCTTTGTGCCGTCGTTTTCCAGATGACGGAATTTAGAAATGCATAAGCCTGTGCTCAAAAGCATATAGCGGATGACGTGCCACCAGTTTGCAAATACCCGGGAATGGCCATCCAGGCGTTTTTGCATGGGTACCGCCACCTCCTTGATGCGCAGACCGAATCGCTGCATCAATAGCAGCGCCCCGATGTCTTGATAGTCAAACAAATACGCCCGTTTACGAAGCAGCAAATGCATGGCATGCGTATTGTAAACCTTTAGCCCCGAGGTGAAATCCTCCAGATCGATTGTCGTAATCAGCCGGAAGAACGACCAGGACAGCTGCCGGTACCGGGTCGCCCGGGAGGGGTTGGCGCCGATAATAACATCCGCGTCGGTGCTATGAAATTTTTCAAGAAGCAGCGGGATACATTCCGCAAAATGCTGGCCGTCCGCATCCATTGTGAGAACCGCCTCATAGTTATTGGCGAGCGCGTATCGGAAACCCGTCTGTATGGCGCTCCATGCCCCGAGATTCATAGGCAGGGAGATCACAATGGCCTCCGCCTTCCGGGCCAGGCGGCCGGTACCGTCGCTGCTGCCGTCGTCCACAACCACCACATCCAAGCCGCATACCTCCCGCACGGATCGAACGACCGGTTGAATGCTTCCTGCTTCGTTCCAGGCGGGGATGACGACGATTGCATTTTGGCGCCATTCCGGCGCCAGCTCATGCCTGCTTGACATATATGCCTGAATATGATGTTAAAAAATAGTTAATTAGCGTGAGTTATGAATCTTTCAGGATTAACCCAATGTCATCATTCCGAAGCTTCACGTAGGAACGATTGTCATTTCGAGCGCCGGCTTTTGTCATTTCGAGCGCCAGCTTTTGTCATTTCGAGCGCCAGCGAGAAATCTGGTAAAGGCATACTATTTGTAACTATTCAAGATGCCTCATCACTATCGTTCTTCGGAATGACAATGGCGAAAACTCTAGGCTATCGATATCGAGTATTAACATATTGGACATGCAATGTCTAAAAAAGAAATCGGTTGAAAGTTGAAGATCCTGCATATCTCCAAATTTTATCCGCCCGAGCCCGGCGGGATCGAAAATTTTGTATGTGATCTGGCGGGCGCCCAGGCAAAAAAAGGCCATGATGTCTGCGTTCTGGCCCATCAGGCGGAATTCAACCAGCCCACCCGCTGGGAGCGCGTAAACGGGGTAAACGTGGGGCGCGTCCGCTCTTTCGGGGAATTGGCCCATGCGCCGGTCACCCCGGAATTTCCATTGCAGTTGTTGCCCTTGCTGTCCCGTTTTAGACCCGATGTGATCCACGCCCACCTGCCGAACCTTTCCGCCTTTTGGCTGCTTTTTATCAAAAAGTCCTGCCCGCTGGTGCTTCATTGGCATGCCGATGTGGTAAGCTCATTGATTGATCGTAAGATGAGGATGTTATATAGGCTCTATAAGCCCTGGGAGCTCTTGCTGCTTAAAAAGGCGGATCGGATCATCGCCACGTCTGATGCGTATCTGAATACCAGCCGGCCGCTCTCGGGCTTTAAGGAAAAAATCCGGGTCATCCCCCTGGGACTCCATCCGGCGCGGCTGGCCGGCGGCCGGTCAGTGAGGGAAACGGCAGGTCCGAATGCCGCCTTTACCGTGCTGAGCGTGGGCCGGTTTGCCTATTACAAAGGGTTTGAATACCTGGTAGAGGCGGCGGAAAAAGTGCCGGAGGCCAATTTTATCCTGGTCGGCGGTGGGCCGCGCTACCCTGATATTCAAAAACGGGTCGCGCGAAAAGGACTTCAGGGCCGGATCCAGCTGCCGGGACGGGTGACGGCGGAGCGTTTAAAGGAGCTCTTTTCCGACTGCGACTTGTTCTGCCTGCCTTCTGTGGAAAGAACCGAGGCTTTCGGTATGGTGCTGCTCGAGGCCATGAGTCTTGGCAAACCGCTTGTGACAACAAAAGTGGCCGGTTCCGGCATGAGCGAGGTTAATGTGAACGGCAGCACCGGACTTCAGGTGCCGCCGGCAGACGCGGATGCCCTGGCCGATGCCCTCAATACGCTAAAGCATGCTCAGCAACTCCGGTTGCAAATGGGTGAACAGGCGCGCCGGCGTTTTGAAGCGCATTTTCATATCAGCTTTGTTGCAGAGCAAATTGAAAGTTTTTACGAAATTTTATGAAGCCATCATATGTGAGCCCTTAACAGATGACCATTCCCCCTGAACAGAACCCGGAACCCCTTTATCCCCCTGATCTGCTTACGGCCGATCAGCCGGTCAAACCCTGGCGCATCGCCCAGGTCAAAAGCCGGCGGGAAAAAGCCCTGGCCAGTTATCTCGCCGGGAAAGATATCGGCTATTACCTGCCCATGTACTGGCGGCCGCAGGCCTCTAAAAAACGGCAGCGCCATAGCCTGGTGCCGCTTTTTGCCGGGTATCTTTTTTTTCAGGCGGATGATTTTGACCGGTACGCGGCCCTTCGGACCAACCATATCTCCCGGATCATTGATGTGAAGGATCCGGTTACGCTGGTCCATGAGCTCCGCAATATCCAAAAGGCCCTTTCCGGGGATCGACCGGTTTTTCCGGTTGAGTTTTTGAATACCGGGCAGCTGGTGCGGATTAAAAAAGGGCCGCTAAAAGATGTGGAAGGCATTATCGAAAGAAAAGACCGAGGCTGCCGGCTGATCCTTTCTGTGACGCATATCATGCAGTCCGTCTCCGTTGAAGTCGACGCCGATATGGTCGAATCTTTATGGGGTCGGACCTAAATCCTTTATGGGGTCGGACCTAAATATATGGCTGAATTAACAGGTTAAAAGTTTCCTTAAAAGCCATAAATTCGTCTTAGAATGCCCTTTTTAGGGCCAAAAATTAGTTGTAAGCAAATATGCCCAGAGCAAACAGATATTTTTTGCCTGATCATGTGTGGCACATTACCCATAGGTGCCATAAAAAAGATTTTTTGTTGAAGTTCGCCAGGGATCGAACAGCTTGGATACAATGGCTGTTCGAGGCAAAGAAGAGATACGGCTTGGAGGTCTTAAACTATACTGTGACCTCAAATCACATTCATCTTCTGGTGTACAGCAACCATGATCTTGATGCAGTTCCTCGGGCCCTGCAGCTTGTGGCAGGCAGAGTCGGTCAGGAATATAATCAGCGGAAAAACAGAAAGGGAGCCTTTTGGGAAGATCGCTACCACGCAACTGCTGTGGATACTGATGAGCATCTGGTTCGATGTTTGGCATATATTGATCTTAACATGGTCAGGGCTGGAGTTGTAGTTCATCCGCGAAAATGGAGGCACGGGGGATGCCATGAGATCGTTGACCCGCCCCGGTGATACAGAAGCAACCGGCTCTGCCGAATTTGTTGAGGGCGTCAAAGCCAGGCTTGGATTAAAGGCCAGGCATAGACGAATTCACAAAGAAAATAGTGCCGTATATGCGTTACAGGAGCCGCTCGCTGCTTACAGCCCTGATTTTGAGGGTAAAAATGAGGTCCTAAGGGCCAAAAACAGGCTTTTGTGGAATATATTTGATGATATTTGAATAAGTTATGTGGGTCCGACCCGTGGACCACCGTGGACCACACCCGTGGACCATGCGTCGCCGCCCGAAAATCGGGGCAAGGAAGCCGGGCAATAAAATAGCATATCCCCTTGACATATCCAATTATGAATTTATAATAAAACCAGAATTTCAAAGAATTTTAAATCCCTCTAAAGGAGATAACTTTCATGGCCGCCGTGAAGACCAGAATTTTTAAAAGCAATCGCAGCCAGGCCGTGCGCCTGCCCAAGGAAGTCGCGTTGCCTGAATCCGTTAAGGATGTTGAAATTACGAAAATCGGCAATAAACGGATTATAGTGCCGGCAGAGCAGTCCTGGGAGGATTGGTTTGATTCTCCGGGTGTTTCAAGCGATTTTATGGAAAAGCGCCAGCAGCCGGAAGATCAAGTCAGGGAACCCATGTAATGCTCAAATACCTGCTTGATACCAATATTGTCATCTACACCATGAAAAACCGGCCAAAGAAGGTGAAGAATCATTTTCTTCAGCATCAGGGGCGCATGGCCATATCTGCTGTAACTTTGGGTGAGCTGGTGTTTGGAGCGGAACATTCCCGGCAGGTGGAACGGAATCTGGCAGATATTGAAGCCATGTCAGCCAGGCTTGAAGTGCAGCCTTTTGACAACAAGGCAGCCTATCATTTCGGGCAGATCCGGGCTGCCCTGTATCGTGCGGGACGGCCCATAGGACCTTATGACATGATGATCGCCGGCCAAGCAAGAGCTTCCGGGCTGATTTTGGTGACAAACAATTTAAAGGAGTTCGAACAGGTGCCCGGCCTGATGCTCGAAGACTGGACCGAGCAATGATTGGATGGTTGGGATGGGGTCGGACCTAAGTATAAGCCTGAATTAACAGGTTAAAAGTCTTCTGGAAAGCCATAAATTCGTCTTAGAACGCCCTTTTTAGGGCCAAAAATTAGTTGTAAACAAATATGCCTAGAGCAAACAGATATTTTTTGCCTGATCATGTGTGGCATATTACCCATAGGTGCCATAAAAAAGATTTTTTGTTGAAGTTCGCCAGGGATCGAACAGCTTGGATACAATGGCTGTTTGAGGCAAAGAAGAGATACGGCTTGGAGGTCCTAAACTATGCTGTGACCTCAAATCACATTCATCTTCTGGTGTACAGCAACCATGATCTTGACGCAGTTCCTCGGGCCCTGCAGCTTGTGGCAGGCAGAGTCGGGCAGGAATATAATCAGCGGAAAAACAGAAAGGGAGCCTTTTGGGAAGATCGCTACCACGCGACTGCTGTGGACACTGATGAGCATCTGGTTCGATGTTTGGCATATATTGATCTTAACATGGTCAGGGCTGGCGTAGTAGCTCATCCGCGGGAATGGAAGCACGGGGGATGGCATGAGATTGTTGACCCGCCCCGGCGATACAGAATAATAGCCAGGGACCGTTTAAAACAATTGCTGGACACAGACGAGAAGACGCTGACTGACAGCTATGAGCACTGGGTGGAGGATTATATCGGGAAGAACACAAATCGGCAAAAGATCTGGACTGAATCCATAGCAACCGGCTCTGCCGAATTTGTTGAGGGCGTCAAAGCCAGGCTTGGATTAAAGGCCAAGCATAGACGAATTCACAAAGAAAATAGTGCCGTATATGCGTTAAAGGAGCCGCTCGCTGCTTACAACCCTGATTTTGAGGGTGAAAACGAGGTTCTAAGGGCCAAAAACAGGCTTTTGTGGGATATATTTGATAATATTTGAATAAGTTATGTGGGTCCGACCCCGACCCCGACCCCCTACAGCACCCGAGACAAACTTGAACTTTAATTATTGATCGGGTATATTAAAAATTTAACGCTATCTTGATAATTTGCCCGGGGAGGCGAATATATGGGACAAAAAGAAATTTCAAAGGATGAATTAAGAGAAATAATGAAAGAGGCGGTCACCGCCGTTTTAACAGAGCGAAAGGATTTGCTCGAAGAAGCTGTTTCTGAGGCTATCCTCGACATGAAATTGGGTGTGGCAATGGAGGAGGCCGATACAGGAGAGTATGTTTCTGAAGAAAGCATCCTGTCCAGGCTAAAACTTTAATTCATGAATCTTCTCTACGCGAAAAAATTCAGCAAGGATCTTGAAGGCGTTGAAAATAATGCAAAACTTAAGCAACACCTGTTAAAACTCCTTGAACAAATGAAACAAACAGATTCATTGACCGGGCTTAATGGTGTCCGCAAAATCCAAGGGTACGAGAACTATTACCGAATTCGGATAGGTGACTATCGTCTTGGAATTAAAGCCACGGAAAATGGCATAGAATTACTTCGTCTTTTACATCGCAAAGATATATACAGGCGATTCCCTTAGCCATCAGGG
>Ga0209943_1001819_pt1 | contig 12322 bp, 10 predicted proteins | sample SalPonR1_B_D2_MG_FD_185698 | JGI IMG/M metagenome (GOLD analysis project Ga0209943, IMG submission 185698) | Salt pond soil microbial communities from South San Francisco under conditions of wetland restoration - Salt Pond MetaG R1_B_D2_MG... ... | reverse complement strand
ATATGGCAGGCATGTGGTTTTGGTGGATATTGGCGCTGGTGCTCATTGGTCTGACCGTATGGATCGTCGCCCGGGCCACGTCGCAGCAAGGCGGGGCGGTCGGAGCGTCTTCCGAAGAACGATTGAGGCGTCGTTACGCCGAGGGCGAAATCGACAAGGAGGAATATGAGACCCGCCTGAAAGACCTTCGCAAGTAACTAGCCGAACGGCGGTAAGTCCCAGAAAGGCTGTAATTCACATCAAGCGAATCGCTAACGCCACGCCGCCGATCGGCGATTTGCGGCAATAGGAGGAAGAGACGTGGAGCGCAACAAACCCAGTTATTGGCGTTTTGCTGCCATGATCGGCACCTCTATGGTAGTGATGTTCGTGTTGATGTACCTGAACAGCTACGCAGTTAGTCATGTCCGCTGGAGTGAAACTCGTTTCTACATGACCCTTATCATGGGTGCGGGAATGGCCATTGTCATGCTGAGCTACATGCTGGGCATGTACGACAATCGGAAAGTGAATCTGGCCATCTTGTCAGGCAGCCTCGTCGTGATTTTGGCGGCCCTTTGGCTGGTGCGTTCGCAGGCTACCGTTCAGGACACCTCCTATATGGGCGCAATGATTCCACATCACTCCATCGCCATCCTGACCAGCGAGCGAGCGGAGATTCGCGACATCCGGGTCCGAGATCTCGCTGATGAAATCATTCGCGCGCAACGACGCGAGATCGAGGAAATGAACTGGTTGATCGACGACATTAAAAAGAACGGGACGGTAACGTCCGCGGCCGAAGCCGCGGCACGGCCTGTGCCTGACTTTGAAGGCAAGAAGAAATAGGCGAATGAATGCGAACGCTGTCGTCAGAACAATCCTCAATAAATGGAGACGATCTGATGATCAACGAGGCAGGACCTAAGGCATGTGTGATCCCGTACGGTCGATTGGCGTCATTCTCTGATGCAGGATGAGTTAGTTCGGCAGGAAAACAAGAGTGCGTCATTGCCGGTGCGACTCGGTGCGTCATTGGCCATTTTTGGCCTGTAACGGGACAAGCATCCTTCTTGCGCGGACGTCGCGGTGCGCGCATCCCCATGACATTCCTGCCAGAATTGCCACATGAATAATTGCCCACATCGCCGAGAAACACAGGTTGCGCCGATGATGGATTGGACGCGTGGAATCGGAACAGCAGCTTGGAATCAAAGGTTTACGAATTCATTCTATCGGCAAGTCGCACTAATATCGGCCTTGGCTTTCCGTATATATGGCCTCGAAACTGGGGTTGCGCAGCCTCTTCGCGGGGAGGTGATGACCAACTGTTTTTCGTCAACGCATTGAGCCATGGGGACAAACCGCGAATCGGACTTACAACTTGATCGGCACGGTATCGCGGCGGAGGGGAACCTGCTTCCGACCTAATCAGGCGGGGTCTCCTACTCGCAGATTTTCCCCAGTGTATGGGTAAACATTTTCACCATCAGCGTTGATACTCGATTTCTCGGATAATGGACCAGGTGCGGTCAGGTCTGCCCGTGTCAGTCGTCGTTCCGTACGCTGGCTGCGTCCGCGGTCTGCCAGCCCCCACCGAGACTTTTGTATAGCAATGACATTGCCACAGCGGCCTGCGTCTGTGCCTGCGCCAGGGACGCCGCCGAGTCGGCCACGGCCTCGTCGGCATCGAGGAGTTCGCTCAAAGGTACCTCGCCGGCACGGTATCGTATTCCAGTCAGTTCCCGGCTTTCGATCAATGCTTCCCATGCCTCGCGCCGTCGGCGCACCGTCTCGAGTCCGTGACGGTATGTCGCCATTGCCTGCTCGGCCTCGTTCAGAGCGGCGAGCACGACACGTTCGTAGCTCAGTGCTGCCTGGCGCAGCCGGGATTCGGTGGCGGCGATCTCGGCCCGGATCCGGCCGCCGTCGAACAGCCGCCAGGATATCAGCGGTGCGACCGACCAGGCGCGGCTGGCGGAGTCGATCAGGCCGGCGCCATCCAGCGATTGGTAACCGCCATCGGCCGAGAACGACAATTGCGGGTAGAGTGCTCCCTGCGCCACTCCGACATCGGCTGTGGCTGCCGCAAGACGGCATTCCGCGGCGCGGATATCCGGCCGTCGGCGTAACAAATCCGCCCGTTCGCCGACGGGCAGGCGGCTCAGCTCCGGCATGGCGATCCGATGTGTCGTGAGTTCGAGACGCGACTCAGGTGTTTCACCAAGAAGTAGGGCGATGGCCATCGCGGCCCGGTCCCGTCGTGCTCGGGCAGAGGGGATCAGCGTCGCAAGGGCCTTGAGTCGACTCTCGGCTTGCAGGCTCTCTGCGGCAGGCGACTGCCCGGCCGCCACCCGCACCCGGGCCAGTTCCAACGATCGTTTCGCCGCCTCTACCGCTTCTTGACGAGCCGCGAGTTCTGCCTGCGCGCCACGGAGTTCGAAGTAGATTCTTGCCACTTCGCCGGTGACGCTGACGACAACTGCCCGGCGGTCCGCCTCCGTCGCTTCGGCCCGCGCTCCTGCCGCCTCGGCGGCTTGCCGGTTACGGCCGAAAAGGTCGATTTCCCAAGCGGCGTCGAGCCTCAGATTGTAGATCGTCTGGTGCGCGTCGAGTCCCGGAATGCGATCAAGAGGGAGAGGGCCATTCTCGCTCTGTCGTCGCCGCTGGATGCTGCCGGCGGCGTCTGCACGGGGATAGAGGCGAGAGCCTGCGGCCCGGCTCAGGGCACGGGCCTCGCGTGTGCGCTCGGCAGCGATCGCGATGTCGGTATTGTCGGCAATGGCGTCTTCCACCAGTTCGCTCAGTACCGGATCGCCGAACTCTCTCCACCATGCAGCCGGTACCGTTCGATCGCTCTCGGCATTCGTATCGATCCACGTACCGTCACGCACTGTTTCAGGTGGCTGATAATCCGGACCAACCATGCAGCCGGCCAGAAATACCAGAGGGATGAGAAGGAGGGTTTTTGTGGAGCTACTCATTGCAGCCTCCGATTGACGAAGATCACCGCGCTCGTGAATGTCACCAGCGCGATGACAAGCATCGGCCAGACACTGGGCCAGATGTCGCTGGCGGGCATCGCTTTCAGGAAGCTGCCTTGCACGACGATAAGAAAATGTTTCAGCGGATTGGCCTCGGCCAGCCATTGCAGCGTCCTCGGCATGTTGGCCACCGGCGTCGCGAAGCCCGACAAAAGCACCAGAGGCACGCCGAGGGCGAAGGCGCCGAGGATCGCCTGCTGCTGAGTTTGACTGGCGGAGGAGATCATCAACCCCACGCCGACGACCGACAGAATGAATACGAGAAGTCCGGCGTAGAGGAGGGCGAGGGAGCCGGTGAACGGAATATTGAAGACGAATATGCCGGCGAGGATCATGACCGTGCCCAGAGCGACACCGATCATGAGTGCCGGTATGGTCTTGCCGACGATGATCTCCATCGACAGTGCGGGTGAGACGAGTAGCTGCTCGAAGGTGCCAAGTTCGCGCTCCCGCGCGATGGACAGGGAGGTCACCAGTAATGCGGAAAACATGGACAAAATGCCGACCAGCGAGGGCACCGTGAACCACATGTAGTGGAGATTGGCGTTGAACCAGTGCCGTGTCTCCACAGTGACAGGGCGGTGCTGGTCCGGTCCCTCGTCCATCAGGTCGGCCGTTATTCGGTTCAGATAACCGAGCGTGATCTGGGCCGCGTTGGCGCGACGTCCGTCGAGTATGACCTGGGCGGTAGCCGGCCGCCCGGCCAGAATGTTCCGCGAGAAGTCTGCGGGCAGGTGCAGGGCCGCTATCGCTTCACGATTTTCGATGATGTTGCGCAACTCGCTGGTGGAGCCGAGGATATGGAGCTGATCGACCAGATTCGTTTTGCCGATACTCTCGGTCAGCTCCCAGGACCAGCGCCCGGCGTCTTCGTCCAGGACGGCGAGATCGACATTCTCGACCTCCAGCGTAGCGGCGAAAGCGAATATGAAAAGCTGCGCCAGCGGCGGACCGATGACCACAAATCGGCTTTTCGGGTCACGCAGCAGACTGAGCAGCTCCTTGACGATCTGCACCCGTAATCGAATCCACATCAGTCCAGTCTCTTGCGGGTATTGGCCGCAGTGATTGCGAAGAAAACAAAACCGATGCCGAGCATGGCCGCGATGGCCGGCAGGAACTGGTTCCATACGTCGCCGGCCAGGAACAGCGTCTGCAGACTGGAGACAAAGTAACGTGCCGGCACCACATAGGTGAGCACCTGAATCGGTACCGGCATACTCGAGATCTCGAACAGCAGACCTGAAAGCAGGAAGGCGGGCAGGAAGCCTGAGAACATAGCGATCTGGGCCGCGACGAATTGATTCCGGGACAGCGCGGATATGAGCAGGCCCTGGCCGAGGGCAGGGACGAGGAATGCGCTGCCAAGGATCGCGAGGGCGGCCCATGAGCCGCCCAGTGAGACACCGAACACGGTAGTGGCGAGACCGGCGCAAAGAAATGTCGCTCCCAAGCCGAGCAAGAAATAAGGCAACAATTTCGCAGCCAGAATCTCCAGGATGGTGGCCGGGGTCGACATGATCGCCTCCATGGTGCCGCGCTCCCACTCCCGGGCCACGACCAACGCGGTCAGAAGTGTGCCGATCATGGTCATTACCACTGCGATGGAGCCCGGCACGATGACTTTGCGGCTCTCCAGTTCAGGGTTGAACCAGAAGCGGGGCTCCAGTGCCACGCCGGGAGCCGCGCGCAGATTATCTTGTCCGGCCAGCCAGTTGGCGATCACGCCTTCGGTATAATTGGCGACGAAATTCGCCGTGTTCGGTTGTGATCCGTCGGTAATCACCTGCACTGGCGTCTCGCCGCCTGACCGGAGCCTCGCGTCGAAATCCTGCGGAATGACGATAAGACCACGGAGACTGCCATCGTTGATGCGGGGTATGAGTTCGCGCCGGTCACGGGCGAACGTGACATCGAGCCATATCGTGGCCTCGAAAGCGGCGCCCAGGTCTACGGTATCGGCGCCCGGGTTTTCGATCACGACACCGACGGGTACATCTTCCAGGTCCAGCGAGACGGCGAAAGCAAACAACAGCAACAACACGACCGGCAGCACGAAAGCAATCAGGATGCTGGAAGGGTCGCGCACGACCTGCAGGCTCTCTTTGCGGATCAGCCCCATCAGGCGTTCTGCGCTCACCGTCGGTGCGCTCACGCGGCCTGCTCCACTGTCGCTCGCTGCTCGGCCTCGACCATGGCGATGAAGGCATCTTCCATGGTCGGCTTAGGGCACTCGGCGCCGGCGGAACGGGATTTCAGCGCATCGGGCGTATCCAGTGCAATCACCCGGGAGCGGTACATCATGGCAACTCGATCACAGTACTCGGCTTCATCCATGAAATGGGTGGTGACCAGGATGGTCACACCCTTGCGGACGAGACCGTTGATGTGTGTCCAGAACTCGCGGCGGGTGATCGGATCGACTCCAGAAGTCGGCTCATCGAGGAAGAGTATCGGCGGCCGGTGCATTAGCGCGCAGGCCAGCGCCAGGCGCTGACGGAAGCCGAGCGGCAACTGATCTGCGGAACGGTCGAGGAGTTCGCCCAAGCCGAGAATGCCGATCATCTCGTCCATGCGTTCGCGCCGTTGGCGGCCGGAAAGCCCATAGATGCCGGAGTAGAAACGCAGGTTTTGCCGCACGGATAGCAGCCCGTACAGCGAGAATTTCTGCGCCATGTAGCCTAGCTGTTGTTTGGCCGCGCTGGCGGTCGTCAGCAGGTCGTGCCCGGCCACTCGTGCTTCGCCCTCGGTGGGTTTTAGCAGACCGCAAAGCATCTTGAAGGTCGTGGACTTGCCGGCGCCGTTCGGGCCCAGCAGGCCGAAGATCTCGCCCTGGCTGACGTCGAATGTCACATCGCCGGCCGCGGTGAAGTCGCCGAAGCGCTTGGTGAGGCCGCGGCAAGTCACCGCGTACGCGGAGTCGAGCGTGGCCGGTTCCATGGTCTCGGCGAGCTCGGACCTGCCGCCCGGTCCCCCGCCCAGCCGGTCGATGAAGGCATCCTCGAAACGGGGATCGGTGGGCTCGATGCTCGCTCCGTTTGAGGCGGCGAATTCACGCAGGCTCTGCTGCGCATCCGCGTCGGCCAGTACGATCCGCAAGCTGGCACCCTGGATTACACCGTCGCGGGCCTGGGGTAACTCCAGGGCGTCCCCCAACATCGCGCGCAGGTCGCCGTCTGCTGCCCGGAGACGCCAGGTCCGGCCGCGCACCTCGTCGGCGAGGGAGTCCGGCGGTCCGTCGAACTCGATCGTTCCCTCGTTTATGAGTATGACCGAATCGCAGCGCTCCGCCTCGTCCAGATAGGCGGTGGACCAGACGACGGCCATACCTTCCTGTGTGAGATTCGTCACCATCTGCCAAAGCTCGCGGCGCGATACCGGATCGACACCGACGCTGGGTTCGTCGAGCAGGAGTATCTTCGGGCCGGCCATCAGCGCACATGCGAGACCGAGTTTCTGTTTCATGCCGCCGGACAGATTCCCGGCTCGGCGCCGCGTGAACTGTCCCAGGCGGGTGAAGTCCAGCAACCGGGAGAACGTCTCGTCACGGCGGATCGAGGGGAGCGAGCGCAGGCGCGCATAGAGGGTCAGGTTCTCCATCACCGTCAGATCCTCGTACAGTCCGAAGCGCTGCGGCATGTAGCCCGTCACCGAGTGCACACCCGCATCGTCCGTCCGAGTGTCGTAACCGGCCATGTGGATACTGCCGCGGTCGGCTTGCAGCAGAGCCGCCATGAGGCGCATCAGTGTCGTCTTGCCGGCGCCATCTGGTCCGACGAGACCGGTTAGGCTGCCGCCCTTTATCTCGGCATTGACGTCGATCAATGCCTGCGTGTCACCGAAGGACTTGCAGACATCCTCGACGCGGCAAAGAACCTCCGTCACGGGCCGTCCGAAGCGTCGTCGAAGGTTACCGTCACGGGCATGCCCTGGCGCAGGGCGTCATCTGCCTCCTCGACCACGATCCGAAGCCGGTAGACAAGGGAAGTTCTGAGCGCCTCGGTCTGTACCGTCTTCGGCGTAAATTCGGCTCGGGGCGAGATAAAACCGATTTGCCCGCGGTAGCGACGGTCGCTGCTATCGGTGCTGATCCAGGCGCTTTTGCCGGGGTGGATGCGGCCGAGGTCAGGTTCATCAATGTAGGCACGAACCCAGACCGGCCGCCTGAGCGACAGCGTATACACCGGCATTCCTGCGGCCAGTATCGTTCCCGGCTCCCGCGCCCGGGTCAGTATCACGCCGTCGGCCGGTGCGGTCAGTTGCGTATCCGCGAGGCGGGTGCGTGCCTGCGCGAGGCGAGCACGTTCGGCAGCGAGCGCTGCGTCGGCGGCGGCTATATCCTCGCTACGGAAACCTTCCCGGGTGAGGTCGAGGTCCTCCAACGCGGCATCGAGACGTGCGGCAGAGGCGCGCTCTTCGGCGATTGCCTGATCGAGAATACGCTGAGATCCGGCACCGTCCGCCATCAATTCCTTCTGCCGCGTCAATATGCGGGTGGCGTTCTCGTGCACCGCCCGGGCTTCGATTACCCGGGACTCTGCGCGGCGCACTTCCTGCGGTCGGCTGCCGGCCCGAAGCTTGCGCAATTGCGCCTTGGCTCTGGAGACCGCAGCCTGGGCGGCCTGCACGTGCTCCCGGTAGGGTTCCGGATCGAGTTGAGCCAGCGTGCTACCGGTACCGACGGTGTCTCCCTCCTCGAACGCCATGACCGCCAGGGTGCCGGGTACCCGGAAACCGAGTGCGACTTCACGGATGTCCACATTGCCATAGAGCCGGAGGGAATCGCCGTCGGCGGTTTCGCCGACGAAGCGCCAGACCACGATTGCTCCCACGATGGCGGCCGCAATGACAACAATGACGGGCAGCCGCTTTTTCATGTCGCATCTCCTGCGATCGCCGCGATATTGTCCCGGACGACACTCTGGATCTCCGTCACTTCGCGCGGCCCGATCCGCTTCCAGCCCATCAGCCGGAGCGCTGCGGCATTGGCGGCCCGGAAGACGATCACCTGTCCTATGACCGTCAGGACGCGAATACGGTCGTGTGCGGACCGGCCGTCACCGCCACGGGCGCCATTCAACAGGTAAGAGAGGGGTTCGATGATGCGGCGGATGAAACGCTGATAGAGCACGTCGAAGGCAGGCGAGGGGTCCTGCTGTTCCCGCAGGATTATTCGTGCCCATGCATGAGTCTCCTCCGAACTCACTACCTCCACCAGCCGGTCGGTGATGCGGTAGATGAGTTCCAGATAGGCTTCGGGCGGGGTATCCGGATCTTCCTGCAGTTGCGTGCGTTCCTCGAGCACCGACGCTGCCACAGGCCCGATCTGCTCGCTCAAACTCTCGGCGATATGCTCAATCGTAGCGAGGTACAGCCCCTCTTTTCCGCCGAAGTAATAGGAGATCATTGCCTGGTTGGCACCAGCTTGCCGAGCAATCGAGCGCGTGCTGACCGCGTCGTAACCAAGGCGACCGAACCCCTCGATTGCGGCGGCGATCAGTGCTCGTCGACCTTCTTCGCCGCGGCTGCTGCCAGGTTTGCGCTCGTCAGCCATGGTTGCATTATCAGCCATCAACCAAAATTAGTCAAACGATTGATTAGTTTGGAATCGAAAATGGCTGTATGACCTTATGGGGGCTATTGCCGGATCCGGCCGGGTTGGTTCGCTCGGTGATCGTTCGTCAAGCCACCTTCAGACGCCGCGCATTGCAGGCTCTGGTCTAAGCAATTACTGTTCCAACCAATCCGGCTGCGGATCGGTAATCGCGCCACGCTCGGTTCGTTCCGGGACTACAGACAGGGGGTAAGACATGCGTAAGCACAGGAAAAAGGTGCGGATTATGAATCGACAGATATCCGCTAAACGCATCCGCATGATGCTGGTGCTTTCGTTTGTCTTTTTCGCGGTGTCCGGCGGGTTTCTATCGGCTGGAGCGTCGGAAAAATTCCCATCGAGCCTGACGCCTCGGCTGCAGGAACTCCTGCAGCAGGAAATGCAGTCCATTCATGCCGCGAGTCAGCAGATCCTGACATCGATGATCGAGGGGGACGATACGCGGACCGCGGAATTGGCGCAGCAGATTCATGACAGCTTCATTCTTCGCCAGTCGATGACTGGGGAAGATAAAACCGATTTCATGCGCACCGTACCGCAGGAGTTTGTGGCGATGGACCGCGCGTTTCATGCGACGGCAGCCGAGCTCGCGCAAGCTGCGCGCGTTAGTGACAGAGAAGGTCAGCATGCTGCATTCGCACGCATGATCGAATCCTGCACCGATTGCCATGCACAGTTCGCTACGGTACGTTTCCCGGGCTTTCAGCTTTGAAGGGGGCGGTGGAGGCCCCGTTGGTCTCGCGCGTCTTTCAATGACCGACTCTCCGCCAGCGTGACCTGAATAACGAAATTATCTGGTGCCTGGTGGCATAGACGCAATTCGATAATCTACCGCAACAGCAACGCGAAAAATCTCCGCTCACGGCCAGAACCGGTCGCTCGTAATGCGTCACATTTCGTTGAAAGCAGCTGGTACTCGCACCGCAGGGCCCGGTGTACTTTCCTCGCCCAGTTCCAACATGATTTGGTCGGACGCGTTAAAGCGATAAAGTGTGATGCCTCCCCACGCTCCCTTAGTCGTTTCGGCTTCCCCTGCATTGCCTGGGGTTGCACTCCGGGCCTGAAAATTCAAAACCACCACAACTCCGTCGCCGTCCGTCACAACATGTCGCACGGTGACGACCGCGTCGACCCAGCGTTTCCCAAACCCCACTGCGAAGTCGCGAACCGCATCGCGCCCTCGGATTGTCGGTTTGCTCATAATCTCGCGGAATATTGGGTAGCTGATGACGATATTCGGGGCGGCGAGTTTTTCGACCACAGACGGATTGCCAGTGTAAATTCCACGAAGAAACTCGACCGCGAGTCTCTTTCGTTTGGCAACGGTATCTGCTGGCGCCATGGGTGGTGAAAGTCCAAGCTGAGTCAGCATCGCGACGTTGTTCCCATTCAACCCAAAGCTCTGCAATCTTTCCGGAGTCAATTCGGAAAAACGCGATGAACGGCCCGTCTACCGACTTGCCCGTTGCCGGCAGATCGTCCATCGGGCCGGTTTGAGTAGCCAGATAAACGGCTCGAATTGCGACGAAATCACCTTCCGCTATCATCTTGTCCAATCGGACATGCTGATCTGGAAACGTAGCAAGGAAAGACTTCTGGAGAGAGACGAAATCATCGAGAGACCGGACTGGTGGCCCTGCGGTGGGCGACCGGCTGCAAAGGGTCGTAAGCGGTCATGTTATCGCATCCGACAGTACGTTAGCTGCTACGAGAAAAAGTGAGAGGCGCGCGGTTAGGTAGAACAGCGTGCGGATAGGGGAGGGGAGGATGTCCGATTGGGTGTTGCTGCTCTCAAAATCAGCGATTAGTTGGCCAATTCGGAAAACAAAAGTGCGACATTGCCGGTGCGACTCGGTGCGATATTGGCGATTTTTGGCCTGGAGTGGGCAATAACGGGTATTAGGCAAGGCCCCGCTGGCTACGCATCCCCATGACATTCCTGCCATGAGCCACATGAATAATCGCCCACATCACCGAGAAATACAGGTTGCGCCGATGATGGATTGGACGGAAGGAATCGGAATAGCAATTTAGGATCAGCGGCCTAGGGAATCAGTCGCTGTCAACGCCGGTTCAAAACTGACCCCTTTTTGTCCGATGTCGTCGGAGTAAAATTGACCCCCTCCCATAGTGGCTGATGACTCAGCCGATCTTGTTGCCTGTTCTTATCCCTGCCTTCTTTTTGTCCTTCAGCCGATAGCTGTCGCCACGCAGCGGCACGATGTGGCCGTGGTGAAGCAGCCGATCCAGCAGTGCGGCGGTGAGCGTCGCATCGTCAGCCAGCGCCGTCGCCCAGTCCGAGAAGGACAGGTTGGAGGTGATGATGATCGAGCCACGCTCGTAGCGTTTGGCGACCACCTGGAACAGCAGGTTGGCTTCGTCTCGCCCGAACGGCAGATAGCCCAGTTCATCGATCACCAGCAGCCTCGGGCCGAGGATGGCGCGATTGAAGTACGAGGCGAGCCGGTCCTTTCGATGCGCGGTGGCAAGCTGCAGCATCAGATCGGCGGCGGTGATGAAGCGGGTCTTGATCCTCGCCATGACCGCCCGGTAGGCGAGCGCCAGCGCCAGATGCGTCTTGCCGGTACCGCTCGGCCCGAGCAGGACGATGTTCTCCGCTCGCTCGATGAAGGCGAGGCTCGCGAACTCCTGGATCTGGGCCTTGGGTACGCCGCTGGCGAACTCGAAGTCGTAGTCCTCGAGCGTCTTGATCGCCGGCAGGGTCGCGAGCTTGAGCAGCGTCTGTCGGGCTCGTTCATGGCGCCCGTCAAGCTCGGCCTTCAGGATGCGCTCCAGGAAGTCGGTGAAGCTGACTTCCTCGCCGGCACTGGCCTGGGCAACGGCAGGATAGGCGCTGGCCAGGTAGCCGAGCTGCAGCTCCTCGCACATCTCGGCGAGCCGCTCCTCCTGCAGCCTCATGAGGAGACCACCAGGTCATCGTAGCGCGACAGCGGATGCTGCAGAGACTCGATCGGTGGCGGGGTCTTGCGAGTGATCCGCGGCGCCCATTGGAGCACCGTGTGCGGCAGCCGTTGCAGGTGCTCGCGCTCCTCGCGCCACAGATCATACGGCCGCGCCTTGAGATCGCCATGTTCGCGCACGTTCGCCACCTCCCGGAGCCAGCGCCGCACCTCGATATTGGCGGTGGCGGCCTCGACCGTGAGCCCGGAGGAGGCGAACCGCGAGCGCAGCGGCACCCAGAAGCTGTTACGAAGATACCGATTGAACCGCTCCACCTTGCCCTTGGTCTTCGCCCGGTAGGGACGGCACAGCCGGATGCGGAAGCCGTACTCATTGGCCAGTTCCAGCAACGCCGGGTGGAACCGGTGCTGGCCCGGGCCGTAGGCATCGCGCTCGAGTACGACCGTCTTCATGTTGTCGAACAGGACATGCTGCGGCACGCCGTCGAAGGCCTCAAACGCCAGGCGCAGGCACCCCAGCACGGTCTGGATCTGCTCATCGGTGACAAAATGCACAAAGCTGAACCGACTACGCCCCAGCGTCGCCACGAACGCGGACAACCGCTCGCGGCCCCGCCTGAGCACGACGAAGTCGACCTGCATCTGCTGACCCGGCTCGGTCTCGAAGCGGATCAGCGGCTCCGCCGCCGGCCTGGGCTTGTGCTCGGCCAGAAAGGCCTTCAGCTGAGTGATACCGCCTGGATAGCCCTCGGCATGGATATCGC
>Ga0209943_1001818_pt1 | contig 12322 bp, 10 predicted proteins | sample SalPonR1_B_D2_MG_FD_185698 | JGI IMG/M metagenome (GOLD analysis project Ga0209943, IMG submission 185698) | Salt pond soil microbial communities from South San Francisco under conditions of wetland restoration - Salt Pond MetaG R1_B_D2_MG... ... | reverse complement strand
CGGCCAGCAGCATGCGTTCGGCTTCCACCATCAGGTTGCGGCGGCGGGCTGGAATACGCTCGGTGGAAATCTGCTCGAGCAGGCGGTCATAGCGCGGATTGGTGTAGCCGGAATCGTTGCGCCGGTGCTCGGAGTGGAACAGCTCCAGGAAGGTGAAGGCATCCTGGTAATCGCCTATCCAGCCGGCGCGAAATACTTCAGTGTTGCGCTTCATTGCCCGGTTCTGCAGAAAGACGCGGAACTCCTCGTTGATCAACCGGGTGCGCACGCCGAGGGTCTGCTTCCACATGGCCGAGACGGCGACGGCAATCTTCCGGTGGTTTTCGGAGGTGTTGTAGCGAAGCTCGACCTCCAGCGGATTGTCTTCGGAGTAGCCGGCCTCGCGATACAACTCGCGCGCCATTTCCTCGCGCTGATCCTGGGTCAGAACCGCGTAATCCGGAAGCGGCGGCTCGTAGTCCGGCAGGCCGTCGGGCACCAGCGTGAACGTCGGGATCTCGCCGAACTGGGTGACCTTGCCGGTGAGGATGTCGCGGTCCACGGCCAGGTTCAGGGCCCGGCGCAGCGGCAGATTATCCTTGAACGGTCCGCGCGTAAGATTGAAACCGAAGTAATAGGTACCAAACCAGGGCGAGACCGACAGCGCCTGCGGCAGGTTGATGCTCAGCCAGCCGAACAGGTTGCTGGGCACCTGGTCGGTCCAGTGCAGGTCGCCGACGCGAAAGCGCTGGAACTCGGTGTTCTCGTCCTCTATCGGGTAATACACCACCCGCTCGAGGATGACCCGGTCGGCCGAATGATAGTCCGGATTTTGATCCAGCACCAGGCGCGAGCGCGGCATCCATTCCACGAGTTGGAACGCGCCGTTGGATACCAGATTGCCCGGCAGCACGAAATCATCGCCGTGCGCGGCCAGGCTGGGCGCATGCACCGGGTAGGTGGACGCGTGCGTGAGCAGGCCGAGGAAATACGGCGTCGGGTCGTCCAGCCGAATCTGAACGGTGCGCTCGTTGAGAGCCTCGACGCCGAGGCTCTCGGGCGGCTGGTCGCCGGCCAGGATGGCCTGGGCATTTTCGATGGGCATCAGCATGCGGCCGTAGACGGCCGCAGTGTCCGGGTCGACCGAACGGCGGAAGCCGAACACGAAATCTTCGGCGGTGACCGGATCACCGTTGGACCAGCGACCGTCCTCCCGCAGGTAAAAGGTGTAGGTCATGCCGTCGCGGCTGATGTCCCAGCGCCCGGCTGCCCCGGGCACGATGCGCCCATCGGGTGCGGTAGTGGCCAGACCCTGGAACAGGTCGCGCAGGATGTTCGCCGTGGGCACGCCCTCGGCGCGGTGCGGGTCCAGCGTCTGGGGCTCTTCGCCGTTACCCCGGTGCAGTTCCTGGCGCTGGGCCAGAACTTCCGGATCCGGCCGCCCGAACGCATCGAGTGCAACCGGCACGGGTTCGGCGAGCCGGATCGACTGCGGCGCCGCTTGCTCGCGGTCTCCGTCGCATCCGGCCAGGAACAGGGCGATCATGGCCGCCGCCGCAAGATTATTGAAGCGGGCGATCGGCATCAGCGTTTTGCGGGCGTCCAACTCAAATAACGCGAAAGATGAATATCCATGGGGTTGTTCTCGTATCCCGAGACTTCGGGACGCACCAGGTGCCTGGACACATAGTAGTACAGCGGGATGATCGCATTGCGGTCCAGCAGAAGTTCCTCGGCCTTCCAGAGAATTCGGGTACGAGCTTCGCCGCGCGCGCTTTCGGCTCGGTCCATCAGCGCGTCGAAACCGGAATCTCGCAGGAAGGCATAGTTCAGCGGGCTCTGGGAGTGGAAATTGCCGAGGAAGTTGCCCGGATCGGCCCAGTCAGCAATCCAGCCGCCGCGGACGATCTGGGTGATGCGGCCGTGGCGGCGGTTGGTGACGAACACCTTCCACTCCTCGTTGACCAGCCGGGTGGCGATACCGAGGTGCTGCTTCCACATCGCCGCCACGGCCGCCGACAGCCGGCGGTGGGCGAGCGAGGAATTGAATCGGAGCTCTACGGTCAGCGACCGGCCTGGCCCATAGCCGGCGCGTGCCAGCAGCTGTTGCGCCCGGTCTACCTGCTCGCCCCGCGACATGCGCGCTTCGGGCGGAGGCTGGTCGGGCCAGCCTTCCAGGCCCGGAGGTACCAGCCGCCAGGCCGGCAGTTCGCCCGTCCCCAGCACCCGGTCGGTGATGATCTCGCGGTCTATCGCAAGCGACAGCGCCTCGCGCAGTTCGGGACTGTTTTCGAACGGCGCCCGGCGCAGGTTGTAGACCAGGTAGAAGCTGCCGAGATACGGCGCGATGCGCAGCGAATCGCCAAGCTCGCGCTTGAGCCAATCGAGCCGACCCGGCGGCACGGCTTCGGTGATGTGCAGCTCGCCTGCGCGAAACCGCGCCAGTTCGGCCGAGGGGTCTTCGGTCACGTGCCAGACCACCGCATTCGCAGCCACTGTGCCGGCCTCGCGATAATTCGGGTTGCGGCGCAGGACGAAGCGCGCGCCCGGCACGCGTTCTTCCAGCAAGAACGGACCGCTGAACAACTCGCTTCCGTCGGCCGGCCAGGGAAACGTCACCGGCAGTGTCAGCAGTTCCTCGAACCAGGGCACGGCGCGCTCGAGACGAATCTGCAGCCGGTAGTCGGACAGAACGCGCACCGAACGAACGGGTTCCAGCCAACCGGCCGTGGGCGAAGCGGTGGCCGGGTCGATCGCGCGCGCGAAACCGCGCTGGAAGTCGTCCGCCATGATTGGCGATCCGTCGGACCAGCGAGCGTTCGAATCGAGCTCGAAGCTCCAGGTTCGCCCGTCGTCGGAGACTTGCCAGCTACGCGCGATGCCTGCTACCGGGCGGCCGGCGGCATCGCGGGTGAGCAGTCCTTCGTGCAGATCGCGCAGCAGGTTGAATGCGGAAAGACCCTGGGCGCGATGGATATCCAGCGTGTCCGGCGAAGGGCCCAGACCTCGGTGGATTTCGCCAGCCGCGGCCAAGGTGCACCATGCAAGCAGCACCGCGCACGTCAGCCGCGCGCAAACGTCCCGCACGCGCCGTTTGCCGACGGTGGCGCGCCGGCTCAGCCGGGCATGTGTCGGGTTGGTCGACGCGGCGGGCTTCATTGCTGATTAGTGTACCCCGCCGTGAATCATGTGCCGTTCGGAACACACCCGAAGCGACCGATGGAAAAAGTGCATCAGGAACATCCATGCGAAGCGCATGGCGATAGGCGATAATTCGGTCTTTCGCCCCCGGCACGAGTCATGAGCGATTCCACGCAAGCATCCCCGAGCGTTACCGATACCCGACAGTTGGTGGAATACCTGGCCGACGGCTGCAAGCCGAAGGAAAACTGGCGCATCGGCACCGAGCACGAGAAATTCGGCTTCACGCTGGCCGACCGCGCGCCGCTGGCCTACGAGGGCGAAAACGGCATCGGCGTGTTGCTGGGCCGGCTGGCCGAGCGCTACGACTGGATACCTGAACTCGAAAACGGCAACATCATTGCGCTCAAGCGCGCCGGCTGCTCGATCACGCTGGAGCCGGGCGGTCAGTTCGAGCTTTCGGGCGACCTGCTGGAGAACCTGCACGAGACCTGCAACGAGGTCAACTCCCACCTGGCCGAAGTCAAATCCATCGCCGAGCCGATGGGTCTGGGGTTCCTGGGCCTGGGGTTCCATCCCACGGCCAGGCGCGAAGAGATCCCCTGGATGCCCAAGGACCGGTACAAGATCATGCGCGCCCACATGCCCAGGGTAGGCACACTCGGCCTGGACATGATGACACGCACCTGCACGGTGCAGGTCAACCTGGATTTTTCCAGCGAGCAGGACATGGTCGACAAGTTCCGTGCGTCGCTGGCGTTGCAGCCTATCGCCACGGCGCTGTTCGCCAACTCGCCGTTTCTCGACGGAAAGCCGAGCGGCTACGTGAGCTATCGCAGCCATATATGGACCGATACCGATTCGCAGCGCACCGGCCAGCTGCCGTTCGTGCTCGAACCGGATTTCGGCTTCGAGCGTTACGCCGAATGGATGCTGGACGTACCGATGTACTTCGTGCGCCGCGAAGGCCGCTACATCGACGCCGCCGGGCAATCTTTCCGCGATTTCATGGCCGGCAGGTTGCCGGCGCTGCCGGGCGAGTACCCGACCATGGCCGACTGGGAAGACCACCTGACGACCGCTTTCCCGGAGGTGCGACTGAAGAAATTCCTGGAAATGCGCGGAGCCGACGGTGGGCCGTGGAAACGCCTGTGCGCGCTTCCGGCGCTGTGGGTCGGGGCGCTTTACGACTCGTCCAGCCTGGACGGTTGTCTGGAACTGATCAAGGGCTGGAGCTCCGAAGACCTGCACCAGCTGCGAGAAGACGTATCGCACAACGGCCTCGATGCCCGCATCGGTGGCAGATCGGTTCGCGAGGTCGCCGGCGACATGCTGTCGCTGGCGCACAAGGGTCTTGCCGGCCGCCACCGCCTCAATGCCGCGGGCGACGACGAAACGGGCTTCCTGCAGCCGCTGCATCGAATCGTGAAGACCGGCCTGACCCCGGCCGAGGTACTGCTGGAGCGCTACGAGAACGAATGGAACGGCAGCCTGGAGCCGTTGTTTATCGAACAAGCTTATTATTGATTATTTAAACGAAACCCGACTAACGTCGTGTCATTACCCGCCGAGAAAGCCACTGGACCCCGGCTCAAGGCCGGGGCGACAGTGTTGGAGCTTGCCCCTGTTTGTCGTCCCGGACCTGATAAACGTCGTCCCGGACCTGACAAACGTCATCCCGGACCTGATCCGAGACGGGACCCGGAGACTTTCAGCGCAAATTCTTTTGTTGGCTTGAGCATGGTACTGAGACACGACGCTAGTCAGAAAACGAAATGCCTGCGGCATTCGCTGATCGCCGCCGTTGGTCGACAATCGCGGCGCAGGTCAGCCCAGGGCTACCCTAAAACGGGAGCTTCAGCGCCGGATTGACCTTGAGCATGGCGTCTCGGAATAGCTGCTGAATGCGCGTCAGCGCCTGCTTGTCCTTGCCTTCGAAGCGCACCACCAGTACCGGCGTGGTATTGGAAGCGCGGACCAGACCGAAGCCGTCTTCGAAATCGGCGCGGACACCGTCGATGTCGTTGATCTCGGCACCTTCGAAGTCGATCGACTTGGCAAATGCCTCGACGAACGGGTGCGGTTCGCCCTCCTTCATCTCCACCTTGAGCTCCGGCGTGCTCTCGGCCTTGGGCAGTGAGGCCAGTATCTGCCCCGGCGCCCGAGTGTCGGCGGCCAGGATTTCCAGCAGTCGGCAGGCTGCGTACATGCCGTCGTCGAAGCCGTACCAGCGGTCGGCGAAGAAGAAATGCCCACTCATCTCGCCGGCCAGCGGCGCGCGATCGCGCTTGAGCTGCGCCTTGATGAACGAGTGCCCGGTGCGCGCCATGATGGGTTTGCCTCCGGCGTCCTCGATTTCACCGGCCAGCAGGCTGGAGCACTTGACGTCGAATATGATCGGCTGGCCCGGGTTGCGCGATAAGACGTCGCGGGCAAACAGCATCATCAGCCGGTCCGGGTAGATGATCTCGCCGTCGGGCGACACCACGCCGAGCCGGTCGCCATCACCATCGAAAGCCACGCCGACATCCGCGTTGAAGTTGCGCACGCAAAGGCGCAGGTCTTCGAGCGTCTTGGGATCGCCCGGATCCGGATGATGGTTGGGGAAGGTACCGTCAACTTCCGCGTACAGTGGAATCACCTCGGCGCCGATGGCCTCCAGCAGCCGCGGGGCAACTGCTCCGGCAATGCCATTGCCGCAGTCGGCAACCACCTTCAGCGGCCGCTCGAGCTGGATATCGGTGCCGATTCGCTCGATGTACTGGACCGTGATGCGGTGCTGGCTCACCTGGCCCTTGCCGGATTCCAGGTCGCCCTCGGCCAGCCGGGTGTGCAACGCGGTGATGCGGTCGCCCGACAGCGTCTCGCCGCCCAGCACGATCTTGAAGCCGTTGTAATCAGGCGGATTGTGGCTGCCCGTGACCATCACGCCGGAGCCGCCGGCCAGTTCCTGCGCGGCATAGTAGAGCACCGGCGTCGGCACCGCGCCGACGTCTATGACGTCTACACCGGCCGCCGTCAGGCCACGCGTAAGCGAGGTGAGCATTTCGGCGCCGGACAGGCGGCCGTCACGCGCCACCGCAATTCGATTCAGGCTCTTGCTGCGGGCTTCGGAGCCGATCGCGCGGCCGATGGCCTCGGCAATATCGGCGTTGAGCGTATCGCCCACCACGCCGCGGATGTCGTAGGCGCGGAAGATCGAGGCGGGTGGCACCACGGGCGCCGGCTCTTCCTGCTCGAGCGCCGCAGCCTGGAGCTCGGCATCTGTTCCGCCTTCCGAAGCCGTCTCGGTCGATGATGCCGCCGATCGCGACCCATCGGTGCTGGCCGCATCGTCATCCACCAGCGAACGCAGCATCTGGCTGATCTCGTTCTGATCGTCTTCGGGCGCGTCGGGATCAAACAGCAAGTCGTCGTCTTCACCGGTTTGCGGATGGTCTGCCTGCTCCTGTCCGGGCTGTTCCGGCGGCGAGCCCGCCTGACGCAGCTCGGGGGCGCCGTAACTGCGTTGCGCCGCGCTGTGGCGACGGGGTTCACCATCGGCGGTCAGCGACTCATCACCCGGGATTGGTGCATCGTCGAGTCCGGCGCCGGCATCTTCGTCGGCAGCCGGCTCGGTCTCGAAAGCCGGTTCCAGGGTTGCCGGGTCCAGAACTTCGGTACCACGGCCAGGCTCGGCACGGCTCTTTGCCGGCGGCTCGGGTTCCGCTTTGTCCGGGGCCGAAGCCGCGGAGGATTCGGGCGGCTCGGCCACCGGTTCGTCTTCATCCGGTGCGGAAGCCGGGGCGCCTCCCGCAACGCCCCGCCTCGATCGACCAGTGATGAGCAGCCCAAGCACCGCGATGAGAATGCCGATACCGGTAACGCCTGCCAGCTGCAGGGTCGACATGGGACCAATGACCGAAGAGCGATACCAGGCAAGCCTGAAAAGCGAACCGGCAATGGGCAAGGACTCGTTCGCTGAACCGAACCCGGAGCCGAATTGATCAAGAATGGTCTCGTTACCGTCTGCAACCTGGACCAGCCTCATCGCCTGGACGGAATCTGGCAGGCTTACCCGATTTTCCAGAACGCTGACCGGAAACGTCACCAGGACCACCGCGCTGCGCCCGTCCTCCGGGTTCAGTCGTCCAGCTACGGCGAGGTATTCGTCGGGTGTGCCGGCAAAGTGCACTTGCGCCGGCACCGAGCCCTCGGTGCGCGCTTTCAGCATCATCTCCAGTGCGGCAAAACCACTGCCGGGAAATGCGGAAAGATTGACTTCCTCTACCGCCTGTTGTGCAACAACGACGTTGAGCACGTTCCCCACCCCCTGCGCGCGCAACGCCGAAACCATTTCATCACGCTCACGGGCACCTTCGGTCGGCGCAGCGACTTCCGCGAACTGTTCGCTGGAAATGGACTGGCGAATGGACGCAATCTGCTGCTCGATCTGGCGGACCTGGGTGCGCGCGTCCTTGCCGGCGGCTTCCAGCGCCAACCTGGCCTGCAGGCTGTTCCATACCAGGTAGGCTCCAAGAACCAGCACCGCAAGCCCGAAGGCCAGGAGGAAAAGGCCGAGCAACCTTGGCAACGCTCCATCCCCGTGTATTTTCATCGAGACCTGCCGCATGCTGTTCTCGCTTTCCCGGTAATTCGAATGTCAGTGGGTGCCGGTATGCCCGAAGCCGCCCGCCGCGCGCGTGGAGTCCCTGAACGCTTCGACCGGCTTGAGTTTGACCTGCACCACAGGTAGCAGAACCAGCTGAGCGATTCGCTGCCCGGGTTCTATCGTGATGGTTTCCTGTCCCCGGTTCCAGCACGGCATCTTGACCGGACCCTGGTAGTCGCTGTCGATAAGGCCGACCAGGTTACCCAATACGAGCCCCTGTTTATAGCCCAGCCCCGACCGCGGAAGCAATACCGCGGCCAGCGAAGGATCGTCCAGGTGAATGGCAAGGCCGGACGGCACCAGCGCCGTCCCCCCGGGCTCGAGCGTGATCGGCGCGTCGATCATCGCGCGCATGTCCATGCCCGCCGAACCTTCGGTGGCATAGGCCGGCAGCGGCCATTCGGTGCCGATTCGCGGATCCAGGATCCGGACTTCGAGCTCCCTCATTCAGACTGACTCCCTTGCTTCGACTGTAATCGTTCGATTATCACTTCGACCAGCCTGCGGGCCAGGTCGCGCTTGGACGCCGAGCCGAGGTCCCATTCCCGGTCGCTGGAATAGACCACCAGCGAATTCTCGCAGGCGTCGAAGCCGCAGTCGTCTCCGACCATGTTGGCGGCGACAAGGTCCAGATTCTTGGCAGCGAGCTTGCCGCGCGCGTTTTCGGCCACCTCGCTGGTTTCGGCGGCAAAGCCGACCACGAAAGGCCGCGGCGACATTCCCGCCACCTCTTTCACTATATCCGGGTTCGGCACCAGCTCCAACGCCATGCTGTCGCCGCTGCGCTTGATCTTCTGCTCACTGCGCGCCGCCGGCCGATAGTCTGCCACGGCGGCGACCGAAACGAAACCGTCGGCGGGCAGCTGGTCCATCACCGCTTCACGCATCTCGGCGGCTGTCCTGACGTCGATGCGTTTGATCCAGCCACGCGCCGACAGGTGCACCGGCCCGGCGACCAGGAACACATCGGCGCCGGCATCTGCCAGCGCCTCGGCCACGGCAAAACCCATCTTCCCGGAGGAACGGTTTCCGATGAAGCGCACCGGATCGAGCGCCTCGTAGGTGGGGCCGGCGGTGACCACGAAACGTTTGCCTTTCAATCGATTTGATCCCGCGGCAACCGCCATGGCAATCTCGTCGGGCGCCAGCATTCGACCGTAGCCCTCTTCGCCGCAAGCCTGGCTCCCGGAATCAGGGCCCAGAATCCGCGCCTCTCGCTGTTGCAGGGTCGAGATGTTCTCGCGCACCGCCGGGTGATCCCACATGACGTGGTTCATGGCCGGAGCCAGCCACAGCCGGGCGCGGCTGGCCAGCACCGTGGTGGTCAACAGATCGTCGGCCATGCCGCCGGCGAGCCGTGCCAGCAGGTCTGCGGTGGCCGGGGCGACGACGATGTCGTCGGCCCAGCGGGCCAACTCGATGTGGCCCATGCCGGCTTCGGCCTCGGCGTCCAGGAGCGTTTCGTGCACGCGGTGGCCGCTGACCGCCTGCAGCGTCAGCGGCGTGATGAATTCCTTCGCGCCGCGGGTCATCGCCACGCGCACCTCGCAACCGTGCTCGCGCAGGCGCCGCACCAGCTCGGGCGTCTTGTAGGCAGCGATGCCGGCAGACACGCCGACCAGCACCCGGCGCGCCGAGTCAGCGTTTTCCCGGGGAGAAAGGGTCATTTTCCTACCCACATCCGGGAATTTTGCCGATGGTGCCCTGGATTGCCTGAGGCCATGCTTTGCAGCCTGTCATGAATACCGAAGGGAGAATTGTATGCGAATCAATGATTGGCCACTAGCCGAGCGGCCGAGAGAACGGCTGCTGGAACACGGCCCCGGCGCGCTCAGTGACGCCGAATTACTTGCCATCCTGCTCAGAATCGGCGCCCGCGGGCGCTCCGCGCTCGACCTGGCGCGCCATCTCATCGCCGAGTTCGGCGGCCTGAGAGCCCTGCTGGAGGTCGACTGCGAAACGCTGTGCGCTCAACCGGGACTCGGCCCGGCCAAGTACGCGCAGATCCACGCAGCACTTGAATTGGCCCGGCGCCAGCTCAAGGCACGGCTGAACCGCGGCGAGGCGCTGACCAGTCCGGACGCCACCCGGCGCTTTCTGTCGGCCGAACTGCGCCACCGTCCGCACGAGGTGTTCTGCGCGCTGCTGCTGGATACCCGTCACCGGGTGATCGCGTTCGAGGAACTGTTCGCCGGCACCATCGACGCAGCCCACGTGCATCCCAGAGTGGTGGTGGAAAAGGCGCTGGCGCGAAAGGCGGCTGCAATCATCATTGCCCACAACCACCCGTCGGGCGTGGCCGAGCCCAGCCAGGCCGATCTGGCGATCACGCGCCGACTGCGCGACGCGCTTGGGCTGGTCGACATCCGGCTGCTGGATCACTTCATCGTAGGCGACGGGGAGGTGGTGTCGCTGGCCGAAAGGGGGTTGGTTTGAAAGTGTCGGGTTCCGGGTTCCGGGTTCCGGGTTCCGGTGGTCGGTGGTCGGTGGTCGGTGGTCGGTGGTCGGTGGTCGGAAGAGTATCAGGCGTCCAACCTTCGAGAAGTCGGTGAATTCTACGGCTTGTCCTGGTGACCAAAGTCTGCAGATGCCGGCAGTGTATGGGGGAGTGTCCCGATCTGCCGGATTCGGCGAGGAGCGCTCGCTGAAGGCCTCGCCACGCGTCGAACTGAAACGAGCGCTCCCCGCCGAATCCGGCATCGAAGTCGAGAAACCACACCTCGACAAGACAGCCGGCGCGGGCACAATTAAAAACGCCGGGCGGGACCCGGCGTTTCGAATGGGTGCAGCATGGCGGACGCCGATTTACTTGATCTTGGCTTCCTTGTACATCACATGCTTGCGCACGACCGGGTCGTACTTCTTGAACTCGAGCTTGTGCGGCGTGTTCTTTTTCTGCTTGTTGGTCGTGTAGTAATGACCCGTCCCGGCGGAGGAGACGAGCTTGATCTTGTCGCGGGCGCTACCTGCCATGACGAATCTCCTTTAAAGTTTCTGGCCGGACGCGCGCAGATCTGTCAGCACGGCGTCGATGCCTTTCTTGTCGATAATGCGCATTCCCTTGGTGGAGAGGCGCAGCTTGACCCAGCGGTTTTCGCTTTCAACCCAGAAACGGTGGCTGTGCAGATTGGGCAGCGAGCGCTTCTTGTTACGGTTATTGGCGTGGGAAACGTTGTTCCCGACCAGCGGGCGTTTGCCGGTTACCTGGCAGACTCTGGACATAGCGGCAGTTCCAATTTGATGACTAGAATTAGTAGCGGAGCAGCCGTCGTTCGACCACTCCAAACCGAGCCCGTCTTTATAGCCGAAAACCGGAAAAAATGCAAGACAGGGTCGAGAAAATTTTCCCGATTTGCGTAGGAGCGGGCTCCAGGCCGCGACCGAATACCCCGGAATGTTCCTGCCCGGTCGGCGCCGGGAGGCGCCTCCTACAAAAAACTAGGGTTCAGGGTTGTGTCAACAACCGCTCCAGATCCTCGGCCATCTGCGGCACTTCCAGGCTGTCGAGCAGCATCAGCCTGGGCTCCAGCTGGGCATCGAACACGAAAATCGCCGAACTGTGGCTCACTTCATAGTCTCCGTTGGCGTCGGGCTCGTCGTAGCCGTAGGTGATGCGGTAGCGTCGGGTGAGCGCCTGAAGTTGTTTCTGGGTGCCGGTCAGCCCGATCATCCGATCACTGAAGGCCTCCGTGTAGCTGGCCAGCTGCGTGGGATCGTCGCGTGCCGGGTCGACGCTGACGAACGCCAACTGAAGGTCCGCGCGCATCGGGTCCGGCAACCGCCGGGCGGCAGCTGCCAGCCGCGCCAGGGTGGTTGGACAAATATCCGGGCAATGGGTGAAACCGAAATACATGGCCACCGGCCGGCCGGTGAACACCTCCTCGGTCACGGTCTTGCCGTTTTCGTCGGTAAGCGTGAACTCCAACTCCGGCATCAGGCCCGTGATGTTTTTGCCGTGCCAGCCCTCGTCGCCACAGCCGGCCAGCAGCAGCGCCACGACAATCGACGCAGCGGCGCGGATGCGAGTGACCGCCCGACTCACTGCGAGGTCACGGGCACGACCGTGAACGCCACCGGCCAGTCGGCCGGGTCGATGCCCTCGAAGCGCAGGACGATCTCGACCTGGTCGCCGACTTCTAGCGCGCCTTTCGGCTGCATCAGCATCAGGTGTAGATCGCGGGGTTTGAACGTGGCCGAGTCGCCGGGCACGATCGGGACGCCGTCGGACTGGTGCTGCATCCGGGCTCGGCCGTCGCGCACGATTGTGCGGTGAATCATCACGTTGCCGAATGCCGGCGAGGCGGCCCCGACCAGCCGGATCACGCTGTCGGAATGATTGCGGATTTCCATGTAGCCGGCCATCGGGCCTCCGCCCGGCACCAGCCGCACCCGCGCGTTGCCGACCTCGATCGGCGATTCGGGTGCCACCTGCCCCACCCACCAGAGCGCCCCGGCCAGCAGGGCCACCAGCGCGACGATTGCACTTGCCAGTTTCATATCATTCCTCACATGGTTTTATCAGCGTAATCCGCGGCCGGGTTTCGGGTGCTG
>Ga0209943_1001807_pt1 | contig 12366 bp, 10 predicted proteins | sample SalPonR1_B_D2_MG_FD_185698 | JGI IMG/M metagenome (GOLD analysis project Ga0209943, IMG submission 185698) | Salt pond soil microbial communities from South San Francisco under conditions of wetland restoration - Salt Pond MetaG R1_B_D2_MG... ... | reverse complement strand
CGCCCTCCGCCGCTCGCCGCTCGAGCCAGAGCCGCACGGCGCGCTCGCCCGCCTCGATCGCGATCGGCGAGCGGTGGAAGTCCCACCAGGCGATGGGCGGCGCGACGGTCACCATCTGCGCGCCCGCGGGCGCCCGGGCGTCGTGCCGGTAGCTGCGGAGCGACAGCGACAGACCGATCGCCAGGCGGCTCCAGGCGTTGCGGCCGCGCATCCGTCCCGCCATGCGATGCAGCCATCCCCCTGGCGGGCTTCGGTCCAGCCACCGCAAGCGCGTCAACGCCGTCGAGCCCGCCAGATCGAGGCCGGCGTGGATGCCCAGCATGCGAGCCGGTCCGAGCCCGGCCAACGCCGCGAACGGCACGGGCTCGACGAACCCGCCGTCGACGAGGTCCCGGCCGCCGATCCGTACCGACCCGAACACTCCGGGCAGGGCGCACGACGCCCGCACCGCCTCGGCCACGAGCCCTTCGCGCAGAACCACGGGCGCTCCGGTCCTGAGGTCCGTCGCGGCGATCGCCAGCGGACGCTCGGCGTCCTCGATCCGCGCTCCGTAGAACACCTTCCGGTCCAGCCAGTGCGAGAGTCGCTCGCCGTGCACGAGGGCAGCGCGGTGCAGCCCGAAGTCGAGGCTCTGCGCCCACAGCTCCATCACGTTCTGACCGCGCACGACCCGCTCGATCTCGAGCGCCGGGGCACCGAGCGCGGCCATCGCAGCGATGATCGCTCCGAAGCTGGTGCCGGAGAACGCGACCGGCGCTTCGCCTGCCGCCTCGAGCGCCTTGAGCGCACCGACGTGGGCCGCTCCGCGAGCGGTTCCGCCCCCGAGCGCCAGTCCCATGCCGTTCCCGATCTCGCCGCTCACGCGGTCATGCTACGACGTCGGGACCGCCTCGGGGGCGGTGGTAGCATGCCGGCGATGGAGGCCATCTACCAACGCGCCCGGCCGGCCACCTTCGCGGAGGTGGTTGGGCAGGATCACGTCAAGGACGTGCTGGCGGCGGCGCTCCGAACAGGCCGGACCGGGCACGCCTACCTGTTCAGCGGACCCCGCGGGGTCGGCAAGACCACCACGGCACGGCTGCTGGCCATGGCGCTCAACTGCGAGGCCACGGATCCCTCCGAGCGTCCGTGCGGACGGTGCGACGCGTGCACCTCCATCCGAACGGCGCGCCACCCGGACGTGATCGAGCTCGACGCTGCCAGCAACAACTCCGTGGACGACGTGCGCGAGCTGCGGGAGCGCGTCCGGCTCGCCTCGCTTCGCGGCGGAACTCGGGTGTGGATCCTCGACGAGGCGCACATGCTCTCCGCCGCTGCGGCCAACGCGCTCCTCAAGACGCTCGAGGAGCCGCCCCCCGGTCTGGTGTTCGTGTTGGCGACGACGGAGCCCGAACGTCTTCCTTCGACGGTGCTGTCGCGCTGTCAGCACTTCCGCTTCCGGCGCCTCTCCGTTCCCGAGATCGCGGGAAAGCTGGCCCTGCTGTGCGAGAAGTCGGGCATCGAGGCCGAGCAGGACGCGCTGGAGCTCGTCGCCCGCGCGGCCGAGGGCGCGATGCGCGACGCCGAGTCGCTGCTGGAACGGCTGTGGGCGGACGGGGGTCCGATCGCGCGTACCGCGGCCGAGGCCGCGTTGGGACTACCTCCGCGCGAGCGGCTCGAGGCGCTCGCGGACGCGCTGGCCGGCGACGACCTCGCGCAGCTGCTGGACGGCGCGACGGCGCTGTACCGCGACGGCTTCTCGCCCAGGACGGTCGCCGAGCAGCTGGCCCGCGTCCTGCGGGACGCGGTGGTGAACGACGCCACCGGTCGGGACGGCTACCGCGCCCCCGTCGGCAGGGAGGCGCTCCTCCGCACCCTGCATCAGTTCGACGACGAGCTCGATCGGTTCGTCCGGCACGACGACCTGTACGCCCTCGAGGCGGCGCTGCTGAAGGCCGCCAATGCGGCCGCCGCCCGCCCGTACCGGCCCGAGAGCGCGCCGGCGATCGCCGGCGCGGCCGCCGGATCGTCCGCCGTTCCGACCGCTGCGACGTCGCCCTCGCGCGGGCAGGCGGCCCCGACCGCCCCGTCGCCGCCCGCCGAGCCGCCCGCCGAGCTGGCACCATCGGAACCGGCACGATCGCTGCCCGCCTTCGAGCCCAACGCACGGCCCGGGTCCGAGCCCACGGCCACCCCGGCGTCCCCGCCGGCCGCGTCGCGCCCGGCCTCGAGCGACGACGCACCGTCGGCCCCTCCGCCGGACGCCGCCGTTCGCGCCGCGCCCTCGACGTCGGCTGTGGACGCGCCCCCCGTCGAACCGAGCGCGACGCGATCCGGCCGGACCCTTAGCTGGCATCAGGTCAAGACGAAGGCGTCCGCGCAGCTGAAGGCGTTCCTGCAGCCGGCCGAGGACGAGGTCGCCGACGGCGTCCTCACCTTGCGCTACGGGGAGCGGCACCGGTTCCACTTCGGGCAGCTCAAGGCCCGCCAGGACGAGCTCGCCGCCCTCGTGGGCGAGGTCGCTGGACCGGGCTGGAGCCTGGTGATCGAAGGGCCCGACGAGACGATCCGAAAAAAAGCGTGACGGGGCGGGGGCCCGGCCCCACCGTCCCGACGACGCCCCCGACGACCTCCTCGAGCGATGCACGGCCGCGGCGCCAGCCGTCCGCCCGCGCCGCGCGAGCCGACGATCGCGAAGCGGACGCGAATGCGGACGCACCGCCGTCGGGCGCGTCCGCGGCGCCCGCCGAGGCTGCCACGCCCCCCGGCGAAGTCCCTTCGACCCCGCTCGAGCCGGCCGGCGTCTCGGACGACGAGCCTGCGACCGCGGCTGGCGAGCCGGCGCGGACCGGTCCGAGCGAGGCGTCCGAGCCCACGGCGTACGCGGGGCCGCCCGACGACGCGACGACGACGTTCGAGGACCTGCCCGGCGACCTGTTCGGCGAGCCCGAGTCGGCTCCTGGCCCTGCGCCCGCTCGATCCGACGCACCGGCTCCGGACCGTCGCCCCGAGTCGTCGCCCGAGCGGCGCTCCGAGCGACCGCCCGAGGGACGGCCCGAGGGACGGCCTCCGTCGGCCGGATCCAGCGCTGCCGCGGACCGTCCAGCGGGCCGCGAAGCCGGCACCGCGCCTCGCCGCACGGATCCGCCGGGCACGCTCGGCTCGCGAGCGAACGCGACGAGCGTGGGCGGCGAATCCGCCGACCCAGCCATCGACATGGTGCAGACCTTCTTCCCCGGCCGGATCGTCGCGCTCGAGCCCAGCGCGGACGATCCCGACGACGCGTCGGAGGACGAGCCCGCCGCCGCCGGCCCGGACGCGGGCCCGGACGCCGACGCGGATGGCGGTCCCGACGACGGAGCCGTGCGGCCCAGCGGGTAGAGTGGGCGCGATGAACATTCAGAAGCTGATGAAAGAGGCCCAGAAGGCCCAGCAGAAGATGGCGGAAGCCCAGGAGCGCCTGGCGCAGACCACCGTCGAGGGAAGCGCAGGCGGCGGACTGGTGACCGTCACGGCGAACGGCGCCGGCGACGTGACCTCGGTGCGCATCGATCCTGGCGCCGTGGACCCGGACGACGTGGAGCTCCTCGAAGACCTCGTCGCGGCCGCCGTCGGCGAGGCCCAGCGCAAGGCCAAGGAGCTGCAGGAGCAGGAGATGGGCGGCGCCATGGGCGGCCTCGGGGGCATGGGCGGCATGGGCGGGCTGCTCTGAGCGCCGCTCGGCCGTCATGAGCTTTCCGCCTGCGCTCTCGGCGCTGATCCGCGAGCTCGGTCGCCTGCCCGGGATCGGGCCGAAGAGCGCGCAGCGCCTCGCGTTCCACCTCTTCCACCGCGACCCTCGCGATGTCGAAGCCCTCGCGGACGCGATCCGCGCGGCGAAAGCGTCGCTGGACCGCTGTCCGGTCTGCTTCAACGTGATGACGAAGGGCGACGAGACCTGTCACCTGTGCGCCGATCCCTCGCGGGAGTCCGGCGTGGTGTGCGTCGTCGAGCAGCCCGCGGACGTGCTGGCCATCGAGCGTTCCGGCGAGTACCGGGGTCGCTACCACGTGCTGCACGGCGCGCTGTCGCCGATGAACGGCGTCGGCCCCGACCAGCTGACCGTTCCCGCGCTGCTGCGGCGGCTGGAGGGCGGGGGGATCGACGAGGTCATCCTGGCCACCTCGACGACGGTCGAGGGCGAGGCGACCGCGATGTACCTCGCCAGGACGCTGTCGGAGCGTGGGATTCGGGCGTCGCGGATCGCGTACGGCCTTCCCGTCGGAGGCGACCTCGAGTACGCGGACGAAGTGACGCTGGGACGCGCCATCACGCACCGCCGCCAGCTCTGACCGATCGCTTCGCCCGGCCTTCCGCCGCAGCCGTCCGCACACGAGGCCGAGCCGTACGAGCGCCCTCGCGCGTTCGGAGCGCCGTCCAGGCGCGTACCGAACCGTCGGGGGCGGGCACCTTGACACGCTGCGAACCGCGCCTATAATGGCGGCGCGAACGAGAAGGGACTCCATGGCATCCACACCGAACCCACGATCCGAGCGGCGGCTCGTGATCGTCGAGTCGCCCACGAAGGCGAACACCATCCGCCGTTACCTCCCCAGCGGGTACGAGGTGATGGCCAGCATGGGCCACGTGCGCGACCTGCCCGCCTCCGCCGAGGACATTCCCGATCAGTACCGGGGGCAGAGCTGGGCACGGCTGGGCATGAAGATCGACGAGGATTTCGAGCCGCTCTACGTGGTCACGAAGCCGCAGGTCGTGCGCGAGCTCCGTAAGGCGCTCAAGAACGTCGGCGAGCTGGTGATCGCGACGGACGAGGATCGCGAGGGCGAGTCGATCGGATGGCACCTGCTCGAGGTGCTCGAGCCGAAGGTGCCGGTCAAGCGGATGGTGTTCCACGAGATCACCGAGCAGGCGATCCAGCGGGCGCTCGAAGAGACGCGAGACATCGACCGGAACCTGGTCGAGGCTCAGGAGACGCGCCGACTGCTGGACCGGCTGGTGGGCTACACGATCAGTCCGCTGTTGTGGCGCAAGATCGCGCCGCGGCTCTCGGCCGGGCGGGTGCAGTCGGTCGCGGTCCGCATCCTGGTGCAGCGCGAGAAGGAACGACTGGCGTTCGTGCCGGCGTCGTACTGGGATCTCGAGGCGACGCTGGCGGCGGCTGGCGTGGCGCCCGACGAGGCCCGCTCGTTCGCCGCGACCGCCACCCACGTCGACGGCGTGCGGCTCGCGTCCGGCAAGGACTTCGATCCCGACAGCGGACGGCTGAAGGAGGGCCTGGTCGAAGGCCGCGACCTGATGCTGATGGGCGAGGCCGAGGCGCGCCGTCTCGCGGACGCGGCCCAGCAGGCGCCGTTCGGCGTCGTCTCGATCGAAGAGCGCGAGCAGACCCGCAACCCCTCGCCACCGTTCACGACCTCGACGCTGCAGCAGGAGTCCAGCCGCAAGCTGGGCCTCTCGGCGCGGGACACCATGCGCGTCGCGCAAGGTCTGTACGAGCGGGGCCTGATCACGTACATGCGGACCGACTCGACGAACCTTTCGGGCGAGGCGATCGGCGCCGCACGGAAGCGGGTCGAGAGCCTGTACGGCGCCGACTACCTGTTCGAGCGGGTCCGGCAGTACAAGGGCAAGTCCCGCAACGCGCAGGAGGCCCACGAGGCGATCCGGCCCGCCGGCGACCGGATGATGACGGCGAAGGAGCACAAGCTGGGCGGACGCGACGCCGCGCTGTACGACCTGATCTGGAAGCGAACGATCGCCACCCAGATGGCCGAGGCCCGGCTCAAGTTCGTCACCGCCAGGATCGAGGCAGAAGCGGACGAGCGGACGCTGAGCCTGCGCGCCAGCGGCCGGCAGGTCCTCTTCCCCGGCTTCTTCCGCGCCTACGTCGAGGGTAGCGACGATCCCGAGGCGGCGCTCGACGATCGCGACCAGCCGTTGCCGCCGCTCGCGGAGGGCGACGCGCTGCAGGCGCTCGCGCTCGACGCCAGCGGCCACGAGACGAAGCCGCCCGCACGCTTCACCGAGGCGTCGCTCGTGAAGATCCTCGAGCAGGAGGGCATCGGGCGACCGTCGACCTACGCAAGCATCATCGATACGATCGTGAACCGCGGCTACGTCCGGAAGAACGGACAGCAGCTGGTGCCGACCTTCACCGCGTTCGCGACGAACAACCTGCTGGAGCACCAGTTCACGCAACTCGTCGATACCGAGTTCACGGCCGAGATGGAGGCGAAGCTCGACGCCATCGCCGCCGGCACGCTCGAGGCGCTGCCGTACCTGAAGGGGTTCTACGGCGGTAGCGAAGGGATCGAGGCGCGCGTCGCGGAAGGGATCGACGGGATCGACCCGAAGGCGATCAGCACCGTCCGCAGCTCGAAGTGGGATCCCTACCTGGTCCGCGTCGGACGCTACGGCCCGTACGTGGAGGCGGAGGTGGAGGGCGAGACCCTCAAGACCTCGCTGCCCGACGAGTGGGCGCCCGCGGACGTGACCCGCGAGATGCTCGCGGAGCTGATCGAGCGCGAGCGTCAGGGCGACGTTCCCGTCGGAGAGACCGAGGACGGAACCACGATGCTGCTCAAGAACGGCCCGTACGGTCCGTACCTGCAGCTGGGCCCCGACGATCAGGAAGGCAAGCCCAAACGCGTCTCCGTGCCGCCCGGCGTCTCGCCGAGCGACGTGGACGAGACGATGGCCCGCAGGCTGCTGGACCTCCCCCGCCAGGTCGGCACGCATCCCGAGACCGGCAAGCGCATCGACGCCGGCATCGGCCGGTACGGCCCGTACGTCCGACACGAGCGCACGTACGCCTCGTTGACGCCCCAGGACGACGTGCTCGACGTCGGCGTCGACCGTGCCGCGGAGCTGCTGGCCGCCAAGAAGCGGAAGGGGCGCCGCGAGCCGCTCCGCACGGTCGGCGAGCACCCGGAGACCGGCGAGCCGGTCGAGCTCCACGACGGCCGTTTCGGCCCGTACGTCAAGCACGGCAAGACGAACGCCTCGCTCCGCAAGGAGCAGTCGCCCGAGGACCTGACGATGGAGCAGGCGCTGGAGCTGCTCGCCGCTCGCGAGGCGCGCAAGGGCGCGGGCAAGGCGGGCGGCAAGGGCGCCGGCAAGTCGAAGGCCAAGGCGAAGTCGAAGGCGAAAACGACGACGAAGCGCGGCGCGAAGGCGGGCGCGAAGACGAAGAAGCGCGCCTCCGGCCCCGCCAAGCCCAAGGCGACGGCGGCCGAGCTGGAGCCGTTCCTCGGGGAGCTCGACGAGGCCGACCGCGAGGCGGTCGCCCGGGTCGAGGGGATGGCCGGACACGCGCCGGCCTCGACCGAGGAGGTCGCGGCCACGCTCGGAACCGACGAGGCCGACGTCGCCGCCCGCCTGAAGCGAGGACTGTTCAAGCTGCGCATGGCGTACGGCCGGGCCCGCAAGCGCGCGGAGACGTGAGGGCGCCGGGCCGCTAGGTAGGATGCCGTCGTGGCCACCCAGCGCTACCGCGTCCGCGAGGGCATCGTCGTCCGCCGGACGCCGCTTCCCTCGGGCGACGTCGTCGTCACGCTGCTCTCGCCCGACGGCAAGTGGCGCGCGGTGGCGCGCAAGGGCCGCCTCCTCGGCGGCAATCCCGGCCGCCTGTCGCTGTTCCACGACGTCACGGTTCAGGTCTACCAGCGCCGCGCCGACGACCTCGCGGTCGTGGCGCAGGTTCGCCTGAACGGCGCCCTGCCGCGCCTGTCCGACCCCGCCGTCTACCCGTACGCGCACCTGCTCGCCGAGCTGGCCGACCGCCTGACGGTGGACGTGCACGTGGGCGAGCCGCTTCACGCGTGGCTGGCCAGCGGCCTGCGCGGCCTGAACGAGGACGACGATCCCGAGCGCGTCGCGTTGATCCACGCCTGGATGTTGCTTCGGGTCGCCGGACTGGGCCCGGACGCGGGCGACGACGGGGCCGACGCGTCGGCGGGCGTCGCGCTGGAGGAGGGCGGACTGGAGGGCGGAGACGCGCCGCGATTCGACCTCGTCGGGGGGCGGATCGTCCGGAGCGGCGAGGGCATCGCCCTCAGGGGCGACACCGCACGCGGGCTCCGGATCCTGATCGCCGGGCGCGCGCGCGACGCGCTGACCGAACCGTTGTCGGACCGCGCCGCCCACTGGCGGCTACTGGCCCGCTACGTGGCCTGGCACGTCGACGACCTGCGGAGCCTCGGCGGCGTGGCCGGCACCCGCAGCGGCACCCGCACCGCCGGCACGTTCGGATCTCCACGGTGACGTTCGATCTGGCCGCCGCGCTGGCGGCGGGCTACTTCGTGGGGGGCGTGCCGGTCGCCGCGCTGGTCGCCCGTGCGATCGGTCGTGACATCTTCGCCGTCGGGTCTGGAAACATGGGCGCGATGAACACCGCACGCAACCTCGGGCCGCTCGCCGGCGTCGTCGTGCTGGCGCTGGACCTGGGAAAGGGCGCGCTGGCCGCCGCGATCGGGATTCGCATGGCGGTCGCCGCGGGCATCGCCGATCCACTGGCGATGGGCTTGGCGGGCGGCGTGGGCGCCGTGATCGGGCACGCCTGGTCGCCGTACGTGCGCTTCCGCGGGGGCAAGGCGCTCGCGACCGCGTTCGGCGCGACGCTTCCCGTGGTTCCGTGGGCGGGCGGCGCCGGCGTGGTCCTGCTGATCGCGCTGACGCTGATCGTGCGCAACGCCACGGCGGCCTCGATCGCGACGTTGTCGCTCTATCCCTTCCTGACGGGCGCCGTGCTGATCCGCCTCGGCTGGACTCGCGAGGACGCCTTCGCCGCGGCCACGGCCGCAGCTCTGATCGCGCTCGTCTCGATCGTCAAGCACGTGCGCGCGCGCCGCGCGTCGACGTGATCGGCCGCGGACACCTGTTCGGCCACGGCCGCGTCGGCTACTGCCACCGTTCCCAGGCGGGCAGCGGCTCTCCCAGGAGCCAAGGCCGGACCTCGCCGATCAGGTAGAGGCTCCCCGCGACCAGCACCGGACCGGAGCCGACGCCGTGCGCCGCTGCCCGCACGGCGTGACGAGGATCGGCGTGCACGGCGGCCACGTCCAGGCCCAGCGCGGTCGCGAGCGCCGCCGCCTCGACCGGCGGGAGCGCGCGCGGGCTCAGCGTCGCCCTCGTCAAGACCAGCGACGACGTCGCGGGAGCCAGCGCGCGCAGCACCCCGGCGACGTCCTTGTCGCGACTGGCCCCGAACACCAGAGCGGGACGCTCCCCGAGATCGCGAAGCGTCTCCGCCAGTGCGGTCGCGGCGGCTGGATTGTGCGCGCCGTCCAGCACGACGCGAACGTCGTCGGGGAGCGACCCGTCCTCGGCGGCTGCGCCGCGCGGCGCGACGACCTCGAGCCGTCCCGGCCAGCGGGTCGCCGCCGCTCCCGCCGCCACCGACCGGTCGGACACCCCGAGCTCGCCCGCGACGCACGCCGCCAGCGCGGCGTTCTCCGCTTGGTGCCGGCCCACGAGCGGCGTCGCGAACACGAGCTCGGTCCGCCCCTCCCGCCCTAGCCGCACGGTCGATCCGGACCAGCCGTGCGACCGGACGCGCGTGCGGACGTCGCTCCCCACGAAGCGCAGCGGGGCTCCGAGCTCGCGCGCGGCCGCACGAAGCGCCTCCGCCGCCTCTCCGCGAGCGGTGCTCCACGCCGGCACGCTGCGCCTCAGGATGCCCGCCTTCTCGCGCGCGATCGCCGTCAAGGTCGTTCCGAGCACGGCCTGATGGTCCAGGGCGATCGAGGCGATCGCGCTGGCCACCGGATCCAGCGCGTTCGTGGCGTCCAGCCGCCCTCCCAGCCCGACCTCCATCACCGCGACGTCCACGCCGGCGCGGGCGAACCGCACGCACGCCAGCGCGGTCAGCGCCTCGAAGAACGTCGCTCCGACCGCCTCCACGTGGGGCAGGAGCTCCGCGACGGCGTCCTCGAACGCGCCGTCGCTCATCGCTCGTCCGTCCACGGCGACGCGCTCGCCGGGCGACGCGAGGTGCGGGCTGACGAACCGGCCCACGCTCCGCCCCTCGGCCCGGAGCATGGCGCTCAGATGCGCGACCGTCGCGCCCTTGCCGTTCGTTCCGGCGACGAGCACGGCTTCGAACGCGCCCTGCGGGTCGCCCAGCCGCGCCAGCAGCGCGCGCGTCCGCTCCAAGCCGGGCACCACGCCGAAGCGTTGCATCGCGAACAGCCGCTCGGTGGCGACGGTGCGGCTCACGTGCCGCGGTCCGCCTCGTGGATCCAGCGAGCGTGGACGTCCGTCGCGGGGGGGCGGTCGTGGCGCGCGACCAGCTCCGCCACGCGCGCCGATCCGCCTGCCGACCGGATCATGTCGGCCCCGTAGGCGGCGTGGTGGGCGGCCGTCTGCCGCGCTCCCGCTAGGCCGCCCCGTGGCGGCTCGGGCGGCGGGGGCGCGGCCCGAACCAGGTGCACCAGGATCCGCTCGTCGACGCGGTAGCGACGCCGGCTCTTGCCGACGTCGTGCAGGAGCGCCGCGCGCACCACCACCGGCGGTGCGGCGGGGTGCGTCCGCAGCAGCGCGCGCGCCACGCGGACGGCGTGATCGCGGTCGCGCGGATCCATCGCGAGGTACAGCCCGCGCTCGGCGTCGCTCAGGCGGGACGACGCCCAGGCGTCGTCCGGCGTGACCAGCGAAGGGTGCACGCCGCGCACGGTGCGCAACGTCGCGTTCCACGCCCAGCTCCACGGCCTCATGGCGGGAGCGTACCAAGCAGGGGCCGTCCAGGACGTGGTGCGGGGCGTCCTCTGCGCTATGCTGGCCTGGATTCCATGATGACGTCCTGTTCGCTCGTTCACCCGCTTTCGGTCCTCCGCCGCGTCCCGCTCGTTCGGGCGGCGCTCGTCTGGGCGACGGTCGCGATCCTGGCGGTCGCTGGCGGTCCCGGCCAGGCGCAGGGGCTTTCCGAAGATCCCCCCCAGGCGACGACCGGTCCGACCTCCCTCACCGGCGAGGAACCCGGAGCCCTGGCAGACGAGGCCGTGCGGTCCTGGCTCGATACCGAGCCGCGGCCCCTGTCCGAGCTCAGTCGACTGGACGCCGAGACGCTCTGCCGTGAGCTACCCGCGCTGTTCGCGGCTCCGCCTCCACCGCCGGGTACCGAGGTCGACGTCGACGATCGTCAGCGTCGTGAGACCGACTCGGAGGACCGCCGGCGCTACACCTACGCCGCCGAGGTCCCGCCCGAGCGCTTGGACGTCGTTGAGGTCGTGCTGAGCCGCGACGGCGAGACGTGGCGCGTGGAACGCGTCGGGTTCCAGGTCGAGACGACGAGCGGCCGGTCGTGGCTTCAGTCGCGCGCCGCCGGCATCGGCTTCGCGCTGGTATCGCTGCTCGTGCTGGTCTCGCTGTTCCGGCCCTCTCCGCTGCGAAGCTGGCTGGCGTCGGGGCGCGAAGCGATCCGCGAGCACCGTCGCCTGGTGACCTGGACGATGATCCTCGGCTGGACGGTGGTGGCCGTGGGCCTCTGGTCGGGTAGCCGTCTGCCCGACGCCTGCGAGGACGCGGTACTCGTCGTCCTGGGAAGCACCCTGGAGCAGGTCGGCGCGACCCAGGCGCTGGCCAGCGGCGACATCGCTCGGACGGCGCTGGTGATCTTCTACCAGAACTTCTTCGTGGTCACGCTGACCGCGCTGTTCGGCAGCGCGCTGCTGCTGGGGGTGCCGGCCTACCTGCTGGCCGGCGCGTCGTTCCTGGCGCAGTCGACCGCGTTCGGCGTGCTGGGCGTCGGCGGCTTCCCCGAGGTGCTGTTCGTTCTGGTGCTGTTCGTCCTCGAGTTCACGGCGTACTTCCTCGTCGTCTCTGGAGGCGGGATGCTGGTCGTCTCGCTGGCGCGCGGAGGGTTCGCAGGACTGGGCGCCGGCTACCGGAAGCTGATCTCGACCCTGCCGTGGGCGGCGATGCTGCTGCTGGTGGGCGCATGGTACGAGGCCGTCGTCCTGCTGGGGCTTTGAGGTCCCTCCGGACCAGCCGGGCGCCCTGCGGCGGGCTGAACGACCGGTCTCGTCGTACGGGCTACGGCGCTGCCCAGACCGCTCGAACGGCGGGGGCCACGTCGAGGATCGAGCGCGCGCCCTCGAACGCCCGCTCGCCCGGACCGACGACGATCAACGGCACGTCGGCCCGCGTGTGGCGCCGGTGCGCGAGATCCTCGACGTTTCCGTGGTCGCTGGTGATCACGACGGTCATGGCCGGCTCCCGAGCACGGAGCACCCCCGCCACGAACGCGTCGAGGCGCCGCACGAGGTCGCGTCCCTCGCCGACGCTTCCCCGGTGACCGATCCGGTCGGTGAGCCACACGTCGAGAAACGCGAACGCCGTCCCGGCCACGGCCGCCGCGAGTCGCTCCCCTGCCCGTTCCGCTCCAGGAGG
>Ga0209943_1001801_pt1 | contig 12391 bp, 9 predicted proteins | sample SalPonR1_B_D2_MG_FD_185698 | JGI IMG/M metagenome (GOLD analysis project Ga0209943, IMG submission 185698) | Salt pond soil microbial communities from South San Francisco under conditions of wetland restoration - Salt Pond MetaG R1_B_D2_MG... ... | reverse complement strand
AAATAAGAGCCCATCAAATTCGTTGTGTTTGAAGCAGACTTTTTTGATTTGGAGAATCCTTGAGTACATATGCTAACTCAACAACAACTCGCTTGTGGTAAGGCTCACTATTATCAAAAATCAAAAAGTACCGTCCCCAGTGATTACAATTCAATCCAATTTACAATCAAAAAGTACCGCCCCCCAGTGATTATACGGTGATACCCGATGATTTATAACTAATAAAAAAAGAACCAAATCCCTTAAATTGTCGGATTGGTTCTTCTGAACGAATTTTTACCCTGTTGCAATTATTTCATGTTTTTATGCCTTGCTATGCATCAGTTTGCCACCCATGAAGGTCATTTCCGCTTCTATTTCTTGTATTCTGTCAGGGTCTATTTCCAATATGTTTTCCGACAAAACAACAAAATCAGCCAGCTTGCCCTCCTCTACGGATCCTTTCAATTCTTCCTCAAAGGACGCATAAGCCGACCCCATAGTGAATCCGTACAAGGCTTGTTCGATTGTCAATCTCTGCTCGGGTTCCCACCCGCCTTCAGGATAGCCTTCATAGTCTTTCCTTGTCACCCCGACATATATGTTTTTCATTGGATTTACGGAATCCACAGGCCAATCTGACGATATGGATACATGGACGCCGCTGTCAAACAAGGTTCTGTAGTTGTAGGATGTTTTTGCGCGCTCTTTTCCGACCCTGTCTTCCGCCATATGGATATCGTTGTTCAGGCAGATTGGCTCCGCATAGGCAACAACGTTTTGTCTTTTGAATTCCTCAAGCAAGAATTCACCCGTAATCTGCAAATGGATTATTCCGAATCTGGGATCTTCCTTGAACTTATGTTTTTGCGCTTTTTCAAATGCTTTGAAACATTGGCGCATTGCTCCGTCTCCGATTGCATGAAATACAAGTTGAAGCCCGCCTTCATGAGCCGTGCATGCAAGTTCGTCCAATTCGTCCTGACTGAAAACGAAAATACCGCTCGTTGACGGATCATCTGCATAAGGCTCGCTGAGATACGCCGTCCTGGCTCCAAGCGAACCGTCTGTCAACAGCTTCAAGGGGCCTATCTTGAAATATTCATCTCCCTGCCCCGTTTTATAGCCTTCGTCAAGAAATTCCTTCAGCCTGTCCATATCCGGAAGCAGACACTGCTCATATATTCGGACAGGTAGAGTTCCTTCTTCCACCAGTTCGCTGTATGCCTTGAGGACCTTTCTCCAATCCTTGCCGGGCATGGCTTCAAAGTCGTCTGTTTGAACCGAAGTGACCCCGTAGCCGGAAGCAACTTTTGCCGCGTCCATTATCATCTCTTTGATTTCGTTGACGCCGGCATCCGGAATCATGTCATAAATCATGTATCTCGCCGTTTCGCTGAAAATGCCTGTTGGTTCTCCATTTTCATCCCTATAAAACTTCCCGCCTACAGGTTGGGGCGTATCCTTTGTGATTCCAGCTATCTCAATCGCTTTTGAATTTGTTGCGGCCGAATGAACGCACACCCTTATGAAGCAGATGGGATTGTCAGTCGAAATTTGATCAAGGTCATTCCTTGTCAAATCCCTTTTTTCTTCAAACAGCATCTGGTTCCAACCAAAGCCGAGGATCCACTCGCCCGGTTGAGGCTTTTTCATCGATATATATTTCTTGCTTCTCTCGATTACTTCCTTTATGGATTTGGCTCCATTGAGGTCTACCTTGTGCATGTTGTACCCGCTGTTCAACAAATGCATATGGGCCTCGTTGAAACCCGGCACAACCGTCTTTCCTTTCAGGTCAACCACTTTTGTGTTGTCGCCTTTAAGCTCAAGCACATCTTTATTTGTTCCGACTTTCACGAATTTGCCGGCTTTAACTGCAAAAGCTTCTGCCTTCTTGTTATTCGTGTCCATTGTAACAACATTTCCATTTATAAGTATAAGGTCCATGCTTACAGTCCTTCCCTCTTAATAAAGTAAAGTTTCAGTTTCGAATCATTCAACTGCTTTTTTACGCTATTCCGCCTCCGTCTACAACAATCGCAGCTCCAGTTATCCAACTCGACAAATCGCTTGCCAAAAACAACACTGTTTTTGCAATATCCTCAGGCGTTCCCAATCTTCCCAGAGGCCTTCCCTTTCCACAATCCTCAAGGTATTTTTCCTGGCTCTCCTTATCTACTACAAGTCCGGTCTGCAAGCCTTCGTCCCTCAGCATAGCCGTGTCGGTGTCGCCGGGATTCACGCTGTTTACACGAATGTTTTGCGGTCCATGGTCAATGGCCATGGCTCGGGTCAGATTGACAATTCCGCCCTTGACTGCGCAATAGGCGGCCGCATCGTCGCCGCCCTTAAGACCCCAGCCGGATCCTGTATTAATTATGCTTCCTCCCCCGCCTTCAGCCATCACCGGTATCGCATGCTTTGAAAGCAGAAAGGTGCCTTTAAGCCCGACATCAAGCACAAAGTCCCACTCTTTTTCTTCCAATCCAACAACGGTTTTTCTGACTGTGACGCCGGCATTGTTGAATAATATGTCTATTTTCCCAAAATATTTTCTTATTTCCTCTACTGATTGTTTTACGTTTTCTTCATTGGTAACATCGCATTTATAAAATCTCGCGGTTCTTCCCTCTTCGTAGATTCTTTCCGCTTCCTTTTCTCCTTTTGGATTAACATCAAGCATTGCCACTTTTGCTCCATATGCAGATAGAAGCTGTGCCGCCGCCAAGCCAATTCCGCTTGCCGCGCCTGATACCACAGCAACCTTTCCTTCGAGCGACAGCAAATCCTTTTTTTGCAACATTACAGATCCCCCTTTTCATTTCTCGCATATTGTTTTCTTCATACTATCCTTATGCAGTATTATTGTCCATAACGACTGTTTCAATAACAAAGAATTCTAAAAACTGCAAGGCCTCATCCTTTTTCCGGATGAAGCATTGCAAAAACACTTTGATGGCTTAAATTAAATTACTTCTTTCTCGCTTTCTACCCTATACGTTTTTGTAGATGCTATGTCGCCTGTTTTCCACTGGAATTTTCCCATGAACCCAAACAGGATTGCAATCATTGGTGTAAGCCAATTCAAAATAGCATATGGCGCGTATGCAACGGTCGAAACGCCAAGCGCTCCTGCAAAGAATACTGCGCATACATTCCATGGAACAAGCGGAGATGTCATCGTTGCCGAATCTTCAAGAGTTCTTGAAAGTGTTTGCGGAAGCATATCCTTTTCCTTGTAGGCCGAAACATACATTCTTCCTGTAATGACAATTGACATGTACTGGCTTGCTGTGGCAAAGTTCAGGCCTACTCCTGTAAGAACTGTGGAGCAAACCAGGGAGCCTACGGTTTTTGTCAATGACTTGAATCTGTTCAACACAACCTCGAGAACACCCAATTTTTCGAGTATGGCTCCATATGCCAATACAATCATTGTCAAGCTGACTGTCCACGACATGTTCTGCAATCCGCCACGGCTGAGCAAGCTGTCTATGTCGGCTATTCCTGTTGCTGATTTATATCCTCCATCCATGATTCCAGTGATAGTGGTGATTGTCTCTCCCTGAATCAGTATCGCAATAAGTGATGCCACCATTGCAGATATGAACAAACTCGGCAATGCGGGAACTTTTTTGATTGCAAATGCGATTACCAGTATCGGCGGTATGAGAGTGATCAAGTTCAAGTTGAATGATTGGTTTAAAACATCCAGCGTGTTGTTTATAGTTGATGCGTCCAAAGTCGATCCGGCATACTTCATTCCAAGGAAAGCATAAAAAGCTATGGAAATAAGATAGGCGGGTCCTGTAGTATAGAACATTGCCTTTATGTGGTCAAACAAATCGCCTTCGGCAACTCCCGGCGCCAGATTTGTCGTGTCTGAAAGGGGAGACATCTTGTCGCCAAAATAAGCACCTGAAACAATCGCTCCGGCAGTCATGGCCGGATTTACTCCAAGTCCTGCTCCTACTGCCATTAGAGCCACTCCGACAGTACCTCCTGTCGACCACGAACTTCCAGTCGACAGAGACGTTATCGAGCAAACCAAAAGCGTAGTTACAAGGAATACGTTTGGAGAAATGACCTTCAGGCCCCAGAATATTATCATCGGCACGGTTCCGCTTGCAATCCATGAACCCATAACCATTCCTATTACATAAAGTATAAGAACTGTTCCAATTGCCAGTTTGCCTCCGTATACTATGGCCTCATAAATCGTGTCCCATGAATTTCCCTGGACAGATAATGTCAGTATTGCTACACCCATCGATATTGCCATCGCCATATGAACTGGAATATTAAGCCATAATACAGAAATTCCCATCATAACAATTAAAAACCCTAAAATGAATATGCTTGCTCCAAAACTGGGGGTTGCTTTCTTGTTCATATTATCCTCCTTTGATTTGTATTATACTTCTTGACTTAGACAGCTGCAATTGCTTGTTTTGCTAATGAAATAGGCCTCTCCTCCTCCAATTCTCCTTAAAGCTAAAATCCAATCTTGTTCATCACTTTTTCTCTGAATCCGGTTATGACTCCAACGTAACCTTCCAAGGCTTTATCCAAAGATGCGTCATTTGTGTCAACCAGAAAAGGCTTGCCCTTTAATTTTTGCAATTTGCTTCGCGTAGAAATTACGATTATGTTTGCTCTTCCTACTTTTTCCACAACTCTCGCACTTATCTGCTGATTCCCTCTTCCCAGCAAATAGCCTTGTCCTCCAATTGGCGTTATTATTATCTTGCAGCATCCGAACAGTGTATCAAGCAACTCCTGTTCGGCAACATCATTCTTGACCAATTTCTTGTTGTATATCAAGTCCACTCCGAGCAATGTATATGGAAGGTTCAAAAGCTGCATTATCGGTCGCGTTGTCGAACCGGGGCCGATTATATAGAATGTGTCCTTTTCCATGTTTTCTACTATGAAATGAGCAATATCCCATTGAGCCTGCTCATCAGATTTTATGCTTGACGCTTTCTTGACCTGTAAAAAATTTTTCTCGGCAGGAGTTTTCAAATATCCAAACAGCTTGGTTTTTACCGATCCCTTCCGAAAAGCCTCCTCGTCTATATCCATGACTTCGACCTCATTTGTCGAGGCGGAATCAGAAAGGAGAAATTTTTTTGCCAGATCACCCGCCTTGCGTGGATTTATTGCGTAGGCCGCGGAATGGATTTTTACTCCGGCGGGAATTCCAACTACAGTAAGTCTGTCCTTTACTGCAGAATATATGTCCCTCGCCGTCCCATCTCCGCCTGCAAACATCAAAAGGTCAACTTTTTCTTCTGCCATTTTTTCAGCCGCAATCATTGTATCCGCGCTGGTAGTTTCTCCGCCAAATGCTCTTCCAACCGTCCTGACCGGAAAGCCGAGTTCTCTGGCGACGTCTTCTCCCATCGGGCCATGGCCGGCAATCACCTGCAATTGTTCTTTCATTTCAATCAGCGCTTCGAGCGCAAGAGCGGTTCTCTCCGCGGATTTCGGGACGGCTCCCATGCTTTTCGCCTTCGAACTCACCCCGTCAGTCCCCTTAAGGCCCACGCTTCCTCCCATTCCTGCTATCGGATTGATGATCAAACCAATTTTTTTCAAATATACTCACCCTTTGCTTGCTTTCCTATACAATGGTTTTCTTCAGGTAGCTTCTCCATGTTATAGCCCATTCAGCCGGATTATCGAGGCTTTCTTCTTTCAGTTGGTGACAAGTGCTTTGATGGGGAGCCGATTTGATTAAATCCGGATTCTCATATGCTTCATTGAAAATATGCTTCAGGGTTTCCACATATTCGTCAATGTCTTCTTTTGAGGGAGATTCCGTTGGCTCAAGCGTCATCGGTTCAGCGACATAATATGGGTGGTGGCTTGCCCAATAATGCATTCCGAAATCCATCATCCTTCTCTGCACGTCTTCTGTCGTTATCCCTGTATCGTTGAAAAGTTTTTCAATCGTATATCTTACCTGCTCAACGCGCTGCTTCCCTCTGATGTATGGGGCATCGACAACATCCAGCTTCATCAGTTTATTGAACATGTAGTTGTTGTTGAGTACGGCAACTTTTGCGACTTCGTAGAGCCCTTCTGCTCCCATGGACATAATCCACGAATAAGCCTTCAGTACTACCGGTGCAACTCCGTTGAACATTCTCACTTTACCTATCGAATCAGTTTTTCCGACTATGTCATGGTTTTGGAAGTACTTTTCACCATCAAAATCTATCAATGGCCCAGGCAAAAATTTCACCAGGTGGTCCAAGACTCCCAAAGCACCTGTAGCCGGTCCCCCGCAACCATGCGGTGTTGAAAAAGTCTTATGCAAATTGAAGAAAGACATGTCGAATCCGGCTTCCTTTGCGCGAGTGATTCCAAGCAAGCCATTTGCATTTGCCTGGTCGTAGCAGGAGAGAGCGCCGACTTCTTTCATTGTTTCAGTAAATTCCTGCACCCTGGTATTGTATACGCCAGTATCCTCCGGGTTGGCGATGAAGAAGGCCGCCGTTCTTTCAGATGCCGCCGCCTTGAACGCTTCCAGATCCGGATATCCGTTCTCGTCCGGATTGATGTATATTATCTTGTAGCCCATAACCGCGGGAGCAGCCGCATCCGAAGGATGGGAATAGATTGTTGTTATTATTTCATCCCTTATATCGCCTTCGCCCCTGGACTCGTGATATGCTCTTGCTATTGCCGCCATTGCCATGATTGCCTGGCTTCCTCCACTGGGTTGGAAACTGAAACGGTCCATCCCTGAAATCTCTCTTAAAAAGAGATCCGTCTTATGCATGATTTCCAAAATTCCCTGCACAGTGCTTTCGTCCTGCAATGGATGAATCTCTGTCATTTCCGGCAACCTGGCCAATTTTTCATTGACTTTCGGGCTGTATTTAACCGTACAGGTTCCTTGTCCGATTTCCATATTCACATCGGCGCCCAATGTCATTTGAGAAAGTCGCGTATAGTGGCGCACTACTCTCGCCTGTGTTATTTCCGGAAGATTGGGCGCTTCGTCCCTTAACATTCCTTGCGGTATTTTGGAAATGCCATCCCCTACAGTTCTTTCTATTTCTTCGTCCGCCTTTGGCGCAACAATTCCTCTTTCCCCATTTTTATGCAATTCAAATATTATTGGCTCATCCCATTTCGCTTGGTGGAAATTTCTATTTACCTTAAAATCTCTGTTTATTCGTTCCAATTTTCCCATCCTTTCTGGATTGTCTCCAAGTTTATAGACATGCTTTCAATGCATCTGCTAATTTGTCAATGTCACTTTTTGTGTGAATCTCCGTTACGCAATAGAGAGCCGCCTGTCCCATCTGCGGAAAGTCCTTAGAGAGGTCTTTCCCCCCAAAAATTCCTTTTTCCATCAGTTTTCCGTTTATTTCTTCGACGGTTCTGCCTGTCTTGTTAAAGTCCACGACAAATTCCTTAAAGGATGTTGAATCAAAGGCTGAAGCCTTTACATCATCAATTTCGTCAATTTTAGCGATTGCGTATTGCACATTCTGCATGATTGTCTGTCCAAGTTCAAACATCCCGACAGGTCCCATTAGAGCAAGATACACACCGGCTGTTATACCCCAAAGGGCTGTTTGCGTTCCAACGTATTCTTTGCCTTCATGCCTGTGATGGCCAAATGAAGTCCTGTCGTATGCAACATCCCCAAATCCGTATTCTCCATTTTCAATTGTCGATGTAATCCCGAACAATCTCGACGGGAATTCCATAACAAACTTTTCTTCATCCCTTGTCGCCGTGAATCCAGCCTGCCCGCCTCCATAATTCATGTGCATTCCGAGAGGCTGTAATTCACCGGCAACTATGTCAGCGCCATAATGGCTAGGGGGCTTGATAATTCCCAAAGAACTCGGGTCTACGCATACAACGCTCAAGGCTCCGGCCTCGTGCGCGATATCGGATATCTCTTGGCCGCCTTCTTCTATGAATCCCATGAATGAAGGGTTTTCAAAGAATACAGCCGCCGTATTTTCATTTGCCTTTCTTTTCAAGTCTTCCAAGTCCAATTGGCCTGTTTTCTTGTCGTAATCCACTTCTATCAATTTCAGGGCCGATTTGCAGTAATTGTTCACAATCTTAAACTTGTCCCTGTCCATCAAAGCCGGTATAAGCACTTCGGTTCGGCCAGTTATTCGTCCCGCCATCCTAAGGGCTGTTGCAGCCGCTTGGGCTCCATCCATAGTCGGCACATTCACAACATCCATATCGACAAGCTCGGCTACCAGGCTTTGGTATTCAAACAACGCTTGAAATCTTCCCAAGTCATTGTAAGGCTCTCCGCCATATGCCGTAAGAAATTCCCCTCGCGAATTGATTTCATCGCAGATGGCCGGAACATGATGTTGCCAGCAGCCTCCTCCGAGGAAATTTATATTGTCTTCGCAGGTTTTATTCTTCTTTATTATTTCTTTGATATGCCTTTCCAGCTCGTATTCAGAAACTATGGATTTAGGGAGATCCATGTTCTTCTTGAGCTTTATTTCCTCGGGAATCTCCGAATGAAGTTCTTCAAGATCGGCAAGACCTATCTCTTTCAACATCTCGTTTTGTACATCCGTAACCGAATTGGGTATGTACGGATGTGATTTAAAACCTTTTAATTTCATATTGCTCCTCCTGATTTTTTGCCCTTAGCTTTTCTTGTTTGTTATTGGTTGGCAATAATTATACGCATGTTTTATGCCAAAACATTATTTTATATGCTTTTAAGTCGCATTTATTGTTCAATTACTTCCACAGCCTGCTTATATACCTGAATGCCAGAAAAATATTTTTTGATTTGTCAGATTATTTAATTTAAAACAAACCGCTGTTTTCACAATTATTTGCCAATTATGACAAACTCATTGACAGATCGAGCCTTTTGTCATACGATATTTAAAATATATTTTAAGGAGTCGCAAATGATTACTCTGCATACAATCAAAGATCAGCTCTACCAGATTATCAACGGCGTCCCCAATTCAAGAGATATTGAATTTGCCATTTTCAGCAATAATTGCGATTTGATTGCGAGCACCGACAACTATCTGGAAAAAAAGGGGACATCCGTTCATAAGCCCTCTCTCGAAGAAGTAATGTCCATTGGACATGTTTTAGTCAACAATCCAGGCTATATGCCTTCCTGCATCGGTTGCCGCTTTAAGGACAACTGTCCTGCAAAAATTGAGCTTTTGCAATGCATAAAAGCTGAAAACCAAGTCATTGGAGTTATTTCAATGACATCTTTTACAAGCAGGGGACATACGGTCATTTCCAAAAATCTGGATTTTCACCTCGCATTGCTTGATCAAATTGCAAATCTGATTTCTATTATGGCAACACACTTCGCGCGAAGAAATGAATTCATCTATCTTGACAATGCAATAAAACTTGTTATTCAAAACGAAGAAGCTTGCAAAATGATAGTCGATAAGGATGGTTTCATCAGCCACCAGAACAATTTGGCGATTAATCTTTTTTCACATTGCAATCTTTATTCAAATGCAATAAAACTAATATTTCCTGAAAACATCGTAAGTGAAATATTGAATGGGTCGCACATATCAAGAGAATATGTCAATCTTGAACTTTTTTCAGGGATGTTGTCATCAACTCCAATAACCGAAAACAGCAAATTCATTGGTGCCGTAATAACAATCGAAAAACAGACAAAAAAGAGAACCTCCCTTATCGAACCCAAAATTGGAATAGACAACATATTGGGTAAAAGCCCTTCCATCAGCAAAATGAAGGAAATAGCAAGAAAAATCTCCGGCAGTTCCTCCACGGTATTGATCATGGGTGAAACCGGCACAGGAAAAGAAATGTTCGCCAAAGCAATCCATTATGGGAGTCCAAGAGCTAACGAACCCCTTGTCTCAATAAATTGTGCGAGCATTCCTGAAAATCTATTCGAAAGCGAACTTTTCGGATATGAGGAAGGCGCTTTCACCGGTGCAAAAAAGGGAGGCAAGATAGGCAGAATAGAACTCGCCCAAAACGGAACCCTGTTCCTTGATGAGATAGGCGAACTTCCCCTCTTTATGCAATCAAAACTGCTTAGAGTTCTTCAAGAAAACAAAATTGAAAAAGTCGGCGGAACAAGGTCTATACCTGTCGATATTCGATTCATTTTCGCGACAAACAAAAATCTGCAAACAATGGTGGAAAACAATACTTTTCGTGCGGACTTGTATTACAGATTAAACGTCATTCCTCTTAAGATTCCTCGCCTTGCCGGCAGACAAGAGGATATAGAAATTTTATCAATGGACTTTTTAAAGAAATACAACTTCAAGCTAAGCAAAAGAATAAGCGGTTTCGCGGATGAATCCATCCTGCTTTTGAAACAATATGATTGGCCGGGAAATGTACGTGAACTTGAAAATGCTGTCGAATATGCTGTAAATATGGAAGAAACCGCTTATATACAAAAAATAAATCTTCCAGAGAAAATCTCAAATTCGAAACCCGAGACCAACAGTAATTCAATAAAAGAAACCGTCAAGCATACCGAATTCGAAACCATAAAGGCATCTTTGGACAAGCACGGATGGACCGTAGAGGGAAAGAAAGAGGCGGCAAAAGAACTTGGAATAGGGCTGAGGACTCTTTACCGTAAAATCAAGGCCTATGAGAACGGAGGCAATTGACCAAAAACAAAGAAGAGGCCTTTCCATTTTCGGTAAGACCTCTTCTTTCAATCTATGTTTCAAATTCAGTTATTAAGATAATGCTCTAAATTCAAAGCGGCTGGTTCGCCATGGCGCTTTGGATAGTGTTTCGTAAACCTTGCCTATTAAAGGATGCTTTTCAAATCAGCATTTCCTCCTTAGCACCTTCTGCTTGGCCAGTCTTAACAGTTTGAGAAGGGCTTTTTTATGTGAAGAATCGTCAGTATATATGCCAACTCGACAAATACCAATTGTAATACGGCTTTCCGATATAACCAATCAAAAAGTACCGTCCCCAGTGATTTTCATGTCGACAAAATTCTTTACAACATAATCGAAAGCTGCCAGGTCCTGGACTATGATTCCATCAACCCCGATTTCATTCAGTCCGTCCATCTGCTCTTTCATCTCTTCAATCTCGTTTTCGAAAACGATGGTGTTCATCGTAACATATATTTTGACATCTCTCAGGTGCGCATACCTGACAGCCTCTTTCAACGATTCCAGATCAAAATTGGACGAATATGCACGCGCGCCAAATTTTTGCATTCCCAGGTATATTGCATCGCAACCATTCGAGATTGCCGCTATTAACGCTTCCATGTTTCCTGCCGGTGCCAACAATTCAGTCATTTTTTCCTCCATACTGGCCGCAATTTTGCGCTGAGTTCATCCAACTTGCCGCAAAGTTTCTCCGCTTAATCATTTTGCTAATACTGTCTTATGGAATTTCTTCTAACCTTGCCACATTAGAATTGTAACAATTCACACCGCACAACACAAGAAAAGTTGCCGGAACGATGTTTCTGTTTAAGTATGGTACATAGACTATCATGCAAAAAAAATAAGAGCCCATCAAATTCGTTGTGTTTGAAGCAGACTTTTTTGATTTGGAGAATCCTTGAGTACATATGCTAACTCAACAACAACTCGCTTGTGGTAAGGCTCACTATTATCAAAAATCAAAAAATAACACGTCGCATGACCCTATTTCTTTAATGATTTATAACTATAATCAATTATTAATGCGATAAGCAATGGAAAAACACTACTTGTTATTACTTGATATGCAACCCCACTTTCAGGATGTGAACTAGATGGAATTACTGCCTTTAATATGTCTACATTAAATCCATATCCTATAATCTGTCCAATTACATATAGGAATACAAATATTGTTAACACTCTAACAAAATACTTTTTCTTTATATAGATAATACTTATAAGCAGTGTAGCACTTATACTTATAATCGTGCTAAACAAAACATGTGTATTTGGTAATCTAAAAGTACAATAAATGGCAGTCAAAAATACAAATAAGTAATTGCCAGTACCAACCTTAAATAATACCCTTTTAAGTGACTAAGCTTTTAAGGGAGGAAAGGAAGTGCTGACAATTACTCACATCAATTATATCCGATAAATTTACTTCGCGGAAGGCAAAAGCATCTCAGAAATATGTAAAATGACAGGAAGAAATTATCGCACCATCAAAAAGTATATTGAAACAGAAGACTTCAATGAATCAGAGCACAAAGCAAAACGTCCGAACAAGTCAGATATACTTAGACCCATTATTCGCAAGTGGCTATTGGAGGACCGAGCCAGACACCACAAACAGAGACACACGGCAAAGGTCATATACAAGCGTTTAAAGAAAGAGCACCCTGACATTCTGGATGTTTCCGAACGCACCGTAAGAACTATTGTCAAAGAAGAAAAAGAAAAAATCT
>Ga0209943_1001792_pt1 | contig 12420 bp, 12 predicted proteins | sample SalPonR1_B_D2_MG_FD_185698 | JGI IMG/M metagenome (GOLD analysis project Ga0209943, IMG submission 185698) | Salt pond soil microbial communities from South San Francisco under conditions of wetland restoration - Salt Pond MetaG R1_B_D2_MG... ... | reverse complement strand
GGAGGACATCGCGGGTATCGGCCGGCGGGCGAAGTACGCCGAGGTCTACGTGCTGCGTGACGACGCGGGCGGCGTGGAGAAGGTCATCCTGCCGGTCTATGGCATGGGCCTGTGGTCCACCATGTACGGCTTCATCGCCCTCGGTCCGGACGGCAGCACCGTGCAGGCGCTGAAGTTCTACAAGCATGCCGAGACGCCGGGCCTCGGCGGCGAAGTGGACAACGAGCAATGGCTCGCCAACTGGCCCGGCAAACGCATCTACGACGAGGAGGGCGACATCCGCATCCGTGTGGCCAAGGGTACCGTGGGCGCCGCCGCCGGCTGGACGGGCGCCACCGCGAGAGGCGGCGCCGCCATCTTCCAGGTGGACGGCATCTCCGGCTCGACGCTGACTTCCCGGGGCGTCACCAACCTGCTGCATTACTGGATGAGCGACGACGCCTACCGGCCCTACCTCGAGAAGGTCTGGAGACGCAGCGTGGAGCAGTCATGAACGGAGAACCGAAGAAAGTCATACTCGATCCGCTGGTCGACAACAACCCGATCACGCTGCAGGTGCTCGGCATCTGCTCGGCGCTGGCGGTCACCACGTCGCTGGCGCCGACGCTGCTGATGTGCCTCGCGCTCACCAGCGTCGCCGCGTTCGCCAACGCGGGGGTGAGTCTGATCCGCAACCGGATCCCGTCGAACATCCGCATCATCGTGCAGATGACCATCATCGCCTCGCTGGTGATCATGGTGGACGAGGCGCTGCGCGCATTCGCCTTCGACGCGAGCCGCCAGCTGTCGGTGTTCGTCGGCCTGATCATCACCAACTGCATCGTGCTGGGCCGCGCCGAGGCGTTCGCCATGAAGAACGGCGTCGGCATGAGCTTCCTGGACGGCCTCGGCAACGGGCTCGGCTACAGCATCATCCTGATCGCGGTGGCGGTGGTGCGCGAGCTGTTCGGCGCCGGCACCCTGCTCGGCGTGCAGATACTGCCGCTGATCAGCGAGGGCGGCTGGTACGAGCGCAACGGCATGATGCTGCTGCCGCCAAGCGCCTTCTTCATCATCGGCATGCTGATCTGGGCCATCCGCACCTGGAAGCCGGAGCAGAAGGAGGAGCCGGAGTTCCAGATCCATGAAGTGCACCGCACCGAGGTGATGTGATGGAGGCCCATCTCAATCTCCTCGTCAAGGCGATCTTCGTCGAGAACCTGGCGCTCGCCTTCTTCCTGGGCATGTGCACCTTCCTCGCGGTCTCGAAGAAGATCGAGACCGCGCTCGGCCTCGGCCTGGCCGTGGTGGCGGTGCAGAGCATCACGGTGCCGGTGAACAACCTGATCTATAACGTCTTCCTGGCCGAGGGGGCACTCGCCTGGGCCGGCCTGCCGGAGGTGGATCTGTCGTTCCTGGGGCTGGTCAGCTACATCGGCGTGATCGCCGCGCTGGTGCAGATCCTGGAGATGGCCCTGGACCGTTACGTGCCGGCGCTCTACAACGCGCTCGGCATCTTCCTGCCGCTGATCACGGTCAACTGCGCCATCCTCGGCGGCACCCTGTTCATGGTGGAGCGCGACTACACCCTCTCCGAGTCGGCGGTGTACGGTTTCGGCAGCGGGGTGGGATGGGCGCTCGCCATCGTGGCGCTGGCGGGCATCCGGGAGAAGCTGAAATACAGCGATGTGCCCGAAGGCCTGCAGGGTCTCGGCATCACCTTCATCATCACCGGGCTCATGTCGCTCGGTTTCATGGGCTTCTCGGGGATACAGCTCTGATGGCGGCATCCAGCGCGACACTGCAGATTTCACTCGGCGTAACCCTGTTCACGGCCATCATCCTGGTGCTGGTGACGGTCATCCTGCTCGCGCGGCGCAGGCTCGTGGCCTCGGGGGAGGTGGATGTGCTGGTCAACGGCGAGCGCCACCTGGACATGCCGGTGGGCGTGAAGCTGCTCGGTGGTCTGGCCGACTCCGGCCTTTTCATCGCCTCGGCCTGCGGCGGCAAGGGCACCTGCGGCCAGTGCAAGATCCAGGTACCCTCCGGCGGTGGCGCCGTACTGCCCACCGAGGCCTCCATCCTGTCCCGCCGCGAGATGGACGAGGACTGCCGCCTGTCCTGTCAGGTCACGGTGAAACAGGACATGGAAGTGCGCGTGCCGGACGAGGTGTTCGGCGTGCGCAAGCTCGACTGCAAGGTGGTCTCCAACCACAACGTGGCCACCTTCATCAAGGAGCTGAAGCTCGCCCTGCCCGAGGACGAGGAGCTCGACTTCCGCGCCGGCGGCTACGTCCAGATCGAATGCCCGGCCCACGACGTGAAATTCAGCGACTTCGACGTGGACGAACGCTTCCGCGAGGACTGGGACCGCTTCGACCTCTGGCGCTACGAGTCGCACACGAAGGAGAAAGTGGAGCGGGCCTACTCCATGGCCAACTACCCGCTGGAGAAGGGCACCGTGATGCTGAACGTGCGCATCGCCACCCCGCCGCCCGGCGCCGACAAGGACGTGCCGCCCGGTGTCGTCTCGTCCTGGATATTCTCCCTGAAGCCCGGCGACACGGTCACCATCTCGGGCCCCTTCGGCGACTTCTTCGCCAAGGAGACGAAGGCGGAGATGGTCTTCGTGGGCGGCGGCGCCGGCATGGCGCCGATGCGTGCCCACATCTTCGACCAGCTCGAGCGTATCCGGACCGACCGGAAGATGACCTTCTGGTACGGCGCCCGCAGCAAGCGGGAGATGTTCTACGTGGAGGACTTCGATCGCCTGGAGGCCGAGAACGACAACTTCGACTGGCACGTGGCGCTGTCCGACCCGTTGCCCGAGGACGAGTGGGACGGGCCCACCGGGTTCATCCACGAGGTGCTCTACGAGCAGTACCTCAAGGACCATCCGGCGCCGGAGGACTGCGAGTACTACCTGTGCGGCCCGCCCATGATGAATGCGGCGGTGATCAAGATGCTGGAGGACCTCGGCGTCGAGCCCGAGAACATCATGCTCGACGACTTCGGCGGCTGATCCCCGTGACCGCCCGGCGCCACCGGTCCGCATCCGCCTGGCTCGTCCTCGCCGCGCTGGCGCTGGCCGCCTGCGCCGGCGACGAGCGCGCTCCGGAGGCGCACGTCACCGGCGCCACCATGGGCACCACCTACAGCGTGCGCGTGGTGGACCCGCCGCCCGGCACCGCCATCGACGAACTCAGCCGGGGTATCGAACGGGCGCTGGAGGACGTCAACCGGCGCATGTCGACCTGGCGGGACGACTCGGAGATCTCGCTGTTCAACGCCGCGCCCGCCGGCGAATGGTTCGCCGTCTCCGAGGGCACGGCGGCACTGGTGGCGATGGCCGGCGCGGTGAGCCGCATGAGCGACGGCGCCTTCGACGTCACCGTGGGGCCCGTGGTCGACCTGTGGGGGTTCGGGCCGGAGCCGGTGCGGGTGACGCCGCCCGCCGAGGGCGAGATCGCCGCCGCGCTGGCCCGCGTGGACCATACCGCGCTGGAGAGCCGGGAGGCGCCGGCGGCATTGCGCAAGAGCGAGGCGAGCCTGGCCGTGGATCTGTCCGCCATCGCCAAGGGCCATGCCGTGGACCGGGTGGCGGCGGTGCTGGCGCAGTCGGATATCGCAAACTACCTGATCGAGGTGGGTGGCGAGCTCCGCGTGGCCGGCCACAACCGCCGGGGCGAGCCCTGGACCGTGGCCATCGAGGATCCGCTGGCCGCGGGCCGGGCGGTGCACCGGGTGCTGAACGTCTCCGATACGGCCATCGCCACCTCCGGAGACTACCGCAATTTCTTCGAGTACGAAGGTCGGCGATACTCCCACACTATTGACCCGCGTACCGGCTGGCCTGTATCACATGATCTGGTGTCCGTGACGGTGCTGGACGAGAGCGCCGCGCTGGCGGACGCCCTGGCCACGGCCCTGCTGGTGCTCGGGTCCGGGGCCGGCGGCGAGCTGGCCGAGCAGGCCGGCGTGGCGGCCTATTTCCTCGTCCGCAGCGGGGACGGCGTGATGGCGAGGTGGACTTCCGCCTTCGCCGACAGAGAGGTGATGTGATGTCGACGTTACTGGTGACGCTCGTGAGCTTCCTGGTCATCCTGGTCGCGATGCTGGCAATGGCCGTCGGCGTGATGGCCGGGCGCAAACCGATCAGCGGCAGCTGCGGCGGGCTGAACGGCAGCGGCGGCTGCGAGCTCTGCTCCAACCGGGGCGAGTGCCGGCGCAAGAAAAGCGAAGCCGGCGCCTGACGGCACGGCCCGAAGGGGGAGTAAGCGCATGCCTTTGAGATCGGTACTGGTGAAAGACTGGATGGCCGCCAACCTGGTCACCCTGAAGCCGGACATGGACGTGATGGACGCCGTCGCGAAGCTCGTCGAGGCCCGCATCGCCGGCGCGCCGGTGGTGGACCACCACGGCAACATGGTGGGCATGCTCTCGGAGTTCGACTGCATGAAGGTGGCGCTGGACTCCACCTACCACGGCGAGTGGGGCGGCCGGGTCAGCGAGTTCATGACGAAGGACGTCATCACGGTGCCCGCCGACATGAGCATCATCGACGTCGCACGGCGCTTCCAGGAGTCCCGTCTGCGCCGCTTCCCCGTGATGGACGATACCCGGCTGGTGGGTCAGATCAGCCGCCGGGACGTGCTGCGTGCGCTGATGTCCATCGCCGAAGGGCCGAACCGCGCCTAGCAGCGTGGGCCGCTAACCGCGCGCCATCCCCGCGGCCAGCATCTTCCGCCGCAGGAAGCTGTACACCTCCAGCAGGGAGAGCTCCTTCGGGCAGACGTCCTGGCAGGCCATCAGGCCGAGGCAGCCGAACACACCGTCCTCGTTGGCGATGACCTCGAACCAGTCCGCGTCCTCGCGGGTGTCCCGCGGGTCCAGCATGAAGCGGGCCACCCGGTTCAGGCCGGCCGGTCCGGCGAAGTCGCTGTTGACGTTGGCCACGCCGCAGGCGGCGATGCAGCAGCCGCACTCGATGCAGCGGTCCGCCTCGTAGATGGCCTGGGCGATGTCGTCGTCCATGCGTTCCTCGACGGCGTTATCGTCGAAGGGCAGGCGCTCGTGCACCCAGCTCTCCACCTGCTCGGCCATCTGGCGGAACCAGGTGCCGGTGTCCACCGACAGGTCGCCGACCAGCTTGAAGACGGGCAGGGGATACAGGCGGATGGTCTCGGGCAGATCCCGGGTGAGGGTGCGGCAGCCCAGCGCCGGGCGGCCGTTCACCATCATGGCGCAGGAGCCGCACACGGCCGAGCGGCAGACGAAGTCGAACTGCAGGCTGGGGTCCTGTTTCTCGCGGATCTCGTTCAGCGCGAGGAACAGCGACATATACGGCGCCTCCTCCAGCTGGAACGTGTCCATGTGCGGCTCGGAGGCAGGGTCTTCCGGGTTGTAGCGGAAGATCTCGAAGGTGAGCTGCCGGCCCCGGGGAATGGTCTGTGGGGAGCCGGCTTGTGCGGCCTGCTCGCTCATGCGTTCACTCCGGTCTGTTTCCAGTGGCCCCAGTTCATGCGGGTGCCGAGCTCTTCCCGGGTGGGCAGCCGGCCTTCCGCCGCCTGGCCGGACGCCACCGTATCGTTGTAGGCCTCGAGGGACTCGCCCATGGCCACGCGGTCGTCGCTGCCGTAGCCGCGGTGGCCCGGCGGCAGGTCGATGAGGCCGACGGGCTCCCAGGTGAGCGCGGGCCCCTCGGCGCCTGCCGGCCAGCGGGCAAGCGTGCGGTTCAGCCAGTCGGCATCGTTGCGGCGGGGATAGTCGGTGCGGTAGTGGGCGCCGCGGCTCTCGCTGCGTGCCAGCGCGCCCTGGGCGGCGATCAGGCAGAGCCGCAGCATGCCTTCCAGCTTCAGCGCGAAGGTGAGTTCCGGGTTCATGCCCGGTGTCTTCGTGCGCAGGACGGCGCGGCGGCAGTCGGCCAGCAGCCGGCGGAAAGTGGTTACGGCCTCTTCGAGTTCGTCGCCGTTACGGAATATACCGACCTTGTCCATCATGGTGTCGCCCATGGCGTCGCGGATGGCGAATACGCCGGGTCCGTCGCCGCTGCGCTCGAGCCACTCGCGGGCCGCCGCCTCGGCCGCCGCCACGCCGTCGAGGGCGAGCCGGGTGCTGGCGTCCAGGGACTCCGCTGCCGCGAACTCCGCCACGCGGCGCCCGACGATGCGCCCGGCGACGATCGTCTCGGCCAGGCTGTTGCCGCCCAGGCGGTTGAAACCGTGCATGTCCCAGCAGGCCGCTTCGCCGGCGGCGAACAGCCCGCGCATGCCGTAGGCCTCGCCGTCCTTGTTGGTGCGGATGCCGCCCATCGAATAATGCTGGGTGGGCTTGACCGGGACCAGTTCCTGCGCCGGGTTGATGCCGACGAAATCGCGGCAGATGTCCCACACCTCGCGCAGCTTCGTGCGCAGGTGCTGTTCGCCGAGGTGGCGCAGATCCAGCCACAGATGCTGGCCGTAGGGCGTGTCCACGCCCTTGCCGGCGCGCATGCGCTGCATCATGTGGCGGGAGATCACGTCCCGGCTGGCCAGCTCCTGTTTCTCCGGCTCCGCCTCCACCATGAAGCGCTTGCCGTCCTTGTCGAGCAGATAACCGCCGTCGCCGCGGCAGCCCTCGGTGATCAGGATGCCGCTCGGCGCCAGGCCCGTGGGGTGGAACTGGATCGCCTCCATGTTGCCCAGCGGCACGCGGCCGGTGGCCAGTGCGATGGCCGCGCCGGTGCCCTCGTTGATGGTGGCGTTGGTGGTGTGCTGGCCGTAGACACGGCCGAAGCCGCCGGTGGCGATCACGGTGGCCTTTGCCAGGAAGGAGAGATGGCGACCGGTGCGAAGGCAGCGCGCCACGGCGCCCCAGCAGCGGTCCTCGTCGTGGAGCAGGGAGACGGCCTCCATGCGGTCGCGCACGGTGATGCCGAGGCGCACCACCTCGCTGTCCACCGCGTACAGCACCGCGTGGCCGGTGCCGGCCGCGGCGTAGCAGGCGCGCCACTTGGCGGTGCCGCCGAAGTCCCGGTGCATGATCAGGCCGGCCTTCTCGGCGGGCTCGTCGATCTCCACGCGCTCGCCCTTGATGAAGTAGCTGTTGCGGCCCGGCCGCACCCGCGTCCAGGGCACGCCGAAGTGTGCGAGTTCGCGCACGGCGATGGGCGCCTCCTCGGCGAACAGGCGCGCCACCTCCTGGTCGGCGCCCCAGTCGGAGCCGCGCACGGTGTCCAGGAAGTGCCAGTCCGGGTTGTCGCCCTCCGCCTTGACGCAGTTGCCGAGTGCCGCCTGCATGCCGCCCTGTGCCGCGCAGCTGTGGCTGCGCCGGGGCGGCACGAGGGAGAGCACGATGACCTCGTGACCGGCCGCTGCCGCCTCGATGGCAGCCCGTTCGCCGGCGAGGCCGCCGCCGATGACGAGTACGTCGGTGGTGACGATGCGCCCGTCGCTCACGAGCCTTCCAGCAGGAATGCGAACGGCGGGTCGATGACGCCGGCGAGTACGGCGATGGTGACGGCGCCGACGACCAGAACGCCCCAGAAGATGACCTGCTCCAGCCGGTACAGCGTGCGGCGGCTGAGCCAGCGGTCGGCCCCCCATTTGACGAACAGCCGGTACAGTCCGACGGCCAGGTGGAAGGTCACCGCAAGCACCAGCCCGGCGTAGAGCACCCACAGGCCGGCGCGGACGCGCTCCATGGAAACGGCCGCCTCGATACCGCGGATCTCGCCGTAGAGGGGCGTGAACACGTCCATCACCACCAGCACGAGGTGGAAGCTGCCGAGCACCAGGATGATCATCCCGGTGCGCACCTGCCAGATCCAGAGCATGGACTCGACGTGGGGGCGGAAGGGCTCGCCGCCGGCTGCACCGGACTCCCGCAACGCCCGCGCCATCGCGGCCATGCGCTTGCGTTCGGCCAGCTGGGCGGGGATCTTGCGGCTCGCCATCACCGCGTGCACGAGGAACAGCACGATGACGCCGATCACCGTCGGCTGTGCGATCCAGAACTCCTCCAGCAGCAGGGCCACCTCGTCGTAGGCGACGGTGCCGAACAGGATCGAGGCCTCGAAGGTCATGTGGCCGAACATGAACAGCGCCAGCGCGAGCCCCGTGGCGCCGCTGGCGATCTCGTAGCGGAGCTGGGACCGGGCGCGGCGTGCCGGGTCCGATACCCCGGTTGTCAGTGCACTGGATCGCAAGAGAAACCCTCCCTGGCGCCGGTTATCCCGGTAGCGCTGATCAGGATCAATACGTAGCTTCCGGGGCCCGATGCCGGTTTGCCGCCGCCCTCAGGTGCTGCGGACGGCCGCACGGCGCTGCGCGGCCTCCGCGCGCCGGGCGATCTCGTTGGTGGTGCCATTGAACAGGAACAGATGGGCGGGCAGCAGCGCATACCAGTACATCAGACCCCAGATGCCGGCGGGATGCCAGTAGGCGGTCATGCGGACGCGGCTGCCGGTCTCGGTGGCCTTCACCTCGAATTCCAGCACGCCGCCGCCCGGTGCCCGCATTTCCATCAGCAGCGTGAGGCGCCCGTCGGGTATCAGCCCGATCACCCGCCAGCCGTCGAACACGTCGCCGACCCGCAGCTGGGTGGGATGGCGCCGCCGGCGTCGCATCGAGGCGCCGCCCACCAGCCAGTCGAGGATGCGCCGCAGGCGCCACATCCAGTTGGCGTAGAAGAAGTCGCCGCGCCGGCCGATCTGGACGATCTCACGGAACACCGCCTCCGACGGCGCGTCCACGTCGGACTCCCCGCTGGCGCGCTTGGCGTAGAAAGCGTAGTCCGGGTTCCACTCCCGGCAGGCCATGGAGCCCTCCACCCAGCGCCCCTCCACGGTGTGGGTCTTCTCGGCCTCCAGCGCGGCTTGCGCCGCCTCGCGGAAGGTCAGCAGCCGCTGGGGGATCAGCTCCCGGATGGCGCGGTCGTCGGCGATGTAATCGTGCTCCAGCCCCTCGATGAGTGCTGCGGCGATCTTCGTCGGCACGGCGGTGATGAGCCGCAGCCAGTAACTGGACAGCTTCGCCGTCAGCACCGGGAGGTTGAGTATGCGTACCTTCTTGCCGCGGATCTCCCCGTAGGTGCGCATCATCTCCTCGTAGGTGCAGATCTCCGGTCCGCCCACCTCGAAGACCGGGTCGTCGGCCACCTCGGCCCGCGCCACTCCGGTGAGATAGGTCAGCAGGTCGTCCAGCGCGATGGGCGTGGAGCGGGAACGCACCCAGCGGGGGGTGATCATCACCGGCAGGTGGTTCACCAGGTCGCGCATGATCTCCCAGGCGGCCGACCCGGGGCCGATGATCATCGGTGCCTGCAGTTCCACCACCCGGCAGCGGGCACCGCGCAGGATCTCGCCGGTCTCCAGCCGCGCGCGCAGATGCTGGGACTTCGGTTCCTCCGGGGCCAGCCCGCCCAGGTACACGATGCGCCCGACGCCGGCCTCGTCCGCGGCGGCGACCAGGTTGTGGGCCCCGCGGCGCTCCAGCTCGGCGAAGTTGCCGCCCGCCGCCATCAGGTGGACCAGGTAGAACACCACGTCGGCGCCGTCGACGGCGCGGCGCAGCGAACCGGCATCGAGGACGTCGGCCTCGGCCAGCTCCACGCCGTGCCAGCCCCGTGCCGCGAGCACGTCCGTGTTGCGGGAGGTGGCCCGCACCTCCCAGCCCTCCTCGAGCAGCCGGGGTACGAGATTGGTGCCGATGTAGCCGCTGGCACCCACGACCACGGCCTTGCGTCCGGCCCCCGGCCGGTGCTGTCGATTCTGTTCTTCCATATCGCCTAGTCTAGCTTGCCCGTCGGCTCGTGATGCGCCGTTCGACCGCGCTGGCCAGCCGCTGTTCATACTGCGGCGACTCCGTGTCCACCACCAGCACGTGGTCGATTTCCGCCGCGCTAGGGGGCTCCACGGCGTCGAGCTGGCGGCGCATGATCGTCACGCCCGCCTCGGAGGCCTGCCGGGTCTCGCCGCTGCGTGCGGTCAGGCGGCGCTCCAGTTCGGCCTCGCCGGCGGTGCAATGCACGATCAGCAGGGTCACGTCCAGGCGCGCCGCCAGTTCCAGGAAGGGCCGGCGGCGCCGCTCCTCGATGAAGGTGGCGTCGACCACCGCCGGCAGGCCGGCGGCCAGCACGCCGTCGGCGAGACCGGCGAGGCGCTCGAACACCCGCTCGCTGGTCGCCGGGCGGTAGAGCTCCTCGTCGAGGCCGGCCGCGGCGCTGTCGGCGTCCGGCGCCAGGCCGAACAGCCGCTTGCGCTCCACGTCCGAGCGCAGCCGTATTGCCGAGAAGCGGGCGGCGAGGCCCTCGGCGACCGTGGATTTGCCGCTGCCGGAGACCCCCATCATCAGGCACAGGAAGCGGGGCAGCCGCCGCCGGCCGGCCGCCGCCAGGGCGAGATAGCGTCGGTAGGCCGAGAGGTCCGGCGCTTCGTCGTCGCCCGCGAGTGCGGCGAACAGGCTGATCTTCGCCCGCACCATGGCCAGGTAGACATCATAGAAGGCGTGCAGTGCCAGTCCGGCGTAGTCGCCGGTGTACTCCAGCCAGGTATTCAGCACCCGGTTGGCCAGGTCGGGCAGCTCCCGGCTCTCGAGGTCCATGACCACGAAACCGATCTCGCACTGTATGTCGATGAGCCGGAAGGCCGGATTGAACTCGATGCAGTCGAAGGCGAGCACCCGCTCGTCCATCAGTACGATGTTGTTCAGGTGCAGGTCGCCGTGGCACTCGCGCACGAAGCCCTCGTCCAGGCGCCGCTGCATGAGGGGCTCGAGCCGTTCGGAGTCCGCCAGCGAGGCCTCGGCGAGCTCGCGCAATACCCGCCGCTCGGCTTCCGGCGGCAGGGCCTCGTCGATCTGGCGGAAATTCTGCCGCGCTGCGGCCAGCAGGGCGGCCGGCGTACCGGCTTCGCCGGGGCTTTCCGGCTGCACCGGCTCCAGTGCGTTGTGGAAGCGGGCGACGGTGCGGCCGATTTCGCGGCAGCGCGCCGGCGTCAGGCGGCCCTCGTCCGCCGCCCGGCTCGCCAGGCGCCGCTGGTCGAACTGGCGCATGCGCACGGCGTAGTCGACGACCGCGCCGCTGCCGCCCACCGACGGCCGCCCCGCCGCCTCCGTGATCTCGACCACGTCCAGGTACAGTTCGGGGGCGAGACGCCGGTTCAGCCGCAATTCCTCCTGGCAGTAATGGTGGCGGGAGCGCGGCGAGGAGAAGTCGAGGAAGCCCATCTCCACCGGCTTCTTGACCTTGTAGGCGTACTCGCCCGTGAGGATGACCCAGGAGATATGGGTCTCGATCAGCCTGAGGTCGCCGACCGGGTGCGGGAACGCCTCGGCGCGGAGGAGTGCTCTGACCTGTGTGCCGTCCATGTGGGTGGCCCTCCGGGCCCGGCCGCCCGGCCCTCAGGCGGTGGCGTAGAGGGGGGCGACGTCGGCGTAGACGCTGTAGCGCTCGATCATGCCGTCCGCCAGCGCCAGGACGTTGCAGAAAGGCAGGGTGATCTCGCTGCCGTCGTGGCGCCGATAGGTCACCTCGCCCTCGCAGACGACCGTGTCGTCGTCCTGCCAGGTGCGGTGCAGTACGTGGCGGCAGCCGTCGATGGTGGCGAAGAACCCGGCCACCGCCTCGCGCACCGCCTGCTGCCCGCGTGCGGCCGGCCCGGAGCCGAAGCGGAACGTGCCGTCGGGGCTCAGAAAGTTCACGAACGCGTCCGCGTCGCCCGCATCGATGCTGGCGAAGATCTCCTCCAGCCAGCGGCCCAGTTCGTCTGCGTGTTTCATCTGTTTTCCCTGCGTGCCTGGATCTCGTTTTCGGCTTTCCCGAAAGCGGTGCCGGGGGGCGGCGGGGGAGGCCGCAACGGCGTCCCTCCGCTACTGTAGCGATTCTGCCACAGGCGGCGGCCGTCTTGGTCCGTTCCAAGGCTTGTGCGCCGTGTCACGGTTGCAACAGCCATAGGTATATCCCGGTATGAAAGCTGCCGAATCCTTTTGTTAGAAAGGACCGGCCAGACCCACAGGCACGCAGTCGTGTGCCAGTAACGCAGCGTAAAGGACGGTAGCGATGAAAGGCATCAGCAGCACTGCAACCCGGCTTGCAGTCATCCTGTTCTCCACATTCCTGATCTGGGGGTGTGAGGGCGACGACGGCTCACCCGGCCCGCAGGGACCGCAGGGTGAACCGGGAGTCCCGGGTCCGCCCGGACCGCCGGCGCCGCCGTCTTCGAACACGGTGCCGGTGGACAGCGCCGAGAGAATCAACATCGAAGTCACCAACGTCACCGTCCCCTCCGGCGGCGGCGCGCCGACCGTGGACGTGCGTCTCACCGACGACCTGACCCGCGGCCTGGTGGGCCTGCCGGCCGGTGACATCCGCTTCGCACTGGCCCAGCTCTCGCCGCCGCCCGCGGGCAGCGGCGAGTCCGCCGAGTGGCAGAGCTACGTGACCCGCGACGACGGCGGCGTCACC
>Ga0209943_1001787_pt1 | contig 12436 bp, 9 predicted proteins | sample SalPonR1_B_D2_MG_FD_185698 | JGI IMG/M metagenome (GOLD analysis project Ga0209943, IMG submission 185698) | Salt pond soil microbial communities from South San Francisco under conditions of wetland restoration - Salt Pond MetaG R1_B_D2_MG... ... | reverse complement strand
CCGACGGATGTATCATCAGCAATATCGCATGAACGCTCCGGGAGCCGCCTTGCCGGGCCAGAACCAGCCATTGAACGAGACCATCCGCCAGTCCGCAGCCTCGGGCCGGATACTGGTCATGGGCATCGTCAACGTGACGCCCGATTCCTTTTCCGACGGCGGGCGCTTCGATTCGGTGGAAAAGGCGCTGGCGCACGCGCAAAGACTGGCTTCCGAAGGCGCCGACATCCTCGACATCGGCGGCGAATCCACCCGGCCGGGCGCCGAGCCGGTCGATGCCCGCAACGAAATCGAACGCGTGGTGCCGGTCATCGAGGCGATTCGCGCCGAGATCGACTTACCGATCTCCGTCGACACCATGAAGGCCGAAGTCATGCGTGCCGGGGTCGCTGCCGGCGCCGACATGATCAACGACGTCAACGGCCTGCGCGACCCCGAGGCGCTCCTGGCGGCGGTCGAAACAGGCGTACCGACGTGCATCATGCACATGCAGGGCGAGCCGCGCAGCATGCAGCGACAACCCGAATACGATGACGTCGTCGAAGACCTGCGGCTTTTTTTTCGCGAGCGCGTGGACACCTGCCTGGCCAACGGCATGCACGAGCACAATATGGTGCTGGACCCGGGCTTCGGCTTCGGCAAATCGATGCATCACAATCTCGACCTGCTCGACCGCTTCGCTGAGTTTCGCGAATTCGGCCTGCCGCTGCTGGCCGGTATTTCACGCAAGTCGATGCTCGGCAGGATCACCGGGCGGGAAGCCGCCGCCGACCGGGTCGCCGCCTCGGTGGCGGCCGGCGTGCTGGCCGCCGAGCGCGGCGCCAATATCCTGCGCGTGCACGACGTGGCCGAAACGGCGGATGCCGTGAAGCTGATTCACGCACTGCGCGACAACCGCAATAAATCACGAGGAGAGCATTGATGAACAGACTCGAGAACCGCTTCGCAGCCGCACGGGCCACAAGCGCGTGCGCGGCTTTATGGTCGACCGCATTGACCGTCGCATTGACCATCGTATTTACCGTCGCATCTACCGTCGCACCCCACGCCTTAGCCCAGGAAACCGCCGATTCCGGCCAGCATGGCAATCGCCACCAGTCCATGCAGGCGCGTGAATTCAGCAACCTGCGGCAAGGGCGCGGCATGGGCATGGGACGAGTGGCCGGAGTCAACGGCTATCCGGGCCCCAGACACGTGCTGGAACATGCCGAAGCGCTGGAACTTACCGAAGGCCAGATCGAACGCAGCGGCGAGCTCATGGCCCGGGTCAAGACCCGCGCGCCGGAACTCGGCAATCAGATCGTGGATGCCGAAAAGCGGCTCGAGGCGATGTTCGCCGAGGGCAGCATCAATGCCGCAAAAATGGACTCACTGCTGCTGGAGATCGCCGAACTGCGCGCCCATTTGCGCTCGCTGCACCTGACGGCGCATCTGGATCAGGCTGCGGTTCTCACCGAAGCCCAGCTCGAGAAATTCAAGACACTGCAAAGTGCCGCCGAGACCGACGGTGAACGCCGTCCGATGCGGCGGATGCGCGAGATGAAGCGCGAAGGTCAGAGCGGCGGATGATCGAACCCGAACATCGTTTGCAGTGGGAGGCGCGTCCCAAAAAACCCGTTAGGTCAGCTTCCCGGCATGTCCGACCACCGACGTCCGGAAACCGGAAACCGTCAAGCCTATAGATTCGAGTAGTTCGGTCCCGACCCGCCCTCGGGCGTGACCCATTCGATCACCTGATAGGGATCGGCGATGTCGCAGGTCTTGCAGTGCACGCAGTTGGCGGCGTTGATCTGGATGCGCTTGCCGTCCTCGTCCTCGACCTTTTCGTAGACATTGGCCGGGCAGAAGCGCGTGCAGGGATTGCCATATTCGGTTTCACACTTCGTGAAACAGACATCGGGCTCGATGATCTTGAGATGTACCGGCTGATCCTCGTCGTGCTCGGTCGAGGCGAAATAGACCGAGGCCAGGCGGTCGCGCGGCGGCAGATCACGGTCGACGAAATCGTAGTCGAACCGGTGCCCGTTGCGCTTGCGGTACTGCTGGTAATCGGCATGGTTGGACAGCGTGCGCGGCAGCTTGCCGACGGTCACGGTCTCGATGCCGGCAGTGATGACGCCGCGCCAAAGGCCCTTGTGAAAGCCGGGCCGGATGTTTCTGACTTTTTTCAGCTCGGCCATGATGTCGGAAGCGCGCAGGCGGGCGTCGAAACCCTCGCTGGCTTTCGACTTGTCGGCCTTTTGCCCGACGATATGCTCGGCCGCCAGCATGCCGGACTTCATGGCCTGATGCGTGCCCTTGATCTTGGGCACGTTGAGCAAGCCGGCGGAATCGCCGATCAGCATCGCGCCGGGCATTTCCAGCCTGGGCAGCGACTGGTAACCGCCTTCGACGATCGCCCGGGCTCCGGCCGACAGGATCTCGCCGCCTTCGAGCAGCTCGCGCATGCTCGGATGGTGCTTGAACTGCTGGAACGCCTCGAACGGGGTGAAATCCGGATCCTTGTAGTCCAGCGCGCAGACGAAGCCGACCGCCACCCTGTCCTTGTCCAGGTGATAGATGAAGCTGCCGCCGTAGATCTGATTCGGAAATCCGGATCCTTGTAGTCCAGCGCGCAGACGAAGCCGACCGCCACCCTGTCCTTGTCCAGGTGATAGATGAAGCTGCCGCCGTAGATCTGATTCGGTAGCGGCCAGCCGATCGTATGCTGGATATGGCCGGGCCTGACACGGCCCTCGGGCAGCTTCCAGAGCTCCTTCATGCCGATGCCGTAGGCCTGCGGGTCGCAGTCGGCGGCGAGATCGTATTTCTTGATTGCACGCTTGGTCAAGTGTCCGCGAGCACCCTCGCCCAGCACCGTGATCGGCGCCCGGATCTCGATCCCCTGAACGTAGGTATCCTTCTCGTTGCCCTTCCGGTCGACGCCCATGTCACCGATGATCACGCCCTGCACGGCACCGTCGTCGTCGTACGACAGGTCGGCCGCGGCAAAGCCGGGAAACAGGTCCACGCCCAGCGCCTCGGCCTTGGGCGCCAGCCAGGCGCACATCGCACCCAGCGAGACGATGAAATTGCCGTGGTTCTTCTGCTGCGGCGGGGTCGGCAGCTTGCGCGAGCCGGTCTTGCTCAGGAACACGAAATCGTCGCTGGTCGCCGGCACGCAGATCGGCGGCGGATCGTCGCGCCAGCCCTCGACCAGCCTGTCCAGCGGCTCGGGCTCGATGACCGCGCCGGAAAGAATATGCCCGCCGATTTCAGCCGACTTTTCGATGACGCAGACGCTGAGGTCTTCGTCGAGCTGCTTGAGCCGCATCGCGCACGAAAGCCCGGCCGGGCCGGCACCGACGACGACGACATCGTATTCCATGATTTCGCGTTCTGACATGATCGGGCTCAATCACGCTTGAATTGAATTCGAGTATACCGTCGATACCGGCGCGTTTCGTGTACGTCCAGAGCGAAACGGCGCGCGGTTCAGAGGCGCTCTCATGCAGAGCCGCGCATCAGTTCAACGTAGGTGCGCGCGATCTCGCGCCAGTCGAAGCGACTCACCCATTGCGCGGCGGCCTCGGCCAGGGCCTGCCGCGCCCGACCATCGGCCAGCAGTCCTGCCACGGCTTGGGCCATGGCATCCGGATCGTCGACGATGAGCAGGTGCTTTCCGTGCTCGACGTCGATTCCCTCCATGCCCTTGTGCGTCGTCACGACGGGCACACGCGCGGCAAAATCGTCGAGAATCTTCATCCGGGTGCCGCCCCCTTGCCGCAGCGGGATGACTGCAATATCGCCCCCTTGCAAGTGCCCGGCCAGATCGTCTACGGCACCAGCGAATACGACGCCGGGCAAGTTTTTTTCCGGCGGCTGCGGGCCGAATGCGACCACGCTGGCAGGATGCCCGGCTCGCCGCAGCTTCGGCAGCAGGCCGTGGGCCAGTTCCTCCACGGCTTCGAGGTTGGGCGGATAGGAATAGATGCCGTGATAGACGAGCACCGCATGCTCGGCCGGGATGTCGTAAGTCGCCCGCAGGTCGACCGGTGGAGCATTTTCGAATCGCTCCAGGTCGACCCCATGCGGAACGGTATGCACCAGCGCATCGCGAACACCGGCCGCAACCAGTTCGCGGCGGTCGCGGTTGGAGACGGTGATGACCCGGTCGCAGGCGTTGGCCAGATCCACTTCCAGCCGCTTGAGTCTCTGCCGGGCCGATTCACCAAGCGCCGGCACCTGCTCGGAGATGCGCTGGAACTCCACGTTGTGCTCCACCATCAGGCTGCGAGTGCCGAACAGCCTGGAGGCCCACACAGCCGGTCGCGCGTAGGCCGGAAACTCGCCCTGCACGACCTCCACGGGATGCCGTCGCATAAGCCACATCAGACGGAACTGCATGCCGCGGTCGACCCAGGGCAGGTACAGAAAGGCGTTGGAAAAAGGCACGCCGCGCGCCATGACGCGGATCATGCTGAGCGCACGCGGCCATCCGGCCAGACGCGGCCAAAGCGGAAAACGCCGAAATTCCCGCTCGCCGCGCCGGTAAATCCAGTAGCCGTCTCGCCGGTCGGTCAGCAAGACGACTTCCGAGACGTGAAACGATAATCCCCAGGCGGTACGCTCGATCTTCACTGCCGCGCCGTGATCGGCAGGAAATACATCGGCCCGGCTGAGCACGACCCAGCAAGCGCGCTCGTGGTCCGGCATCGGCCGGTCCGCCAGGCGTCTTGAAAGCCGCTTTTGCCAGGGCCGACGAAGTCGATCATAGGCCCACATCGACAGATATTTTCGGAATGCCCTCGCCATGCCGGGAGGCGCGCCGGAATCTTCCGCAGGCCGAATCCCCATGAGCGGGCTTCGGGTCTCACCGGGTCCGCGTTCGGCTAGCGCCGCCAGCGGACCGGTCAGGCTGCCGTATATCTCATCGGCGTCGAATCGCGTCCGGGCAAGGCACAGCGCGTTCCCGGCGCGACGCGCAAGTTCGCCGCGATCTTCGGCGATGTCGGCGAGCAGCGGCGGCAAGTCTTCGGGACGTCGGATCGTCCAGCCGCATTCATGGTGTTGCACCAGGTCCGCCAGCGGCAGGAAATCATTGCAGATCACCGGTACGCCGGCGCACAGCGCGTCGACCATTCGGAACGACTGGCTATAGCGGCGTTCGGTGTTGTCGTCACCCAGGTCGAGTGCCAGGTCGGCCGCGCCGAGGCGCTGCAGATATTGCGCGTGCCCGGCCAGCCCTGCGCTTTCGCTGAAATCGATCAGCCGCCAGGGGCCGTCGCCGCGCAGCACGTCCAGCCACGCCCTGGAATCACGCCAGGGCCAGTCGCGCCCGCCATGGAACAGCGTCAGGGGTGCGCGCTGACCGGTAACCCGGGTTTCACCGCTCGATTCGCCCTCGATTCGCCGGCAGCGGCGCCATGCGGCTGGCGATGCGGGGCTTGATTGCCGCTCGTTCCTTCAATGGCCCCGGCACTCGTTCCGGCACTCGTTCCGGCTATCGTTCCGGCTATCGGCACAACGCGCACCGGCACCCGGTAGCGGCAATCGTGTCCGGCCAGCAGCATCCAGGGCAACATCAAATCCCGCTGGCCTTTGTTGCCTGTCCATACCTCGTCGCAGCGCGAAAGCAAAGCGACCAGTCTGCTTGCTTGCTCGCCCAGCCCTTCGCGGTCTTCGAACTGCCGCTCGAGCAGGCGCGGCGCGACGTAGTCGAGCACCAGCACCTCGCCGATGCGGGACGGCAGCCATTCGGCAAGCTCCCAGTAGCCCAGAATCACGACCGGGCTGGCATGACGCGAAATCCACACGGCCAGCGACTCCGTGGATTGCAAGGGCAGACATTCGAATGCGCCGGAGACGCGCGGGCGGTCGACGGCAGAATCCGCGTTACCCGGCCACGCGAAGGTCACCGGCATACCGCGGGCGGCCAGCGCCTCGGCCATCCGGACATGACGAACGGCAAGCCCCGTTGCCGGCGCGTCGGGCGCCGGCGGCGGCCGTTCGGAAAGAATGATTACGGGCTTGGCGGCCAAGTGATTTGATCTGAAGGATTCCAGCAGCCTATGCTACTGGAATCGATGGCTGCCGACATTCTGGAAGCCGCCGTTGCCGGTGAAAGAAACACTCATGAATCGCGGACTTTTTTGCTCCAGCAGCGCTTGCCACCTGGCGGCACTTTCGAATACCGAACCCGTGTGCCACCAACCCGAACGGTTGCCGGTCGACGTCCCAGTGTCTATAGTTGCAGCAATTCCGGATTTCCCCAGGCTGGTCGACCAAGATGATCGAAAAACTCGAACAACGCACGTTCCTGATCGCGCTGGCCCTGGTGACCGTCGCGTTCGCGTTCCTGCTCAAACCGTTCTTCGCGCCGATACTCTGGGCCTGCATCATCGCGGTACTTTTCCATCCGGTCCAGATGTGGCTTGAGAAAAAGTGGGGCAAGCGGCCGAACCTTACGGCCCTGACCACCCTGACGGCCTGCGTGGTACTGGTGGTGATTCCGGTGCTGTTGCTGCTGACCTCGTTCGTGCAGCAGGGCATGATGATCTATCAGCAGATCGAGGCCCAGCAGATTCAGCCGGGCAAATACATCGACCAGGTGCGAAACGCGTTTCCGGCCGTACAGGCGCTGTTCGACCGGCTCGACATCGACATGAGCGCAGTGCGCGAACGCGCGGCGAGCGCCGCGGTGACCGCAAGCCAATTCATCGCGCAAAACGCGCTGGCGGTCGGCCAGGGCACGTTTTCGTTCGTGCTCAAGCTGGCGCTGATGCTCTACGTCGCGTATTTCCTTCTGCGCGACGGTCGTGCGCTGGTGGAAAAACTGGTCGCGGCGCTGCCGCTGGGCGACGAGCGCGAACGCCTGCTGTTCCAGAAATTCGCCGAGGTGGCGCGCGCCACGGTCAAGGGCAACCTGCTCGTGGCCATGGTGCAGGGCGCCCTGGGCGGGCTGATCTTCTGGATTCTGGGCCTGCCCGCGCCGCTGCTGTGGGGCGTCGCCATGACGGTGCTGTCGCTGATTCCCGCTGTCGGCGCGGGACTGATCTGGCTGCCGGCCGCGATCTATCTTTATGCCGTGGGCGAATGGGTTTCGGCCACGGTACTGGTCCTGTACGGCGTGATCATCATCGGCCTGGCCGACAATATCCTCCGCCCCATCCTGGTCGGCCGGGACACCAAGCTGCCCGACTGGATGGTGCTGCTGTCGACACTCGGCGGCCTGGCGCTTTTCGGCATCAACGGCTTCGTGGTCGGTCCGTTGATCGCCGTCTTGTTCATTGCCTTCTGGCAGATCTTCGGCCGCGAGTTCCATGCCGAGTCGACCGGCGCTGGCGCTTCGGATAACGGTCCGCAGGCGCCGGAAACCGCTGCCGCCGATGGACGGGAAAACGCGTGACCCGTCGAGCTCTGTCCCTGTTGTGCACGACCCTGCTGCTGGCGGGTTGCGCTGCGCAGCTTTCGAAAGAACCTCCGGTGACCGTCAAGGGCGAATTGACCTACCGCGAACGCATTGCGCTGCCGCGCGATGCCACGGCACGGGTAGAAATCCAGCAGTACACAGCAAGCGGCGCTCGCGTTGTGGCCGAACAGCAGATCGATCTGGCGGGGCGTCAGGTGCCGATTGACTTCGAACTGACGGTCGACCGGCAAGCAATCGATTCGGAAGCCCTGCACGAGTTGCGGGGCATCGTCAGCTCCGCCGGCTTTGCCCGGCGCGCGACCGGACCGAAAGTGCTGGATCTCGCATCCGCAGAGGTCAACATCGGTGCACTGCAGCTTCGGCCGCTGGACCGGACCGCCTTCGGCACCGCCTACCGATGCGGCGAGATTCCGGTCCGGCTGGGCCGCCGGGACGACGCACCACGGCTGGTTCTCGACGGGCGGACCTTCCGGATGCGGGCCGATACATCGGCTTCGAACAAGCGGCTGGTCGCGGTCGACGATCCGGCCACGACCGTCCGGATCGACGGTGAAGCGTTGATTGTTCATTTCAGCGGCCAGGAACTGCCCGAATGCAGCATGAGCACGGCCGCGCCCCTGCCGTTTTCCGCCGGCGGCAACGAGCCGGGCTGGCACGTCGAGCTGGATACCCGGCGAGTGAAGCTGGTGACGGATTACGGTGAGTCGAGCCGGGACATGAAGCTTCTTGACCGCGACACGGAAGGCGACACCACTTTGTTCAGGGCGGCGTCGGCTGCCGACGCGGCGCTGGTATCAGCCACCGCCACGATCTGTCGCGACTCGGCCACCGGCATGCCGCACCCGTATGCAGTCACCGTGCAAACCCGCGACGACGCGCATTCCGGCTGCGGCGGCAAACCATCCAGCCTCCTTGTCGGGCGCAAATGGGTCGTGGAGCGTCTCGACGATCGCGGCATCATCGACAAATCGCGGATAACCCTGGAATTCAATCCGGATGGGCGCGTTGCTGGGCGCGCTTCATGCAATCGCTACACCGCCGAATACCGTCTGACCGGAGAGACGCTGGCGATCAATCCGGCGGCAACCACCATGATGGCCTGCCCGGACGCCTTGATGAGCCAGGAGGCACAATTCCTGGAGATTCTGGAGGGCGTCGAACATTTCGACCTCGATACCTCCGGCGAGCTGGTATTGCAGGGAAAAGCAGGTTCGCTGGTTGCACGCTGAGGGCGCTTGCGAACAATCCTGCCCGCAGCACGTTTATCCTGAAGGCACGACGCGGTTTCGCCCGGCCGCCTTGGCCCCGTAAAGCGCGCGGTCGACCCGGCGCATCAGTTCGCTCGTTGATTCTCCTCGACGCCGCAGGCCGGTACCGATGCTGATCGTGACGCGGGTCTCGTCATCGCCGTTCAGCGACTCGACCCGCTTGCGGAATGATTCCGCGGATCGCTCGAGCTCGGACTGTGACGCATCCGCCAGGATTACCGCGAACTCCTCGCCGCCCAGCCTGAAGATTTCACCGCGTTCTCGACAATGCCGCTGCAGCAGATCGGCAATTCCGCGCAGAACCCGATCACCGATTTCGTGGCCAAAACGGTCATTGATCTTCTTGAAGTGATCCAGGTCCATCAACATCAGAGCGAAGTTGTGGTCGCCCTTAGCCACGAGCGAGTGCTGGAACATCCGCCTGTTGCAAAGCCCGGTCAGGGAATCATGGAAACTGAGAAATTCAAGCTCCTGCAGCATGGCAGCGCTGTGGCGGATAAGCGAAATCAGCCCGAGGGTGACCAGGAACATGCCGACAACTCTGGAGCTGTCTTCACCGTAAATCGAGAGCCACAGCGGCTGGCGGAGAAACTCGTCCATCAGATCCGCGGTCTGGGATACCAGCCAGATCGCGAGTCCCGCAGTGAACATCCAGTAAATCCGTTCCGGCAGGCGCCGGGTCTGGACAACGACGAGAGCGCTTGCAAGCAGCAGCCATATGGCGACTTCTGCTGCGCCTCCCAGCGTGAGCAGGCGCGGATTCTCAAGATACGGCAAACCGCTCCAGTGCAGCCATATTTCAAACAGAAGCAAGGTGGCGATCAGCGACAGAACAACCAGACGGCGCTTCGAAAACCGTTCTGAACCGGTGGTCTCGGGTGCCTCGAGCAGCACTGGATCGTTTCCGATTGAGTCGAATGCTCGTTATAACAGGTTTACCGGCAAATCGGGCTCCGGGCGGCGCCCGCCGAGGCGGGCTTCGAGGCGGCGAGCTTGTGGCCCGGTCCTGCCGGGCGGCAACGTTGCGGTAAAGTGCGCGATTGCCCGACTGTGCCGGCATGCGCCGCGAAAACCACATGATTCGATTACTGGCCAACCGGCGCTTCGGCCCGTTCTTCGCGGTACAGGCGCTGGGCGCGCTCAACGACAATATCTTCCGCAATGCGCTCGCCGCGCTGATCGTGTTCGGCATCGGGGTCGAGGCCGGCTGGGACGCCAGCGGATTGGTCAACCTGGCCGCACTGCTGTTCATCCTGCCCTATTTTCTGTTTTCGGCCGTATTCGGCCAGCTCGCCGACCGATTCGAAAAATCGCGAATGATCCGGTTGATCAAGCTGTTCGAGGTCGCCATTTGCCTGTTCGCCGGCGTCGCACTCTATCTGGGCAACATCGTTGCTTTGATGTCGGTCGTGTTTCTGCTTGGATTTCAGTCCACGCTGTTTGGGCCGATCAAGTATTCGATCATCCCGCAGCTGCTCGACAATCATCAACTGACCGGCGGCAACGGCCTGGTCGCAGCCGGCACGTATGTTGCGATCCTGGGCGGCACCATCATCGGCCCGATCGCGGCCGGGGTGCCGCTGAGCTGGCCCTGGGCGGTGCTCGCGGCCACGCTGGCCGTCGCGATCGCGGGCTACCTGGCCGCACTGGGCGTACCGCGCGTGGCCGTGGGTGATGACGAACTGGTCCTGAACCTCAATCCGGTCACGGCCTCGTGGGCCAACATCAAGCTGATCGGTCGAGACCGAAACCTGCTGCACGGGGTGCTGGGCATCTCGTGGTTCTGGTTTTACGGCACCGTCTTCCTGGTCCAGATTCCGGCCTGGACCCAGGGGGTTCTGGGCGGCAACGAATCTACGCTGGCAGGTCTGCTGGCGCTGTTCATCATCGGCATTTCCATCGGCGCACTGCTGTGTGAAAAGCTCTCGCGCGGCAACGTCGAAATAGGCCTGGTGCCGATAGGCGCGCTCGGCATGACGCTGTTCGGGCTCGACCTGATGTTTGCCAGCCCCGTCCGGCCCCTGTTGGATGCCGGCATCGGCGATCTTCTTGCGATGGACGGCAGCTGGCGTATCGTGGCCGACCTGCTGGCCATCGGCGTCAGCGGCGGCCTGTTCATCGTGCCTCTGTATGCCCTGATCCAGAGCCTTTCGGAGAATGCCGAGCGGGCCCGGGTGATCGCCGGCATGAATATCCTCAACGCGCTGTTCATGGTACTGGCCAGCGCCATGGCCATCGTGTTGTTGAGCGTGCTGGGCCTTTCCATCCCCCAATTGTTCGGCATCGTCGCGGTGATGAATCTCATCGTGGCCGCGTACGTGTTCACGTTGGTGCCCGCATTCGCCATCAGATTCCTGATGTGGCTGCTCAGCCGGCTGATCTACCGCGTCCGGGTGACCGGCCACAGTGCAGAGCGGTTGCCCGAGAGCGGCCCCGCCCTGGTGGTCTGCAACCATCTGAGCTTCATGGATCCACTGATTGTCGGAGGGAGTTTGCAGCGCCCGATCCGCTTTGTGATGACCCACAGGATCTACAACATCCGCGGGCTGAAATGGCTGTTCCGGCTGGCCGGCGCCATTCCGGTCGCCCCATTGAAAGTCGACCCGGAATGCCTGCAGCGCGCATTCGACAGCGTCGACCAGGCGCTGGCCCGCGGCGAACTGGTCGGAATATTCCCGGAAGGCGGGCTGAGCCCCGACGGCAACGTCCAGCCGTTTCGCTCCGGCATCTCCGAAATACTCCAGCGGCGCGCCGTACCGGTCATCCCGATGGCCATCGAAGGCCTGTGGGGCGGCGTTTTCAGCCGCGCACCGGGCCGCTGGCGGCGCCGCGAGCGCGGCTTCTTCAGCCGCGTGCAGCTCAAGATCCTGGCGCCCGTCCCCGCCGGCCTTGCCGACCGCGAACAGCTCGAGCACGCGGTGCGCGAAGCCTACGAGCAGCTGCGGCAGGACGGCTGATCGGCCAAAAACTCTAAAACAGCTCTCGCGAAGCCGCCAAGACGCGAAGAAGGGCGAACAACGAAAGCTGATTCTCTCGCAGCGACGCGGACACGCAGAGAAAGGCAAAATCTACTACAACGATTTTGTACCCCGTATAAGCGCGCTACGCGCACACTTGTTCAGAGGTTACCCGCAACGCTTTTGAATTGGGATCGCTTTTGACTTGATTTTCCTTAGCGTCTTCGCGCCTTCGCGAGAGCTGTCCTGAGCTTTTGACTTTCTCTGCGGCTCTGCGCGAGGATGCTTTTGACCTTTGATCCTTCACCTTTCACCTCATGGCTTGCGCGCGAAGACGTACATGCGCTCGGATTCGAAATCGTACGGCGTGCCGTGCAGATCGCCGTCGATCGCTTCGAGTTCAAGCCCTGCCAATTCCACCAGGCGGGCAATTTCGCCGGCCGACCAGACACGGTGTGAAAACATCGCGCGGTCGGCGCGATTGCCCTGGACGAGAATCCACTCGTTCTCCAGCCGGGTGTTGTGCTCGACCAGCACCGGGCGCTCGATCAGCAGACTCCCGTCGGCGTTTTCGGTCAGGTGGACCGGCTCGAGCGTGCGGCACAGCGTTTCCAGCCCGAGCAGATCGAGCACCACGACGCCGCCGGGCTTGAGGCTCTCGACGATCCCGGCCAGCACGCGATCGTGGTCGGCTTCATCCTCGAAGTAACCGAACGATGTCCACATCACGAAGATCGCGTCGAATGCATCAGGTCGCGCGAACTCGCGCATATCCTCGCACCGGATCTCGATCTCCAGGC
>Ga0209943_1001772_pt1 | contig 12515 bp, 7 predicted proteins | sample SalPonR1_B_D2_MG_FD_185698 | JGI IMG/M metagenome (GOLD analysis project Ga0209943, IMG submission 185698) | Salt pond soil microbial communities from South San Francisco under conditions of wetland restoration - Salt Pond MetaG R1_B_D2_MG... ... | reverse complement strand
GGAGGTCTGCACCATGATCTATGCGCAGACCGGCGCATAGATCATGGTGCAGACCTCCGGCCGCGGCGGCGCACAGGCAACCGGCGCATCGGGATCACTGGGGGCCCGAACCTCCGCCGGCGGAGGCTCGGGGGGCGGTGGCGGCGGTGCGGCACAGGCGAATAACGTGGCCACAACAAGCAATAACGCCCCTCGATGCATCTGGCTTCCCCTTGCGCTCAAAAAGCGTAAGGATATCACCTTCATCCAGCAGAGTTCAGGTGCCGAAATTTCCGCTCTGATAGTCGCGCAGCGCCTGCTCGATTTCCGCCGGCGTGTTCATCACGAAGGGGCCATAGTGGGCAATCGGTTCGCGCAGCGGCGTACCGCGCAGAAGCAGCAGTCCTGCGCCCGCGTCCCCGGCCCGCAGTTCCCAGGAATCGCCCTCGCCGGTGATCGCGAGGTGTCGCGCCGCAATGTCCCCGCGCGGATCAGCCAAGCTGCCGTCGTACACGTAGGCTATCAGAGTCTGACCGACGCCGCTCTCAATCACCAGGCGATCCCCCGCCGGCATTGACAGGTCGAGCATGTCAGCCTGGGGCACGAGCTCAAACAGTGGTCCGCTGATCGCCACATCACCCAGTACCCAGTCACCGGCAATGGCAACAGCCCGACGACCATTGCTGTCATGCAACGCGAGGTCCGCTGCGGCAATATCACGATAGCGCGGCGCCAGCATCTTTTCCGCCGCCGGCAGATTGAACCACAGCTGAAAACCGTGCAGACCCTGGGTATCCTGTGTTGGCATCTCCGAATGAATAATGCCGCGGCCGGCGGACATCCACTGCGCACCGCCGCCGCGGATCTCACCGCGATTGCCCTGGTTATCTTCGTGAATGATGCCACCGTGCTTCATGTAGGTCAGTGTCTGCATGCCCCGGTGGGGGTGTGGCGGAAAGCCTGCGGCAAAGTCATCTCGCTGCTCTGACCGCAGTTCGTCGATCATCAATACCGGATCCATACCGCTGTGGCGCATGCCGGCGATACGCTGAATAGCCACACCTGCCCCGTCCTGGCTGGCCCTGGCTTGCTGAACCTCTATCACCTGCCGTGGCATCATTAATCTGCCCTCTGCTATTGTCATTGACTGCCCCCGAGACTAAGGTCGTATTTATAAAAACAAAATCGCATAATATCGCCGAAACTATTCGTATAAATCGAATTGTAAAAACAGGCAGCTCGCATGGCGAAAACAACCCTTGAGCAGTGGCGCATGCTCCTGGCGGTCGTCAACCACGGCGGCTTTGCGCAGGCCGCTGCCGCGATTCATAAAAGCCAGTCGAGCATCAACCATGCAGTGCACAAGCTGCAGGACCAGCTTGGGCTACCCTTGCTGGAGGTCGTCGGGCGCAAGGCACAGCTGACCGAGAGTGGGTCCCTGATGCTGCGCCGCGCCAGTCAGCTGCTGGACCAGGCAAACCAGCTTGAGGATCTCGCCAGCGGACTGGCCGAGGGAACAGAGGCGGAGATCCGCGTGGCACTGGACGAGGTGCTGCCCCCGACCCGTATCGCCGCGGCGCTGGAAACGCTGGCGGCGGAATTTCCACAGACGCGGGTCGAGCTGATTGAAACAGTTCTTTGGGGAGGACCGGAAACGCTGATGGCCGGCAGAGCGGACCTGCTCGTCGCAGACACCGTCCCACAGGGTTTTCTGGGCACGCCCCTGCTGACCACCTGTTTTGTCGCCGTCGCGGCCCCCGGCCATCCACTGCATGCGCTGCACAGCCCGGTGAACATGCAGGACCTGGCGCGGCACCGACAGATCGTGGTGCGCGATTCTGCCATGCACCGGCGCACTGATGCCGGCTGGCTCGGTGCAGAGCAGCGCTGGACCGTGACCCATGTCAGCACCTCCATCGATATGGTCTGCCGCGGACTGGGCTTTGCCTGGCTGCCCATGAGTCGCATCGCCGAGCTGCTCGATGCCGGCCTGCTGTGCAAGCTGAACCTCGAGCGCGGGGGAAACCGCCCATCCACGCTGTATCTCACCCTCGCGCATACCGCCGGCAGCGGACCTGCAACGCTGCGACTGTCGACGCTGCTGGCGGAGGCGCTGTCAGATGGCGATTAACTCTCATTATATCGACAGATAACGCCGCTTTTTTGCGCTTTTCATTCTTATTTACCGAACATAGGATAAAAATCGACGGTGACGCGGCCCGCGCAGCGCTATTACCCATCCGTGGGTACCACGCCAACCATGGGCACTGTCACGCACACAAAGACTACAGCGGGAGGAAGGCACCATGGGTATGCTTGTAGACGGCAGCTGGCAGGACGTCTGGTATGACACCGGCAAATCTGAAGGCCGCTTTCAGCGTGAGAGCGCGCGTTTCCGCGACTGGGTTTCTGCAAACAGCGACGATCGCTTCGCCGCTGCGCCCGGCCGCTATCACCTTTACGTTTCCCTGGCCTGCCCCTGGGCGCACCGCACGCTGATCATGCGCGAACTGAAGGGCCTCACCGACGCCATCGGCGTGTCCGTCGTGAGCCCGCTGATGCTGGAAAACGGCTGGACCTTCAGGCGGGAGGAAGGCAGTACGGGCGATCAACTGGCTGACCGGGAATTCATGTATCAGGTTTACACCGCCGCAGCCCCTGACTATACCGGCCGCGTGACCGTTCCGGTGCTGTGGGACACACAGCATGCCACCATTGTCAGCAACGAATCCGCCGATATTCTGCGCATGCTGAACAGCGCCTTCAACGGCATCACCGGCAACCACGTCGACTACTATCCAGCGGCGCTGCGAGACAGCATTGATGCCTGGAATGCCAGGATCTACCCCGCCATCAACAATGGTGTCTACCGCGCGGGGTTCGCCACCACACAGGCGGCCTATGAAGAGGCGTATGACGAGGTTTTCGCCGAACTGGTGCACATCGATGAACACCTGGCCAGCCACCGCTACCTGGCCGGCGATACGCTGACCGAGGCCGATATCCGCCTCTTCACCACGCTGATCCGCTTTGATGCCGTCTATCACGGCCACTTCAAGTGCAACCGCCAGCGGCTGGCCGAATACCGCCATATATCGGGCTATGTGCGCGACCTCTACCAGCTGCCGGGCGTTGCAAGCACCGTGAATTTCGATCACATAAAGACGCATTACTACGCATCACATACAATGATCAATCCGACCGGCGTGGTCCCCAAGGGACCGGCCACGGATTTCAACGCGCCCCACCACCGCGAATCGATCGGACGCTGATCAACGCGGCGCGGGGGCGCCCTGCTCAGCTGCACTGGATCAAGGAAGCCGCACCACCGTGAACAGTATCGCCCCCCGCATTGCCGAGGAACTTTCCGTCCGCGAAGCACAGGTCAGCGCCACGCTGAACCTGCTCGCCGACGGCGCCACCGTCCCTTTTATCGCCCGCTACCGCAAGGAAGTCACCGGCGGTCTGGACGACACCCAGCTGCGCAGCCTGGAAGAGCGCTACATCTACCTGACCGAGCTGGAATCGCGGCGCCAGACCATCCTCGACAGCATTGGCGAGCAGGGCAAGCTCACCGATGCGCTGAAAGGCGAGATTCTCGGCGCCGATACCAAGGGCCGCCTGGAAGACCTGTACCTGCCCTACCGGCCGAAGCGGCGCACCAAGGCCCAGATTGCACGGGAGGCAGGTCTGGAACCGCTGGCAGATGCCATTCTGGCGGACCCCGGACAGGTGCCGGAGACACTCGGAGCGGGCTATCTGAACCCCGAGGCCGGCGTCGAGGACGCGACGGCCGCACTCGATGGCGCACGGCAAATCCTCATGGAGCGCTTCGCCGAGGATGCGGACCTGCTCGCGCGGCTGCGGACCTTTCTGTCGGAAAATGCGCTGTTGCGCTCCAGCCTGGAAACGGGGAAGGCAAAGGAAGCAGCCAAGTTCAGCGATTATTTCGAGCATCATGAACCGCTGGCGAAGGTGCCGTCACACCGCGCGCTGGCCATGTTCCGCGGCCGCAAGGAGGGTTTTCTGCAACTGGCGCTGGTGATGGACCCCGAAGAAAAATCGGTCGATCCACACCCCTGCGAAGCCATGATTGCCAGTCACTGGCAGATCAAGGATCAGGGAAGAGCCGCCGACGCATGGCTCGGTGTCACCGTGCGCTGGACCTGGCGAGTCAAGCTGCTCACCATGCTGCAGACCGACCTGCTGAATACCCTGCGCGAATCGGCCGAGAAGGAAGCGATAGCTGTCTTTGCGCGCAACCTCAAGGACCTGCTCCTGGCGGCACCGGCGGGCATGCGCCCCACGATCGGACTCGATCCCGGATTGCGCACCGGCGTCAAGGTCGCCGTGGTCGACGTCACCGGCAAGCTGGTCGACCATGCTACGGTCTATCCCACGGCGCCACAGAAGCGTACCCGTGAGGCGGCGGCGGTGCTCGCAGACTTCGCGCGTCGGCACGCAGTAGAGCTGATAGCCATCGGCAACGGCACGGCGAGCCGCGAGACCGACGCCTTCGTAGCGGAATTCCTGGCAGACAACCCCGATATTGCCGCCGTCAAGGTCATGATCTCCGAGGCGGGGGCCTCGGTTTATTCGGCCTCAGCCACAGCCGCCGCCGAATTTCCTGATCTGGATGTGACCTTCCGCGGGGCGGTATCCATCGCGCGACGTTTGCAGGATCCGCTGGCCGAGCTGGTCAAGATCGAGCCGCGCTCCATCGGTGTGGGCCAGTATCAGCACGATGTCAGCCAGGTTGACCTGTCGCGGCAGCTCGACGCTGTGGTGGAAGACTGCGTCAATGGCGTGGGGGTAGATGTCAACACCGCGTCGGCGGCCCTCCTTTGCCGCGTTGCGGGGCTCAACAGCAGCCTTGCGGGCAACATTGTGGCGCACCGCGACGCGCAGGGCCGCTTTCACAACCGCAAGGCCTTGCTCGAGGTATCGCGTTTCGGTCCGAAGAGTTTTGAGCAGGCGGCAGGGTTTCTGCGTGTCAGCAACAGCGATAACCCGCTGGACGCCTCCGCGGTGCACCCGGAATCCTACCCGCTTGCGGAGGCGATTGCCGAGCGCAACGGCCGCAGCATTCACAGCCTGATCGGCGACAGCCGCTTTCTAAAAACGCTGGATGCCACGGACTATGTCACCGAGGACAGCGGTGTCTACACCGTGCGCGACATTCTGGCGGAACTGGACAAGCCGGGGCGGGATCCGCGGCCCGAGTTCAAAGTGGCGCAGCTGCGGGACGACGTCCATGCGATGAAGGATCTGCAGCCCGACATGGTGCTGGAGGGGACAGTGACGAACGTGACTAACTTTGGCGCTTTCGTCGATGTCGGCGTGCACCAGGACGGCCTCGTTCACATCTCGGCGCTTTCCGACACCTTCGTCAAGGACCCGCACAGCGTCGTCAAGGCCGGCGATATCGTCAAGGTCAAGGTGATGGAGATCGACGCCGAACGCAAGCGCATCGCTCTAAGCATGCGCCTCACCGACAGCGCTGCAGACTATGCCGAAGGCAGCCAGCGGGGACGACGCGGCGACAGCACGTCGCGCTTGCCGGGCAAGGCCCGCTCAAACCGCACGCAGTCGCGTGACAGCGGTAAGGCCCGCGAGCCCGAGAGCGCTATGGCTTCGGCTTTCGCCAATGCACTCAAGCGCGATTGACGGCGGTACGGTAATGCGCCACGAGAACGCCGGCGGCTTCATCTTCATCAGCAACGAGGCGCAGGTAATCCAGATCTTGCGGCGCGATATAGGCGTTTGCTGCCATCTCCCTGGTCATCCAGTCATGCAGGCCTGACCAGTAGTCCCTGCCCACCAGCACGATGGGGCAGGGCTTGAGCTTTTCTGTCTGCATCAGGGTCAGCAGCTCAAACAGCTCATCGGCCGTGCCGAATCCTCCCGGGTAAATGGCGAAACCGATGCCGTAGCGGATGAGCATGAATTTCCGGGTAAAGAAATACCGGAAGGCGACATCGATATCCAGATAGGAATTGGCCAGCTGCTCACGCGGCAGGATGATGTTCAGCCCCACCGACTTGCCGCGACCGCCCTTGGCGCCGCGATTCCCTGCTTCCATGATGCCTGGGCCACCGCCCGTAATGACCGAGATTCCCGCCTCTGTCAGCAGGCGACCCAGACGCAGGGCACTCTGGTATTCAGCGCTTTCACTCTCGGCTCTCGCGCTGCCGAAAATACTCACCGCAGGACCAATGGCGGAAAGACTCTCGACGCCGTGACGCAGCTCATCGGAGATACGATCAAGTCGGGCTTTTTCTTCGTCGCTGAGTCCCGAGGGTACTGCAGGTGCGCGTTCAGTCAGCGGCAAATGTTATCTCTCCGGAGCATGATTAACGGGGGTGAAGGATAGCATGAGTGCAGGCACTGCTGACCGGCACCCCACCCCTCCCATAGCCGCATTTACCCGAAACCGTTGCAGATGCGTATACTGACACGCTGAATAAGCAGTAGCAGTCGATCGATGAGTGCAGAGGGCCCGCTGGCTGACAGTGCGATTGTTCCGGTCCTCGCTGGCGGGGGTGGCCGGCTGTCCGCGCATATCGGCGTGCTGAATGCCATCGCGGAACTCGGTCTCCACTACTCCACGCTGGTTGGCGTATCGGGCGGCAGCATCGTCGGCGCACTCGCGGTTAGCGGCCAAAGTCTCTTCAGCTTCACGGAATATGGCCAGCACCTGCTGGTGGACGTCAGCATTCTTTCCGACGACGCGCTGCAAAGAAACTGGGCTGGCGACGTCCCCGTTGTCGTGTTCAAGCTCCGCAGCAACAATCATCGCGCGACAGCAAAAACATCGATGATGCCGCTGAGGAGCTATCTCGAAATGCTGGTAAACACCTTCATGACGACCATGTCGCGGGAGTACATCAATGAGAAATTCTGGTTATCCACCATCATCATCGATACGGGCGACATCTCTCCCGTCGATCTGCGCCTCACGTCAGCCGATAAACAGGAACTTTACGACACCGGTTACGATACGACGATGGCTATATTACCCGCGAAACTCAAGCGCAGCGGCTCAGTTATAGCGCTATGATACTGACATTGACGGCAGCGCCTGTAGGACGTCGATCCGGGCGCTGCTGGCATCACATAAACTGTCAACGTTTGTTGCTGAGTCAGATAATTCCGGTACCCCAGCGGGAGGCAGCGGTGAGTAAAGCCACGTCGATATGAGAGCAAACACTACCGAGGTAACGCCATTTTTTCTTGCGCGTCAGCCCATTTTCAACCGCCAACTGGACGTGCATGCCTATGAGCTGCTGTTCAGGGATTCGCGGTATAACGCCCATGGCGGTATCGTCGATGACGATGCTTCAACCGAACGCGTTATCGCTAATGCGGCTGAATTCGGCCTGGAAAACCTCACCCGGGGCCGGCAGGCCTTTATCAATCTGCCTCAGAATTTTCTAGAAAACCCTGGGCTCATCCCCCTGGATCCGGCCTGGATGGTGCCGGAAATACTCGAAAGTGTAGTTTTGAACGATGCCTGTATTGCGGGTATTCGCCATCTTCATGAACGCGGCTTTCGCCTGGCACTGGATGATTTTGTCGACACGAATCATTTCGATGCCATCCTGCCGCTCGTGGATATCGTAAAGCTTGATGTCCTTGAGCTACCCCAGGCGCAATGGTCCACACAGATCGACCGACTGCGTGGCCATGGCTGCCGAATACTGGCCGAAAAGGTAGAAACCCCTGAGGCCTACGAAATTCTCCACGCGCTCGGCGTAGAATATTTCCAAGGGTATTTTTTCGCACGCCCCAAAATGATGGGGGGCCACCAGCTGCCGCCCGGTAGCGTCACGCTGTTAAAGACACTGGCCGAGCTGAACGATCCACAAACCTCCACAGACGATGTGTTACGGCTTGCCAGTCGTGATGTCGCGCTAAGTTTTGAGGTCCTGAAACAGGTAAACGGGGCAGCACAGGGGTTTAATCGTCATTTCGACAGCATTCGCGAGGCGATTCTTTATCTAGGCCGCAACACCATTCAGCGATGGATTGCCTTATACCTTCTCGCGAGCGCAGATACGGGTCCCGAGGAAAACTTCACCCTGGCCCTGCAGCGGGCAAAATTATGCGAGCTCATTGGCGAGCGTAGCGGGCGCAGTCATCCGGAGGCCTGCTTTACCGCGGGCCTCTATTCCATGCTGGATGCGCTGATCAATGCACCATTGCCGGATTTACTCCGCCACTTGAATCTGACGGAAGACATGCGCGCCGCACTGCTTTCACGATCAGGGGACATCGGGGTAATTCTGGACTGTGCGCAGGGTATGGAGTCCGGACATTTTGTTAAAAGAGGGTGTCTTCCGCTATCGATAGATAAGTTGGCATCTCTGCAGACCGATGCACTGCGCTGGACAGACGAGGCGTTGCGGGATATCGGTATCGACTAGATCGGTCAGGGCTGCTCACTGCGAGCACCTATAAGCATATCGGCCGCCCCAACGTAAAACGCCCCGACCATTGCTGATCGGGGCGTAGGTATTAAAGCCTGGCGATGACCTACTCTGACATGGGGCGGTCCGGCGTCCCGGGGCCCCACACGTAAAAAAGCGGGTCTCCCCATGTGGGAGTATCGACCGCCCCCAACGTAAAACGCCCCGACCATTGCTGATCGGGGCGTAGGTATTAAAGCCTGGCGATGACCTACTCTCACATGGGGAGACCCCACACTACCATCGGCGATGCATCGTTTCACTACTGAGTTCGGTATGGAGTCAGGTGGTTCCAATGCTCTATGGTCGCCAGGCAAACTGGCTTGACGGCGTTGGGTCCTACGCACACGTTGTGCTGCCCTTGGCCTGTCAAATAGGTCGGTAAATCAAGCTGCCCTTTACAAGGTGTTACACAGTAAAGAGAGTCGGTTGTACAGTCTGTCTCTTTCTTCATTGTGACTCGCCACAACACCCAGCGCTTCTTACAGGTCCACCGATCAGATCGGCACCCTGCAAATAACCCTGATTATATGGTCAAGCCTCACGGGCAATTAGTACTGGTTAGCTCAACGCCTCACAACGCTTCCACACCCAGCCTATCAACGTAGTAGTCTTCTACGGCCCTTCAGGACCCTCAAGGGGTCAGGGAGAACTCATCTTGGGAGAGGCTTCCCGCTTAGATGCTTTCAGCGGTTATCCCGTCCGAACATAGCTACCCGGCAGTGCCACTGGCGTGACAACCGGAACACCAGAGGTTCGTCCACTCCGGTCCTCTCGTACTAGGAGCAGCTTCCCTCAATTCTCCAACGCCCACGGCAGATAGGGACCGAACTGTCTCACGACGTTCTAAACCCAGCTCGCGTACCACTTTAAATGGCGAACAGCCATACCCTTGGGACCGGCTTCAGCCCCAGGATGTGATGAGCCGACATCGAGGTGCCAAACACCGCCGTCGATGTGAACTCTTGGGCGGTATCAGCCTGTTATCCCCGGAGTACCTTTTATCCGTTGAGCGATGGCCCTTCCATTCAGAACCACCGGATCACTAAGACCTACTTTCGTACCTGCTCGACTTGTCAGTCTCGCAGTCAAGCGCGCTTGTGCCTTTACACTAAGCTCCTGATTTCCGACCAGGATTAGCGCACCTTCGTGCTCCTCCGTTACTCTTTGGGAGGAGACCGCCCCAGTCAAACTACCCACCACACACTGTCCTCGATCCCGATAAGGGACCTGAGTTAGAACCTCAACATTACCAGGCTGGTATTTCAAGGTTGGCTCCACGCGAACTGGCGTCCACGCTTCAAAGCCTCCCAGCTATCCTACACAAGTAAGGTCAAAGTCCCGTGTGAAGCTATAGTAAAGGTTCACGGGGTCTTTCCGTCTAGCCGCGGGTACACTGCATCTTAACAGCGATTTCAATTTCACTGAGTCTCGGGTGGAGACAGTTTGGCCATCGTTACGCCATTCGTGCAGGTCGGAACTTACCCGACAAGGAATTTCGCTACCTTAGGACCGTTATAGTTACGGCCGCCGTTTACCGGGGCTTCAATCAAGAGCTTCTCCGAAGATAACCCCATCATTTAACCTTCCGGCACCGGGCAGGCGTCACACCGTATACGTCCACTTTCGTGTTTGCACAGTGCTATGTTTTTAATAAACAGTCGCAGCCAACTGGTCACTTCGACTGCCGTCAGCTCACGGAGCAAGTCCGGTCACCAACAGCAGCGTACCTTCTCCCGAAGTTACGGTACCATTTTGCCTAGTTCCTTCACCCGAGTTCTCTCAAGCGCCTTGGTATTCTCTACCTGATCACCTGTGTCGGTTTACAGTACGGTTCCTTCATAGCTGAAGCTTAGAGGCTTTTCCTGGAAGTATGGCATCAACCACTTCATCCGCGGCTCTCGCCTTGGACTCGTCATCAGCTCTCGGCCTTGATCGCCCGGATTTACCTAAGCAATCAGCCTACAACCTTAAACAGGGACTACCAACGCCCTGATGGCCTAGCCTGCTCCGTCCCCCCATCGCACTATGAAGAAGTACGGGAATATTAGCCCGTTTCCCATCGACTACGGCTTTCGCCCTCGCCTTAGGGGCCGACTCACCCTGCGCCGATTAGCGTTGCGCAGGAAACCTTGATCTTCCGGCGGGGAGGTTTTTCACCCCCCTTATCGTTACTCATGTCAGCATTCGCACTTCTGATACCTCCAGCAAACCTCCCGGTTCACCTTCAACGGCTTACAGAACGCTCCTCTACCATATGTAAATAGCGAACCATCTACATATCCGCAGCTTCGGTTACCAGTTTAGCCCCGTTACATCTTCCGCGCAGGCCGACTCGACTAGTGAGCTATTACGCTTTCTTTAAAGGATGGCTGCTTCTAAGCCAACCTCCTAGCTGTCTTCGCCTTCCCACATCGTTTCCCACTTAACTGGTATTGGGGACCTTAGCTGGCGGTCTGGGTTGTTGCCCTCTCGACGACGGACGTTAGCACCCGCCGTCTGTCTGCCGTGCTCGCACTCCTGGGTATTCGGAGTTTGCATGGGGTTGGTAAGTCGGGATGACCCCCTAGCCCAAACAGTGCTCTACCCCCCAGGGTGATACACGACGCTCTACCTAAATAGATTTCGAGGAGAACCAGCTATCTCCGGGCTTGATTAGCCTTTCACTCCGATCCACAGCTCATCTCCTCATTTTTCAACATAAGTGAGTTCGGCCCTCCAGTTAGTGTTACCCAACCTTCAGCCTGGCCATGGATAGATCGCCCGGTTTCGGGTCTATTGCCTGCAACTAGAACGCCCTGTTAAGACTCGGTTTCCCTACGCCTCCCCTACTCGGTTAAGCTCGCTACAGACAATAAGTCGCTGACCCATTATACAAAAGGTACGCAGTCACAGAACAAGTCTGCTCCCACTGCTTGTACGCATACGGTTTCAGGTTCTATTTCACTCCCCTCTCCGGGGTTCTTTTCGCCTTTCCCTCACGGTACTGGTTCACTATCGGTCAGTCAGTAGTATTTAGCCTTGGAGGATGGTCCCCCCATCTTCAGTCAAGATATCTCGTGTCCCGACCTACTTGTCGCACGCTCAGTACCACTGCAAGGTTTTCGTGTACGGGGCTATCACCCTCTATCGCCGGACTTTCCAGACCGTTCCACTAACCTCACTGCTATCACGTGCAGGCTCCTCCCCGGTCGCTCGCCGCTACTGGGGGAATCTCAATTGATTTCTGTTCCTTCAGGTACTTAGATGTTTCAGTTCCCTGAGTTCGCCTCCGCAACCTATGTATTCAGTTACGGATACCCAGCTTACACTGAGTGGGTTTCCCCATTCGGACACCTCCGGATCAAAGTCTGTTTGCCGACTCCCCGAAGCTTTTCGCAGGCTACAACGTCCTTCATCGCCTCTGACTGCCAAGGCATCCACCGTATGCGCTTAGTCACTTGACCATATAACCACAGTTATCTGGACGTAAGCCCGAAGGCCTACTTCAAGAAGACTTTTCCCCGACACCCTTGTGCGTATGTCAGGTACTTAGAGGCACGGACCGATCAAAGCCCGTACCCGCCGGATGTTGTGACGCTTGAGTCACAATGTATGTACAACTCGCTCGGACGTGCGTGTTGGAGAACCCACACGCCCGATGTTTTATCACTGAACCGCTCCCGTCACGATCACACACGCAGCTTGCGCCACCCGTGCCATGTGCCAGGCTGCAGTCCAGAGACTCAGCTTGATTTACCTTGTTAAAGAACAATCCGGTTGTCAAAACCAGACGTCAACACAGCCTCGCTGCGTTCACGTCTAACTTCGATGATGCGATGAAGAAGATGGTGGAGCTATGCGGGATCGAACCGCAGACCTCCTGAATGCAAATCAGGCGCTCTCCCAGCTGAGCTATAGCCCCATATACATAACCTCGTGCCACGCTAAACCAAAGTTCCACTTTGGGCGGGATCGAAGTCGTGCGCGACCCCGGCGAGACCTCCTGAATGCAAATCAGGCGCCCTCCCAGCTGAGCTATAGCCCCAAATAAGTGACCTCGCAGCAATCACGACCCAACCAAGTACA
>Ga0209943_1001769_pt1 | contig 12532 bp, 10 predicted proteins | sample SalPonR1_B_D2_MG_FD_185698 | JGI IMG/M metagenome (GOLD analysis project Ga0209943, IMG submission 185698) | Salt pond soil microbial communities from South San Francisco under conditions of wetland restoration - Salt Pond MetaG R1_B_D2_MG... ... | reverse complement strand
GCGGATGTCGCAGGCCAGCACCATGCCCATCGCGCCGCCCGCCACCGTGCCGTTGAGCGCGGCAATGCTGAGGCCGGGAAAGGCGGCGATGGCGTTTGAGAGACGCTCCCAGACGGGGCTGGTGGCCAGCCCCGCGCGGGCGGCCTCGAGATCGGCCCCGGCGGAGAACACCTTGCCCGCGCCGGTGAGGATGAAGACCTGCGCCTCAAGTGCTGCGGCCTCGGCGATGTCGGCAAGCTCCGACAGCATCGCCTCGGTCAGGGCGTTGGCCTTGTCGGGGCGGTCGAGCGTGGCGGTCCAGAGCGCGCCGTCCTTGTCGAGCCGGATCATGCGAGGCCGATCCGGCGGCGGATATCCTCGTCGCGCAGCGATATTTCCTGGCCGAGGAACTCATCCGCCTCGGGGCTGCACATCCACAAGAGCGCCCTCGCGGGCCAGTCGGCGGGGATATGGTCGGACCAGTCGAGCGCACTGACGGGGTTGACGCCGCTGGCCTTGATCTCGCGCTGCATGTCGGTGGCGACGGTGCCGGGCGAGAGGCCCATCACGCGCAGGCCCGCAGCGCGCGCCTCGTGATCGGCGCAGCGGGTGAGCATCGCCGCCCCCGCCTTGGAGGTGCAATAGGCGCTCCAGCCTTCGAGGGGGTTGTGGGCGGCGCCGGAGCTGACGGTGAGGATGGTGCCGGAGCGGCGCTGGGTCATGCCGGGCAGGGCGGCGTGCATGCCGTTGAAGACGCCTTTGAGATTGATGTCGATGGCATGGGCCCATGCGCCGGGGTCGACGTCGATCAGCCCCTCGATGGGCTCGATCACACCCGCATTGTTGATCAGCACGTCAAGCTGACCGAAGGCGGTGTGGCAGGCCTCGACCGCGGCCGCCATTTCCCAGTAGCGGCTGACGTCGCAGGGAATGGCGATGGCGCTGGGCCCGATTTCGCCCGCGAGATCGGCGATGGCGTCGCGATTGCGCGCCACCAGGGCCACATTGGCCCCCGCCTCGGCGAAAACTCGCGCAGCGGCGGCGCCGATGCCCTTGCTCGCGCCGGTGATGAGAACGCATTTGCCTTGCATGGTCATGGCTTGCCCCCTTGGCCCAGTGATACGCGACCTTGCATAGCCGTGCAGCGGGCGGAGTTCCAGTGACATCCTCCCTTGACCCCGCGCGTCCAAGGCCCGAAGTTATCGGCAACCCGGATTTCTGGAAAGGTGTCTTGCATGTCTTATTTTCGCCCGCTGGCCGCGTCGGCCCTCATCCTCGGCTTCAGCGGCACTGCTGCGCTGGCCGATCTGACTGCCGATCAGGTCTGGCAGGACTGGAAGACCTATCTCGAGGAGTTCGGCTATCAGGTCACCAGCGACGAAAGCCGGTCCGGTGACACGCTGACGATCCGCGATCTTGCGATGGAGATGGCGTTGCCAGAAGCCGAGGGTGCGGTGTCGATGCGGATGCAGCAGGTCGAGTTCGTCGAGAATGGCGACGGCACCGTGTCGGTGGTGCTGCCCGAGACCCTGCCGATTGCGGTAGCCGCGACGGATGACGAGGCGCAGCAGGTCACGATGACGCTGGAGATGACGCATGAGGCGCTGGAGATGGTCGTCTCCGGCACCGCCGAGGCGATGGAATACAGCTATGATGCCGATGCGCTGACCATGGCGCTGACCGATCTTCAGGCGGGGGAGGAAACGCCCGAAATTCGCGCGGCGCAGATCCGCCTGGAGGATTTGAACGGCACGAGCCAGACCGCCCTTGGCGAGACCACCCGCGCGGTGCAGCAGAACATGAGCGCGGGTCCGGTGACCTATGATCTGGACTTCACCGATCCGGGCGAGGGCGGTACGCTGGTGTTTTCCGGGTCGCTGGCGCGGGCGACATTTGCGGGGGCCGGGACGATCCCCGAGACGTTCGATTCCAACGATATCGCCGCCGCGCTGCGCGACGGGTTCCGCTTCGACAGCCGGATGGACTACGAAACCGGCAGCACCGTCTACCGGTTCGAGGATGCGGGCGATGTGGTGGAGGGGGCCAACAGTTCGGACAGCGGCACGCTGACCACCGCCATCGGCCCGGATGGCCTGAGCTATGGCGGAGCGAGCGAGGGTGTGACGATGGCGATCAGTTCCAGCGACATGCCGTTTCCGGTCAACCTGGGCATGGCGCAGATGGCGTTCGATATCGCGATGCCGGTGATCGAGAGCGAGACCATGCAGAATTACGCGCTTGGGATCGAATTCGCCGAGTTCACCATGCCCGACCAGCTTTGGTCGCTGTTCGATCCCGGCGCGCAATTGCCACGCGATCCGGCGACGCTGCTGATTGATCTGACCGGCAAGGGGCGGCTGTTCTTCGACCTGCTCGACCCCGAGCAGGTGGCGGAGATGGAGGGCAACGAGGCGGCACCCGGCGAGGTCGAGAGCCTGACCCTGCACGCCCTGACGCTGGAGCTTGCCGGTGCGAAGCTGACCGGCGAGGGGGATTTCACCTTTGACGCGACCGATACGACGAGCTTTGGCGGCGCGCCTGCGCCCGAGGGGGCGCTTGACCTGCGGCTGGTTGGGGGCAATGGCCTGTTGGACAAGCTGATCAGCATGGGCCTTGTGCCGCAGGATCAGGCCACGGGCGTACGCATGATGATGGGGCTTTTCGCGCAGCCCGGCCCGGGTGAGGATGAGCTGGTCTCGAAAATCGAGGTGACCGAGGACGGGCAGGTTCTGGCCAACGGGCAGCGGATCAAGTAAGTCGCGCGCGGCGTCAGGCCCGTTTTCAGGCCGGGTCCAGATCGTCCAGCATCGCCGCGCGTTCCCGGACCAATGCCGGGCGCAGGGCAAGCACCAACGTGCCCGGCAGAACCGCGGCCGCCAGGAACATCACCGGCGTGCCGACCGTATCGGCGGTGACACCGGCGAGGGCGGGGCCGATCATGCTGCCGCCTGCGGTGGCGAGCAATGCGGCAGTGAAACTGAGCGAGGGCAGCGCGGGGAAGAGCCGCTCCGACCATGAGGCCAGCACCGCGCTGATCATCATCACGTGCAGCCCCTGAAGGCCCGCCGACAGGACCAGCCCGGCCCATGTGCCCGGAGTCAGTGCCACCAATGCGAGCGAGCCTGCCCCCGCCAGCATCAAGAGGCGCAGGAGAGATGCGAGCCCGATGGCGGCGTTGATGCGCGCCGTGGCAAGCCCGGCCAGACCGCAAAGCCCGTAGATCAAGAAGATCAGCCCGGGGGTGGCGGAGGCGGGCAGGCCGAGGGTGCCGCCTGTGGCGCGGAGGTGGTCGGCGGCAAAGGAGATGTAGATCGCCGAGGTGGTGCCGTAGACGAAGGCCACGGCGAAGAGTGGCAGGGCGGCAATGTGACAAAGCTCGTCCCATGCGGTGCGGGGCCGGGGCGCGCCGCCCGGCTCCACATCGCGCAGGGCGGCCCAGTTGGCTGCGAGGGCGATCAGGCTGGCCACGGCGAACCCCGCCCAGCAGGCCCGCCACGAGAGATCCGTGGCGATCAGCCCGAGGGCGGCGAGCCCGGCAAGGGCCACCCCGAGGCTGGTGCCGGTGCTGATTTCGGTGAGGGCCGTGGGCCGGTCGACGTCGCGGATCTTGCGGTGCACGGCGTCATTGAAGGGCGTCCAGGCAAACCCCGCGCTCGACCCCGCCAGACCGACGCCGAGCGCGAGCGTCGGCACGCCCTGAGCCAAGGCAATCAGCGCCATGCCGGTCGCGGCGGCAAGGAGGCCCAGGGCCACCGGCGCGCGTGGCCCGGCGCGCCCGAGCATCGCCTGCGCGAGCAGGAGTGCCACGAAGAAGCCGAGGAACCCGAGGCCAGAGACCAGCCCGACGGCGGTGTCGGACATCGCGAATGTCGCCTTGAATTCGGGCACGAAGAGGCCGAAGCCCATGCGACCGGGGCCGAAGCTGATGGCGGTTGCGGCGAAACCGGCGGCCGCGAGGCTCTGAAAGTAGGTCATGGCAGGCGACCCCCTGTCGCGCGTCGTCGGTCCATCCCCGCGCGCTCCGCCGGAGACATGTCTGATGTGTGGACCCGTCGAAATATCTGCAAGGGCCGGGGGCGGCGCGGCTTTTCACGTGGCATGGCCTTGCACCATGGGCCGGGCCGGTCTACCTCAGTCCGGCATTCAGGAGACGCCCATGCCCCAATCGCTCGATGATCTGTCCCATGCCCTGATCGGTGCCGCGCTGAAAGCCGGGGCGCAGTCGGCTGATGCCATCGCGATCCGGGGACAGTCGGTGATCGTCGACATGCGCGGCGGCACGCTGGAGCAGGCGGAGCGGGCCGAGGGCACCGATATCGGGCTGCGCGTGCTGATTGGTGGGCGGCAGGCCAATGTCTCGGCCTCGGACACCCGGCCCGAGACGATAGAGGCGCTGGCGACCCGCGCGGTGGCGATGGCGCGCGAGGCCCCCGAGGACCCTTATGCCGGGCTGGCCGAACCTGCGCAGCTTGCGACGGATTGGGATTTAGCGGCGCTGGAGCTGTGTGACCCGGCGGCGGAGCCCGCGCCCGATGCGCTGATGCAGATGGCGCAGGAGGCCGAGGCGGCGGCGTTGCGCGTGGCGGGCGTGAGCCAGGTGCAATCGGCGAGCGCCGCCTATTCGCACAATGCCGCGCATATCGCGGCGAGCAACGGGTTTTCGGGCGGCTATGCGCGGACCGATACGGGCCTGTCCTGCGTGGCCATCGGTGGCACCGGCGCGGGGATGGAGCGCGATTACGACGCCGACAGCCGCGTCTTTGCCAGCGATCTGCGCGGGGCCGGGGAAATCGGGCGCATCGCGGGGGAGCGCACGGTCGAGCGGCTGAATGCCCGCCGCCCGCGCACCGGGGCCTATCCGGTGCTGTTCGACGAGCGCGTGGCGTCCTCGCTGATCGGGCATCTGCTGGTGGCGGCAAGTGGCGCGTCGGTGGCGCGGGGATCGTCCTGGCTGATGAACCGGCTGGGCGAGCAGGTGCTGCCCGACGCGCTGTCGCTGCTGGAGGACCCGCACCGCCCGCGCGTCACCGGATCGCGCCCCTTTGATGCCGAGGGTCTGCCGACCGCCCCGCGCGCGATTGTCGAGAAGGGCCGTCTGATGGGCTGGACGCTTGATCTGGCGAATGCGCGCAAGCTGGGGATGTCGTCCACCGGCAACGCCTCGCGCGGGACATCCGCACCGCCCTCGCCCGCGACGTGGAATGTGGCGCTGACGCAAGGGGCGCAGAGCCGCGACGACCTGATCCGCGAGATGGGCACGGGCCTGTTGGTGACGTCGATGATCGGGGCGACGATCAACCCCAACACGGGGGATTATTCGCGGGGGGCTGCGGGGTTCTGGATCGAAAATGGCGAGATCGCCTATCCGGTCAATGAATGCACCATCGCGGGCAGCCTGCCCGAGATGCTGCGCCGGGTGATCCCCGCCAATGACGCGCGCCCGCATCTGAGCCGCGTGGTGCCGTCGCTTCTGGTCGAGGGGCTGACGCTTGCCGGCGAGTGATCTTTCCCTGTTGATCGAGGCCGCGCAGGAGGCCGCCGAGATCGCGACGCGCTATATCGGCGCGCCGCTCGATATCCGCGACAAGCCGGGCGGGGCGGGGCCTGTGACCGAGGCCGACCTGGCGGTGGACGCGGCGCTCAGGCAGATCCTGTGCGACGCGCGGCCCGATTACGGCTGGCTGTCGGAGGAGAGCGAGGACGATGAGGCGCGTTTGAACGCCGAGCGGGTGTTCATCGTCGATCCCATCGACGGCACCCGCAGTTTCATCGAGGGCAATGACATCTGGGCGCATTCCATCGCGGTGGCCGAACGTGGCGTGGTGACGGCGGCGGCGGTCTATCTGCCGATGCGCGACAAGCTGTACGCAGCAGGCGCGGGGCTGGGCGCGACGCTGAACGACGTGCCGATCCGGGCCACGACGCGGGCCGGTCTGGGCGGCGCGTCACTACTCGCGGCGAGCCCGGCCTTTGCCCCCGAGGTCTGGCGTGAGGGGCGCGCGCCGGAGGTCAAGCGCGGCTTTCGCCCGTCTTTGGCCTATCGCCTGAGCCTTGTGGCGGAGGGGCGCTATGACGCGATGATGACACTGCGCCCGACCTGGGAATGGGACATCGCGGCGGGCGACCTGATCCTGCGCGAGGCGGGGGCGGTGACATCAGACCGGCGCGCGGCGGCGCTGCGGTTCAACAACCCGGTGCCGCGTCTTGACGGGGTGCTGGCGGCCAATCCGACGCTGCACGGCGCGCTTCACGCGGCACTGGCGGACTGACGCCCCTTGCACCCGGGCGCGATCCGCGTCTAATGCGCGGGACGTTTGATCAAAAAACAGGCAGGCCATGCCCCGTTCCGACAATCTGACCGGCGCGCTCCTCATGATGGGGTCGATGGCGGCGTTCACGATAAACGATGCGATGATCAAGGGCCTGTCGGGGCAGGTGCCGCTGTTTCAGGTGATGTTCCTGCGCGGGGTGGTGACGACGATCTTCGTGGCGGTCATCGCCTGGCGGATGGGGGCGCTGACGCGGCACCTGCCGCGCGAGGATTGGGCGCCGGTGTTCTGGCGCATGGTGGGCGAGATCGGCTCGGCCTATTTCTTTGTTTCGGCGCTGTTCAACATGCCGATCGCCAATATCAGCGCGATCATGCAGGCGCTGCCGCTGACGATCACGCTGGCCGCAGCACTTTTTTTCCGCGAGCCGGTGGGCTGGAAACGGATGTCGGCGATTCTGGCGGGCTTCATCGGCGTGATGCTGATCGTGCGGCCCGGCACCGAGGGGTTCAACGTCTACTCGGTTTACGGGCTGGCCGCCGTTGCCTTTGTCACGCTGCGCGATCTGGCGACGCGCAAGCTGTCGCGCGATGTGCCCTCGATGCTGGTGACGCTGATCACGTCGTTTTTCATCATGGTGTTCTTTGGTCTGGCGAGCCTGACCGGCGAGTGGGCCCCGATCGACGGGCGCGCCATGCTGCTGATCGGCGGCGCGGCGGTGATGATCATCGGCGGCTACCTGTTCTCGATCATGGTGATGCGGGTGGGCGAGATCAGTTTCGTGGCCCCGTTCCGCTATACCAGCCTGATCTGGGCGCTGATCCTGGGGTGGGTGATGTTCGGCGACTGGCCGCAAACCATCACGCTGGTGGGGGCCGCGATTGTGGTCGCGTCGGGGCTGTTCACGCTCTACCGCGAGGCGCAGGTCAGCCGGCGGGCACGGGCGGCGCAGAAAAGACAGTTTTCACTTGGTCCTCGTCCACGTTGAACTGGCTCTTGAAGAAGGCGCGATCCTTGTCGGTGAGCGGCTGCAACCCGCGCGGCTTGAAGTTGGCACCGGAATCGTTGTCGTCATGCTTGGAGCGTAGATACATCTTCGGTGCCGGGTTGGAGATCATCGGCATGTCGAGATGCAGCTTGTGATGGCCGTAATTCATCACCGTGCGCGGATCACCGGGGCGAAAGAGAACGGCGAGACCGCAGGCCCAGAACGGGGTCTGCACCTCTTCTGCACTGATGCCCTGATCCGAGAGGGCCACCGAGTAGCCGCGATTGTATTCGAACGCCAGGGTGCGCCACTTCTTGCGCATGGTGCGGCTGGCCTTGGCGGACCAGCGCAGGCTGCGGGTGAAGCCGACGGCGACGGCATCGTCATCGTCGAGGCGGAACTGGATCGACTCGTCCTCGTCCTCGCCAAGTTCTTCCTTGATGGCAAGCTGCATGGCGCTGCGGTGGCGCATGGGCGGCTTGGCCACGATCCTGATCTGCGGCACGGCGGCGGTCAGGTCGTGCAGGCGGTCGCGATAGGGTTTCGGCAGGCTTTCCCCGACAACGATCAGAAAGGTGAACTCGGGGTTCTGCTGGGCGGCGATGGAGGGCAGGGTGAGGCATTCGAAATGCCGGAAGCGCAGGTCCATGCGCGCGGGATCGTAGAGATAGGCCTCGCGCGCCTCGATGCTGTCATGCATCCGCTTGAAGCCGCCCTGCGCGGGGTAGGAGAACCGGCAAATTCCGATGACGCGCATGATGTCGGACACTCCGCACAGGGTGGGTTGGCAGTGTTTCGCCTGTGCAATACATCGCATTCACGCAGGGCCGACGCAAGCACCGGGCGGGCCTGTTGACAACCCCCGCGACTCCCCCTATACGCGCCCCATCCAAGGCAACGGGGGCCGCCCCACCGCCTGTATCAGAACTGAAGTGGTCAAGATCCGGGCGTGCTGCCCCGATCCTCTGGAAACCCACCGCGTCGGACCCGGAATATGGGGTGCGATTGCGGTTTTTGCGTATTGCGGACGCGCACTGCGCTTTTGATTAACCGCACGGGTCACCTCGTGCAGACACATGTGTTGAGAGACGGGGAAAGAACCGGAATGCCAACGATCCAACAGCTGATCCGCAAGCCGCGGCAGCCGAAAGTCAGAACCACCAAGTCACAGCACCTGCAGGGTTGCCCTCAGAAACGTGGCGTTTGCACGCGCGTCTACACCACGACGCCGAAGAAGCCGAACTCGGCCATGCGGAAGGTTGCCAAGGTGCGCCTGACCAACGGCTTCGAGGTCATCAGCTATATCCCCGGTGAGAGCCACAACCTTCAGGAGCACTCGGTTGTCCTGATCCGTGGCGGCCGTGTGAAAGACCTTCCCGGTGTGCGCTACCACATCCTGCGCGGCGTGCTCGACACGCAGGGCGTCAAGGACCGTAAGCAGCGCCGCTCGAAATACGGCGCCAAGCGTCCGAAATAAGGATTTCGGGCGTCCCGGCATCGGCCCGGGGCCTCGCCCGCAGAGGAACAAGAGGAATATCAGATGTCCCGTCGTCACGCCGCTGAAAAACGCGAAATTCTGCCCGACGCCAAGTATGGCGACCGGGTTCTGACCAAGTTCATGAACAACCTGATGGTGGACGGCAAGAAGTCCGCCGCGGAGAAGATCGTCTACAACGCGCTGGAGCGCGTCGAGACCAAGATCAAGCGCGCCCCGGTGGAAGTGTTCCACGAGGCGCTCGACAACATCAAGCCTTCGGTCGAGGTGCGCTCGCGCCGTGTCGGCGGTGCCACGTATCAGGTGCCCGTCGAGGTTCGCCCCGAGCGCCGCGAGGCGCTGGCGATCCGCTGGCTGATCAACGCGTCGCGCGCCCGCAACGAGAACACCATGGAAGAGCGTCTTGCCGGTGAACTGGTCGACGCCGTCCAGAGCCGCGGCTCGGCCGTGAAAAAGCGCGAAGACACCCACAAGATGGCAGACGCGAACAAAGCGTTCAGCCATTACCGCTGGTAAACCTTTAGAGGCATCTGAATCATGGCACGCGACTATCCGCTCGAACGCTATCGCAACTTCGGCATCATGGCCCATATCGACGCAGGCAAGACCACCTGCTCGGAACGGATCCTGTTCTACACCGGCAAATCCCACAACATCGGTGAGGTGCACGATGGTGCGGCCACCATGGACTGGATGGAGCAGGAGCAGGAACGCGGGATCACGATCACCTCGGCGGCGACCACGACGTTCTGGCAGTGGCAGGAGGACCCCACCAAGGAGGGGACCGACGACACCAAGTTCCGCATGAACATCATCGACACGCCCGGCCACGTCGACTTTACCATCGAGGTGGAGCGGTCGCTCGCCGTGCTCGACGGCGCGATCTGCGTGCTGGATGCCAATGCCGGTGTCGAGCCGCAGACCGAGACGGTGTGGCGTCAGGCCGACCGTTACAAGGTTCCGCGCATCGTCTTCGTCAACAAGATGGACAAGATCGGCGCCGATTTCTACAACTGCGTCAAGATGATCGAGGATCGCACCGGCGCCCGCGCCGTGCCGATCGCGCTGCCGATCGGGGCCGAGACCGAGCTCGAGGGCATCATTGACCTGGTGACCATGGAAGAGTGGACCTGGAAGGGTGAGGATCTGGGCGCGTCCTGGACCCGCCAGCCGATCCGCGACAGCCTCAAGGATACTGCCGACGAGTGGCGCGCCAAGCTGATCGAGAACGCCGTCGAAATGGACGACGACGCGATGATGGAATACCTCGAAGGCAACGAGCCCGACATCCCCACCCTGCGCAGCCTGGTCCGCAAGGGCACGCTGTCGCTCAGCTTCGTGCCGGTTCTGGGCGGCTCTGCCTTCAAGAACAAGGGCGTGCAGCCGCTGCTCAACGCCGTGGTCGATTTCCTGCCGAGCCCGCTCGACGTGGTCGATTACATGGGTTTCAGCCCCGATGACGAGACCGAGACCCGCGACATTCCGCGCCGTGCGGATGACGGGATGCCGTTCTCGGGTCTGGCGTTCAAGATCATGAACGACCCGTTCGTGGGCTCGCTCACCTTCACGCGCATCTATTCGGGTGTGCTCAACAAGGGTGACACGGTCCAGAACTCGACCAAGGGCAAGAAAGAGCGCATCGGCCGGATGATGATGATGCACTCCAACAACCGCGAAGAGATCGAAGAGGCGTTCGCCGGCGACATCATCGCGCTTGCCGGTCTCAAGGACACCACCACCGGGGACACGCTCTGCGATCCCAAGGCGCAGGTGGTTCTGGAAACCATGACCTTCCCCGATCCGGTCATCGAGATCGCGGTCGAGCCCAAGACCAAGGGCGACCAGGAGAAGATGTCCGCCGGTCTGGCGCGGCTTGCCGCCGAAGACCCGTCCTTCCGCGTCGAAACCGACATGGAGAGCGGTCAGACCATCATGAAGGGCATGGGCGAACTTCACCTCGATATCCTGGTGGATCGCCTCAAGCGCGAATTCAAGGTGGACGCCAATATCGGCGCGCCGCAGGTCGCCTACCGCGAGACCATCGGTCACGAGGTCGAGCATACCTACACCCACAAGAAACAGTCGGGTGGGTCGGGTCAGTTCGCCGAGGTCAAGATGATCATCTCGCCGACCGAGGCGGGCGAAGGCTTCAGCTTCGAGAGCCGCATCGTCGGTGGCGCGGTGCCCAAGGAATACATCCCGGGCGTCGAAAAGGGCATCCGCTCGGTCATGGACAGCGGCCCGCTCGCCGGCTTCCCGGTGATCGACTTCAAGGTCGCGCTGATCGACGGCAAGTTCCACGACGTGGACTCCTCTGTGATGGCATTCGAAATCGCGGGCCGGATGGGCATGCGCGAAGGTCTGCGCAAGGCCGGAGCCAAGCTGCTCGAGCCGATCATGAAGGTCGAGGTCATCACGCCCGAGGAATATACCGGCAACGTCATCGGCGATCTCACGTCGCGGCGCGGTCAGGTCTCGGGGCAGGAGCCGCGCGGCAACGCCATCGCGATCAACGCGAACGTGCCGCTGGCCAACATGTTCGGCTACATCAACACGCTGCGCTCCATGTCCTCGGGCCGCGCGCAGTTCACGATGCAGTTCTCGCATTACGACCCCGTGCCGCAGAACATCTCGGAAGAGATCCAGTCGAAATACGCATAACCGGGTGGCGGGGAGACCCCCGCCCTACCCAAACCGTAGGGTGGGTGCCAACCCACCATCCGCAACGAAAAAAGGAGCCACGACCATGGCAAAGGAAAAGTTTGACCGTTCGAAACCGCACGTGAACATCGGCACGGTTGGTCACGTTGACCACGGCAAGACGACGCTGACGGCGGCGATCACGAAGTATTTCGGCGATTTCCGGGCGTATGACCAGATCGACGGCGCGCCGGAGGAGAAGGCCCGCGGGATCACGATCTCGACGGCGCACGTGGAATACGAGACCGACGCGCGCCACTATGCCCATGTCGACTGCCCCGGCCACGCCGACTACGTCAAGAACATGATCACCGGTGCCGCGCAGATGGACGGCGCGATCCTGGTTGTGAACGCCGCCGACGGCCCGATGCCGCAGACCCGCGAGCACATCCTGCTGGCGCGCCAGGTCGGCGTGCCCGCGCTGGTGGTGTTCATGAACAAGGTCGACCAGGTCGATGACGAGGAACTGCTGGAGCTCGTCGAGATGGAAATCCGCGAGCTGCTGTCCTCCTACGACTTCCCCGGCGACGACATTCCGATCGTCGCGGGCTCGGCGCTGGCGGCGATGAACGGCGAGAACCCCGAGATCGGCGAGAACAAGATCCGCGAACTGATGGCGGCCGTGGACGAGTACATCCCGACGCCCGAGCGCGCGGTGGACCAGCCGTTCCTGATGCCGATCGAGGACGTGTTCTCGATTTCCGGCCGTGGCACGGTGGTGACCGGCCGCGTCGAGCGGGGCGTGGTGAACGTGGGCGACGAGCTTGAAATCGTCGGCATCAAGGACACCAAGAAGACGACCTGCACCGGTGTCGAGATGTTCCGCAAGCTGCTGGATCGTGGTGAAGCGGGCGACAACGTGGGCGTTCTGCTGCGCGGCATCGACCGCGAGGGCGTCGAGCGCGGCCAGGTGCTGTGCAAGCCGAAATCGGTCAACCCGCACACCAAGTTCGAGGCCGAGGCCTATATCCTGACCAAGGAAGAGGGTGGCCGTCACACGCCGTTCTTCGCCAACTACCGCCCGCAGTTCTACTTCCGCACGACGGACGTGACCGGCACGGTGACGCTGCCCGAGGGCACGGAAATGGTGATGCCCGGCGA
>Ga0209943_1001762_pt1 | contig 12575 bp, 14 predicted proteins | sample SalPonR1_B_D2_MG_FD_185698 | JGI IMG/M metagenome (GOLD analysis project Ga0209943, IMG submission 185698) | Salt pond soil microbial communities from South San Francisco under conditions of wetland restoration - Salt Pond MetaG R1_B_D2_MG... ... | reverse complement strand
TGAACATGTCCCAGAACGCGTCCGGCCTGATCTTCGGTGTGGATATTCAGCTTGAGGCCCAAAGCCGTTACGCCGTTTATCAGTCCGAGGCCATCCAAGTAGAGTAGGTCATTAAACTTGATTCCCTTTTCCTCAAAGAACTCGGTTCCGACCTTTATAATCGAGTCGTTCACTAAGTATGGTCCAACTCTTTCGATCAGCTTCGCGTCGAAAGATGACATCCGACTGAGGAAGTCGAGGGTATGCAACGAGTAGCTGCCGGGTTGATTTACCTCGCCTGCAAGTAGCCTAGCCCACAGTCCTTGGATGTCCTCATGAGATACATCTTCGGCTCCCGTTCTCCACTTCGCCAGCCAGTCAGCTTCCACCTTGCCGTAATGCTCTTGCGACTGGGGGTTGGCTTCCCGTTCGCGGTCGATTTTGTCAGCTTCTTCTTCAGCGAGGAGCGTCACTCGCTTAAGGTTCACCGCCCTCTGCATTTCCCTAGCAACAGCCATATCTTGAGCCGCCTGCATGAACGACATGGGCCGTGAAGTGGCCGGCTGAGTACTCTCGGCCCCTTCTGGTTTCTCCGGGCCCTCCAATAGCAGCGGTCTTGGGCCATCTATGTCAACAAGCTGCCCCGACGCATCCATACGCTTTCTACCCGCACGAATATCCGTGATGTCCTTTTCGGTCTGCTCCAAGATCAGCCGTTCAAGCCTACGGGCTTTGACCCTTGCGACCTCGACGCGACTGACCTGCCAAGGACGCGCCACGCCACCGATCCCGCTCTCCAGCAGATCTAGAAGGCGCGTCAGCACCTTTTCTCCGGGCCAGTCCATAAGGATGGAATAGCTTTCTCGCCGATCCACTGCAAGGAAGTGCAGGTGAGCCGTGGTGTAACACGCACAACCGTCGTTGACATTTGCAACACGCCTGCCGATGCTGTCCCGGAACACAGTCGAAGGACGAGGCGAGGGCATGCAGGAATACGTCATCTACAAGCGCGTCAGCACCAAGGAACAGGGCAAGAGCGGGCTAGGGTTGGACGCACAGGAACGCGACATCACTCTGTTCCTAGAGAGCTTCAGCGAGGAACCCTATCGAGTCATCGCGACCTTCACTGACGTGTTGAGCGGGGCTGACATGGACAGGCCGGAACTTGCGGCAGCGCTCGATCTGTGCCGGAAGACCAGAGCGACACTCTTGGTAAGCAAGCTCGACAGACTGTCCCGCAAAGTCTCGACCATCGCCGCGCTGATGGAAGACAAGCGCATCAGCTTCAGGGTGGCCCAGATGCCCTACGCTGACAACTTCCAGCTCCACATCTACGCGGCCTTGGCAGAGCAGGAGCGGCAGTTCATCTCAGCCCGGACAAAGGCGGCGCTCGCAGAGGCGAAGGCGCGCGGTGTGAAGCTTGGCGGGCTCCGCGATACGGCCATGCGCCGCAACGTCGTCCTTAAGGCAAATGCTGTCGAACGGGCCGATAGGGTGGCCGGGATTGTCCTTCCGTTGCGCGAAGCTGGCAGGCCGCTGCGTCAGATCGCGGAGCACCTCAACCGAGCGGGCGTCCAGACCGCCAGAGGCGGGCGCTGGCAGGCGTCGCAGGTCAAGCGGGTGCTTGACAGGTTGAGGGCAGGGTAGCGCTCCTCAGCCCGCACAGGGGTCCCGTGAGCGATTGCACGCGGGCGGGGGGAGAGGCCCGGCAGCAATTGGGGGCCGGGCTTCGCCGCCTGTAGCCCTATCCGGGCGTCTAGTGTTCTGCACCTGACGCAAGTTTCCCAATCAGCCTCTGGTGCGCCTCTGTCGTTTGGACGAAGGTACGCGCGTGGGCTATGCGCTGGGAGCGGCCGCTGCAAAACTGCAAACGATGGTCGCCCTTCAAGACACACCCGGCCCAATGCGGACATTCATGCTCAGCGAAGCGAACGACCGGAACGAGCCCAAAGCGGACTCCATCTCTTAGTCGAGTGTGCAACTGCGGCATTCTTCGGCGACCCATGGTGAGCCGCGGCATGGCGTCAAAACCGGACGTTCGTACGGTCCGCAGCGAAGAACGAATGGGCTATGTCGGCAACGCGGACGAAGCTGCCACCCACTCTTTGTTTTCTTCCCGCCACCAGGCCCAGACGGCGAAGCAGCCCGCGATCTCGGCCAGCGCGGCCATAGGGTAGATCACGGCAGGCCGGCATGTCAGGCGCCCGTACCGTGGTCGGCGAGGCAGGTGCCATGGTCTCGCAGGACTTCGAGAACCCGGCAGTCGGAGACGGTGTCCCGGCTGCATTCCCGCAGCATGCGCTTCAGTTCCTTGCGCAGCGCCTCCAGCCGGGCGATCCGGGCCTCGACCTCCTTGAGCTGGCGATGCGCGATGACGTCCACCTCAGCGCAGGACCGGGAGGGGTTGTCGGAGAGGTCCAGCAGCTCGCGGATCGCTTCGAGCGTGAAGCCGAGCTGACGCGCGTGCCGGATGAAGGCGAGCCGGTCGAGATCCGCGTCGCCATAGCGCCGCTGCCCGCCCTCGGTCCGCCCCGGCTGGGGCAGAAGCCCGATCTGCTCGTAGTAGCGGATGGTCTGCACCTTTGTGCCGGTGCGCTTGGCGAGCATGCCGATGGCGAGCATGTGGTGCCTCCTGATTTCTACAGCGATTGTAGATTTTCGGATGCCTCGCAGCAAGGTCTGGATGGCGGTCGCGCGCCGTTGGCAAAAAAATTACAAGCTCCCTTGAACCTACAGTTGCTGGAGGTCCTATCTTCCGGGCAGATGACGGGGACGGCGACATGAACGACATCAGCCAGACGGCAGAAGCCCGGCCCGCGGCCTCGACTTGCGATACCGGGGGCTTCGTTTTGCCGGGCGATCCGCCGCCGCGGCTGGCCTCCGCGCGGACCGCGTCCTGTTGCGGGGGCGGCGGGAGCACCGTCGCCTCCTGCTGCGGCGGGACGACCGCGACGACCGCATCGTCGTGCTGCGGCTCCTCGGCGGATGCTGGCGCGGCTCGGTGGCGACGGGTGGACTGGCTTCTCTGGGGCTCGGGCGCGGTGATCGCCGTCGCCTATTTCGCGGGTTTCGTCCTGCCGGATGACGCGCCCTTCGGGCTCGGCGTCTTCACACACGGTGTTCAGGAGATGATGAACCTGATGTGGTGGGGCATCCTCGTCGGCATGGTGGCCGTCGGCCTCATCGACCGGGTGCCGCGCGAGTTTGTCATCGGGATCATCGGCCGCGACCAGGGGGCGCAGAGCCTCGTGCGCGCTGTACTGGCGGGCGTGCTGCTCGACCTCTGCAACCACGGCGTCCTGATGGTCGGCGCCAAGCTCTACGAGCGCGGCGCGAGCCTCGGGCAGGTCTTCGCCTTCCTGATCGCGTCCCCGTGGAACTCGCTGTCGCTGACCATCATCATCGGCGTGCTGATGGGCTGGGAATGGATGGCGGTGTTCCTCGTGGCCTCGCTCGTCATCGCGCTTCTCACCGGCCTCGCCGTCGAGGCGCTGGAGCGCGCGGGCCGGGTCAAGCCGAACCCGAACCGCGTGGATCTGCCCGCCGACTTCCACGTCTGGCGCGAGGCGAAGGCCGGCTTGCGCGCCACCCGCTTCGACGTGTCCTTTGCCAAGGACATCGCGCTGCGCGCCTTCCCGGCGAGCCGGATGGTGCTGCGCTGGCTGTTCTTCGGCGTGGTGCTAGCCGCGCTGATCCAGGCAACGGTGCCGACCGAGATCTTCGCGACGTGGTTTGGCGCGACGCTTGCGGGCCTGTTTCTGACACTCGTCGCGGCCACGATCATCGAGGTCTGCTCGGAAGGCTCCGTGCCGCTCGCGGCCGACCTGATGACCCGCGCCGCAGCGCCCGGCAACGCCTTCACCTTCCTGATGGCCGGCGCGGCCACGGACTATACCGAGATCCTCGTCCTGCGCGAGGTCACCGGGCGGCTGAAAGCGGCGCTTCTGCTGCCGCTCCTCACCGTGCCTCAGGTCCTTTTGATCGGTTGGGCCTTGAACGTGGCCGGGTAACGAACCACCCTCCAGCACAAGAAGGAGATGCCGATGCCCCAGATCACCCGCCGCCATTTCTTGGCCACCGCCGCAAGCCTCGCCGCTGCTGCGCCGTCTGTGGGTCTCGCCCAGACTGCGCCCGCGATCCACGTGCTGAAGGACCCGAACTGCGGCTGCTGCGAGGCCTGGGTACGCATCCTTCAGGCCGAAGGTTTCGAGGTGACGACCGAGACGAGCTTCGGCACGCTGCTAATCCGCCACAAGCTCGACAACGGCATCCCGGAGGAGATGATCTCCTGCCACACGGGCGAAATCGACGGCTATTTCATCGAAGGCCACGTCCCGCCCGCCGATATCCGGCGGCTGCTCGAGGAACGCCCCGATGCAGTCGGCCTCGCCGTGCCGGAAATGCCCTACGGCTCCCCCGGCATGGGACCGGAAGACAGTCGCGAGGCTTACGAGGTGTTCTTGATCCGCCATGACGGCAGCACCGAGGTGTTCACGAGCTACGAGGCGGCAGCCTGATCTCAAAAGCCAGCTCAGAGCTGTGACGCCCAGCGGGGATGCTCGTCGTCCACGACGAAAGGATGGGCATGCTGACGCGCGCCCGCGAGGTGAGGATGGTCGAGCGGCAGGTTCTCGTGGGTATGCTCAAGGATCTCGGGATCGCCCGATGGCCAAAGGCGGAGCGCCGTCAGCGTGCCAGCGCCAGCCAATGCCGCCAGCAGCCCCAGTGCGGCGACCGGCCCGAACTGTGTCATCAGCCAGCCCGACAGCGGATAGGTCACCAGCCAGCAGGCGTGGCTGAGCGCGAATTGCGCGGCAAAGAGCGCGGGGCGGTCCTCCGCGTGCGCCGACCGGCGCAGGAGGCGCCCCGAGGGCGTGAGGACGGCGGAATAGCCCAGACCCACCAGCACCCATGCGCCTAGCAGGTAAGACCAGTCGAGGCCGAGGGCCGCGACCTCTCCGGCCAGCGCCAGAAGCGTTAGAACCATAAGCAACGCGCCCCCAAGCATCACGGGGCGGTCCGGAACGCGATTCAGAAGCCGCGGCAGCGCGAGCGCAGCCAGCATCGAACCCGCGCCAAAAGCGAACATGGTCCAGGCAAGCGCACTCTCGGACAGGCCCAGCGTGCTGCGCACCAGCACGACCGAGTTGACCAGCACCATCGCGCCCGCAGACGCCGCAGCGACGTTCAGGGCCAGAAGCCCCCGCAGTCGCGGCGTGGCAAGGTAGATGCGGATGCCGCGCGTGGTCCGGTCGTAGATGCCGCACGGCTCGGACGGCTTCGGGCTCGGCAGCATGACCGAGACTACGAGGACCGCCGAGGCAGCGAAGCCCATGACCGTGCCGAGGAAGAGCGAATTGTGGCTCATCACCGCCAGCAGCAGCGCAGCGAGCGTGGGGCTTGCGATGTTTTCCAGATCATAAGCCAGCCGTGACAGCGAGAGCGCGCGGGTGTAGCGCGCCTCCTCCGGCAGAACGTCGGGGATCGTCGCCTGGAAGGTCGGTGTGAACGCGGCTGATGCCGATTGCAGCACGAAGATCAGGACATAGACCTGCCAGACCTCGGTCACGAAGGGCAGGCAGAGCGCGGCGCCGGCCCGCACGACGTCGAGACCCACGAGCAGCGCCCGGCGGTTCACCTTATCCGCGACGGCCCCGGCAATCGGCGCGATCCCGACATAGGCGACCATCTTGATGGTGAAGACCGTCCCGAGAACCATCGCGGCGCCGTCGCCCGCAAGGTCATATGCGAGCAGGCCCAGTGCCACCGTGGCAAGCCCGGTGCCCAGAAGGGCGACGACCTGTGCGAGAAACAGGTGGCGGTAGGTGCGGTCGGCGAGGATCTCGAGCATCGGTGACCTCAGAGGTAGCGGCTTATCTCGCGCAGTTCGGCCCGATCGGCCTCGGAGGCTTCGGCGTCGAGGCAGTGGTCCATGTGGTCGTGGATGAGCGCGCGCTTGGCGTTCGCGACGGCCTTCTCCACGGCGTGAAGCTGCTGCGCGATGTCCAGGCAGGGTCGGCCCGCCTCGATCATCGAGATGACCGACCTCAGGTGTCCGTCGGCACGTTTCAGCCGGGCGATGACGGCGGGATGGCTTGCATGTTGCGGGTCGTCTATCATAGTCACTGGTTATCCTCCCTGGGGGGATAGAACAAGATCGCCCGATGAGGCGGCGCGGGCAGTCGGGGAGCATCGGACAGACGTCATGGGGACCTTGCGGGCCATCGCACATGCGGCGTTCGCGCTATTACTCGCCCTTTCCGTCGCGATCTGGTCGGTCGCGCCGGTTGCGAGCCATGCACCGGTCGTCTTCGAGACCATCCACGACCATTTCGAGATGATCGAGACTCACGGCCACGCCCACGGCAGCCTTGCCGAGGATGTCTACTGGGCGATGCACGGGCACAGCCACGACACCGCCGACCACGATCATTCGCCCGCCGTGCTGACCCTCGCCATGCGGGAGACGGCCTTTGCGCCGCCCCGGGACCTCCGGCGCCCGCGGGTCGCCAGCACCGGCCCCACACGTGTCTTCCGGATCGAACGCCCTCCACGTGCCTGACGGCGGGCCGCGCCCTCGCGCGGCCATTCTGTCGGCAATCAGCACGAATGGAGACATTAATCATGACTTCGACTTCTCGGGGCCCGTTCCCGCGCCTGTCACGGCGCGTCACTGCCCTGATCCTGAGCGTTCTCGTCCTCTACGCATCAAGCGTGGCGCAGGCGCTTGCACATGACGTGACCCCCGGTGACGCGGGTTACATACAGGAAATCTGGGGGGTACACGTCATTTCCTTCATCTATCTCGGCGCCAAGCACATGGTGACGGGATACGACCACATCCTGTTCCTTCTCGGCGTCGTCTTCTTCCTCTACCGGATGAAGGACGTCGCCATCTACGTCAGCATCTTCGCGGTCGGACACTCGGTGACGATGCTCGCCGGCGTCTGGTGGGGATGGGGCATCAACGCCTACATCATCGACGCGATTATCGGCCTCTCGGTCGTCTACAAGGCGCTAGACAATCTCGGCGCCTACCAGAAGTGGTTCGGGATCCAGCCGAACACCAAGGCGGCGACCCTGATCTTCGGCCTGTTCCACGGCACCGGCCTCGCCTCGAAGATCATCGAATACGACATCTCGGACGACGGCCTGTTGTGGAACCTTCTGGCGTTCAACGCCGGCGTCGAGGTCGGCCAGATCCTCGCCCTTTTCGTGATCCTCATCGTGATGGGCTACTGGCGCCGGTCCGAGCGGTTCATGAGCCAGGCCGTGGTCGCGAATGTCATCATGGTGGGATTGGGGCTTTGGCTCACCGTCTATCAGATCAACGGCTTTCTTGCGGCCGCATAAGGAGAAACAGACATGATCAGCAGCACTTTCGAGAGAATGCGTGACGCCATGCAGTTCAATGCGGAAAAACCCGATCCGGCCATCCTGCCGACGCCGAAACAACTGCGGCGCTCGACCATCGCCGCCGTCATCGGCGCGGCCTTCATCGGGGTCGGCGTCTACCTGCCGGCGGAATACGGGATCGACCCGACCGGCGTGGGCAATGTGCTCGGCCTCACCGAAATGGGCGAGATCAAGCAGCAACTCGCCCGCGAGGCGGCCGAGGACGAACTGATCCACGGCGACCAGTCCTCGAACCTCATAGACGGCTTCCTCGGGCTCGTCGTTTCCGCCGCCCACGCGCAGGAGGTCTGGACCGATACGGTGACCTTCACGCTGGCCCCGGATGCCTCGGCCGAGATCAAGCTCGTCATGGCCGAGGGCGACGTCGCCGAATACACGTGGGTCGCCGAGGGCGGTCGCATCAACTTCGACCTCCACGCCCACGGTGACGGACAGTCAATCGACTACGACCGCGGCCGTGGTGAAACCGAGGGGGCCGGCATGATCGAGGCGCCCTTCGCGGGCGAGCACGGCTGGTTCTGGCGCAACCGCGACGACGCCGAGATCATGGTGACGCTCCAGCTGCGCGGTGCCTACGCCGAGGTGATAGAGACCTACTGATCAAGGAAGCGGTCATTCATGGTCGAGCCCTTGAGTGACTGCTCTCCGCCCTTGTTGTCAAATGCTGCGCCCAACACCAAGGTCCGAGAAGGGCTCGGAGCGGACTACTGCGCCGCAGCAACGTAGCTCGCGCCCTTGGTTCCCAAAGCGCTCGTTGATCGAGAGACATTAGACTGTCGACGTCGGCGCGGTGCTGACGCCAGGAGCGGGAGGGCTAAATGGAGACCCCATCATGTGCAGAATCTAGCTCCCGGCAACGCGACCGGTGCGTCCGGCATGGAACAAGGGCCGACTGATCGGCCAGAAACGACCGCTCCTGCCCCAGCAGGTTTGGGCCATTCGAGCCAGGCTCGAACTTTCCAATAACCTTCGGGATCTGGCGCTGTTCAACCTTGCGATCGACAGCAAGCTCCGCGGGTGTGACCTCGTTCGTCTGCGCGTCAGTGACCTCGTCGTTGGCGGCTCAATCCGCGACCGCGTGTCGGTCATCCAGAGCAAGACGGGCAGGCCCGTTCAATTCGAAGTCTCCGAGAATACGCGAAGCTCGGTCTTTGTATGGGTCATGTCGCCCCCGATGATCGGTTGCGGGTTCCTGTTCCCCAAGTAGGTTCCACGCATCGCCTCATCTCTCGACGCGGCAGTACGCCCGTCTCGTGAAGGACTGGGTGTCAGCGATCGGTCTCGATCCAAATGCCTATGGGACGCATTCCCTGCGGAGGACAAAGGCCGCGTTGATCTACCGAAAGACCGGCAACCTGCGCGCGGTCCAGCTCCTGCTCGGTCACACCAAGGTCGATAGCACGGTCAGGTATCTCGGCGTCGAACTCGACGACGCGCTGAGCATCGCCGAGAAGATCGAAATCTGAGGAATTGGCGGGCGGCAGCGGTCGTCCGCCTTCTCAAACCGGACGGCGTTCACCTCCGGCCGGAGCGGCGGCTCAGAGCCCAAATCAGCCACCTTTGGCGAGCGCAGCGCATAACGCATCTCGGTCGGCATCCCTCGGCTTTTTTCTTAATTTCCGCTCCATTTCCGCGTCGATCCATTGGCGCGCCGGGGACAGCTGCTCATGATTGAACTTGAGGCCGTCCAACTTTACACCAAAGCGCAAATGCCTCCACGGTCATGCGCAAAGACACTCGCCTAGCATCTACTCGGACAAAGCAAATGAAAAAGGGTGCCACTATGGTGACTGCAACCAATCCATTCGTCCACCACCCCGAACTGCGTGACCTTATCAACGAACCGGAAAATTGCTTCTTTCGCACCTTCACAACCGCCAAGCTTGCGGAGATCGCGCGCGAGAAGGAAATCCCGCAGTGGTGGTATTCTGACGAGGAACGTGAGGCGATGCGAGCCGAGGCATTGGCTGAACATGGCGGTGGCGACCTCTGGGTATTCGCCTATGGGTCGCTGATGTGGGATCCGGGCCTCTATTTTGAGGAGGTTCGCCGCGCATGGCTGCCGGACCACGCCCGGCGGCTCATCCTCAAGGACATATACGGGGCCCGAGGCACAGCCGAGGCACCCGGCCTGATGGCCGCGCTCGACCGGGGCGGAGCCGGTTGTCACGGTCTGGCATTCCGGATCTCTGAGGCTCAGATCGAGACAGAAACTGAGGCGCTTTGGCGCCGCGAAGGAATCGGGCCGGCCTATTGGCCTGTCTTCGTCGAAGCCCGGGTTGGCGAGGCACCGCTTACCGCGCTCACTTTCATCGCCAACCATGAAGCGGATCTGATCGACAGCGAAATGAGCAGTGATGAGCAGATCAGCTACCTGGTCACGGGGACCGGTTTCGCAGGCAGTAGCATCGACTATTTGCGCAACCTGGTAGGCCGTCTGCGTGCTGTGGGCATCGAAGACGCCGATGTGGAAGACTTGCTACACAAGGCCGAGGGGCGGTTGATCGAGGCAGGGGGCGCGTAACACGGCGGATCAGAAGATAGGCTGACGGCCGCTCCGTCCGCATGTGAGACCTCAAGCTTCCGCGCAGCGAATGACCGGTTCAGATCTGGCTCATTCGACGATTTTCGAACGACCGCTTTTGGGAAACCAGGCTGCGCTGTAGCGATGGGCTGAGTGCCGGATGTCGATCTTGATGATCACGCATGCCGCGGGTGCATCGGTCCGCGAAGTCTGCACAGCCGACCTTAGGCTCCCACGCAGCGAGCGTCCGCTTCCCGCCCGACCTGCATGAGATCCCTCGGCAGGAAGGTCACCAAATGTGGGTCGGCTTTGGGCTGCCTGCCGCCATCTGACGTTTTCGCTCGGGATCCTTGTCTCCTGACCTCAGGCCTGCTTTCACACGGGCATGTTGCGTCAGGTGCAGAACACTAGCCCCGCACCCTAATAGATGACCAAGGTCCTCGCACCGCATTGATCGCGAGGTCCTTGCCCTGCGGTTAACTGGGATGCCCCGTCGGCCAATCGGTCGAAGCAGACCCCGTTCGAAGCGGAGTGCCGCTACGACAAGAGCTTGATCTAAATGAGTAAAAACGGTCCGACCTGTAAGAAAAGTTACTGGATCGTTTCTGCCATTCGTCAAGCCAACTCGGCGCTTGGTGACGGTCTTTCCGCATAGGCGCCGCCGCGCCCTAATCCAACCAGAAATCTGGTCCAACGGACCACAAACAGAGGATGCCAACCATGGCACACATCCGTATTGTCGATATCCCGTGTGGATACGGCAAGTCATCGCGCATTGTGAGTAACTTCGACAAGCGCGAGAAGTACGTAGCAGTCGTCCCGTATCTCTCAGAGGTGGACAGATTCATCGCAGAGGCACGGCAGAACTCAGACTTCTTCCTCACGCAGCCTCAGACACGAGATGGCAGCAAGAGCGACCACGCAGAGAAGCTCATCCGGAGCGGCAAGTCTGTCGTCTGCACCCATTCTCTATTTTACAGGCTCGGAACCCTCGCCACACAGCCCATGGAACAAGCCACCGCAGTGGACTTCAGTGCGGACGGGAAGCCCACGGTAACCACGCAACACCTTCTGGCCGACTACAACTTCATCATCGACGAAGTGGTGGAGCCATTCAGCTTAGAGCCCAACGTGCGGATTGCGGACTTTGACGAAGACTACATCGGTCTCGGTCTGGCGGAGGTGAAGCCGAACGGGATGGTACATCCGACACCGCTCTGGGACGCCCGATACCAACAGGGCAACCGGACCTTTCGTAGGGACCTATACGAGAAGGCGAAGTCGGGTGCTCTCTTCAAGATGAGTGACAACCTGTTCGTGCTCACAATGCCGGTCGAGCTGCTGACTAAGCCGAAGTCGGTCACCTTCTACACCTACATGTCCGAAGGCTCGTTGCTCCTCAAGTTCATGGAGAAGCTGAGAGCAGAGCATCCGGGGCTTTTCACGCTGGAGGTCGAGAGGCTTCCAGAAGCTGCGGAAGCCGCTTGGAGAAGGGACGTTGCCAGTGCGCTCACAGTCAAGTCAGTGCCGAGCCTTGCCGGCCAGGCGTTGAACTACAGAGCGCAGTTGAAGGGTATCAAGACGCATCGGCAATGCGCATCCGTTGGACACAAGTTGCGCAGGCTACAGACCGAGGAACTGCACGGTGTGAACCTGAACTCGGTGATGCTCACCTGCGCCCGCGATCTTTGGTACCGGAGTAATACCGCACAGAAGCCTGTCGCCGGAAGGCTCGCCAGTCATACCAGACTGTTTGGCCGACCTGTCCGTGAGAATAGCTATTCCGAAGAGCACGAGACCTATGAAGCAGCGTGGAGCACCACCGGGGCGCAGTTTGTTCCCAACACAACGCGAGGGACGAACAAGTATTCTGACTGCACGCACGCGATTTACCTCTACGACCAACACCCGAACCCTCAGTTCCTTACCTTCCTCGGTATGGAGCGAAGCGCGGACGAAGCAAGAAGGTTCGTCGATGCCTATGCGCTAACAGAGCTGGTGCAATGGCTCTTCCGGTCCGCCATCAGGAAGGGAGGCGTGAACGGCACCAGTCTGCCGTACAGGCCGCGTTCCAACGTGTGCGTCTACCTTCCTTCCGGGCGCATGCGGAATCTCCTCCTTAACTGGCTGCTGTCCGGTCGAGTATGCAGCGGTGAGGTCCGGCCCGCCGATCAGAGACAGGAAGAACTCCTTGCGCGGGTGACTGGGCAGCCGCCTCGCATGGCTGCCTGATGCTCGACTTCATATCCGGGGGCCAACTTACCCTCACCCGAGAGGAGGCCGCCGCGTGCGGCCCCTCCCGTTTTTGGACCGGACGTCCCCACAAGGTCGGGCATCGGGGGGGCAATCTCAACAGCGGGCTCGGCGTGCCGACCAGCTCGAAGTAAGCGGGGACACGGGAGCGTCAGAGAAAGGGCGGGGCATAAGCCTCGCCCCACATCTCTCCGGGCATCTATTTTCTTTGGGAAGCGGGAGGCAGCGACGTCTATGCTTAGAGCTTCTTGCCGTGCCCATGATTTGCAGCTTGCTCGGCGGCGGACTTAGGCACTAGGGTGTGACACACGAAGAAACACAACACCCCTTTAGTGTTCTATAGCAGAGACTTAGTGGTTTTCCGGGGCTCCCCCTAGGCTCCACCAAATAATCCCCTCGAAAG
>Ga0209943_1001751_pt1 | contig 12639 bp, 10 predicted proteins | sample SalPonR1_B_D2_MG_FD_185698 | JGI IMG/M metagenome (GOLD analysis project Ga0209943, IMG submission 185698) | Salt pond soil microbial communities from South San Francisco under conditions of wetland restoration - Salt Pond MetaG R1_B_D2_MG... ... | reverse complement strand
GTCCAGCCGGTTGAGGAACTCGGGCCGGAAATGGCTGCGCACCGCCTCCATCACGTCGGCCTTGGCGGCCTCGGCATCCGCGCCCTCGGGCAACTGGCTGAGCGCCTGGCTGCCGAGGTTGGAGGTGAGCACGATGGTCGTCTGCTTGAAGTCCACGGTGCGGCCGTGGCCATCCGTCAGCACGCCGTCGTCGAGCACCTGCAACAGCACGTTGAACACCTCGGGGTGCGCCTTCTCGACCTCGTCGAACAGCACCACCTGGTAGGGGCGGCGGCGGACGGCCTCGGTCAGCACCCCGCCTTCCTCGTAGCCGACATATCCCGGCGGCGCGCCGATCAGGCGGGCGACGGAGTGTTTTTCCATGAATTCGCTCATGTCGATGCGGACCATCGCCGAATCGTCGTCGAAGAGGAATTCCGCGACCGCCTTGGTCAGCTCGGTCTTGCCCACGCCGGTGGGGCCGAGGAAGAGGAAGCTGCCGAGCGGGCGGTTCTCGTCGTTGAGACCGGCACGCGCGCGGCGCACGGCGTTGGCCACGGCCTTGACCGCCGTTTCCTGCCCGATCACGCGGCGGTGCAGGTTGTCCTCCATGCCCAGCAGCTTTTCGCGCTCGCCCTCGAGCATCTTGGCCGTCGGGATGCCGGTCCAGCGTTCGACGACCTGCGCGATCTGCTCGGGGCGCACGGCCTCTTCGACCATGACATCGTCATCGGCGCGGTTCTCGGCCTCGGAAAGCTGTTTTTCGAGCTGCGGGATCACACCGTAGCTGAGCTCTCCGGCCTTGGCGAGATCGCCCGCGCGCTTGGCATTGTCGAGGTCGATGCGCGCGCGGTCGAGCTGTTCCTTGAGATCGCGGGCTGAGGCGAGCTTGTCGCGCTCGGCCTGCCATTGCGCGGTCATCTCGGCGGAGCGCTCCTGCAACTCGGCCAGTTCCTTTTCCAGCCTGGCCAGCCGGTCCTTCGACGCGGCGTCGTCTTCCTTGCGCAGGGCCTCGCATTCGATCTGCTTTTGCAGGATGTCGCGGTCGAGCGCGTCCAATTCCTCGGGTTTGCTGTCCACCTCCATGCGCAGACGGCTTGCGGCCTCGTCCATCAGGTCAATGGCCTTGTCGGGCAGGAAGCGGTCGGTGATGTAGCGGTGCGAGAGCGTCGCCGCCGTCACCAGCGCCGAGTCGGAGATACGCACGCCGTGGTGCAGCTCGTATTTCTCCTTGATGCCGCGCAGGATCGAGATGGTGTCCTCGACCGTCGGCTCCTCGACCGTGAGCGGCTGGAACCGGCGGGCGAGGGCCGCGTCCTTTTCCACGTGCTTGCGGTACTCGTCGAGCGTGGTGGCACCGATGCAGTGCAGCTCGCCGCGCGCCAGCGCCGGCTTGATGAGGTTGGCGGCATCCATCGCGCCGTCGGTCTTGCCCGCGCCCACCAGCGTGTGCATCTCGTCGATGAAGAGGATGATCTCGCCTGCGGCCTGCGTCACCTCGTTCAGAACGCCCTTGAGCCGCTCCTCGAACTCGCCGCGATACTTGGCCCCGGCAATCAGCGCGCCCATGTCGAGCGCGAGCAGGCGCTTGTCGCGCAGGGATTCCGGCACGTCGCCGTTGACGATGCGCAGCGCAAGGCCCTCGGCGATGGCGGTCTTGCCGACGCCGGGCTCGCCGATCAGCACCGGGTTGTTCTTGGTGCGGCGCGAGAGAACCTGCATGGCGCGGCGGATCTCGTCGTCGCGGCCGATGATCGGGTCGATCTTGCCCTCGCGCGCCCGCTCTGTGAGGTCCTGCGCGTATTTCTCCAGCGCCTCGTAGGTGTCCTCGGCGCTTGCGCTGTCAGCGGTGCGACCCTTGCGCAGGTCGTTGATGGCCTCGTTGATCTGTTGCGCGCTGACGCCGCCTGCGTCGAGCGCCTGCTTGGCGGGGCTCTTGACCACGGCGAGGGCGGTCAGGATGCGCTCGACCGGCACAAAGCTGTCACCGGCCTTGGAGGCCAGTTTCTCGGCCTCGGCCAGCACCTTGCCGGTCTGCTGATCCATGTAGGTCTGGCCCGCATCGCCCGAGACCTGCGGGATTTTCGCCAGCGCCAGGTCGTTGGCCTGTGTCACCCGCGCGGCATCGCCGCCCGCGCGCTTGATGAGATTGGCGGCGAGCCCCTCGGGGTCATCGAGGAGCGCCTTGAGCAGGTGTTCGGGGGCGAGTTTCTGATGGCTTTCGCGCATCGCGATGGTCTGCGCCGCCTGGATGAAACCGCGCGACCTCTCGGTGAACTTGTTGAAGTCCATGAGTCTTTTCTCCTTTTCCAAGCATTCCCTCGCGGCCCACCCTCACGAGGCATGTGCCGACCGGAACCTCCACATTGAGATGGGGAAGCCGCGAGGCCGGTTCAAGACAGCCGCGGCGGAAAAGCCGCGCCTGCCGCGGGCGGGGCTTGACGCGCCCCGCACCCGCCGCGATGAAGGCGCGGAAACGCCGCCCCGGAGACGCCCCATGACCCAAGCCGATGACCGCCTGATCGTCGCCCTCGACCTGCCCGACGCCCATGCCGGGCTGCAACTGGCTGGGACGCTGGGCGACGCGGTGTCGTTCTACAAGATCGGCCTGGGGATGCTGACGGGCGGGGGGCTGGCGCTGGCCAATGAATTGAAGCAGGAGCACGGCAAGCACATCTTCCTCGACATGAAGCTGTTCGACATAGGAGCCACGGTCGAGGCGGCGGTGCGGGGGCTGTCGCGGTTCGATCTGGATTACCTGACGGTGCACGGCGATCCGCACGTGGTGCGCGCGGCGCGCGAGGGGGCGGGCAGCACGGGGCTGCGCATCCTCGCCGTCACGATCCTCACCTCGCTCGACCGCGACGATCTGGATGCCGGGCTGATGAAGCCGGGGGCGGTGGCGGACCTGGTGGCAGAGCGCGCGGGCCGTGCGTTCGAGGCAGGTGCCGATGGCGTGATCGCCAGCCCGCAGGAGGCGGCGATGATCCGGGCGCTGCCGCAGGCGGCGGGGCGTCTGATCGTCACGCCCGGCGTGCGCCCGGCGGGCAGCGCGCCGGACGACCAGAAGCGCGTGGCCACGCCCGCGCAGGCGATCGCGGACGGCGCGGATCATATCGTGGTGGGACGACCGGTGTGGGCTGCCTCCGATCCGGGTGTCGCGGTCCGCGCGATTCTCGGCGAGATGCGCGGTACCTGAGCCGCTGCGCCGCCTCAGCCAGCCTTGCTGCGGGTAAGGTCGAGGAACACGTCCTGCAGATCCGCCTGCTCGATGCGCAGGTCGCGGATCCGTATCCCCGCGGCGCGCACCGCTTCGAGCACGGTCTCGGCAGGCGTCTCGCGGGCACGGTAGCGGATCTCGATGGTGCCGTCGGCCCATTGCCCGGCCTCGATCCCGGCGGCTTGCGGCAGCGTCGTGCCAGGGGCCTCGGGGGTGAGGATCAAGCGCCGTCCGTCGAGCCTGTCCAGCAGTCGCGCCGTGCTGTCGCGGGCCACCACCGCACCCTCGTTGATGATGGCGATCTCGTCGCACATCTCCTCGGCCTCTTCCAGGTAATGGGTGGTGAGGATGATGGTCATGCCTTCGCGGTTGAGGCGGCGGACGTTTTCCCACAGCATCCCGCGCAGCTCGATATCGACGCCCGCCGTGGGCTCGTCGAGGACGAGGATGTGGGGGTGGTGGACCAGCGCCTTGGCCAGCAGCAGCCGCCGCCGCATCCCGCCGGAGAGGGTGCGGGCATAGGACTGCGCCTTGTCCTCCAGCCCGACCAGAGCGAGGATGTCGTCGCTGCGGCGCTGGCGTTTCGGGACGCCGTAAAGCCCGGCCTGCACCTCTAGCGCCTCGCGCGGGGTGAAGAACGGATCGAGGTTCAGTTCCTGCGGCATGACGCCGATGGAGGCGCGGCTCTGGCGCGGGTTGCGGTCCTGGTCGAAGCCCCAGATCGTCACCTGCCCGGCGGTCTTGACCACCAGCCCGGCGAGGATGTTGATGAGCGTCGATTTGCCCGCGCCGTTGGGGCCCAGGAGGCCGAAGACCGAGCCCCGGGGGATATCGAGGTCGATGCCCTTGAGCGCGTGTTTCTCGGGGCCGTGGCGCCCGCCCGCGTAGGTCTTGACCAGCCCCCGGATTTCGATGGCACTTGCCGCCATGCCGCCCTTGCCCCTTGCCTCATGTTCCAGCATAGTCCGATCTAGTCCAACGCAGCGCAAAAGGAAACGCCCCGATGGTGACGCAGGCCCCGGAAACCCGTATCGTCGATGATTATCGCGTGGCCTGCGACGGCGGCGAGGGGGCGCTCGGCCACCCCCGCGTGTGGCTTCAGATCCGGCGGGAGACGGGCTATGTCGAATGCCCCTATTGCGACGCCAAGCTGATCCACCGCGATTTCGAGGGCAAGGTCTGAGCCAGGGATCGACCGAATGCTGACCCGGCGCGGACTGCTGACGCTTGGCGCTACGGGCATGTTCGCTGGGCTTGCTTATGGTGGCGTCATCCTGGGGCGGCGGCTTCTTGAACCTGCGCTTGCATTCGAGCCGATGCCAGGCCTCGCTGGATTTCGCCGCCTGTACGGGGGCGATCTTTCCGCAGGGCGCAACCCGGCCTTCATGGATTTGGGCGGTGGAAGCAGTGACGCGTCGGATGCCGCGCCCGATTGCGCCGCACTATTCGCGGCAGGAACACCGCAAGGCGCGGTGCCGATCGCCTATTTCTCCGATGCGCGCTGCGTGTTCTGCCGGTCGATCTCTCCCATGCTGAAGGAGTTCGGCCGCACGGAGGGGGTTCGCGTAACGTGGCACGAATTGCCGCTTTTGGGGCCCGCGTCGGATGTGGCCGCCCGCGCCACTCTCGCGGCGGCGCTTCAGGGTGCGCAGACGGAAGTGCATCACCGGTTGATGGGAACGCCCTTCCTGGCCACCGAGGCCTATCTGCGGCAATTGGCGAACGGGCTGGATCTCGATGCCGAACGGCTGCTGCAAGACATGCAGTCGGACGCAGTGGACCGGCAGTTGGCTCGGACCGCCGCTCTTGCCCGACAGTTCGGCTTTTTCGGTACACCTGGTCTGGTGATCGGGCGGACGGTCGTGCTGGGCAACCTGACCGAACGCCGTTTGCGGCGTATTCTGGCCGCCGAACGGGCCGAGCCAGAGCCGCTGCCCTGCGGCTGAACTTGCGACAGAATGGCCGCGTCAGATCACTGCGAAATCGTTGAAAACCTGTTTCGATACAATGATGGGCTGGTCCTTGGAACCAGAGGGCCGTGGTTGTGGAGGGCCCTGTGAGGTCGGTTTGGGATAGTTCTCGGCCATAGGTCGTCTCCGCTCCTGTCAGCGGGCCGGCCAAGGCGCGCCTGACCGGCACCGCGTGGGTCTTTTCGTGCGGGACAGCACGCTCAGAAAAGGAACACATCCAAACTGAAAACGGTGCTCAAAGGCGGCTTCCCGCACAAACACGCTGCCAGAGCGAAGGCATTCGATCTACTGGAAAGGTGGAAAAACTGTGTCGCCAATCCGGATAAAATATGGCGGAACCGTGACGGCGGTCATATTTTGAGCAGCGCGGCGCGGAACTGCGCCTTTGCAGGAAGCGGCTGGAAGCGATGCGCGCTTCGTGGCACACGTGCGGTCAAGGGTTCAATTGCATCACCGGGGGCGCACATGACCACGCAATTCGGCAAAGGCTGTCACCTGCACCTGATCGACGGGTCGTCGTTCATATTCCGCGCCTATCACGCGCTGCCGCCGCTGAGCCGGAAATCCGACGGGCTGCCCATCGGGGCGGTGGCAGGATTCTGCAACATGCTGCAGCGCTATGTCGAGGGCAATCACGGCCCCGACGCGCCGACGCATGTGGCGGTGATCTTCGACAAGGGCAGCCATACCTTTCGCAACGATCTCTATGACGCCTACAAGGCCAACCGCGACGAGATGCCCGAGGACCTGCGCCCGCAGATCCCGCTCACGCGCGAGGCGACGCGCGCCTTCAGCATCGCCTGCGAGGAGATCGAGGGGTACGAGGCCGACGACATCATCGCGACGTTGGCGTGCAAGGCGCGCGATGCTGGCGGGCGGGTGACGATCATCTCGTCCGACAAGGACCTGATGCAGCTGGTCGGCGGCGGCGTCGAGATGCTGGACGCGATGAAGAACCGGCGCATCGACGTGGACGAGGTGCGCGAGAAATTCGGGGTGGACCCGGAGCGCGTGGTGGACGTGCAGGCCCTCGCCGGTGACAGCGTGGACAACATCCCCGGCGCGCCCGGCATCGGGATCAAGACCGCCGCGCTGCTGATCAACGAGTTCGGATCGCTGGAGGACTTGCTGGATCGCGCCGAGGAGATCACGCAGCCCAAGCGCCGCGAGGCCCTGATCGAGAAGCGCGAGCAGATCGAGATGTCGAAGCGGCTGGTGCAGCTCGATTGCGACACGCCGCTGGAGTTCACGCTCGACGACCTGGAGGTGCGCGACCCCGACCCCGAGGTGCTGCTGGGGTTTCTGGCGGAGATGGAGTTCCGCACCCTGTCGAAGCGGATCGCCGGGGCGCTGGGCCGAGAGGCCCCGGTGATCCCCGAGCCCGTGGCGCAGGAGGCGGCGGGAGAGGAGGCAGGGGCACCGGACTGGCCCGCGATCGACCCCGGCAGCTATGAGCATGTCGGCGACATCGAGGCGCTGGCGCGGTGGATCGGGGCGATCCGCGCGCAGGGATATGTGGCCATCGACACCGAGACCACCTCGCTCAACGAGATGCAGGCGGACCTCGTGGGCCTGTCGCTGGCGACCGCGCCGGGCACCGCGTGCTATGTCCCGCTGGCGCACAAGGGGGGCGCGGCGGACGATCTCTTCGGGTCGGAGGACCTGGCGGAGGGGCAGGTGCCGATGGCCGACGCGCTCGAGGCGCTGAAGCCCGTGCTGGAGGATGACGCCATCCTCAAGATCGGGCAGAACATGAAATACGATGCCAAGATCCTCGCGGCCCATGACATCGCCATCGCACCCATCGACGACACGATGCTGATGTCCTACGCGCTGCATGCGGGCGAGCACGGGCACGGCATGGACACGCTGAGCGAACGTTACCTGACCCACGAGCCGATCCCGATCAAGACGCTGCTGGGCAGCGGCAAATCCGCGATCACATTTGACCGGGTGCCGGTGGACGATGCGGTGAAATACGCCGCCGAGGATGCCGATATCACGCTGCGGCTGTGGCTGACCTTCAGGCCGCAATTGCACCGCGCGCGCGTCACCACCGTCTACGAGACGCTGGAGCGGCCGCTGGTGCCCGTTCTGGCGCGGATGGAGCGGCACGGCGTCAAGGTGGACCGCGACACGCTGCGCGCCATGTCGGGCAAGTTCGCGCAGAAGATGGGCGCGCTGGAGGCGGAAATCCACGAGCTTGCCGGGCGGTCGTTCAACGTCGGAAGCCCCAAGCAACTGGGCGAGATCCTGTTCGACGAGATGGGGCTGGAGGGCGGCAAGAAGGGCAAGACCGGGGCCTATGCCACCGGTGCCGACGTGCTCGAAGACCTCGCGACCGAGCATGAACTGCCCGCGCGCGTGCTCGACTGGCGGCAGCTCTCGAAGCTCAAGTCGACCTACACGGACGCGCTGCAGGACCATATCGACCCGCAGACGGGGCGCGTGCATACATCTTACGTGCAGACCGGGGCCAATACCGGCCGCCTCGCCTCGACCGACCCGAACCTGCAGAACATCCCCGTCCGCTCCGAGGAGGGCCGCCGCATCCGCGAGGCGTTCGTCGCGGAGGAGGGCAACCTGCTGGTCAGCCTCGATTACAGCCAGATCGAGCTGCGCATCCTCGCGCATGTGGCCGCGATCGACACGCTGAAACAGGCGTTCCGCGACGGGCATGACATCCACGCCATGACCGCGAGCGAGATGTTCGGCGTGCCGATGGACGAGATGACGCCCGATGTGCGGCGGCAGGCCAAGGCGATCAATTTCGGCGTGATCTACGGCATCTCGGGCTTCGGCCTTGCGCGCAACCTGCGCATTCCGCGCGCCGAGGCGCAGGGCTTCATCGACCGCTATTTCGAGCGTTTCCCGGGTATCAAGGACTACATGGACGAGACCGTGGCCTTTGCCAAGGAACATGGGCATGTCCAGACCCTATTCGGCCGCAAGATCCACACGCCAGAGATTTCCGCCAAGGGCCCGCGCGCCGGATTCGCCCGGCGCGCGGCGATCAACGCGCCCATTCAGGGGACGGCGGCGGACATCATCCGCCGCGCCATGATCCGGATGCCCGCGGCGATAGAGGGCCTGCCCTGCAAGATGTTGCTTCAGGTGCATGACGAATTGATCTTCGAGGTGGAAAGGGACGCGGTGGACCGTCTTGTCGGCGTGGCCCGCGAGGTCATGCAGGGGGCCGCCGACCCGGCGGTGCATCTCGACGTGCCGCTGGTGGTGGATGCAGGGCAGGGGACGAACTGGGCCGAGGCTCATTGAGGACGTGAGCCGTGGCGGGGGCCTCTTCCGGGTCAGGCGGCTGCAGGGCTCATGCTTTCTCGCGTCCTTCATTCGGCGGCCCTGGCAGACCGGCATGACTCTGCCCTCTCTTAACAAGAGGTTTACGCCGCGGCCGGTTGCGGCAGGAAATGTCAACCGGGGCTCCCGAAAACCAGCCGCAGTCCAACGGCGTCGCGCCGCTGCGCGCGCCATGAAAGCAGGAGCTGCCATGAACCCGTTTTCCAACCGTTCCCTGTCGTTGTCAGGCCCGGCCACGGACGCCATGCCGGTGGCACCCGACGATGCGACCGACCTGCCTCACGTGGCGGTCGGGCTCTATGCCGAAACCGGCGGGGCGATCAGCCTCGTGACCGTGAGCGGCGGGACGCGCACCGTCACGGTTGCCGATTTCTCGATCCTGCCGGTTGGCGTGCGCAGGGTCAACGCCAGCGGCACGACCGCCAGCGGCATTCACGCGCTGGTCGTGACATGAAGATCGTCACCGACATCAGTGTGACCAGCGCCCGCCGCTCCGGCCGGGGGTTCAGCCCGGCATGGCTCTTCTCAAGCGGCGCGGACGGCGCATGGTACGATCCGGGCGATCTCGGCACGCTGTTCCAGGACGCCGCGGGCACGGTGCCGGTCACCGCGCCCGGCGATCCGGTCGGGTACATGGCCGACAGGTCCGGCAACGGATACCATGTCACACAGGCAACCGCCGCCGCGCGGCCCGTCCTGCGGCAGGATACTCAGGGACGCACCTATCTCGATTTCGACGGGGTGGACGATGCGCTGAGCGCGGGCGACGTGCTCGATCTTGGCAGCATTGACCGCACCGCCGCGTTCGGCGTGCAGGTGTCCGGTCCGGGGCGCGGCTCCTTCCTGGGCAAGCGCGGCAGCGGCGCGCCGGGTAAACCCGGCTGGGGCCTGCGGTCGGATGACCGGCGCCTGTTGCTCGAATACGACGACGGCACGTCCTCGACCTTCCCTGCCATCGGCGATGCGGGCGGCCTCGCCGACCGCGCCGTCCACGTCGCGGAGATCGCGTTCGGGGTCGAGGCGCGGAGCTATCGCAACGGGCTGCTGTCGGCGGCGACGGGTGACCTGTCGGGCCTTGGCGACAGCACCGGAACGCGGGATTTCCAGATCGGCGGGCAGGTCCCGTTCTTTGCCGAGATGCGGTTCTACGGGGGCCTCGTGCGCGCGGGCCTCCTGACCGCCGCGGAGCGGGAGCATGTCCGGCACTACCTCGCCGACAGGACCGGCGTCGCCCCGTAAGACCTGTCGCCGCGCGCCCCGCGCGGGCGGATGGCGGTGCCGGTCCTTACCGTGAAGACAGACCAGTACCGCGCGACTATCCGGGGGCCGGAGCATCGCGCGGCAGGGCCTGGCGGTCGAAGGACACGGCCTTGATCAACGCGATCACGGACTGGCCTTCGCGCAGTTCGAGAGCCGCGATGGCGGCACGGGTGACGCGGGCACGCAGGTGTTGGCCGCCGACATCCAGCAGGACCTCGGCGAAGGCGGTTGCCGCCTCGGGCGCGATGTTCAGCACGCGCGCATCGAGCATGTTGCGGATGCTCAGGCCCTCGGGGCGGGTCAGCGCCAGCGAGACGTCGCGCGCCCTTACCCGGAGCCGGACCTCCTCTCCCGGCGGCACCGCGATTTGCGGGACCTCGATCCGTGCCGTGCCCAGATCGACGCTGCTCATGTACAGTTCCGTGTCCTGCGCGGCGATGCGCCCGGTCAGCATCGCGCCCGCCTCGAACCGCCCCTGAACATTGGCGAGGTCGAGCCGCTCGAGGGTCTCGGCCACGCCGCCCGCCGCGGCGACATGCCCGTCGGCCAGGGCCACGATGCGGTCGCAAAGCTGCGTCACCTCTTCCAGGGCGTGGGTGACATAGATGACGGGCAGGCCGAAGGCGTCCGGAAGACGCCCGATATAGGGCATGATCTCGCCCTTGCGGCGCGTGTCGAGCGCGGCGAGGGGCTCGTCCATCAGCATAAGGCGCGGCCGCGCCAGAAGCGTCCGGCCGATGGCCACGCGTTGCCGCTCCCCCCCCGAGAGCTGTGTTGCGCGGCGGTCGAAGAGCGGCGCAAGGTCAAGGACATCCACGACATCGTCGAAGGAGTATCGCGCGGCCACATCGCCGGCGCGCTTGTGCGCGTAGTCGAGGTTGCCGCGCGCGGTCAGGTGCGGGAAAAGCCGTGTGTCCTGGAAGACATAGCCCACCCCACGGCGATGCGGTGGCAGGAACGCGCGCGCCCCCAGCCAGGTCTCGTCGCCATAGCTGATCCGTCCCCGTGCCCCGCGCTCGAACCCCGCGATGATACGCAACAGGGTGGATTTGCCACAGCCGGACGGGCCGAACAGCGCCGTGATGCCCTGCCCGGGGAAGGCATGAGCGACCTCCAGCGAGAACGCGGGAAAGCGGATACGCACATCCGTTGAAAGATCGGTCATGGCGTCACCCGACATGAACCGGGAAGCGGCGGTTCAGGGCATAGACCGCGAGCAGGACGGAGAAGGAGAAAACCAGGAGGATCGCCGCGAGGCCGTGGGCGGCGGCATAGTTGATCGTCTCGACCTCCTCGTAGATCTGGATCGACACGACCTTGGTCCTGCCCGGGATGTTGCCCCCGACCATCAGAACCACGCCGAATTCACCTATGGTATGCGCAAAGCTCAGCACGATCGCGGTAAGATAGCCGCGCGCCGCCATCGGCGTCGCGACGGTGAAGAAAGCATCGCGCGGGGAGGCGCGCAGCGAGGCGGCGGCCTCGAGCGGCGCGCGCCCGATCCCTTCGAACGCGCCCTGCAGGGGCTGCACCATGAAGGGCAGCGAATAGAGTGCAGAGGCGACGATCAGCCCCGTGAACGAGAATGTCAGCGTGGACCCCGTGACCGAGAGCCAAAGCCCGCCGAGCGCCGAGTTCGGGCTGAGAAACACCAGCAGGTAGAAGCCCAGCACCGTGGGCGGCAGCACGAGCGGCAGCGCGGTGATCGCTTCGGCAACGGATTTCAGACGGGACCGGGTATGCGCCAGCCACCATGCGATCGGCGTGCCGATGAGCAGCAGGAGCAGCGTGGTGATCGCCGCGAGCCGGAACGTAAGCCAGAGCGGGCCGAGATCGGGCATGTCCATGTCAGCCGCCCGCGCCATAGCCGAAGCGGTCGATCACCGCCGCGGCTCCGGGCGTGCGCAGGTGATCCAGAAACGCCTGCGCCGCCGGGTTGTCCGCGCCGTGGCGCAGCAGCACAGCGTCCTGCCGGATCGGCGCGAACAGCTCCTGCGGCACATCCCAGCGGCTGCCCTTGGTTCCGGTGCGCGGGCTCAGCACGGCGGACAGCGCCACGAACCCCACTTCGGCGGCACCCGTGGCGACCATCGCGTTGGCCTGACCGATATTCTGTCCCATGACGATCCCGGGCTGAAGCGTTTCCCACAACCCGAGCGATTGCAGGGTCTCGCGCGCGGCCACGCCGTAGGGGGCAAGATCCGGGTTGGCGATCGCCACGAAGCGCAGGTCGGGATCCTTGAGGGCCGCGCGCCCATCCGCGCCGATGCGGTCGGGATCGGCACTCCACAGCGTCAGTCGCCCCATGGCATAGGTGAACGCCGTTCCCGCGACCGCGTTGCCCTCGTCGAGGAGGCGTGCCGGGGTTGCCGCGTCGGCGGAGAGCAAGAGATCGAACGGTGCGCCGGCACCGATCTGGGCATAGAGCTTGCCGGTCGAGCCGGTGGTCAGCTGCACGTCATGCCCCGTGGCCTCGCGAAACGCGGGCAGGAGCGCCTCTGCCGTTTCGGCAAAATTCGCCGCGACGGCGGCAAGCGCGGTGTCCGCGCGCGCGGTGGGCGGGGTGGCGATCAGCGTGGCGGACACCAGAGCGACAAGCACCGCCCGGCGGCAAAAGAGGCGCGACATTCGTCAGGGTTTCCTCTGGGATATGTTTTGTGAAACATATCCCAAGCGGGGCCCCGTGGCGTCAAGCGTTATTTTTCTCCGGGAATATCCCTGAGGTGCGATTGCAGCGCCGCGAGCCGCGCGGCCCCCCCCTTGGCCGCGTCCGCTTCGAAGGCGCGATAGAGCGACAGGATCTCCCGCCCCAGATCGGTCAGCACCGCGCCGCCGCCGCCGGGGCCGCCGCGCGTGCTTTCGACAAGCGGTGCCCGGAACATCGCGTTCAGCGTC
>Ga0209943_1001750_pt1 | contig 12665 bp, 12 predicted proteins | sample SalPonR1_B_D2_MG_FD_185698 | JGI IMG/M metagenome (GOLD analysis project Ga0209943, IMG submission 185698) | Salt pond soil microbial communities from South San Francisco under conditions of wetland restoration - Salt Pond MetaG R1_B_D2_MG... ... | reverse complement strand
TTTCGTTCGTTGTGTTGGGGGCAAACGTCATCATGGCGCGCCGCCTTTTGAAATCAAGAATTGAAATGGCCCGCCGCCGGCTGGCCGCAGAGGAGGTTTGAATGAAAGCTCGCCACCAGCGTCTTTTTGCCATCGGTCTGGTCGTCGCAGGCGTCGGCCTCGGCGCCACGTTCCTGCTCAAGGCGATGAACGAGAACATCCTCTATTTCTACAGTCCCACGCAGTTGGAAGCCGGCGAGGCGCCGCTGGACCGCCGTTTCCGGGTGGGCGGGCTGGTGGTGGAGAATTCCATCGTGCGTTCGGAAGGCACCATGAAAGTGGACTTCACCATCAGCGACGAGGCTTTTGAGGTGCCCGTAACCTACACGGGCATCTTGCCGGACCTGTTCCGCGAAGGGCAGGGCATCATCGTGCACGGCCGCATGGAGAATGAGTATTTCGTCGCGGACGAGATCCTCGCCAAGCATGACGAGAATTACATGCCGCCCGAGGTCGCCGACTCGCTCGAGCATACGCGCAAGCAAGCCGCCGCTGCCGACGCCGCCGCCGGAGACTACTAATGATCCCCGAACTCGGCCACGTGGCGCTGACCATCGCGCTGTGCCTCGCGCTCGCCCAGGGTTTCTTCGGACTCGCCGGGCCGATCTTCAACAAGCCGACCTGGAGCGCCGTCGCCAAGCCGGTCTCGGTCGGGCATTTCGTGTTCGTCGCCATCGCATACGCCGCGCTGACTCATGCGCACATCATCAGCGACTTCTCCGTCGCCTATGTCGCCAATCACTCGAACTCTGAGCTGCCGCTGCTCTACCGCGTCTCCGGCGTGTGGGGCGGTCACGAGGGCTCGATGCTGCTGTGGGCCCTGATGCTTGCGGTCTGGGGCGGTCTGCTGGGCGTGTTCACCAAGCGCATCCCGTTGCAGACCTCGGCGAAAGTGATCGGGGTCATGGGCATCATCAGCGTGGGCTTCATCCTGTTCATGCTGGCGACCTCCAACCCCTTTGACCGTCTCATTCCCTCCCCGATGGAAGGCCGCGACCTCAACCCGCTGTTGCAGGATCCGGGCCTCGCGATCCATCCGCCCATGCTCTACATGGGCTACGTCGGTTTCGCCGTGGCCTTCGCCTTCGCCGTCGCGGCCATGATCGAAGGTCGCCTGGACAAGGAATGGGCGCGCTGGATCCGTCCCTGGACCGCCGTGGCCTGGGCCTTCCTGACTATCGGGATCGCCTTGGGCAGCTGGTGGGCCTACTACGAGCTCGGCTGGGGTGGCTGGTGGTTCTGGGACCCCGTGGAGAACGCGTCCTTCATGCCGTGGCTGGCGGGCACGGCCCTGTTGCATTCCCTTGCCGTGACCGAGCGGCGCGGCCTGTTCAAGGGCTGGACCCTGCTGCTGGCCGTATCGGCCTTCTCGCTCAGCCTGCTGGGCACATTCCTGGTGCGCTCCGGTGTGCTGGTATCGGTGCATGCCTTTGCCACCGACCCGGGCCGCGGGCTGTTCATCCTGGCCATGCTGGTGTTCTTCATCGGCGGCGCGCTGGCCCTGTATGCCTGGCGCGCGCCGGCGCTGGCGCAGAAGGGCGGTTTCGCACCGCTGTCGCGGGAGACCTTCATTCTCGCGAACAACATGTTGTTCGTGGTGGCCACCCTGCTGATCCTGTTCGGTACCCTTTACCCGCTGTTCCTTGACGGCCTGGGGCTCGGAAAGATCTCGGTGGGCCCGCCGTACTTCAATACCGTCTTTATCATTCCGACCCTGCCGCTGGTGCTGCTCATGGGCATCGGCATGCACACGGCCTGGAAAAAGATGGACTGGCAGCAGCTCAAGGGCAAGCTCTGGCCTTTCTTCGTCGGGGCCTTGCTGTTCGCGCTGATCGTCCCGCTGATTATCTATCGGCAGTTCGGCCTGATGAAGTTCATCGGCATCTTCCTGGGCGTCTGGGTGATGGCCGTCGCCTTCATCGATCCGGTCCGGTATATCCTGCGCAAGCGCACCCTCAGGGGCTACTCGCGCACGATGATCTCAATGTGCACGGCGCACTTTGGTGTGGGCGTGTTCGTCATCGGCGTGACCATGGTGTCGACTTACGGCGTGGCGCGGGACATCGGCATGAAGCCCGGCGAGACCGTGATGGTCGAGGACTATTCCTTCACGCTGCAGGGGACCCGCCAGGTGGAGGGCCCGAACTACTCGGCCGTGCAGGCGGATGTGCTGGTGGAGCGCGACGGCGAGACGGTCATCGTGCTGCAGCCCGAGAAGCGCACTTACCGCGTGCAGCAGAACCCGATGACCGAGGCGGACATCCATCCCCGGCTCCACCGCGACATCTTCGTGGCCATGGGTGAGCCGCTGGGGCAGGGGGCCTGGAGCATGCGCATCCAGTACAAGCCCTACATCCGGTTCATCTGGCTGGGCGCGTTGATCATGGCTCTTGGCGCATTTTACGGCGCCAGCGACAAGCGCTATCGCGTCCGGCGCGAGGACGAGGCCACCGAGGCGTTGCCGGCGGATGCGAGCGCGCGCGGCAAACTGCAGGAAGGTACTGCCTGATGAAGTCTCTCAAGTACGTCATTCCCGGCCTCGCGTTCATCGTGCTTGCGGGCTTCTTTTACAAGGGGCTTTTCCTCGACCCGCGCACGGTGCCATCGCCCCTGATCGGGAAACCTGCGCCGACCTTCGAACTCGAAGAGTTGCGCAATCCGTCGGAATCCTTCGTGACGGCGGACATGCACGGCCAGCCGGCGGTGATGAATGTCTGGGCGACCTGGTGCGCGGGCTGTCGCGACGAGCACGAGTTCCTGATGCGGCTGGGCCGCAGCGGTACTGTGCCGATCTACGGCCTTAACTACCGCGACGAGCGTCCCGCGGCCCTGCAATGGCTGAGCCGGCTGGGCGACCCCTATGTGAAAATCGCTTACGATCCCGACGGCATGGGCAGCCTGGACTGGGGCGTTTACGGTGCGCCCGAGACCTTCCTTCTGGATCCCGACGGCACGGTGGTCTACAAGCACCTCGGGCCGATGACGCCGCGGGTGTGGGAGCAGGAATTCCTGCCTCGCATCTCCGAAATGCGGGTCGCGTCGCGATGAGGCGCCTGGCTGCGTTGCTGCTCGCGGGCAGCCTGGTGTTCGGGACCGGCGTGCTCAGGGCGGACAGCGTCCTGGAGATGAACCCGTCCGAGACCTTTGATACGCCCGAACAGGTGGAACGCTACGAGACGCTCACGCACGAGCTGCGCTGCGTGGTGTGCCAGAACCAGAGCGTTGCGGAATCCAACGTGGAACTGGCCCGCGATCTCCGGCGCATCGTGCGCGACATGATTCTCGCCGGCAACACCGACGCTGAGATCAAGAAGTTCATGACGGATCGCTACGGCGATTTCGTTCTTTATGACCCGCCGCTCAAGCCGGTCACTTACCTGCTCTGGGGCGCGCCGGTGATCCTGCTGCTCGTTGGCGCCGCGGTGATGGTGTCGGTGGTCGGGAGCAGGTCCCGCGAAGCCGGCGACGACGAAGGGATGGGAGAAAACACATGACGCAATTCTGGATCGCGGCCCTGGCCCTCGGGCTGGCGGCCGCGGCGGTCGTTCTCGTGCCTGCGATCAGCGCCTGGGCGAGGGAAGGCACGGATCGGGCCTCCAGCACGCTGGGCGTCGGCATCCTGGTGGCGCTGGCGATTCCGGTGGCCTCGATCATGCTTTACAGCAACTGGTCGACCTGGGACTGGGGCACCGGCGGCATGCAGCAGCGCGCACAGGGCGCACAGGCCGGCGGTGGCGCGGAACATACCGAAATGGACCAGGCCATCGCGGCCCTGGAAGCCCGCCTCGAACAGCAGCCGGAAGAGATGGAGAGCTGGGCTCTGCTCGGCCGGTCCTACATGTCCCGTCGCCGCTTCGAAGACGCCGCCGACGCCTTCCGCAAGGCCGTGGCGCTCGACACCGACGAGACCCCGCAACTGCTCGCCGACTACGGCGAGGCGTTGGCGCTTTCCGACCCCGAGGGCTTGCAGGGCGAAGCCGGCGTCGTGATCGAACGCGTGCTGGCGCTGAATCCGGAGAACGCCAAGGGGCTCTGGTACGGCGGGCTGAACGCCTTCGACAATGCCAGGTGGGACCTTGCGATCGAGCGGCTGAGCAAGCTTCTGACCCTCAATCCGCCGGAAACCCTCGTGCCATTGATCGAGGAGCGTATCGCGAGCGCCCGGACTCACGCCGAGGGCGGGATGCCTGGAACCGCGGCAGCGGACGCCCAAGGCGCGGCGGCTGCGCCGGCGCCGGCCGCGCGCGAGGCCGCAGTGGAAGCCGTCGCTGCGCCGGAGCCGGTGACGGAGACGCCGGCCATGGACCCCTCGGAAGGCATCCAGGTCTCGGTGAGCCTCGGCCCCGATCTCGCCAGCGTGCTGCCCGGTCCGGCCCCCATGTTCATCTTCGCCCGCCCGCTGGGCGGCGGTCCGCCGCTGGCGGCAATCCGCGCGAGCACCGAGGCGCTGCCGATGTCGCTGGTGCTGACCGACGACAACGCCATGATGCAGGGCGTCACGATCCTGGATCAGCCTGAACTGGAACTGGTGGCGCGCGTTTCGCTCGGCGGCACGCCGGCGGAGACTCCCGGGGACCTCTACGGTACGGTAGAGTATGTCCGCGAAGAGGGCGGACCGGTCAGCATAGTGATCGATCGCGTCGCGGAGTAGTTTCCACGGAGAACACGGCATGACAGATGATCTCAAGGCGGGTTTCGAGCAGGCATCGGTAGACGTCAAGGGCCTCTCGCAGCGCCCGAAGGACGAGGACATGCTGGCGCTCTACGCACTCTACAAGCAGGCCACGGAAGGCGACGTCTCCGGCGGCAAGCCCGGCTTTTTCGATTTCGTGGCGCGCGCCAAGTACGAGGCGTGGGAAGCCCTGCAGGGGACGTCCGCCGAGGACGCCATGCAGCGGTACATCGACAAGGTCCGTGCCCTGGGCGCCTGACGCCCATGAGCGAACGCCTGAGCTTCAAGACGCCGCCGTCCATCGCGGTGTCCTACCTGAGAGCGCTGTTCGATCGCCGCCCGCGGCGGCTGCCGCCCGGTGCCGGCGCGATCCGCATAGAAGCCGAGGCGGGCGGCGTGCAGGCGTCGGCCGCGGACTTGCAGGCCTACCGGCGGGCATGCGCGTTGCCCGACGACGGCATGCTGCCGATGACCTATCCCCACATCCTCTCCGGCGGCTTGCACATGGCCATGCTGCTGCACCCGGGGTTCCCGGTGAAAATGGTCGGCCTGGTCCATCTCGCCAACGACATCGAGCTTTTCGAGCCGCTGCCGGCCGACGCGCGGCTGGCCCTCGATTGCCGGCTGGAGAGCGGGCGCAGCAAGCCGCGCGGCGACGAGTTCAGGCTGGTCACGGAAGCCTTGTGGAATGGTCGCCTCGCCTGGCGCGAGACCATGAGTTTCCTGGCCCCCGCGCCGCGGAATGCGCCCCGCCGCCAGGCCGAGGCGCCGGTGCTGCCCGCAGCGCTGGAGGCCTGGGTAGTCTCGGCCGACACGGGGCGCCGCTACGCGCGCGTCTCGGGCGACTGGAACCCCATCCACCTGGCGGGACTGCTGGCCCGGCCCTTCGGCTTTCCCTCGGCCATCGCGCACGGCATGTGGACCGTCGCGCGTTGCCTGGCTCGCCTGGCGGACGGGCCACCCGGCCCGGGCGCGCGCCTGGACGTCCGCTTCCTCAAGCCGCTGCTGCTGCCCGGCGACGTCCGGTTACACGCTGAAGCGCCGGCAGAGTCCGGTGAGCGGGCGTTCTGGCTCGTCTCGGCCGCCGACGGCATGCCGCACCTCAAGGGGCTCTGGAATCCGGGCGGCTCCGCGGCGTCCGCGGCAGCCGACGGCGATGGTGCCGCTTTCAGCCCAGCCGCGGCAGCAGCCAGCTGACCCACGGCACCGTCACCAGCGGGGTGGCGACGGCCAGCAATAGACCAGGTAGCAGGAACGCGCGCGCCTGCAGTTCGCCGGTCGAGTAGGCGATGGCGTTCGGCGGCGTGGCGATCGGCAGGCACATGGCGGTGGACGCGGAGAGGGCGATAATCACGGGCAGCAGGCCCGGCGCGCCGCCCAAACCCGCCCCGACAGCGGCGCCCAGCGGAACCAGGATGTTCGCCGCGGCGGTGTTGCTCATGAAGTTGGAAAGCAGCGCCGTCAGCAGGGCGAAGCCGAGCGCGGCGCCCAGGATTCCCATGCTCCCGACCGGCAGGCCGTCCACCAGCCATGCGGCCAGCCCGGTCTCGGTCACGGCCACCCCGAGGGACAGGCCGCCGGCCATCAATATGAGCACGTCCCATCGCAGCTGCCGGATCTCCGCCACGCCGATGACACCGGTGACCGACAGTACCGTGATCGGCACGAAAGCCACCACCGAAGCAGGCGCGGGCCCGAGAATCCACAGCGCCAAGGTCACGGCGAAAACCACCACAACCACCGCCCGTTGCCAGGCTGGCGCGAGCGGGCCGCCTTGCTGCACGGCCGACAGCGCGCCGCGCTCGAGACGCAGGGCGCCGGCCTGGTAGCGATAAAGCAGCAGGGCGCACATGGCGCCCGCCAGCAGCAGCGCCGGCGGCAATCCCAGCATCATCCATTCTGCGAATGACAGGGCGCTTTCGGTATGGCTCATGAGTCCCGCGGCGATGGCATTGGGCGGGGTGCCCACCAGGGTGCCCATGCCGCCCAGGTTGGCGGCCGCGGCAATGCCCAGCGGCAGCGCCGGCCGGAAGGCGTGGCCCGCGGGCAAGGTGCGCAGCAGGGGCGTCACCACGGCGATCATCATGGCCGCCGTCGCAGTGTTCGACATGAACATCGAAAGCACGAAAGTGATGCCCATTGCCGCCGCCAGCACAGCGGTCGCGCGCGAACCGGCGGCGCGGAAAACGAGTCCGGCCAGGTTGCGGTCCAGGCCCGTGCGGGAGGCGGCTTCGGCCAGGATGAAGCCGGCAAGGAACAGCCAGATCAGCGGGCTGGCGAAGGGCGCGATGAAAATCTGCCAGCGCTCGGGCTCATCCGCGCCCGCAAAAACCCCGTCCGGTCGGCCCAGCAGCATGATGGACAGGCCGATCACCAGGAAAGACACTGCGAAGGCCGGAATGGCTTCGGTCGCCCAGAGGCCGGCCGCAAGCACCAGGATGAACAGGCAACGCCTGGCGGCGGGATCCAGCCCGGGCCAGTCCGGCAGCCAGGCGACCAGGGCCGCAAGCAGCAGGCATCCCAGGACACGCAGCAGCGCTCCGGTGTCGTCGAACTCCACCGCCGCCACGAAGCGACGGGCGGCGCGGCGCGTGTCCCTCATGACTCAGCCCTGCGCCATGCGGGTCGGCAGGAAATCAGGCCGCCTTCACCCGCGGGCCCGCGTCGATGACCTCTTGTCCGGCGACATCCTCGTAATGCGCGAAATTCTCCGCGAACAGCTGCGCCAGCTTGTGGCAGGTGGCATCGTAGGCTTGCTTGTCGTCCCAGGTGTTGCGGGGCACGAGAATCTCGTCCGGCACGCCGGGACAGGACTGCGGGATCGCGAGGCCGAACACCGGGTCCGTCTGCGTCGCTTGCTGCGCAAGTTCGCCCGAGTGGATGGCGTCGATGATCGCCCGCGTGTAGGACAGCTTCATGCGCTTGCCGACGCCGTAGGCGCCGCCCGACCAGCCGGTGTTGACCAGCCAGACGTCGGCGTCGTGCTTGCGGATATGCTCGGCCAGCAATTCGGCGTACTTCGCGGGGTGCCAGACCAGGAACGGCCCGCCGAAACAGGGCGAGAAGGTGGCCTCGGGTTCGGTCACCCCCATCTCGGTGCCGGCGACCTTCGCGGTGTAGCCGCTGATGAAGTGATACATGGCCTGCTCGGGCGTCAGCCGGCTTACCGGCGGCAATACGCCGAAGGCGTCGCAGGTCAGGAATATGATGTTCTTCGGGTGCCCCCCCACGCAGGGGATCTTGACGTTCTCGATGTACTCGATGGGGTAGGAGCCACGGGTGTTGGCGGTGATGGTCGTGTCGGCGTAGTCCACCTCGCGGGAGCCCGGGTCGTAGACGACGTTCTCGAGGACGGCGCCGAAGCGCAGCGCCCGGTAGATATCCGGCTCGGCTTCCTCGGAGAGATCGATGACCTTGGCGTAGCAGCCGCCCTCGATGTTGAATATGCCCTCGTCGCTCCAGCAGTGCTCGTCGTCACCGATGAGCTGGCGCTTGGGATCGGCCGACAGCGTGGTCTTGCCGGTGCCGGAGAGCCCGAACAGGATCGAGGTATCGCCGTCCTTGCCTTCCGTCGCGGAGCAGTGCATCGAGAGCACGCCGCGAGCCGGCATGAGGTAGTTCATGATGGTGAACACGCCCTTTTTCATCTCACCGGCGTATTCGGTGCCGAGGATGACCATCTCGCGGTGCCCGAACTGCAGGCTGATGCTCGTCCCGGAGGTCATGCCCGGGACGCGCGCGTTGGCCGGGAAGCTGCCGGCATTGAAGATCACGTAATCCGGCTCGCCGAAATCCTCGAGCTGCTCCGGGGTCGGCCGGATCAGCATGTTGCGCATGAACAGCGCGTGATAGGGACGCGCGCAGATGACCCGCACCTTGATGCGGTACTTGGGGTCCCAGCCGGCGAAGGCGTCGATCACGTAGAGCCGGTCGCGCGTACCGAGGAAATCGACCGCCTGGGTCCTGTTGATGTCGAAGGCTTCCTGGTCGAGCTTCATGTTGACCTTGCCCCACCAGACGTCCTCGGCGACGTTCGGGTCGTCGATGATGCGCTTGTCGGCCGGGCTGCGGCCGGTCTTGACGCCCGACATGGCGACCAGCGCGCCCGAGGCGGTGATCGCCGAGCCCCGGTCCCAGCGCAACGCATGCTCGTAGAGCAGGGCGGGGGGCAGGTTGCGGTGAATTTCCTCGACGCCGATGCCGTATTGTTCCAGCGAGAAACGGGCTGCCATCCGGTGGGCCTCCATGATTTTTCCGGCGGGAGATGCTCGATCGAACCCGCTGCAAAGCTCTCGTTCCGGCACGCGCCTCCGGAACGCCGTAGTAAAGCGCGTAAGTATATACCGTGGCAGGCAAAAACCCACGCTTGCGGGAATCCACAGTACGCGCCGGCTTGATCTGCGTCATAGACTCGGCCGGGATCATGCCGGGAGCCCCTTATGCGAAAAGCTGTTGACGTCCTTGATGCGCAACGCCTCGATGCGGACGCCATTGCGCCCATGGCCGGGCGGAGTGCCGCCCGGCGCGAGCTCGTCTGGGAGCTCATCAGCGGCGGCACCGGTTTCGCGCTCACGGTTTTCATTTGGTTCCACGTTTTCGACGTCGGTTCGCTGCTTTTCGGGCCGGAGGGATTCGATCGCCTGGCCGAGTTCCTCGAGGGGCTGTATATCGCCCAGCCGATCGTGGTGATCGTGGCGGCGCTGTTTTTTGTCCATGCCGTGCTCGCGGCGCGCAAGATCCCGGCACGCAACCGCGAGCGCCGCCGTTTCAACCGCCTGGCGCGGGAATTGTCGCGCGCCGATCGTCGCTGGAAAGCCGGCGAGGGGACGGAGCGACCCCACGAGGATTCACGCCTGTGGGTCTGGCAGATCAGGACCGGCATGCTGATCCTGGTGCTGGGCAGCTTTCACATCGGCATGATGGTCATCGACACCTTCACTTCCCTCTGGGGCGAGCGACACGGGATGGAGGCTGCGACCACCATGGAGCGCGTCGCGGCCGGACTGTCCTGGTTTTACCTGCTGTTGCTGGTATTGCTGGCGGTGCATGCCTCGGTCGGAATCTACCGGCTGGCCATCAAGTGGGGCGTGGGCGCGAAACGCGAGCGCACCGCGCTGAAGCGCTTCGTGCGCATTCTCGGCGTCGCCTTCCTGGTGGCCGGGGTGATCGTGCTGGCCGTCATGGCCGGCTGGATCCCCGCGCCCTTTGCCTTCCTGATGGGGTCCTGAATTGAAGATTACCGACGTCCTGGTCATCGGCGCCGGTCTCGCCGGCGAGCGTTGCGCCATCGAGGCCGCCGCGGCAGGCCATTCCGTGCAGATTCTTTCCCTGGTGCCGCCGCGCCGCAGCCACAGCTGTGCCGCCCAGGGCGGCATGCAGGCGGCCCTGGGCAACTGCGCCAAGGCGGAAGATGACAGTCCCGACGTGCATTTCCTGGACACCGTGCGCGGCTCGGACTGGGGCGCAGACCAGGAAGTGGCCCGCATATTCGCCGACAACGCGCCGGTGGCCGTGCGCGAGCTGGCGCATTTCGGCGTGCCCTGGACGCGCCTCAAGCCGGGCACAAACACCTATCACATCAAGGGCGAGCGGGTGGACATCGAGGAGCCGTCCGACAAGGCCGGGCTCATCATGCATCGCGACTTCGGCGGCACAGCCAAGTGGCGCGCCTGTTACGCGGCGGCCGGCACCGGCCATGCCACGCTGTATGCCGTGGACAGCCAGGTGATCCGCCTCGGCATCGAGGTGCTCGACAGGGTGGAGGCGATCGCGCTCATCCATGACGGAGAACGATGCCACGGCGCCGTGGTGCGCTGCCTGCGCACCGGCCGGCTCGATACCGTCATGGCGCGCGCCACCGTGCTCGCGACCGGCGGCTACGGTCGCATTTACGGCCGCTATACCAGCAACGCCGTCATCAACGAGGGCAGTGGCGCCTCGCTGGCGCTGGACACCGGCATCGTTCCGCTGGGCAACATGGAAGCGGTGCAGTTCCATCCCACCGGCCTGTGGCCGGCCGGAATCCTGATCACGGAAGGCTGCCGGGGCGACGGCGGTTACCTGCTCAATGCCGCCGGAGAACGGTTCCTGGTGGAACTGGAGCCGGAAAAACAGGAGCTGGCCAGCCGCGACGTGGTTTCGCGTCACATGATGAACGAAATTCTCGCGGGTCGCGGCGTGGACGGGCCGGACGGCCCGCACCTCTGGCTGGACCTGCGCCACCTCGGCAAGGAGCACCTCACCACCCGCCTGCGCGAGATCTACGAGATCTGCCGCGACTTCCTTGGCATCAAGCCCTGGGAATCACTGGTTCCTGTTCGTCCCACGCAGCACTACTCGATGGGTGGCGTCCGCGTGAACAAGGACGGCCAGGCCTATGGCCTGGGCGGGCTCTTCGCCGTGGGCGAGGCCGCCTGCTGGGACATGCACGGTTTCAATCGGCTCGGCGGCAACAGCCTGGCCGAAACCATTGTCGCCGGCCGCGTCGTGGGCATGCGCATCGCCGAATTCGTCTCGCAAGGCGGCGCGGCGCCCGATGCCGACCTCGCCCGATCGGCATTGCGCGCCCAGGAAAAACGCATCGCCGAACTCGCCGCACGCCCCGCGGGAGGACGCAGTCTCTACCAGCTGCGCGACGACATGGGCGAGATCATGATGAATAAGCTCGGGGTGTTCCGCAGCGGCGACGAGATCGAGACCGCCATCGGCGAGCTGCGGGGACTGATGAGAGAGGCGGGGGAGCTCGGCCTGCGCTCGACGGCGCCGGGACCGAATCCCGAAATCACCTACGCCCTGCGGTTTCCGGGGATGCTGCGGCTCGCCATGGTCACGGCCATGGGCGCGCTGGCGCGCCAGGAGAGCCGGGGCGCCCACCATCGCACCGACTATCCGCAGCGCAACGACGCCGACTGGCTGAACCGCACACTGGCTCGCTGGCAGCCCGGGGCGGCCGAGCCCACCTTGAGCTACGAACCGGTCGGCCTGCTGGACCTGCCGCCCGGCCATCGAGGCTACGGGGCCGCCGGACAAGCCGCGATGACCACCAGCGTCGAGGCATATAACGAGGCAGTGCCCGCGGCCCAGGCGGCCGAGGGAGCGCTCGCCACCGCGGAGCCCACCGGCGCCCGACTGCGCCCCGGCGCCTGGCGCGGCGCGTTCAGCGCGCCCAACTGAGGAGGAGGGCAGCATGGCCGCATCAGAAGAACGTACGCTGAAGTTCGAGATCTTCCGTTACAACCCGGAGGACCCTGAATCCGAACCCCGCATGGAGACCTTCGAGCTCCGCGAAACCCCTTTTATGACGCTCTTCATCGCACTTAACAAGTTACGTGAAGAACAGGATGCAACTCTCCAGTTTGACTTTGTTTGTCGGTCGGCCGTCTGCGGCTCCTGCGGCATGATGGTGAATGGCCGGCCGGCCCTGGCCTGCAAGACGCTTACTTCGCAACTGGAAAAGACCATCCGCCTGCATCCCTTGCCCGCATTCCGGCTGGTCGGGGATCTTTCCGTCGATACGGGAAGCTGGTTCCGCGGCATGACAGAGCGTGTCCAGGGCTGGATCGAGGAAAAAACGCCGTTTGATCCCGATGCACAGGAAGAGCGCATGGATGACCAGCTTGCGCAGGCGATCTACGAGCGCGAGCGCTGTATCGAGTGCGGCTGCTGTGTCGCTTCCTGCGCGGTGGCGAACACGCGCCCGGCGTTCGTAGCGCCGGCCGGACTCAACCGGGTCGCGCGCTTCATGATGGACCCGCGTGACAGGCGCGCCGACGGCGACTGGTACGAGGTGTATGCCAGCGACGAGGGCATTTTCGGTTGCCTGGGGCTCATGGCCTGCCAGGATGTCTGCCCCAAGGAGCTTCCGTTGCGCGAGGTGTATGCCTACCTGCGCCGCAAGTCGCTCACCGGGCTGATGGCGAAAAAGAACGCCTGAAACGGGCGATTTCCCCGGGCG
>Ga0209943_1001748_pt1 | contig 12677 bp, 12 predicted proteins | sample SalPonR1_B_D2_MG_FD_185698 | JGI IMG/M metagenome (GOLD analysis project Ga0209943, IMG submission 185698) | Salt pond soil microbial communities from South San Francisco under conditions of wetland restoration - Salt Pond MetaG R1_B_D2_MG... ... | reverse complement strand
GAGCCGCTCCACCGCCAGATCGGCCAACCGCGGCTTGAAGACGGAAAACGGCTGCCCGCCCGCCTCGGCCATCACCGCGTCGACGCTCATGTCGGCGAGCGCCGCGTAGATGTTGACGAGGTTGCGCGCTTCCGGGCGATCCTCCAGTCCCGCGGCCTCCGACGGCAGCGGCTCGGGATCGGTCTTGGCCTTGCGGATCTTCTTCGCGATGGCGTCGGCATCGTCGGTCAGGTTGATCCGGCTCATGTCCGACGGGTCGGATTTCGACATCTTCTTCGTGCCGTCGCGCAAGGACATCACCCGCGTCGCCGCCCCCTCGATCACCGGCTCGGGCAGGGGAAAGAATTCCACCCCGTAATCGTGGTTGAACTTGGCGGCGATGTCGCGCGACAGCTCGATATGCTGCTTCTGGTCCTCGCCCACCGGCACATGGGTGCCGTGATAAACGAGGATATCGGCGGCCATCAGCGCCGGGTAGGCAAAGAGGCCCAGCGAGGCGTTCTGCGCATTCTTGCCCGCCTTGTCCTTGAACTGCGTCATGCGCTGCATCCAGCCCATCCGCGCCACGCAGTTGAACACCCAGGCAAGCTGGCTGTGCTCGGCCACCTGGGACTGGTTGAAGAGGATCGAGCGCGCCGGATCGAGCCCCGAGGCGATAAAGCCTGCGGTCAGTTCGCGCGTGGCGCGGCTCAGGTCGGCGGGCTCCTGCCAGACGGTGACGGCGTGCAGGTCCACCATGCAATAGAGCGTCTCGGTGCCGCGCTCCTGCGCCTCGGCAAACCGCTTGAGCGCGCCGAGGTAGTTGCCAAGGTGCAGGTTGCCCGAGGGCTGGATTCCCGAAAATACGCGGGGGGTAAGGGTCGCCTCGGCCATGGGCGCACTCCGTGGTGGATTTCTCTGAAGGTCTCGCTTACCCATGCGCCACTGCCCCGTCAACCAGTGCCCCGCCAAGGAGACCGGCCATGCGCGACGACCCCAGCCCGCTCAACCCGATCCCGCCGGTGGTGGTGGTGCTGTTTCTGGTCATTGTCGGGGTCGAGGCCGCGTTCTCGCTGGGCGCGCGCGGGATCATCGGCGGCGCGGACGCGGTGGGCTGGCGCAGCGCGGCGATCCAGGATTACGGCTTTCACGGCCAGATCCTGCGCTGGATGTTCGAGACCGGGCAGATGCCGGTCGAACACCTTCGCCGCCTTGTCACTTATGCCTTCGTCCACGGCAGCTTCACCCACGCGCTCTTCGCCGCCGTTCTGCTGCTGGCGCTGGGCAAGTTCCTGGGCGAGGTGTTCCGCCACTGGGCGGTGCTGGTGATCTTTGCCGCGGCAACGGTGGGCGGCGCGCTGGTCTACGGGCTTCTGCCCGGTGACCGGCCCTGGCTCATAGGGGCGTTTCCCGGCGTCTACGGGATGATCGGCGGGTTCACCTACGTGATGTGGCTGCGGTTGGGGCAGATGGGTGCCAACCAGGCCCGCGCCTTCACCCTGATCGGCGTGCTGATGGCGCTGCAACTGGTCTTTGCCCTGCTGTTCGGCGGCTCGCCGACATGGGTGGCCGACGTGGCGGGGTTCGTCGCGGGCTTTGCCGTGTCGGTCCCGCTCAGCCCTGGCGGTCTGGCGCGCCTGCGGGCGCGGCTGCGGCGCGACTGAGGGGCGAGGCACCGGGCCGATGCGCTATCGCCGCCGCAACTGCCCGCGCAATTCCTGCACCCGGAACGCCCCCAGCCCCTGCCCGAACAGTCCATAGCTCACCACCCCGAAGCCCACGAGCAGCGTCAGCGCCAGCCACCGCCAGCCGCCCATCGCCAGGAACGGGCCCAGCACCAACGCCGCCCCCCACAGCACCCCACCCATCAGCACGGAGGCCAGCACGATCCGCCACAGCCTGCGGCGGAACTGCGCGTCGAAGCGCGCCCCATCGCCATAGCCGCGCGCGCCATACGCAAGTTGCCAGACCATCACCCAGGCGGCCACCGTGGTGGCCAGCGCCGCGGCGATCCAGCCAATGACCGGCGCGAGACCGAAGGCGAGAACCGCGTTCACCACCATCGCCACCACCGCGTAACGGAACGGGCGGCGCGTGTCCTCGCGGGCAAAGAAGATCGGCTGCAGTATCTTCTGCAGCACGAAGGCGGGCAGCCCGAGGCCGTAGACCGCCACGGCGAGCGCAGTGGCCGCACTGTCATCGACGCTGAACGCCCCGCGCTCGAACAGCACCGACACCAGCGGCAGCGGGATCGCCACCAGCGCCACGGCACACGGCACGGTCAGCGCCAGCGCCACCTCGCCGCCGCGCGACAGCGCGTGCCGCGCGCCGTCACCATCCCCCGCCTTGAGCCTGCGCGACAGATCGGGCAACAGCACGATCCCCACGGCGATCCCCACCACGCCCAAGGGGAGTTGATAGAGCCGGTCGGCAGCATAGAGCCAGCTTACCGCCTTGTCGGTCTGCGAGGCGACAAGCTGCCCGACCACGAGGTTGATCTGTACCACGCCCCCCGCCAGCGCCGCGGGAATCGCGATGCGCACAAGCTGCGCCATCTCCGGCGTCCAGCGCGGGCGCACCGGACGGATGCGCAGCCCCGCGCGCTCGGCGGCCACCCAGACGAGGACGAGCTGCGCCACCCCCGCCACCGGCACCGCCCAGATGAGCGCCTGCATCACCGCCCCGCCGATCCATGCCGCCACCGCCATTGCCGCGATCAACGCGACGTTGAGCAGCACCGGCGCGGCGGCGGCGGCGGCAAAGCGCCCGCCGGCATTGAGCGCGCCCGACAGCAGCGCGGCGAGCGAGATGAACAGGATATAGGGAAAGACGACGCGCCCGTAATCGACCGTCAGGCCGAAGCGCGCATCGCCCGCGAACCCTTCGGCGGTGGCCCAGACCAGCGCTGGCATGAACAACATCGCCAGGCCCGTGAGCGCCAGCAGCACCAGCCCCAGCCCCGACAGAGCGAGGCTCGCGAAACCGAGCGGATTTTCATCCGCCTCCAGCCGCTTGGAGAACATCGGCACGAAGGCCGCGTTGAACGCCCCCTCGGCAAAGAAGCGGCGGAACATGTTGGGCAGGCGGAACGCGGCGACGAAGGCGTCCATCAGCGGACCGGGGCCGATCAGGCTCGCGATCATCACGTCGCGCACGAAGCCCAGCACCCGGCTCATCAGCGTCCAGCCGCTGACGGTCAGGATACCGGAGAGCAGGCGGACGGGTCTCATCGGCGGGCCTTTGCGGTTGGGTCAGGCCGGTCTAGCCCATCGCCCGCGCAGCGGAAAGAGGGCTTGGGCGGCTTCGGCAAGGCCATTTCACACCATCCCCCGCTCCAGCGCCGGGTAGCGCAGCCCGAGCGTGAGCCCGCGCGCCACGAAGCTGAAGAGCAGCGCCGCCCAAAGACCGTGATTGCCAAAAGCGGGCATCAGGACGGCGACCGCCAGCGCATAGAGCAAGAGGCTCAGCGCCATCATGTTACGCATGTCCCGCGTGCGCGTCGCGCCGATGAACACCCCGTCGAGCATGAAGGGTGCAAGCCCCAGCAGGGGGGCTGCCACCGCGTAGGGCAGGAAGACGCGGGCCTCGGCGCGCACCTCCGGCGCGGTGGTCATGAGGTCGATCACCGCACCGCCGAACAGCGCATATACCGACGCGATACCGACACAGACGCCCAGCGCCCACAGGCCCGTCAGAACCGCCCCGCGCCGCAGCGCCGCCAGCACCCGCGCGCCGTAGGCCCGCCCGATCAGCGCCTCGGCGGCAAAGGCAAAGCCGTCAAGCGCGTGCGCAGTGACGTTGAGAAACTGCATCAGCACCTGGTTCGCGGCCAGCGTCACGTCGCCGAAGCCCGCGCCGAGAAACAGGAAGGAAACGAAGATCGCCTGCAGCATAAGCGACCGCAGCAGGATATCGCCATTGACCGCCGCCATCACCCGCAGCCGCGCGGGATCGAACACGCGCGGCCAGTCGCGCCAGGCGGGCACGCCAAAGGCATCGCGGCAGAACCAGAGGCCAAGGCCCAGCCCGCCCCACTCGGCGATCACGGTGGCGCGCGCGACGCCCTCCACCCCCCAGCCGAGCCCCAGCACGAACCACAGATCGAGCGCGATATTGACGCCGTTCATCAGCACCTGGATGGCCAGCACCGCGCGCGTGCGCTCCTGCGCGATGAGCCAGCCGGTCATGCCGAAGATGGCGATCATCGCCGGGGCCGACCACACGCGGATCGCCATGTAATCGCGCGCCAGCCCCTCGACCTCGGCGCTCGCCGGCGCGACCCGGAACGCGGCCCAGAACAGCGGAACCTGCGCCGCGATCACCGCCGCGCCCCCGGCCAGCCCGATCATCAGCGCACGCGTCAGCAGCGCCGCCACCTCGCCCGCCTGCCCCGCGCCCAGCGCCTGCCCGGTGAGGCCGGTGGTGCCCATCCGCAGGAACCCGAATATCCAGTAGACCGCCGTCAGGATCACCGCGCCCAGACCCACCGCCCCGATCGGCGCGGCCTCGCCCAACTGCCCGACAACGCCGGTATCCACGGCACCCAGGATCGGCACCGTGGCGTTCGAGATCACGATCGGCAGGGCGATTTTCAGGACGCGGGCGTGGGTGACTGAGGGCGAGACTGGGCGGGCGGTCTCACTCATCGCGGCGCGGCATCAGGAAATGCCCCGTCGCCTGCGCGAAGGGGCGGGAGCGGTTGTCCTGCCACGCCTCCACCCGCACCGAGGCGTAGCGCCGCCCCGAGCGGTTGACCTGCGCGCGCGCATAGGCATCGCGCGGCAGACCCGAGCGCAGGTAATCAACGGTGAAGTCTATGGTCTTGGGCAGGCGCGGCAGGCTCCCCCCGGCCAGCGTCTCGGGATCGACCGCGCCGCTCTCGATCTCTTCCCACAGCGTCGACCAGCTCAGCCCGATGATCGCCGTGATCTCCAGGAAAGCCGCCGTCGCGCCGCCATGCAGGGCGGGCAGGAGCGGGTTGCCGATGAGCTTGTCCTGGAACGGCATCACCGAGGTCAGCTCGTCCCCGCGCCGCTCGAACTCGACACCGAGAAAGCGGATATAGGGCACCGCGTCGACCAACGCCTTCAATGCGGCGTCGCGGCGCTGCTTGACCACCTGCACGGGTTCGGGACGGGGCCGCGCCATCACTTGGCCTCCACGGTAAACGTGCCGGTGGCGGTGGCCACGGGGCGGTCCGCGTCGTCATCCATCGCGCGGGCGCGCACAAACGCCACCGACCGGGTGACGTGATAGCACGCGGCCTCGGCGCGGATCGCCTGCCCCGGCACGGCGGGGCGCATGTAGTCGATGCGCAGGTCAATCGTGGCCGTGCCGCCGGGCGAGGCGGGATGGCTCATCGCCGCCGCCCCGCAACAGGTATCCATCAGCGCCGAGACCGCGCCGCCGTGAATCACCCCCGTCTCCGGGTCGCCGACGAGGCGGGCGTCATAGTCCATCTCGATCCGCGCCGCGCCCTCGCCCATGGCGATCAGCCGCATACCCAGCGCCTGCGCATGCGGCAGCGCCTCCATGAATTGCTTGGCGATCCGGGTCCTCTTGTCGTCCATGATCTCTCCTGCGGGGCTTCGCGCTCTTTATGGCGGGCAAAGCGGGCAGGCTGCAAGGGTGGCTGTTGCGCGCGCCGCATGTTGGCCCTAATCTCGACATGAGGGAGGGGCCGATGTCCGACAAGCGACTGTCCTTCAAGGAGATGTGCGCGACGTTCGGCGTGACGCCGCGCACCCTGCGATATTACGAGTATATCGAACTGTTGCAGCCCGAGCGCGACGGGCGCGCGCGCTGGTACGGGCAGCGCGAATGCGCGCGCATGACACTGATCCTGCGGGGGCGCAAATTCGGCTTCGCGCTCGAGGAAATCCGGCAATGGCTGCTCATCTACGAGAAGGAGGGCACCGAGCCGCAGATGCGCCAGTGGATCGAACTTGCCGACCGTCAGCTTGCCGAACTGGCCGAACAGCGCCGCCAGCTCGACGAGGCGATAGACGAGTTGCGGGCCCTGCGCGAGGAGACCGCCGCCGGCCTCGACTGACAAGAGGCTAAGAAGATTGCCCTGGTGCCCGCATGACCTTGCCTGATCTTACGTCAACTTCAAAGTGACGTGACGTAGTGGTTACGTAAAGCCGCACGCCTGTTGTAACGGCGGGGCGGGACGCGCAGATTGTTGTCAGACGAAGCGCAAGAGGGCCTCCGATGACCGATGACCTGATGACAATCCGGCAGATGTGCGACGCGTATCATGTGACGCCGCGCACTCTGCGTTTCTACGAATCCAAGGAGCTTCTGTCGCCCGTCCGCCAAGGCCAACGGCGGCTCTTCACCCGGCGCGACCGCGCCCGGCTCAAGCTCATCCTGCGCGGCAAGCGCTTCGGCTTCAGCCTCGAGGATCTGCGCCAGTTGCTTGACCTCTACGACCGCGGCGACCAGCAGCACAGCCAGATCGCCGCTGCCCACGATGTCGCTCGCGAGCGCCTCGCCGACATGGAACGCCAGCGCGCCGAACTCGACACCGCCATCGCCGATCTGCGCGAACAGATGACATGGGGCGAGCGCATGCTCGCCTCGCTCAAGGACAACCGCGACGCCGCCGAGTGATCCTCGGCCCGGCCACTCACCCAGGGAGAGAGAACCAGATGCCAAGCTACACCGCCCCCACCCGCGACATGCAATTCATCCTGCATGACGTGCTGAACGTGGCAGAGCAGGACACGCCGGGCTACGCCGAACTCGACCGCGACTTCACCAGTGCGGTCCTCGAAGAGGCGGGCAAGATCGCGACCGAGGTGCTGGCCCCGCTCAACCCGGTGGGCGACCGCGAGGGATGCACGCTCGAAAACGGCGTGGTGCGCACGCCCAAAGGCTTCAAGGCGGCGTTCGACACCGTGCGCGAGGGCGGCTGGACGGCACTCGACTGCGATCCCGACTATGGCGGGCAGGGTCTGCCCTACCTGATCTCCTCGGCGGTGGGTGAGATGTTCTCCTCGGCCAACATGGCGTTCAACATGTACCAGGGCCTGACCCACGGTGCCTACAACGCCATCCATGCCCACGGCTCCGACGACCAGAAACAGACCTACCTGCCCAAAATGGTGAGCAGCGAATGGGGCGGCACGATGAACCTGACCGAGCCGCATTGCGGCACCGACCTGGGCCTCATCCGCACCAAAGCGGTGCCGCAGGACGATGGCAGCTACAGGATCACCGGCCAGAAGATCTGGATCTCCTCAGGCGAGCACGACATGGTCGACAACATCATCCACCTCGTGCTGGCCAAGCTGCCCGACGCGCCGGAAGGGGTGAAGGGCATCTCGCTCTTCATCGTGCCCAAATTCCTCGTGAACGAGGATGGCAGCCTCGGCGAGCGCAACGCGCTCTCGTGCGGCGGGCTCGAGGAAAAGATGGGCATTCACGGCAACGCCACCTGCGTGATGAACTACGACAGCGCCACGGGCTACCTCCTGGGCGAGCCCCACAAGGGGATGCGCGCGATGTTCACCATGATGAACGAGGCCCGCCTCGGCGTGGGCCTGCAGGGCTACGCACAGGGCGAGGTCGCCTACCAGAACGCGCTCGCCTTCGCGACCGACCGGCTGCAGGGCCGCGACGTGACCGGCACGCAGGCCCCCGATCAGCCCGCCGACCCGATCATCGTGCACCCCGACGTGCGCCGCAACCTGATGGATCAGAAGGCCTTCGTCGAGGGCGCGCGCGCCTTCACCTTCTGGGGCGCCTCGCTCATCGACGCCCATGTGCGCGGCGATGACGAAGAGGCCGAGCAGATGATCTCGCTGCTCACGCCGGTCATCAAGGGCTTTCTCACCGACAAGGGGTTCGAGACGACGGTGCTCGCACAGCAGACGCTCGGCGGCTCGGGATTCGTCCGCGAATGGGGCATGGAACAGTTCGTGCGCGACGCGCGCATCACCATGATCTACGAGGGCACCAACGGCATCCAGTCGCTCGACCTCGTGGGGCGCAAGCTGGCGCAGAACGGCGGCAAGGCGATCATGGCCTTTTTCGACATGGTCAAGGCCTACATCAAGGACAACGCGGGCCGGGACGAGGACTTCGACAAGGCGTTCCTCGACCCGCTCAAATCCGCCTCCAAGGACCTGCAGGCGGCCGGCATGTATTTCATGCAGAACGGCATGAAATCACCCAACAACGCGCTGTCGGGCTCTTACGACTTCATGCATCTCTTCGGCCATGTCTGCCTCGGGCTGATGTGGGCGCGCATGGCGCGTGCCGCAAAGGCGGGGCTCGACGCCGGAGAGGGCGACACCGCCTTCCTGGAGGCAAAGATCGCGACGGGGCGGCATTACATGAGCCGCCACCTGCCGATGACGGCCACGCATCTCGCCCGGATCGAGGCCGGGGCCGACACAGTGATGGCATTGGAGCCCGAGCAATTCGCCAGCGCCGCGGGCTGATCTGACGCGAGGGAGGACCGCATGCCCAAACGCTTTCGCCTCACCCGCCGCTTCAACGCGGCGATGACAGAGGACGGCTACCGCCGGTTGCGCCGCTTTGCGCAGGAGGCGGGGCTCGACGAGGGCGAGGCGCTGTCCTTCCTCTTCGAGAATTTCGACAGCGTGATCGACGAAGACACCTTCGCGCACCGGCTCCGCATCTTCAATTCGGAACTCGACGCGCGCAAACGCTGAGGCAAGGGAGAGGGAGGCCCGGCCATGACATGGATGACCGACGAGCATCACATGCTCACCGAGATGACGGCGAAATTCATCAATGATGAATGGCACCCGCATTTCGAGCGCTGGCGCAAGGCCGGGATCATGGATCGCGAGACCTGGCAACAGGCGGGCGAGCTGGGCCTGCTCTGCCCCTCCATCCCCGAGGAATACGGCGGCGCGGGCGGCGATTTCGGGCACGAGGCGGTGATCTGCCTCGAACAGAGCCGCGCCAACCTCGCCAGCTGGGGCAACCCGATCCATTCCGGCATCGTCGCGCATTACATCCTCGCCTATGGCAGCGAAGAGCAAAAGCAGACATGGCTGCCGAAAATGGTCTCGGGCGAGATGGTGGGCGCATTGGCCATGACCGAGCCCGCCGCCGGATCGGATGTGCAGGGCATCAAGACCCGCGCCATCCGCGACGGCAACGCCTACCGCCTCTCCGGGCAGAAGACCTTCATCACCAACGGCCAGCACGCCGACCTGATCATCGTCGCCGCCAAGACCGACCCCAAGGAGGGCGCGAAAGGTATCTCTCTCGTGGTCGTGGAAACCGAGGGGGCGACGGGCTTCTCGCGCGGGCGCAACCTCGAAAAGGTGGGGCTGCACGCGGGCGACACCTCGGAGCTGTTCTTCGACAACGTGGAAATCCCGCCCGAGAATATCCTCGGCGGCGAGGAGGGGCGCGGCTTCTACCAGATGATGGAGCAACTGCCGCAGGAACGCCTCATCATCGCCTGCGGCGCGCAGGGCGCAATGGAGGGCGCGGTGGATCGCACCATTGCCTATGCCAAGGAGCGCCAAGCCTTCGGCGGCCCGATCCTGCAATTCCAGAACACCCGCTTCAAGCTGGCCGAATGCCAGACCAAGACCGCCGTCTGCCGCGCCTTCATGGATGAGTGCATCAGGGAGCACCTGCGCGGCAAGCTGAGCGTGGAAAAGGCCGCGATGGCGAAATACTGGCTGACGGACGCACAGGGCGAGGTGCTCGACGAGTGCCTGCAACTGCATGGCGGCTACGGCTACATGCAGGAATACGACATCGCCGAGATGTGGGCCGATGCGCGCGTGCAGCGCATCTATGGCGGCACCAACGAGATCATGAAGGAACTGATCGCGAGGGCGCTGTGATGGCCCGGGTGGCGGCGCAGGCGGCACGGTCGGACCCGGGGGTTTCACACCCCCGGACCCCCGTGGAGTATTTCGGGAACGATGAAGCGCACACGCGGCACCCTGCCCCGACCGCTGGCCGGTCGGCATCCGGGACGAGGCAGGGCTTCAACGTTCACGCCCATCGGCTCTCCAGCCTGTGGCGCGATCCGATCATGGCGCAAGCCGGGTTAACAGGCGATGAAGCCGCGCCACTTTCATCGTTCCGCAAATACTCTGCGGGGGTGTGGGGGTGCAAAACCCCCACTCCGCGGTCAGCAAGGGGGACTGACGCATGACCATCAAACTCCACTGCTTCGGCGAGAGCGGCAATGCCTACAAGGCGGCGCTGGCGCTTGAGCTTTCGGGCCTCGACTGGGAGCCGGTCTTCATCGATTTCTTCGGCGGCGAGACCCGCGGCACGGATTTCCGTCACATCAACGTGATGGGCGAGGTGCCGGTGCTGGTGGACGGGGACGTGACCTTGACGCAATCGGGCGTCATGCAGATGTATATTACGGAAAAGACTGGAAAATTCGGCGGCGAGACGCCGCAGGAGGCACGCGAGGTGATGCGCTGGATGTTCTGGGACAATCACAAGCTCAGCTCTCAGGCCGGGATGACGCGGTTCCTGATGAATTTCCTGCCCGAGGAGAAAAGACCGCAAGAGGTGATCGGCTTCATGCAGGGCCGACTCAAGGCCGCCTACACCGCGCTCGACACGCATCTGCAGCGCCGCGACTGGATCGTGGGCGACGCGCCCACCAATGCCGACCTCAGCTGCTGCGGCTATCTCTTCTACCCCGAGCCCTTCGGCTTCGACCGCAAGGACTGGCCAAGTATCGACCGCTGGCTCGCCAAGATCGAGGCCCTGCCCGGCTGGCAACACCCCTATGACCTGATGCCCGGCAGCCCCGCTGACCGCGCCTGACAAAGGAGACCGACATGACCGACGCCTATATCTACGACGCCGTGCGCAGCCCGCGTGGTAAGGGCCGCAAGGACGGCGCGCTGCATGAGGTGACCGCCGCGCGCCTTTCGGCGCACGTGCTCAACGCGCTGAAGGAGCGGAGCGGCTTCAAAGGCCATGCCGTCGAGGACGTGATCTGGGGCAACGCCACGCAAGTAATGGAGCAGGGCGGCTGCCTTGCCCGCACCGCCGTGCTGGCCTCGGATCTCGACGAGCGCATTCCCGGCCTGTCGATCAACCGCTTCTGTGCCTCTGGCATGGAGGCCGTGAACCTCGCCGCCAACCAGGTGCGGGCAGGGGCCGGTGACGGCTATATCGCCGGGGGTGTCGAGATGATGGGCCGCGTCGCCATGGGCAGCGACGGGGCGGCCATCGCCGTCGATCCCAGCATCGCGATGAAGACCTATTTCGTCCCGCAGGGCATCAGCGCCGACATCATCGCCACCGAATACGGCTTCTCCCGCGACGACGCCGACGCGCTCGCCGTTGAATCGCAGCGCCGCGCCGCCGCAGCCTGGGAGGATCGCCGCTTCGACCGCTCGGTCATCGAGATCCGCGACCAGAACGGTCTGTCGATCCTCGACCGCGACGAGCACATGCGCCCCGGCACCGACATGCAGTCGCTCGGCGGGCTCAAGCCCAGCTTCAAGGAGATGGGCGAGGTGATGCCCGGCTTCGACGCCGTGGCCAAGCTGAAATACCCCCATCTCGAGGCGATCAACCACATTCACCATGCTGGCAATTCCAGCGGCATCGTCGATGGCGCGGCGGGCGTGCTCGTGGGCTCCAAGGCGTTCGGCGAGAAATGGGGCCTCACCCCCCTCGCGCGGATCGTGCAGACCACCAAGATCGGCACCGATCCCACCATCATGCTCACCGGCCCGGTGCCCGCCACCGAAAAGGCGCTCGCCGACAGCGGCATGGCGATTTCCGATATCGACCTCTTCGAGGTGAACGAGGCGTTTTCCTCGGTGGTCCTGCGGTTCATGCAGGCCTTCGACGTCGATCATTCACGCGTCAACGTCAATGGCGGCGCCATCGCCATGGGCCATCCGCTGGGGGCCACCGGCGCGATCATCATCGGCACGCTTCTGGATGAGCTGGAGCGCAGCGGCAAGGGCACCGGCCTCGCCACGCTCTGCGTGGCCTCCGGCATGGGTGCCGCCACCATCATCGAACGCGTGTAAGGGGAGACAAGACAAATGACCGATTTCACAATGGAAAAGCACGCCGACGGCGTCGCGATCATCACCTGGGACGTGCCCGGCAAATCCATGAACGTCATGACGATGGAGGCCTGGCCGCAGCTGGACAGCCTCATCGACGACGCGCTCGCCGACGAGACGGTCAAGGGCATCGTCATCACCTCGGGCAAGGAGGGCAGCTTCGCCGGCGGCATGGATCTCAACGTCATCGCCCGGATGAAGGAGATGGCGGGCGACGATCCGGCGCGCGGCCTGATGGACGGGCTGATGGACATGCACCGCATCCTGCGCAAGATCGAGCGCGCAGGGCTCGACGACAAGAACAAGGGCGGCAAGCCGATCGCCGCCGCCCTGCCCGGCACGGCGCTAGGCATCGGGCTGGAAATCCCGCTGGCCTGTCACCGGATCTTTGCCGCCGACAACCCCAAGGCCAAGATCGGCCTGCCCGAAATCATGGTCGGCATCTTCCCCGGCGCCGGCGGCACCACGCGGCTCTCCCGCAAGCTGGGCGCGATGGGGGCCTCGCCGCTCCTGCTCGAGGGCAAGCTGAACGACCCGAAGAAGGCCAAGTCCGCAGGCGTTGTGGACGAGGTCGTGCCCGCCGATGAGCTGATCGACAAGGCGCGCGAATGGGTGCTGTCGGGTCCCGCCATCGTCAAGCCA
>Ga0209943_1001747_pt1 | contig 12678 bp, 9 predicted proteins | sample SalPonR1_B_D2_MG_FD_185698 | JGI IMG/M metagenome (GOLD analysis project Ga0209943, IMG submission 185698) | Salt pond soil microbial communities from South San Francisco under conditions of wetland restoration - Salt Pond MetaG R1_B_D2_MG... ... | reverse complement strand
GTACTCGTCGCGCAGCCGCCGCACCTGGTCCACCGACAGCCCCATGAACGAGAACATGCCCGACTGGCGCTCCATGAAGGAGAAGTCGCGCTCGACACCGGCCTCGCGGAACTTCTCGGCCAGCACCCGGCGCAGACCGTTGATGCGGTCACGCATGCCGTCCACTTCCCCCACCCAGCGGGTGCGCAGTTGCTCGTCGTGCAGGATGATGTCGACCACCCCCGGTCCGTGGGCGGGCGGCATCGAATAGTTCGCCCGGGTCAGTTTGTTGATGACCGTCTCCACGGCGCTGGCCCGGTCGGCATTCTCCGTGACCACCGTCAGCGCCCCGACGCGGTCCCGGTAAAGCGCGAAGTTCTTCGAGCAGGAGGTCGCGATGATCACCTCCGGGCAGCGTTCCGCGAACCGTCGCACGGCCAGGCAATCCTCCTCCAGGCCCCGCTCGAAACCCATGTAGGCGATGTCGATCACCGGCGTGAAACCCTTCTCCGCGGCGAGATCCACGACCTCCTCCCACTGATCGGGGTCCGGCGTGACGCCGCAGGGGTTGTGGCAGCAGGCATGGAACAGCACGGCATCGCCAGGGCCGCGCTGGCCGATGGCCTCCATCATGTCCTGGTAGCGCAGGCTGCTCGTCTCCGGATCGAAATACGGATAGCTGTGCATGGGAAGGCCGGCGGCAGGGAACAGGGCGAGGTGATTGCCCCAGGTCGGCTCGCTGGCCCAGAGTTCGGTGCCGGGGTTCGCGCGGTGGATGAGATCGCCGGCCACCCGCAGTGCACCCGTGCCTCCGGGCGTCTGGATGGTGCGCACGCGGCCGGCCCTGACCGGCTCGCTGCCGGCGCCGAACAGCAGTTCGGTCATGCCCGAGTTGAAACCGGCCACGCCGGCAGGGCCGAGGTAGGCCTTGCTGGTCTGGGTCTGCAGGAGTCGTGCCTCGGCCTCCTTGACGGATCCGAGTACCGGCGTCTCGCCGTCCTCGTTGCGGTAGACGCCGATACCGAGGTCGACTTTCTTCGGATTCGTGTCGGCGGCGTAGGCGGCGATGATGCCGAGGATGGGGTCGGGAGCGACGGGTTTTACTTGTTCGAACATGGAATCTGGCTCGCCTTGTGGGTTCGCGTGGTGCCGGCGCGCCGGCCGTAGCCGATGCAATCCGGTCAAGCATAACGCGTTCGACCGGCAATTTGGTCGCCGGGCCGGCTGGGAAGGGCCACGCGCGGCTGCTATTCTCTCGCCGCTCCCGTCATCGGCTTTGCCATCGTTATTGCCATTACCTTGCCAACCCCCACGAGGAACCGCCATGCCCGGCCCGCGATCCGACATCGATCCTTCGGTTGATCTTCAGGCAGATCCCCAGGCAGATCTCCAGGCCGATCTCCAGGCCGATCTCCAGGTTGATCCAGGCGGTCTGCTCGAGTACTCGGTGGTCTTCACCGACCGTTCGCTGAACCACATGTCTGCGCGCTTCCAGGGGGTCATGAACGATATCTCGGCCGGCCTGAAAGAAGTGTACGGCGCCGACGCCGTGGTGGTGGTGCCGGGCGGCGGCACTTTTGCCATGGAGGCGGTGGCGCGGCAGTTCGCGGCGGGACGCGACTGCCTGATCATCCGCAATGGCTGGTTCAGCTACCGCTGGAGCCAGATCCTGGAGATGGGCGGCTTCGCCGCGGCCTCGACGGTGCTCACCGCGCGGCAGACCGGTGAGGGTGCGCAGGCGCCCTTCGCGCCGCCGCCCCTGGACGAGGTCGTCGCGGGCATCCGCGCCGAACGGCCCGCGGCGGTCTTCGCGCCGCACGTGGAGACCTCGGCGGGTCTGCTGCTGCCTGACGATTACCTCCGCGCCGTCGCCGATGCCGTGCACGAGGTCGGCGGGCTGTTCGTCCTCGATTCGGTGGCATCCGGCTGCCTCTGGGTGGACATGAGGGCCGTCGGCGTCGACGTGCTGATCAGCGCGCCCCAGAAGGGGTGGAGCTCCACCCCCTGCGCGGGCCTGGTGATGCTGAGCGAGCGGGCCCGCGAGTTCGCGGAGACGAGCACGAGCACGAGCTTCGCCTGCGACCTGAAGAAATGGCTGCAGATCATGCAGGCCTACGAGAATGGCGGCCATGCCTACCACGCCACGATGCCAACCGACGGCCTGCGCCAGTTCCGCGACACCCTGCACGAGACGCGCGGGTTCGGCTACGAGCGCGCACGCGACGCGCAGAGGGAACTCGGCCGGCGGGTGCGGGCCGTGCTGGAGCAGGCCGGCTTCCCGAGCGTTGCCGCGCCGGGCTTCCAGGCGCCGGGGGTGGTGGTTTCCTACACCGACGACCCCGGCTTGCAGAACGGCAGCCGCTTCGCGGCGCAGGGGCTGCAGATCGCCGCCGGAGTGCCGCTGATGTGCGGCGAGCCGGACGACTATCGCAGCTTCCGCATCGGGCTGTTCGGGCTGGACAAGCTGGCGAACGTCGAGCGCACCGTGGCGCGGCTGAGCGGCGCGGTTGCGCGCCTGTGAGCCGTGGGGCGGATGCGGCGCAGCGGGCTCGCGAGTACATCCTGACGATGCACTGCCCGGACCGTCCGGGCATTCTGGCGGCGGTGACCGGCGCGCTGGCGGAACAGGGCGGCGACGTCCGCGACGCCCAGTCGTTCGCCGACGACAGCACCAACGAGTTCTTCGTGCGCATGCACGCCCTGCTGCCCTCGCAGGAAGCGGCCGCCGCCTTCGGCGCTGCGATCGGCGAACTCGCGGTGAAGCTCGGCATCGGCTGGGAGCTGCATGACTGCGCGCTGCCGCCGCGTATCATGGTCATGGTGTCGAAGTTCGACCACTGCCTGCGCGACCTGCTGCACCGGCGCGAGACCGGCGGGCTCCGAGCAGACATCCCGCTGGTCGTCTCCAACCACGACGACGCCCGCGGGCTGGTGGAATGGCACGGCATCCCCTTCGTGCACCTGCCGGTATCGAAGGACAACCGGCCGGAGCAGGAGGCGGAGGTGCTGCGCCTCGTGCGCGAGCAGCGCATCGGCCTGGTCGTGCTGGCCCGCTACATGCAGATACTCTCGGCCGGCATGGTCCGGCAGCTGGCGGGCCGCTGCATCAATATCCACCACTCTTTTCTGCCGAGTTTCAAGGGGGCGATGCCGTATCGCCAGGCCCACGAGCGTGGGGTGAAGCTGATCGGCGCCACGGCGCACTACGTCACAGAGGACCTGGACGAGGGCCCGATCATCGAGCAGGACGTGCGGCGCGTCAGCCACGCGACGAGCGAGACGGAGATGACAGCCATCGGCAGGGAGACGGAGGCGAGCGTGCTGGCGCGGGCCGTGCGCTGGCATATCGAGCACCGCATCCTGCTGAACAGTGCGAAGACCGTCGTCTTCGCCTAGTTTCCCCCGGGCGCAGCGCCGGACTCCCGCAGGTAGATCCAGGGCCTTTCGGCGCGATCGCGCTCGCGGAACGCTCGGATCTCGTCATCCAGCTGCAGGGTCTTCGCGATGGGGTCGAGTCCTTCCAGCAGCATCTCCTTGTCACCTTCGCCGATGTCGAAGGGGTAGTCCGCGCCGGCCGCGTCGGTCACCGTCTGCGCGGGCAGGTCGATGGTCACCTGCTGGGTCGGCTCGGCGTCCACGTGCAGCGCGATCGCCTCGATGTCCGGCTCGGCCAGGCGCACCGGCAGGATGCCATTGCGCACGCAGTTGCCGTAGAAGATGGAACCGAAGCTCGGTGCGACGACGGCGCGGAAGCCGAAGTCCTTCAGCGCCCACACTGCGTGCTCCCGCGAGGAACCGCAGCCGAAGTTCTCGCCGGCCAGCAGGATGGTGGCGTGGCGGAAGGGTTCCCGGTTCAGCACGAAGTCCGGGTCGGCCTCGCGGGCGGCCACGTCCCGGTAACGCCAGTTCGCGAAAAGCCCATCGCCCAGCCCTTCCTTCGACACCCGTTTCATCTCGCGGCTGGGAATGATGGCGTCGGTGTCGATGTTGATGCGCAAGAGCGGCGCGGCGATGCCGGTGTGGGTCACGAACGGTTCCATCTCACCCAACCTCCCGCGCGAACTCGCGCACGTCGGCGATGCGTCCGGCGACGGCGGAAGCGGCCACCGTGGTGGGGCTGGCGAGGTGAGAACGGGTGCCGGGGCCCTGCCGGTTCTCGAAGTTGCGGTTGGTGCTGGTGATCACCCGTTGCCCGCGGCCGAAGTGCTCGCCGCCGGCGAAGAAACACATGGAGCAGCCGGACTCACGCCATTCGAACCCGGCGGCGGTGAAGACTTCGTCGAGCCCTTCCGCCTCGGCTGCCGCCTTGACCCGGGTGGAACCGGGGACGCAGATGGCCTTCACGCCGTCGGCCACGTGCCGGCCGCGCAGCACCTCGGCCGCCGCGCGCAGATCAGTAAGCCGGCTGTTGGTGCACGAGCCGATGAAGGCGGCGTCGATCGGTGTGTCCGCGAGGGTCTGGCCGGGCGCGAGCGCCATGTAGTCGAGCGCCCGCTGCATGGCCTTGCGCCGGTTGACGTCCCGTTCGTCGCCGGGATCCGGGATGCGGCCGTGCACGGCAATCTCGTGCTGGGGGCTGGTACCCCAGGTGACCCGGGGCACGATGCCTGCCGCGTCGATGTGGATCTCCCGGTCGAAGCGCGCATCGTCGTCGCTTGCCAGGGAGCGCCAGTGGGCGACGGCGCGCTGCCAGTCGTCGCCGCTCGGAGCAAGGGGCCGTCCGCGGACGTAGTCGAACGTCTTGTCGTCGGGGGCTACGATGCCGCTCCAGGCACCGAATTCCACGCTCATGTTGCAGAGCGTGAGACGGGCCTCGATGTCCAGTCCGCGCACCGCCTCGCCCGCGAACTCCACCACGTAGCCCACGCCGCCGGCGGCGGTGTGCTCGCCGATCAGCGCCAGGATCATGTCCTTCGCCGTGACGCCGAAGGGCAGACGGCCGGAGTAGGTGATCCGCATCTGCTTCGGCTTCGTGACGGCCAGTGTCTTCGTGGCCAGCGCGTGCTCGGCCTCGGTGGAACCGATGCCCCAGGCCAGCGCACCGAGACCGCCCACCGTGCCGGTGTGGCTGTCCGGGCAGACCAGGGTCACGCCGGGCAGTGCGATGCCCTGTTCGGGCGAGACCACGTGCACGATGCCCTGGCCGGGATCGCCGATGTCGAAGCAGCGGATGCCGGCGGCCTGCGCCGCGGCCCGGGTTGAGGTGATGAACTCGGTGCCGCCGGGCAGGGTCGTGGCATCCGTGCGCCCGGGGAAGGTATCGACGATGTGGTCCATGGTGCAGAACACCTGTTCCGGGTCCCGCACGCCGCGTCCGGCCGCCTCCAGGCCCTCGAGCGCGATGCTGCCCGTGCGCTCGTGCAGGAAGATGCGGTCGATATAGAGCAGGCTGGTGGCGTTGCCGGGATCACCGATGCCGGCAACGGTGTGCTGCGACCAGATTTTCTCGGCCAGGGTGCGGCCCATGCAGTCTCCTTCTTGATTCCCCTGCGGAATAACACAAGATAGGCGCACCATTGTAGCGCCTCGGCATCCCATGAATCTTTTCTTCGACCTCGACGGTACGCTCACCGATCCCCGCGAGGGCATCACCCGCTGCATCGCCCATGCGCTCGAGAAGCTGGGCAGGCGGCCGCCGCCGCTCGCCTCGCTGGAGCGCTACATCGGCCCGTCCCTGTTCCTGAGTTTCCGCGAGCTGCTGGACACCGGGGACGAGGAGCGGGTGCGCACGGCGGTGGCGCTGTACCGGGAGCGCTATACCGACACGGGCCTGTACGAGAACCGCGTCCACGAGGGCATCCCGGCCGCGCTGGACGGGTTCCGCCGCGACGGTCACCGGATGCTCGTGGTGACGACCAAACCGACCTTGTTCGCTCGCAGGGTGGTTGGGCATTTCGGCCTGGCGGACCGTTTCGCGGACGTCGTCGGGGCCCATCTCGACGGCCGCCGCTCCGACAAGGCGGAGCTGATCGGCCATGCCCTCGCGAGCCACGGACTGGCCGCCGGAGACTGCGTCATGATCGGCGACCGGCGCGACGACATGCTGGGCGCCGGGCGCACGGGCACGCGTTCGATCGGGGTGCTGTGGGGTTTCGGCAGCGCCGCCGAGTTGCGCGACGCAGGGGCGGGCGCGCTGTGCGAGCGGCCGGCGCAGCTGCCGGCCGCGGTCGCGGCCCTCGGCGGCGGCGAAAAGCGCGGCTAGGTCTGTGCTCCCGTCCCGCGCGGTGTCGCGAATGCGGGCCGGGCGCACCGGCGGGGGGTGCGTGGGAGGAACCGGCGCCGAACGCTGTCGTACCGTCCGGGCCGTCGACAATTCACTGTACAAATCAATCGCTTAGCCCCGGATTGTATACAATCCGCCCGATTTGCCGATGGCCATCATGGCCGTTACGCGGCCGGGCCCGGCGCCGGCCGACCGCGTTGTGCACTTGCGACAATTGCGTATTGCTTTGAAAACGAGAGCAGGATCAGGCAGGATGCCCGAGACACGAACCGACGCGTTGCGGCTTTGCACGGATGATCCGAAACGTTTGATTGTTCGATTATTTTTGAGCAGGGGAGTATCCATGAGCAAATCTATACGACCCGGGTTGGGCCTGGGAACAGCCTTGCCGGTACTGCTGGCACCGTTGTTGTTTTCCGCGAGCGCCAGTGCGCAGGTGGAGGAGATTATCGTGACCGCCGAGCGCCGGGAGGCGTCCATCCAGGACGTTCCGGTGGCGGTCAGTGCATACAATGACGAGACGCTGGAGGCACTGCAGGTCGAGGACACGCTGGATCTGATCAACGTGGTCCCCAACCTGTTCGGGGGCCAGAACACCGGCATCGGCAGCGCGAACATGTACTACATGCGGGCGCAGGGCAACGACGAGTCCATCTCCACCTTCGACCCGCCGGTGGGCACCTACATCGACGGCGTGTACGTCTCCCGCCAGAACGCCAACAACTTCACGCTGTTCGACGTCGAGCGCATCGAGGTGCTGCGCGGGCCGCAGGGGACCCTGTTCGGCCGTAACACCACGGGCGGCGCCATCAACGTCGTACTCAGGGACCCGTCCCCCGAGCAGGGCGGCTTCGTGGAGGCCGGCTTCGGCCGTTTCGGCGAGTACCGGCTGCGGGGCACCGTTGATCTCCCAGTGAACGATACGTTCCTGACCAAGTTCTCCGCCTACCATATCCAGAACGACGGCTGGCTGGAGAACCGCAACCCGTCCGTGGGCGGCGACTACAACGTGCGCGACAGTCTCGGCCTGCGGGCGGACTTGCGCTACATGCCGACGGCGCTGCTGACCTGGGACCTGACGCTGGAGTACATCGACGACGAGGCAGGCAATATCCACGGCGACCTGGTCGGCGATGACCGGGTATCGACTTCCGTGGCGCCGCTCGGCGCGCCCGGTACGGCATTCGACTTCCTCAATTTCGTATCCACGGGGAGCTTCGTGCCGCTGAGCTATGAGCAGAAGGCCGACTACAGCAGCGTCTCGGAGACGACGAGCATCATCTCTGATCTCAATTACGCTACCGATGCCGGCGAACTGGAGTTCATCCTCGGCTGGCGCGACCTGGAGCAGGACTTCTTCCTGAACTTCCCGAATGCGCCGGGCGACAACGACGACTTCTTCTGGATCGACAACAACGGCGTCCACGAGCAATTCACCGCCGAGGTCAAGTGGTCGGCCCGCTATTTCGACGACAAGCTCGACTTCGTCTCCGGCGTCTTCTACCTGACGGAGGACAACGAGACCGACTTCGCCGACTGGCTGTCCGGTTCTTTCATCCTGGCCGACCGGGTGATGGAGAACTCCACCGACAGCTGGGCCGTCTACGCCCAGGGTGACTACGCGCTCACGGACCAGTGGACGCTGACCCTCGGCGCCCGTTACACGGACGAGCAGAAGGAGATCTCGATCACGGACAATCTCGGGAGCAGAGGCATCATCGGCCCGCCGCTCACACTGGAGACCGAGAACCTGATCGCCGCCGGCATCCCGGTGGAGCAGGAGGAGTCCATCGTCACGCCGCGCGTCGCACTGAAATACGACTACTCGGACGACCTCATGGTCTATGCCTCGGCCACCCGCGGCTTCAAGTCGGGCGGCTGGAACGCGCGCGAGGCGACCGCGCCCGCCATGCAGTCGTTCGGCCCCGAGAAGCTCTGGGCCTACGAGCTCGGCTTCCGCGCCGACATGTTCGACGACCGGGTTCGGGCCAACGGTACGTTGTTCTACACCGACCTTGAGGACCTGCAGACTACATCGGCGGCGGCAGGTGACTTCCTGACCACCAACGCCGGCGGGCTGGAGGTCACCGGCTTCGAGCTGGAGGTGAACGCCGTCCCCACCGACTGGCTGAACCTGTTCGTCTCGCTGGGGCTGCAGGACGCCGAGTACGTCGACATCCAGGACCAGATCGACACCTGCACGGTGCCCAACACGGAGATTGCGGCGCTCGACGCGAACTGCGACGTTGCGGATCCGAAGCGTTCGCCCGACTGGACGCTGACGGTCGGTACGTTCCTGAACTTCCCCATCGCCGGACTGGGCGCATCGCTGCAGCCGAATATCTCGGCCCGCTTCATCGGCCCGAACGTCGTCGGCACCCGGCAGCTGGGCGAGAACGACACCGAGGTGATCACCAATGCCGGCGTCGCACTGGTGGACGACGAGGGCGTCTGGTCGATCACCGCCGAGTGCAACAACTGCTCGGACGAGGAGTACATCACCTCGTTCCTCTTCACCAACTACTGGACACCGCCGATGACCTGGCAGCTACGCGGCCGCTGGAACTTCGGCGCGCGCTGAGGGGCGGGCCGCCGGCATCCGCCGGTTCCGGCAATCCGGGAAAACGCCCCCTCTGCGGGGCGTTTTCTTCCCGGGCCGCGCCGCGCGGTGGGGCGCGGCCGCACGGCGGGCCTTGCCCGGTCAGTCCAGGCGTTGCAGCACCTTCACGAACTCGGCCGGGTCCGGGCGCTCGCGGGGATCCCGGGAGCGGTGGGCATAGCGAATGATGCCCTCGCTGTCGATCACCACCGAGACCGGCCGCAGGGTGTCCGGGCCGAAATCATCCCGGTATTCCTCCGGCACGCCGCCGGGGTGGACGATGCCGAGCTCCCGGGCGGCGTTCAGGCCGGGATCCAGCCAGAAGGTGAAGTCCACCTCGAAGAAATCGGCCACCCGCCGCGTGGTCTGCTGGGGCTCCGGCACCACCAGGATCAGCCGGGCGCCCAGTTCGTTGATGCGCCGGTAGTGGCGGGTGAGGCCCTCCACCTGGGACGAGCAGAAAGGACACCAGTTGCCGCGCAGGAAGATGATCACCGCGGGCAGGCCGCGCAGATCTGCGGGGCTCGCCGGCTCGCCGTCCTCGGTGCGTACGGTGAAATCGGGGATGCGCCGGCCGCGCAGGAGGCGGCCGCCCGCCTGCTCCCGCCGGCGGCGCAGAAACCATGCCGCGAGGCCCGCCGCGGCGACGATTGCCGTGACCATTGCCGTGACCATTGCCGTATCTGTCTGCACTTCAACCGTCCCCGGGCATTTCCACACGACGCCGCATTCTAAGGCTTTACCCGCAAGCGGGAAAACGCGAGCATCGCTCGCCGGTTCGACAGGCTCGCGGTATCGTCACCCGACGGCCGCGGCGGCGACGATCCGGACGAGCGCCTCTGCGCGCTCATCGGCCCGCGATGCTTCATGCGATGCTTCATGCGGTGCTTTACCGGAGGTTGCCACGCCATTACTTTAACGGACATCGGCGCGGCAGTGGGTGCGGCGGACCGTGCGGAGCAATGGACGACAGGGGGGCGACGATGGAGAACATGGCACTGGTCACCGGCGCATCGGCCGGCATCGGCGAGCAGCTCGCCCGCATCCACGCGGCGAAGGGCGGCGACCTCCTGCTGGTGGCCCGCAGCGAGGAGCGGCTGGCGGACCTGGCGGGGGAACTCATCGACCGCCACGAGGTGAACGTGCGCCTGGTGGCGCGGGACCTGGCGGTACCCGGCGCGGCGGAGGGACTGGCGGACGAATTGCTGGCCGAGGGTCTCGTGCCGGACATCCTGATCAACAACGCCGGATTCGGCGGGCAGGGCCGCTTTCACGAACGGGACTGGGCGCGGGACCGGGATATGATCAACCTGAACGTGATGGCGCTCGCCGCGCTGACCCACGGTTTGCTGCCGGCGATGGTGGAGCGCGGCAGCGGGCGCATTCTGAATACGGGCTCCGTGGCCGGCTTCCTGCCGGGTCCCAACTTCGCCACCTACTTCGCGACCAAGGCCTTCGTGCTGTCGTTCAGCGAAGCCATCGCCGCCGAGCTGACCGGCACCGGGGTGACGGTGACCGTGCTCTGCCCGGGACCGGTCGCCACCGGCTTCGTCGATGCGGCCGGCATGACCAACCGGCAGATGTTCGACGCAGTGGCAGCCCCGGCGGAGGAGGTGGCCCGGTACGGTTACCGGGCGATGATGCGCGGGGACGTGGTCGCCGTGCCCGGCGTAGCCACGCAGATCTCGCTGTTCCAGCTGCGCTTGATGCCCCGCGGCCTCACCCGGGCGATCTCGCGGCTCACCATGGGCAACCTGTAGAGGAGCAAGCCGCTCAGGTCTCCAGCACGATCTTGCCCATGTGCTCGCCGGATTCCATGAGCGCATGCGCGCGCGCAGCCTCGATCAGCGGAAAGGAAGTGAACACCGTCGGGCGAACCTCGCCGGCGTTGAGCAGGGGCCAGATCTCGCGCTCCAGTTCCGCGGCGATCTCCGCCTTTTCGCCGACCGTCTGCGGCCGCAGCGCCGAGCCGGTGATCGTCAGCCGTTTTCTGAGGACGTGGGCGAAGTTCGCCTCCGCTTTCGGTCCCAGCAGGAAGGCGATGAGCGCGTAGCGGCCGTCGTAGGCCAGCACATCCAGGTTCCGGTCGACGTAGGGCCCGGCCACCATGTCGAGCACCACGTCGACGCCCCGGTTGCCGGTGATCTCCTTCGCTGCCGCCGCCCAGTCGCTGTCCCGGTAGTTCACGGCGTGGTCTGCCCCCAGGTCCCGGCAGTACTCGCACTTGGCGTCACTCCCTGCGGTGACGATGACGCCGGCGCCGCGCGCCTTGGCCATCTGGATCGCGGCGCTGCCGATGCCGCTGGAGCCGCCGTGGGCGAGCAGCCATTCGCCCTCGGCCAGACCGACACGCATGAAGACGTTGTACCAGACGGTGAAGAACGTCTCCGGCAGTGAGGCGGCCTCGGTGAGCGAGAGACCGTCGGGCACGGGCAGGCAGTGATCCGCTGCCACCCGGCAGTACTCGGCGTAGCCGCCGCCGTGGGCGAGGGCGCAGACCCGGTCGCCGGCCTGCCAGCGCACGGGACCGTCACCGGCGGCCACCACCTCGCCCGCCACCTCCAGCCCCGGCAGGGGGTCGGCATCGGCGGGCACCAGGTACAGCCCCTGGCGCTGCAGGCAGTCCGGCCGGTTCACGCCGGCGGCGCGCACCCGGATCAGCACCTCTCCCGGGCCGGGCTCCGGCACCGGTCTCTCCACCGCGCGGAGCACCTCGGGGCCGCCGGGTTCCGTGATGTCCACGGCAGTCATCGTTGTCGGCAGGTCCATGGCCCCTCTGCGGTCAGTCGTTCAATCAGACAGGATACCCGCGCGCCGGGCCCGGATGATACCGCCGTTGAGCGTGCCCTCCACCTCGACGCTGCGGTCGCCGGCGCGGGCATAGAACGCGTCCGCATCGATCGTCTGTCCGTCCTCCTCGAACAGCGTCGATTCATTGGTGCGGATGCCGACGCCGAGCAGGACGAAGCGCTCCTGTCCCTGGTCGAGTTCACGCGCGCGGGCGCGCAGGACGACGCCGTCCGCGGCATCCACCCGGGTCACGCTGCGCGCCTGCAGCGCTTCGCCGTTTTCCGTGCCTGCCGCCTCGATACGATCGCCGCTGCCGATGTCGTCGAAGGAGAACGGGCGCTGGCGAGCGCTGCTCGCATCGCGGAAACGGGTCATGCCGTCCGTATGCACCGCGGCACCGGCGGCGGTCAGCCTCTGATCGGCCGGATCGATCTCGGTCACCGGACCTGCCAGCCGCGCCTGGCTGGGCGCCGCGAAGGCCACCCGTTCGGCCAGGACGGCGCCCGAGTCGGTCACCGTCCCTTCCACCTCCACGCGCACGTCGGCTGCGAGCATCGAGACGTTTCCGCCGGTAAAGACCGTGTCGTCGTCGGTGATGACCGGCTGGCCGTCCACGGCGAAGTCCTCGGCGGACGCGAACCGGGTGATGATGCCCTCGATCTTCGCTTCGCCACCCTCGTCGGCGTCGTCGATCCCTTTCTCACGGAAGCTCAGCGTCTCGGCGATCAGCGTACCGTCGTTCTCCCGCTGGCTGCCGCGGGCCTCCACGCGGTCGCCATTGGACGGCGCGCCGTCCGCAAAGCCGTCGAGCGTCGCGCCGGCGTAGTCGACCCGGCTTCCGCCGATACGCAGCCGCTTCGCGGCTTGATCCACCTGGGCGGCCGCGCCCGTCAGCTCCAGCCGGTCGGCGGCCGGCTTGAGCCGGATCAGGGTGGCTTCCACGCTGCCGTCGGTCCGCTCGAAACCGCTCACCTCCGCCGCATCGCCGACGGCGAGATCGCCCAGAGTCGCGGCCGGGCCGCCCTCGAACAGCGTGTCGATCGATACGTGCACAGTGCGTCCGAGGATGACCACCGTGCGCGAATCG
>Ga0209943_1001746_pt1 | contig 12679 bp, 13 predicted proteins | sample SalPonR1_B_D2_MG_FD_185698 | JGI IMG/M metagenome (GOLD analysis project Ga0209943, IMG submission 185698) | Salt pond soil microbial communities from South San Francisco under conditions of wetland restoration - Salt Pond MetaG R1_B_D2_MG... ... | reverse complement strand
ACAAGATAATTTGTTGTTAGCAACATAAAATTGGAAAATAGTGTGACATGGTGGTGGAGCAGTTTTTTTGCTGTTAATTAAAGTTTGCAAATCAGCTACATTCCAACCACTAACTATTATTCTTCTAGAATTAGGATTATTTCTAAGCATGTCTTGTACTTGTTTAATTTGATTAATTTTAGTACCATCTTTTCCTTCCCAAGCTGTCCATTGTTTACCATATATTGGCCCTAGGTCTCCATTTTCATCAGCCCATTCGTCCCAAATACTAACTTTATTATCATTTAAATATTTAATATTTGTGTCACCACTTAAAAACCATAACAATTCATGGATAATTGAGCGCAAATGAACTTTTTTAGTTGTAAGTAAAGGGAAGCCTTTACTTAAGTCATATCTAGTTTGTCTACCAAAAACGCTAGTAGTACCAGTGCCAGTTCTGTCATCTTTAACAGTACCATTTTCTAAAACGTCCTGGAGTAGATTGAGATATTGTTTCATATGATTAGGCCTTAGTTTATATATTAAAGTTATTTTTTATCAAAGTTTTTATACATTTGTGAAGCTCTGGGTTTTTGGTCTCTATAATATTTACTATTTAACCCTTTAGAGCCATAGGGTTTTTCACAAGGTGATGACAAATATTCAAAGGCCATCTGTCCTATTTTCATGTTGTAGTATAGTTTAATTGGAAGTGGTCCAGCATTGAAGAGTTCTAAGGTCATTTTCAAAGAGTTGCCTGGGTCAAGATAACCAGCAGTAGTGTGAATTATTAGCCCTAGTCTTCCTAAAGAGCTTTTACCTTCAAGTCTTCCTACTAGTTTATCTGAAACTCCTGTTTCTTCTAAGATAAGGCCTAGAGCAAATTGTTGAGGCTGCAAGATAAAGGGCTTATCTTCATCTATGACTTTTTCAGTCATGAGATTATCAGTTTTATTTTTAACGTCAATAACGCAATTATCAATAGTATTAAATATTAAAAACTCTTTATCTAAGTGTAAATCAACACTAGCAGGTTGCACCATTTCTTCTTGAAAGGGGTTAATAATTATATGACCAGATTTTACTTCTTTTTTAATATCTTTATCTGACAGCACCATACTTTTAAATATATTATTATCTTAATTAGTACATTTTTATATTATCAGAACTATATATTTAATTCAACTATTTTTTTAATATTTATATCATCATTCTCTTGTTTTTTATGTTTTTAATTTGTATGATATAGATATATGAATAATGTGATTAATAAATATAAAAAGACTTTAGAAAGTGAGGGGGAGGTACTAGTTGATTGCAGGTTATCACCTCAGGCTAAAAACAGTGAGATTAAAGAAATTATGAGCGATGGAGCTTTAAAGATTAGAGTTACTAGTGTTCCAGAAAAGGGTAAGGCTAATTTAGAATTAAGACATATTTTATCTAAACAGTTCAAAGTGCCTTTAAATAATGTTTCTATTATTAAAGGTCATATGAGTAAGTTTAAAAGAGTAAGCATTAGCAAATAATATGGATATATCAATAATAATAGTTTCTTGGAATGTGAAAGATAAGTTAAGGGAAAATATTAAATCTATTTATCAAAGTATAGGTGATTTTAGTTTTGAAATTATTGTAGCAGATAATGATTCATCAGATGATAGTGCTAATATGGTTAAGCATACTTTTCCAGATGTAAGTTTAATTAGAAATAAAGATAATTTAGGCTTTGCTAAAGCTTGTAATCAAGGAATAACTAGAGCTCAAGGTAAATATATATTACTACTAAACCCTGATATGAAATTAGAAAGAGGTACCTTAAATAATTTTATTATTTGGCTAAAAAATAATCCTCAAGCTGATATAGCTAGTTGCAAATTAGTTGATGAAAAAGGAAATATTGTTAGGCACGTTCGTAGGTTCCCTAGGTTTTGTGATCAACTGGCTATTGTTTTAAAGTTGCCCCATTTATTATCTAGGGTTTTAAATAAATATCTTAGAAAAGACTTTGATTACAACCAGAGCTCTAAAGTAGATTCAGTGCGTGGAGCCTTCTTTGCTATTAAAAAAGATTCTTTTAAAAATAATTTACTAGATGAAAGATATTTTCTTTGGTTTGAAGAAGTTGATTTTTGTAAATACGCTAGCTCAATTGGGAAAGAGGTTTGGTATACTAATAAAGCCAGTGCTATAGATTTAGTAGGAAAAAGTTTTTCACAGCTTAAAACTTATCAAACTCAAAAGTATTTCTCTGACTCTATGCTTAAATACTTTAAAAAGTGGCATCCATACTGGCAGTATTTTATCCTCTTTCTATCTTGGCAGTTAGTACTATTTTTTACTTGGCTTTTTAAGGGAAATTTAAATAAAAAAAGAAAGCAAAGAACTTAGTTTATATATAAGTATTAAATATAAGTTATGAATAAGAAAGTAGGAATAGTCCTAGTAAATTATAAAGATTATGCCAAAAAGTATTTAGAAGAAGCTTGGCAGTCTTTAATGTTGCAAGATTATCCTAAAGATAAATATTATATTTATATTGTTGATAACGCTTCTAGTCAGGAGAGCTTTTCTTATTTATCAAATAATTATTCAGAAGCTAAGATTTTAAGCAGGGAAGATGGAAATTATGCAGCTGCTAATAATTTAGGAGCTAATACTGCTATTAGTGATGGCTGTGATTACATTGTGATTTGTAACATGGACACTGTCTTTGAAAAAGATTGGTTAAAAGAATTAGTTGTTAGTGCTGATAACAATAAAGAAGCAGGAATTATTCAATCTAAAATATTATTGTATGATAAAGAGAATAAAGATAGTAAAAAGATTAATACTTTAGGTAATAATTTACATTTTCTAGGATTTGGTCTGGTGAGTAGTTATGGTGAGGATGATGAAAAGATAAGTGATTATAATAATAAGTTTACTTATGCTTCAGGTTGTTCTTTACTTATTAAAAAAGAAGTCTTTGAAAAGATAGGAGGATATAATGAAGAGTTCTATATGTATCACGATGATGTAGAGCTTAGCTTAAAGGCTAGACTTTTAGGCTATGATATAATTTTAGCTCCAAAATCTGTGCTGTATCATAAGTATGAGTTTTCTAGAAGTATCAGGATGTTATATTATATGGAAAGAAATAGATTGTTGACATTGTTTTTATTTTATAATACTAGAACATTAGCCCTAATTGCTCTAGCTATAATAATAAGTGAATTGGGATTACTTATATATTCCTTATTCAATTCTTGGTTAGTAACTAAACTAAAAGTATATAAATATTTCTTTTCTTTTAAAAATATTGCTACAATAAGAAGAGAAAGAAAGAAGATTAAGAGTTTAAAGAAGATAAGTGATAAGGAGTTGTTTAGTTTTGTTAGTGCTAACTTAGAGTTTGGAGCTAAGCCTAGTTTAGTGCTAAAATTATTTAATCCTCTTATTGTTTGCTACTATAAATTTGTTAAAAGATTACTATAAATATGGATTTAAGTATTATTATTGTTAACTACAATAGCGCCCTTAAGACTTTAAGTTTGTTAGAGTCTATTTTTAAGGCTGACATGCAAGGCATTGATTATGAAATTATAGTTATTGATAATAATTCAAAAGAAAATATTGCTAGTACTTTAAAGCAAAAATATCCAGAAGTAATTTTTATCTCTAGTTTTCAAAATAAAGGTATGGGAGGGGGTAACAACATGGGAATTAGACAAGCTCGTGGAGAATTTTATTTAATACTTAACCCAGATACTTTAGTAGGTAAAGATACAATTAAAATAATGCTTAATTATATTAGACAGAATACTGAAGTAGCTGTGGTAGGACCAAAACTTTTAAATCCAGATAGAAGTTTACAATATTCTTGTGCTAAATTCCCTAAATTCTATACCCCTATTATTAGACGTACTTTCTTAGCTAAGTTTTTTAAAAAGCATATTAATTGGTTTTTAATGAAAGACTTTAATCATAATGAGATTAGAGAAGTGGATTGGTTAATGGGTTCATGTTTAATGATTAGAAAGTCCAGTGATTTAAAATTTGATGAAAGGTATTTTATGTACTTTGAAGATATTGATTTATGTCGATTTGCTTGGCATAGTGGTTATAAGGTAATATATAATCCTAAAGCTAAGTTAATTCATGATCACCAAAGAGAAAGCGCTCAAGGGGCTTGGTATTTAGCTCTTTTTTTTAATAAGGTTGCTAGAGAACATGTTAAGTCTTGGTTAAAATATTTCTATAAATGGAATAATATAAAAATTAAAAATTAAAACTATGATAAAGAAAGTAAAGAAAGCTGTATTTCCTGTTGCAGGTTTTGGAACTAGATTTTTGCCGGCTACTAAAGCTCAGCCTAAAGAAATGTTGCCTGTGGTAGATAAACCAGCTATTCAATATTTAGCAGAAGATGCTGTTAAAGCTGGTATTGAAGAAATAATATTTGTAACTGGACGTGGTAAGCACGCTATCGAAGATCACTTTGATAAATCATTTGAGCTAGAAACTCGTTTAGTAGAGAAAAATAAAACTGATTTAATTAAAAAAGTCAGAGATGTAGAAAGTTTAGCTAAGTTTTCTTATGTTAGACAAGCTTTGCCACTAGGAGATGGCCATGCAGTAAATTGTGCTAGCCATATAGTTGCAGATGAACCTGTTCTAGTTATGTTTGGTGATACCCTTTATGATGCTAAGGTTTCACCAGCGAAACAAGTTATAGATGTTTATGAAAAATATGGAGACCCTGTAATTGGATTAGCAGAAGTTGATCCCAGTGAAGTTAATAAGTTTGGCGTAATATCTGGTCAGGATTTAGGTGATGGTGTGTATGAAATAGATAAATTTGTGGAGAAACCAGATCCTGAGGATGCTCCTTCTAATTTAGTGGCTGTAGGTATTTATGTTATTAATTGTGAGGTTTTTAAAACTTTAGAATCAATGAAAGATGGTAAGTCTGGGGAGATAAGATTAGCTGATGCTTTTGATATTATGTTGGCTAATAATAGACCTTTGTATGGTAAGAAGATAGAAGGTGAGTGGTTAGATACTGGCAATAAGTTTAACTTTATTAAAACCACCTTAAAACTAGGTATTAAAGATAAAGAAGTTGGTAAAGACTTAAAGGAGTTTATTAAAAGTATGGCTAAAGGCTTATAGAGCCTTCTTTCAATACGATTTATTATTTAAATAGATATTTATATAAAACCGCTTAATTTATAAGCGGTTTTATTGCACTTTCATTTTGTATAAGCCTGACTGTTGTCCAATTTTAGCACTGAAATATACAGTGTCATTTTTTTGATTTAAGAAGGGAGATTTAATTTCTTCTAGAGAGATTATTTTGGTAATAGTGTATTTTCTATTAGCCCAATCAATAGCATAAAGAGAAGAATTGCTACTGTAGAGAATGTATTGTTTACTACTGTGCCAGAGTAAACTGTTAATTTTGTGAGACACTCTGGTTATTAATTCTGATTCGTTGAGCCTGATGTCATACATGTAAAATTCTAAATCATTGTTATATAGAAGCTGATAATCACTAATCCAAATACCTTCTTTGAAGTTTTTAATTTTAGCTACTATATGTGCATAATTTAAGTTAGCATTTAATATGTAAAGAGTTTGGTGATTCTTTTCTAGTACATTTAAATATTCATTGTCAGGGTTTATGAATTGATAATTATTTGCTAGTGGTAAATCAATAGTGGCTTTTTTATTACTGTTAGTATCGGTTACTATAATTTGACTGCTGCTGTTGTCATTAGTAATATAAGCAATCTTATCATCTTTTATAATAAAATCCTGACAAGTCTTTTCTGTTGTTACTAAAATATCATCTTTATTTTTTTCAATATTATATTGTTTTATATCTTGTTTCTGTTGATAGTTTAAAATATCAGCTTCATTATTGCATTGTAAGTTATTTATCTCTCCTTTAATATTTTTACTGAAATAATTAATGCTATTATTTTTTATATCAAATACTAAATTATCACTAATTATTTTTTTACTATCTTTAGACCAAGTGACATTTTTTATTTTTTCATCAATCTGGGCTATTTGATTTTCAGTTTCTAAGTTAATAATAGTTTGGCTTTCACTTAAGTAAGCATATTTGAAATCTGGGCTTGGATAAATTTCTTGAAGATTTGAGTGATTTATATTTAAGGGTAGGGTTTTTTTAAATAATGTAATATTATCTAAGTAGAGGAAAACTCCAGTTTTAATATTTATCTTCTTTTCCCAATCCCAATAGTCATCTTGTCTTAAACTTAGTTTATATTCACCAGGTAATAGATTTCTTATCTTTACTGGTGTGGTGGTTTGTCCTTTTAGTTTGGCAGGATTAGTGAAAATATTTTTAGTACTTTTTTCCAAGAAAACTTTAACATTTTTAGGTTCAGTTTTTATTTCTAGAGTTCCAGTTTTAATTAATATTTTTTCAAACTGTAAAGGCCAAGTTAGATTAAATCTATAACCAGTAGCATAAAAAAAGGTAAATAAAGTTACCACAAGAAATAAGAATATGAAAATATAAAAAAGTCTGGCTCTTATTTTTGCATTCATATATTAAACTCTAACTATATCAGCTCCTAAGTTTCTTAAACGTTCATCTATCTTTTCATAACCTCTATCTATTTGATAAATATTATCAATCTCAGTTTGACCTTTAGCAATTAGAGCAGCGATGATAAGGGCAATACCTGCACGAATATCAGGGCTAATTAGTTTTTTGCCATGCAGTGGGGTAGGGCCGTTAACTACAGCTCTATGTGGATCACACATAATAATATTAGCGCCCATCTGAGAAAGCATATCAACATAAAGAAGTCTGCGGTCATAAATAGTTTCGTGAATAGTGCTAAGACCAGAAGCTTGAGTCATTAAAACTGTGTAGGGTGATTGTAAATCAGTAGGGAAACCTGGATATTCATGAGTTTTGATGCTGTATGGTCTAAACTTGTTGCTAGGCTTAATCTTTAACCAGTCTTTACCTTGTTCAAAGTTAATACCAATTTTCTTAAATATAGTTAATAAACTAAGGACATGATTAGGCTCGCAGTTAGTGATGGTTAGCTCAGACTTAGTGGCTGCTGCCATGATAGCAAAAGAACCGGTTTCAATTCTATCAGGTACAATTTTAAAGGTTCCAGCTCCTAATTTCTTTACCCCTTCAATTACTATAGTCGGACTACCAGCTCCTTTAATCTTAGCGCCTTGTTTATTTAAGTAATCTGCTAGCGCTTTAATCTCTGGCTCCATAGCACAGTTTTTTAAAGTGGTAGTGCCTTTAGCTAAGGTAGCTGTCATCATTAGACTTTCAGTACCTGTTACACTGATGTTGGTAAAAAAGTATTCATTTCCTTTTAACTCTTTCGCTTTAATTTCATAGAAATTACCTTTTACACTTACTTCAGCTCCTAAAGCTTTAAATCCTTCTAAAAACAAATCAATTGGTCTACCGCCAGCTCCAATCACGCATCCTCCTGGGTGAGGGAAGCGAACCTCTTTAAAACGAGCTAGTAGTGGTCCTACAAACATCATAGAGGTTCTAAATTTGTCTGCTAACTTGGGTTCTAAGATACCAGTATTAATATCCTTGGTTTCTATATCAACCTCATCACCTTTGTGTCTAATACTTGCTCCTAGAGAGGATAACAAATCAAGTGATTTTCCAATATCTTCTATTTCAGGTAAGTTTTTAATCTTAATAGTTTCTTCTGATAAAATTGAAGCAGGTATTATCTTTAAAGCTGAATTCTTAGCACCTTTAACTGCGATCTCTCCTTTAAGCGGTTTTTGTCCTTTGATTATAAATTTAGGCATATAATTATATTTATGTTTAATTACTTTAATAGTATCTTATTTGTTGACATTTTTCAAATCTTTGTTAATATATTTCTATAGGCGTGGGTGCCCCACGTTTTTTAAATAATTAATTTAATTAATTATCATATGAGTAAAATCGCAGTTATTAAAACCGGAGGTAAGCAGTATAAGGTTAAAGAAGGCGAAACTATTAAGGTTGAAAAATTGGATAACGAAGAAAAATCAAAAGTTAAGTTTGATACTCTTTTAGTTGCTTCTACTGACGGTAAGGAAATTAATTTGGGAGAACCAAGTTTAGGAGAAAAGGTTTCTGGAACTGTTGAGAAACAGGATAAGGATAAAAAGATTACAGTGGTAAAATACAAAAACAAAACTAGATACAAAAGAACTAAAGGTCATCGTCAACCATATAGTTTGGTAAAGATTGAAAAGATTGCTTAAAAACAAGTTTCAATTTATATATAATAAAATCCGTTATTAATTTAAACGGATTTTTTTATTAAAGTATATTTCTATATTTCAGTGATTGCGATAGGGTAACCTCATCAGTGTATTCTAGGGATGATCCTAGTGGTAGCCCCCTAGCTAAGCGACTTACTTTAACTCCTTCCTCTTTTAATATTTTAGATAAATACATTAGTGTACTTTCACCCTCTAAAGTAGGACTAAGAGCTAAGATTACTTCTTGTATTTTTTCTTTTTTGATCCTCTTAATTAATTTCTTTACATTTAAATTCTCTGGGCCTTGGTTTTCAATAGCATTAATTAGGTTATTTAAAATAAAATATAAACCATTATATTTGCGAGTATTTTCCAAACTAATCATTTCTTGAGTGTTGGCCATTATGCAGAGTATTTTTTTATCTCTGTTTTTGTCACTGCAAATCTCACAAGGATTATTTTCGCTGATAGCTTGGCAATAACTGCAAGTTTTAGTGTTTGTTTTTAATTGATTTAAATTATAAGCGAAATCAGCTAGTTCCTGAGGTGATTTTTTTAGCAAATGAAAAACATAACGTTCAGCTGTCTTAGGACCTACGCTAGGAAGTTTTTGAAAATGCTCGACTAGTTTGGCTATTGTTTTAGGATATTCCATAATCTTATTATATGAAATTAATGTTTATTTAGCAAATAAAAAAATAATCTCAAATTAAATGAGATCACTTTTTTATATATAGATAAACTGAATAGTATGAGCACTATAATAATATATAGTATTTAGTTCATTCCGGGAATTCCACCCATGTCTTGCATTTTCTTAGCCATTATTTTTTGAGTTTTTTTAATAGCTTTATTAGTCACATCTTTTATAGTTCTTTCTAGGTAGTCTTTTTCTAATTCAGTGTTTACTTTAACTGATTGTACTTCTAGATTACCATTTAATTTAACTTCTACACCATTTGATTCTTCTGTGATGTATTCATCAGCTAAGGTATTTTGCAAATCTTTAGCTTGGCTACGCATGTCTTTGAATTGTTTTAATTTGTTGAACATATATTTTTTATTAGTATTACTTATTTTATTAATGTTGTTTATATTATTAATTATATATTACTAGAATTCAGGTGGTGCTTCATGTTGAGTATCTAAATCTTTAAAGCTAACAGTGTTTTTATCAAAGAAAAGTCCAATTTCACCAGTTGGTCCATTTCTGTGTTTGGCAATATAGACTTTAGCACCATTTTTTTCTTCTTCTGATAAGTCATTTTCATCATAGTTTTTATCTGCTGCTTTGCGGTATAGAAACATTACTACGTCAGCATCTTGTTCAATAGAACCAGAATCTCTAAGGTGAGATAGTTTAGGTATAGCAGGTGATGATTGCTCTACAGCACGAGATAGCTGTGCTAGAGCTAATACAGGTATATTTAATTCTCTAGCCACTGCTTTTAAGCCTCTGCTAATCTCGGCTACTTCCTGTACTCTGTTATCTCCATATTTACCCCTACCTTCCATTAATTGTAGATAATCAATGATAATTAGTCCTAAATCTTTTTCCATTTGTAATCTTCTAGCTTTAGCTCTAATTTCCATTATAGAAGAAGTGGCGGAATCGTCAATATATATTGGGGAGTCAGCTAGAACACCCATAGATTCTCCTATTTTAGAAAAGTCATTATCTCCTTCTTTGTCAGATAAGTTACCAGTTCTCATTTTCCAAAGATTTACTCCTGACTCAGCACAGAGCATTCTGTCTACTACTTGTTCTTTACTCATCTCAAGTGAAAAGATAGCTATACCAGTTTTATCTTTAGTAGCAACATTTCTGGCTATGTCTAAGGCAAAGGCTGTTTTACCAACACTAGGTCTAGCAGCTAAAATAATTAAGTCTGATTTTTGTAGTCCTGCTAAGAGATTATCTAGTTTGTTAAATCCAGTTGGCACTCCTCTTAGTTTTCCGCTTTGTTTATGTAGTTCATCAATTCTGTCAAAAGCATCTGTTAAGAGGTTGTCTATAGGAGAGAAGCTGGCATTCATATATTTTCTGGAAACAGCAAATATCTTTTTTTCAGTAGTATCTAAAATATTGTCTACATCCTCATCTTCTTTAAAACTTAGATCCATAATTTCACTAGCTGCATGTTGTAATCTTCTTAGAGTTGCTTTTCTTTGAATGATTTGTGAATAATTAGCTACATTAGCAGAAGTAGCAATTGTATTGGAAAGTTCAGCTAGGTAGGTTCTTCCGCCAGCTTCAATTAATTTCTTTTTTTCTTCCAAACGATTAGCAACTGTGAGGATATCTATTGGTTGTTGATGATTGAAAAGCTCTTTAATAATATTAAAAATAACTGCATGGGCATTTTTATAGAAATCATCCTCAAAAAGACTGTCAGCTACCTTTACAATAGCGTCTTTATCAATTAACAGACAACCAAGCAGGGATTGTTCTGCTTCTAGGTTTTGAGGTGGAACTCTTTGGGTTAAATTTTTTTCTTTTTCGCTGTTCATACTTTTTCTAGTTACTTATCTTTACTTGTATTTCTTTATCTTACACTAAACAAGCATTAGAAATCAACCCCATTTATTACACAGGTTTTGCACTTTTCTATTAGGTGTTTACAAATAAAAAATGTTTTGTTATTATTATTAATAACTGTGCTCGGATAGCACTTTTATTTTTTAGCGCCTATAGCTCAGCCGGTAGAGCAGCTGCCTTTTAAGCAGAAGGTCCCAGGTTCGAATCCTGGTGGGCGCACACAATTTATATGCCACCCTAGCTCAGTTGGTTAGAGCAACTGTTTTGTAAACAGTAGGTCGTCGGTTCGAATCCGACGGGTGGCTCAGAAAATATTTTAAAACAGCTTTAATAGAGCTGTTTTTTATGGTATACTTTAATTAAGTTAACAATATTAAGAATCTGTAATATGTTAGAGATAAAAAATTTAAATAAAAAGTTCGGCGACCTTTTAGCTGTGAAAGATCTTAATTTAAAAGTTAAAGAAGGAGAGTTTTTTTCTTTGATAGGTCCTAATGGGTCAGGTAAGACTACTATTATAAAAAACATTTTAGGGCTTTTACATCCTAGTACAGGTGATGTTTTAATTAATGGTAAAAGTATTAAAGATTTTCCAACTAAAGCAAAAGAGCAAATGGCCTATATTCCTGATGATCCTAAAATTTGGAATCATATTACCGGTGAAGAGTTCTTATATTTTTCAGGAGCTTTGTATGGTATGAAAAAGGAAGATATTGCTAGAAAAATTCCTGAGCTTTTAGAACATTTTGATTTACAGGGCATAGAAAAAAAATATTTTGAAAATTATTCTAGGGGCAATAAGCAAAAGTTTAGCATTTTAGCAGCCTTACTTCATAATCCTAAGTTAATTTTAGTGGATGAGCCTATTATAGGTCTTGATCCTCAGTCTGCTGAAGTAGCTATGAGATTACTTTATAAGTTTAGTGAAAGCGGTGGCACCGTTTTTATGACTACTCATACTTTACCAGTAGCTCAAAAGTATTCATCAAAGATTGGTATTTTACACGAAGGAAAACTTATTACTACTAATACCTTAGATAATTTAAGAAAAAAATTAAGTAAAAATTTAAAGGCAAGTGAGTTCTGCGAACTAGAAAAGCCCCTTTATCTTGGTCTTTCTAATTTATTGACTGGGGAAATTGATTATATTAGTGAAGGGAATTTAGCAAAGACTGTGCAAGGTTCAGCTTCTATTCCCATTATTTTTTCGCCTGTAGAGATTGATGGACAAGTGTATATAGATGGCGGGTTATTAGATAATGTTCCTGTAAAGCCATTAATTGGCCAATGCGATATTATTATAGCTGTAGATATCATGCCCATTGAAAAAATAAATGAAATAGAAGATGTAAAGGATGTCATCACAAGAGTTTTTCAAATGACTACTGGTATGCAAAACTATAGTCGTGAGAGTTGTGATCTGATTATTGAACTTGATGAGGTATCAAAATATAATATACTTGATACAAGTCATAATGAAGAAATATATAAGTTAGGATATGACCATGTGAAGGGATTAGATTTAAGACAGATAAAATAAAACAATGAAAGCATCTTTAAAATTAGAAGATGCTTTTTTTTGTAAAATGTATATTTATTACAAATTTGCAAATCTCTTTTAAAAAAAGCAATAGATAACAGAATAGAATTCTTTTAAATAAACATTTGCATTTTCTCAAATTTCTGATATAATTTAAAAAACGCATAAATATTAGTTAATATGCATAAATATAAATTAGAATTTGGAGGGATAATATGAAAAAAGGATATGTTGTTTTGGAAAATGGTTTGGTACTTAATGGAAAGATTTCTAGTGATTTAAAAAATATTGTTGGGAAGGTATTATTTGATAATGGTCAATTATCTGTAGAGTGTTTAGAAACAAAAGCG
>Ga0209943_1001745_pt1 | contig 12682 bp, 13 predicted proteins | sample SalPonR1_B_D2_MG_FD_185698 | JGI IMG/M metagenome (GOLD analysis project Ga0209943, IMG submission 185698) | Salt pond soil microbial communities from South San Francisco under conditions of wetland restoration - Salt Pond MetaG R1_B_D2_MG... ... | reverse complement strand
CGTCGCCTCGTGATCGCGGTCGGTCAGGAACTGGTAGCGGATCGCCTCGCCCTCGGTCTCGGCCAGCCCGGAGAAACGACCGATATCGAGATAGACCCAACGGCACAGATCCTCGTCCGACTTGCGACTGACCAAAAGCACCTCGGCGGCGATCATGCCCGCCTCGGCCACCATGCCGCGCCCCGGCTCTGCCATCACGCGGGTGGCCCCGGGAAAACGCGGCTCGACCATCGCCGTCACCTGCGCCGCATAGGCTTCGGGTGCCGCGATCTCGTCGCCGTAGAAGGCGGGGAAGCCGCCGCCGATATTGATGAGCGAGAGCGCATGTCCAGCGGCGCGCGCCTCGGCCCAGACACCGCCCACCTGATCGAGCGTGTCGCGCCACATACCGGCGTGGCGGGTCTGGCTGCCCACGTGAAACGACAGGCCCACGGGCGCAAGCCCAAGCGCGGCGGCATGATCCATCAGCCCCACCGCCCGCTCCGGCGCGCAACCGAACTTGCGGCTGAGCGGCCAGTCGGCCCCCGTCGCCCCCACCATCAGGCGAATATAGACCTGCGCGCCCGGCGCATGCGCGGCGATCTTCTCCAGTTCCATCTCGCTATCGGCGGCAAAGAGCGTGATCCCGGCCCCATGGGCAAAGGCGATGTCGCCGGCACGTTTCACCGTGTTACCGAAGGAAATGTGTGCAGGCTTCGCACCGAGGCTGAGGCACAGCTCGATCTCGCCGCGCGAGGCGGCATCGAAGCGGCTGCCCTCGGCAATCAGCGTCTCGATCACATCGCGCGCGGGGTTCGCCTTGACCGCGTAATGGATGTCGGTGCGGCCCAGTCCGGCCTTCAGCGCGCGATAATTCCGCGCCACGATGTCACGCGACAGCACAAGCGTAGGGCGGTCGAACGTGTTGCGGCGGATGAAATCGACGAGGGGGGAGGGCGCGAAAACGGCGTCGCCGCCCGCGACGGGGGTTACGTAGGCGTTCATGGGCATCTCCGATCAAGACCCGGGCCGAAACCCGACCAGTTCCAAAAGGAGACGTTACCGTCGCTACGTAAACACGGGCAGAAGGACCACCGGCCAGAGGCGCGTGCGTTGGCGTCTATGATCGCGCAAATAGGGCCGCACGAGATACCACGCAAGAGATTTCTCGGGCCGGAGAGACGAATTGCGGCTGACGTGATCAATCCATTTCGGGCAGGTCCTGCGAGGCGTTCCCGAGCACCGTCTCGGCACCTAGCCGGCCCAGCTCGTCGGAGCATTTAGCCCCGCGGCCGCAGCCCCCCGTCGCCACGCCAATGCGGTCAGATATCATGCCGATTCGCGCGCGGTCCTCGGGGGTGAAGCTCGTGACGCAGGCGGCGTGATGCGTGGCCTCGATCCGCAGCCCCGGCATCCGCGCGCGCAGCTGCGCGCCGAGGTCGCGCGCGACCTTCGGGTTTCCGCCCGAGCGGAACCAGTCGCCGATCTCGGCGGACGAGCCGAGCGCATGATCCACCGGGTCACCGCCCATCTTGAGATACCAGCGGCCATCGGGATAGCGGATCGGCGGCAGAAGGTAAGGCCCGTCGCCATCGGCATGCAGGTAGATGAGCGGCGGCAGCGTGGCGAGCCGCGCGGCCTCGGCTTCGTTTACCTCGAAAAAGGCCACCGTCCGCGCCATCACCGTCAGCGGCACCGCCCCGCCTGTCAGCGCGCCGGTATAGGCCCCGGCGGCGACGAGGGCGCGGTCGGCACCGGTTCGGCCCAGCTCGTGGCGCACCGTCACCCCGTCGCCTTGCGCGTCGAGGGCCAGCACCCGCGCCGCGATCACCTGCGCCCCCGCGCGTTCGGCGGCGCGGGTCTGCGCGGCGACGAGACGGCGCGGGCTCACGAATCCGGCGCGGCGCGGCTCGTGCCAGGCCATGGTGCCGGGAGGGAAGCGATAGTCGGGGAAGCGCGCGGCGAGGCCGTCATCATCGAGCCGGGCGCACTCGGTCCCGTCGCGGGCGGCCACGGCACCTATCCGGTCCATCGCGGCGCTGCCCGCGGGGCCTGCCATGACCACGCCACGCTCGGTGTAGAAGGATATCCCGCTCGCGGCCTCGATCGCGGCATAGCGCGTGATCGAGGCGCGGCTCACCCGGCTCCAGAACCGGTCGGGGTCGAGGCTGCGGGTGATGCGGCCCTCGTCGTAGTGGCTGGCGAAAACGCCATGATGCTCCGCCGTGCGGGGCGGCTCGGCGGGACCGATCAGGACCACCTCGTGGCCGGCATGCACGAGGTGTCGCGCCGCCGCGGAGCCGACGAGTCCGCGTCCGATCACGACGATGCGCATGATCCGGCCTTCCCGCCGGTCAGTGCCGCGCGCTCAGCGGCGGTTGCCCTCGTCGTCCTCGTCATCCTCGTCCCCGGCGTCGGAGGGCAGGCTGAAGAAGCTCTCGGCATCGAGATCTTCGTCCGCCGTGTCCTCTTCCTCTTCGCTGTCGCCCGACAGGGTAAAGCCTTCCAGCCCTTCGATCGCCGTGGGGATGCGCGGCTCGGCATCGCCGCCGAGGCTCTGCTCGGTACTCAGCAGCTTGCGGCGCTCGTCGTCGCTCATTGCCGCGCCCTCGGCAGCCTTCTTCTCGGCGGCCTTCTGCACGGCAGCGTCGAGCTCGGTCTGCTTGCAAAGGCCGAGTGCCACCGGGTCGACCGGCTGCATGTTGGCGATGTTCCAGTGGGTGCGCTCACGGATCGAGGTGATCGTGGGCTTGGTGGTGCCCACAAGCCGCGCGATCTGGCTGTCGGCAAGCTCGGGGTGGAACTTGACCAGCCACAGGATCGCGTTGGGCCGGTCCTGCCGTTTGGACAGCGGGGTGTAGCGCGGCCCGCGCCGCTTTTCCTCGCCCTGCGCGGCGGCGTTGAACTTGAGTCGCAGCTTGTGCGCCGGGTCCTTCTCGGCCCGCGCGATTTCCTCGGCGGTGAGCTGGTTGTTGGCGATCGGGTCGAATCCCTTGACCCCGGCGGCCACGTCGCCATCGGCGATGCCCTGCACCTCGAGCTCGTGCAGCCCGCAGAAATCCGCGATCTGCTTGAAGCTGATCGTCGTGTTGTCCACCAGCCAGACGGCGGTGGCCTTGGTCATGATCGGCTTGGACATGATGCCACGTCTCCTTCACTCACGTCTTTTCCATCGCCCGGCGGGGGCGGTCCCGGCGCGGCCGGGACGAGTTTCCATTGTCGGGGAAATCCCGTGCCGTATACTCAACCCGGGCTGAAAAGGAAAGACCAAGAATGCGCTCTCTCGTGCGACTGACTGCGGCTCTGTTGCTGGCCGCGCTCCCGGTGCGGGCGGACCGCGCGGGCGTGTTCGACTACTATGTCCTGTCGATGACCTGGCAGCCCACGTGGTGTGCGCTCGAGGGGCGCGCGCGGGGGGCCGCGCAGTGCGACCGGGCACGGGGTTGGGTGCTGCACGGGCTCTGGCCGCAATACCACCGCGGCTGGCCCGCGCATTGCCGGAGCCCGCACCGCCCGCCATCCCGCGCGATGACGGCGGACATGGCCGATATCATGGGCTCGCCCGGTCTCGCCTGGCACCAGTGGAAAAAGCACGGCACCTGCTCGGGCCATCCGGCGTCGGATTACTTCGCGCTTTCGCGCCGGGCCTGGGAGACGGTCAAACGCCCCGCCGTTCTGCGCAAGCTTGACCGCCCGGTGAAGCTGCCCGCGCGCGTGGTGGAGGAGGCGTTCCTGGAGGCCAATCCGGGGTGGAAGCACGACATGCTCACCATCACCTGCCGCGCGGGCCGCATCCACGAGGCGCGGCTGTGCCTGTCGAAAGCGCTCGACCCGGTGCCTTGCGGCCGCGACGTGATCCGCGACTGCTCGATGCCGAACGCGCTCTTCGATCCGGTGCAATAGCGTTTCTTCCTGGTCCGAATACTCAAGTGGCCCGCGCCGCGACGGCTCACACCACCCGCAGGACGAGTGTGACCACCGCCACCGGCACCAGCGCCGCGTGGAGCACGTGATCGAGCCAGTTGCTGCTGCCCAGCCTGGCGACCCACAGCGCCTGCCCGGCAACGGCCACCAGAGGCAGGAACAGCGAGCCCGCCGCAAGCCCGTAGGCACACACCATCAGCACCATCGCCGCCACCGCCCCGGGCGCGTAGCCAAGCCGGTAGAGATCGACCGGAACAAGCCCCATCGCCGAGGCGATAAAGGCGGCGTAGGCGGCGAGGAACACGGAGATTTCGAACGTGCCGAACGGCATCACCGGCAGCCCCCATGCCGCTGCCATATCGCGCAGGGCAAGTGCGGGCAGCATCACGCCCACGGGCGACAGCAGCGCCATCGCGCCTGCCACCGGGATGCTGCGTCGCAGGAGCGGCACCAGTGCCGCCACCGTGCCGCCGGCCGCGCTCGCGCCTGCCGACCCGATCCAGAGACTGGCCAGCGCGAATCCCGCCCAGCCCAGAACGATCGCCAGCCCGGTCCATTCCATCGCCCCCCTCATCGCTCCGCCAGCCAGGCTGCGTCGAAGACATGCGTGGCGATCCCGTGCTTGCCGCCGGTGGAATGGACCAGCACGATTTCATCGCCCACCCGGCGCAGCATCGGGTAGCGCAGCGCGCCGGGGCCGGTGAGCCGATGCACCTCGCGCCAGGTTGCGCCCTCGTCCTCCGAGACCGACAGCACCAGCGCGTCGGGCGCGCCGGCGTCGTCGTTCGCAGCCATCAGGATGCGCCCCTCGCCCAGAGCCAGCGCCGCTACAGGCGCGCTCGGGTTGTACTGGCCTGTGGGCTCCGGCGCGCTCCAGCCCTGCCCGCCATCTTCGGTACGGCTCAGCCACAGGGTGTCGCTGCGGTCGAAATCGCGCAGGAAGGCCAGTGCCCGCCGCGCGTCGAGTGCCACGATCATCGGCTGGATCGCCTTGGCGCGGCGGCTGCGCATCCAGCGCCGGTCGCGCACGCATCCCGCCTCGTCGAAGCGGACCAGTGCGCCGAATGTCGGCCCCATCTCGAAATAGGCGGGCAGGGCGTGGCTGCCGTCCTCGTAGCCCAGCATCGGCGATTTCACGAGGAACGAGCGGTTGAGGATCGGCGACAGGTCGAGCTTGCGGGCGTTTACCGGCCCGCCGCGCGCCATCGCCACATCGGCGATGGCCGCCATTGCCCAGCCTCCCACCGAGACCACGGTCGCCAGCAGGTGCCCGGGCCTGCCGTCATGCGCGATCGTGTTGCCCAGCGTCACGACAAGCTGATGGGGTGCCATCGCGCGTCCGAGGCCCGCGCGGGTGAGGTGTGGCGCGGGCTTTGAGGCCAGCCACGTGTCACCGTGCCGCTGCAGGTCCACGCCCCAGATATCCACATCCGGCTGCGCCTCGGCGGATCCCTGGAACCAGAGCACCGAGAATCCGTCCTCTCGCGGCACGATGGCCGGGGCATGGGCCTGTCCAGCCTCGGGGCGATGGTCGAGCACGGTGCTGAACCGTCCTTTGCCATTCACGGACAACGGGTCGGGCAGCGCAAAGCGCCAGCAGAGCGGCCTGTCGCGCCGGATCGCCACCGCGCTCAGCCCGATGCTCAGCGCCGCGAGCGCGAGGATCGCCATCGGGATCGCGCCCAAGTCAGGCGACCTTAAGGACGATCTTGCCGATATGCGCGCTCGACTCAATCCTTTCGTGCGCTGCCGCGGCCTCGGCGAGCGGGAACTCGGAATCCATCACCGGTGCCACCCGCCCCGCCTCGATCAGCGGCCAGACATGAGCGCGCAGCCCCTCGGCGATGCGCGCCTTGGCCAGGTCGCTCTGCGGGCGCAGGGTGCTGCCGGTGATCGTCAGGCGGCGCATCATCACCTGCGCGAAATTGAGCTCGACCTTGGGCCCCTGCAGAAAGGCGATCTGCACCAGCCGCCCGTCATCGGCGAGGCACTTCACGTTGCGCGGAAGGTAATCGCCGCCCACCATGTCGAGGATCAGGTCGGCCCCGCCCTGGGTCTTGAGCACCTCGACGAAATCCTCGTCGTGGTAATTGATCGCGCGCTCGGCTCCCAAACGCTCGCAGACGGCGCATTTCTCCGCCGACCCGGCGGTGGCAAAGACCCGTGCGCCGAAGGCATGGGCAAGCTGGATCGCGGTGGTCCCGATCCCCGACGAGCCGCCATGTACAAGGAACCGCTCGCCCCCCTGGAGCGCGCCGCGCCCGAACACGTTGGACCAGACGGTGAAAAAGGTCTCGGGCAGGCAGGCGGCCTCGCGCAGGTCCATGCCGGCGGGCACGGGCAGGCAATGCGCCGCGGGGGTCGTGACATACTGCGCATAGCCGCCGCCGGGCAGGAGCGCGCAGACCTGATCGCCGACGGACCAGTCGCGCACGCCCGCGCCCAGGGCCACGATCTCTCCTGCGCCCTCAAGACCCGGCAGGTCCGATGCGCCGGGGGGCGGCGCGTACATTCCTGCGCGTTGCAACGCGTCGGGCCGGTTCACGCCCGCCCATGCGAGCCGGATGAGAACCTCACCCGCCCTTGGCTCCGGCACCGGGCGGGAGGTGGCGCGCAGCACGTCGGGGCCGCCCGCTTCGGCGATTTCCACCGCCGTCATCGTTTCGGTCATGTCTTGCCTTTCCTCAGTTCGGTGTGTGCCACCGGCCCGGCATCCCGGCCTGCTGCCGGTCCTCGGGCGCCTTGACGCGTCCCAGGAAGCTCAGAGGTCCCGCCATCAGCTCCGAGACGAGCCGGTTTTCCCGCGCCTTCGCCTTGACCTTCTCGAACTGCATCACGTCCTCGATGCGGCGGTCGAGAAACTCCCAGGTCCGGGCCTGTCCTTCGCTCTCGTCGCCCAGCCAGTAGAGCACGGTCGCTCCGTAGACGCCCGAGAGAATGGCGCGCTTGGTGTACCAGTTGATATCCTGCGAGCTGTCGCCGAGCGCCGTCCATATTCGGTCGGCGGTGCGCCACATCGCACGGGTGCCGTCGGGGGCGTATTGCGGCAGCGCAAAGAGCGTCGTGCCGCGCCGTACGAGTTCGCGGTCCTCTACCAGTTCCAGCCGGGTGCGCACGGCAAAGGCCACCCGGTCGCGGAACCGCATCGCGCCGAGATCGGCGGCCTGCAGGGCTTCGACCATCGCGGCGTCGCCCGCTTCGTGAAAGGCGAGTGCCAGATCCACCGCGCCGCGCGGGCAGACGGCATCGACCATCGCGCGGTCGATCCCGGCCTCGGAGGCGGCGAGCCGCAGGGTCGTCTCGCTCCAGCCGTCGAAGGGCACGTGCGGCTTGGCGGCCTCCAGAAGGCGGGTTTTCAGGTCGGTCTCGGGCATCGGATTCCCCCTTTCTGGCACCCTAGACAAGCCAGGGATGCTTTGCTATACGGCCATTTCCTGCAACTTATTGCAACTTCAACTTGGGAAGGTGGTGACACCACATGCAGGTTAGTGTTCGCGACAACAATGTCGATCAGGCGCTCCGCGCCCTGAAGAAGAAATTGCAGCGCGAAGGCGTGTTCCGCGAGATGAAGCTCAAGCAGCATTTCGAGAAACCGTCCGAGAAAAAGGCGCGCGAAAAGGCCGAAGCGATTCGGCGTGCCCGGAAACTGGCACGCAAGAAGGCGCAACGCGAAGGTCTGCTCTGAACGCCACGCCGCGTTTCATCGCGACACGAAATTGACGACCCCCGGGCGGAAGCTTCGGGGGTTTGTCGTTTTGGAGAGACCCGTTTTGCGTCGTCGGTATCGCGTCGGTATTCTGTCGGTATTGCGCCGGTGCCGCAGCACGGGCAGCGCGCGGCGCGCTTGACAACCCCCCGGCCCCGCGCGAGACACCGCGCCATGATGATGACCCTTCTCCAGGTGGCCGCGGGGGGCGCGCTGGGCGCGGTGCTGCGCCTTGGCGTGACGCTGGGCATGGCGCGGGTGTCGGGCCCGGGTTTTCCGCTGGGGGTGCTGACCGTGAACGTGCTGGGCTCGTTTCTCATCGGCGTTGTGGTCGTGCTCTCGTTCCACCGCGGGGCAGACCATCTCAACCCGTTCCTCGTTACCGGCATCCTTGGCGGGTTCACCACGTTCTCGACCTTTTCGCTGGAGGCCCTGACGCTTTGGGAGCGGGGCGCCGTGGGCGCGGCGCTGTCCTATGTGGGGCTGTCGGTGGTCCTGTCGCTGGCGGCGGTCGCACTTGGGGCCTGGGCGGTGCGGGCGGTGCTGGCATGAGCGGGGTGCAGACGCGCGGCGTGGCCCCCGGCGAGGGCGATCAGCGGCTCGACCGCTGGCTGCGGCGGCAGTTTCCGCACCTGACGCAGGGGCAGATCGAGAAGATGTGCCGCAAGGGCGAATTGCGGGTCGATGGCGGGCGCGTGAAATCCGCGACGCGGCTTGAAGAGGGGCAGATGGTGCGCATCCCCCCGATCCCCGATCCGGGCACGAAGCCGAAGCATGACACCATCCGTATCAGCGATGCCGATGCCGCGATGATCAAGGGCTGCGTGATCTATCGCGATGACCATGTGATCGCGCTCAACAAGCCGCCGGGCCTGCCGGTGCAGGGCGGCAGCGGGCAGTCGCGGCATGTAGACGGGCTGGCTGACGCGCTGCGTTTCGGGGCGGAAGAAAAGCCCCGGCTCGTCCACCGGCTGGACAAGGACACATCCGGCGTGCTGCTGCTGGCGCGTACGCGGGCCGTGGCCAAGGAGCTGACGGCGGCGTTCCGGCACCGTGCCACGCGCAAGATCTACTGGGCCGCCGTGGCGGGCGCGCCGAGCCCGTGCGCGGGCACGGTGCGCTACGGTCTGGTGAAGGCACCGGGGCACGGCGCGGGCGGCGAGGGCGAGAAGATGCACTGCATCCATCCGCGCGACGTGGCCGATACGCCCGGTGCCAAGGCGGCGACCACCGATTACGCCATGATCGAGAACGCGGGCGGGCGCGTGGCTTGGATGGCGCTCATCCCCGTGACGGGCCGTACTCATCAGCTGCGCGCGCACATGGCCGAGATCGGCCATCCCATCGTGGGCGATGGCAAGTATGGCGGCTCGGGGCAGGAGAACCTGGGCGACGGCTGGGGCGCGCAGCTGGGCGGCGAGGTGAGCCGCAAGCTGCACCTGCACGCCCGGTCGCTGACCATCGAGCACCCGGTGACGCGGGCGATCCTGCACCTTACGGCCCCGCTGCCGCCGCACATGGCGCGGACATGGGACCTGTTGCAGTGGCAGCCATCCGAGGCCCCCGACGACCCGTTCGAGGATCTTGTATGAGCGGGCGTCTGCGTCTCGTGATCTTCGACGTGGATGGCACGCTGGTGGACAGCCAGCACGACATCCTCGCCGCGATGCAAGAAGGGTTCGCCGCCGTGGGAGAGGCGGCACCTGCGCGTGAGACAATTCTCGGCATCGTCGGCCTGTCGCTCGACGTGGCGGTGGCGCGGCTGGCACCGCACCTGCCGGATGCGTTGAGGCGCGGCATCGTCGAGGGCTACAAGGACGCCTATATCCGGCTCAGGGCCGGGCAGGGGGTCGCGCTCTCGTCGCCGCTCTATTACGGCGCGCGCGAGACGCTCGACGCATTGCAGGGCGTACCCGAAATGCTACTCGGGGTCGCGACCGGCAAATCGGCGCGCGGGCTGGCAAAACTGGTGGAAGGGCACGCGCTGGAGGGGTATTTCGTGACCCGGCAAGTGGCCGACCATCACCCCTCGAAGCCGCATCCCGCGATGCTGCGCGCGGCGCTGGCCGAGACCGGCGTCGATCCGCGCGACGCGGTGATGGTGGGCGACACGAGCTATGACATGGAGATGGCGCGGGCCGCCGGGATCGCTGGGATCGGCGTGACCTGGGGCTATCACCGTGCCGGGGCGCTGACGGGTGCCGCGCGGCTGGTGGGCGATTTCGGCCAATTGGCAGCGGCGCTGACGGATGAGTGGGGAACGTGGCGATGAGCGAATGGGCGGCCAGGCGATTCTGGACGGCGGCGGAGGCCGTCGAGACCGGGGACGGGTTCGGCGTGCGGCTGGACGGTCGGGCGGTGCGCACACCCGCCAAGGCCGAGCTGGTTGTTCCGACGCAGGCGCTGGCGCGCGGGATCGCCGCCGAGTGGGACGCGCAGGAGGGCGAGATCTCGCCCGCGTCCATGCCGCTGACCCGTGCCGCGAATGCCGCCATCGACCGCGTGGCGCGCGAGCAGGCGGCCGTGGCCGCGATGCTGGCGGAATACGGCAGCAGCGACCTGCTGTGTTACCGGGCGGACGGCCCCGATGCACTGGCCGCGCGGCAGGCGGCGGCGTGGGATCCGCTGCTTGAATGGGCCGAATCGGTCTTTTCGGTGCGGTTGCGCACGACCACCGGGGTGATGCACGTGATGCAGGACCCGGCGGCGCTTGAGCGACTGCACGCGGAGGTGCGGCTGCTCGATACCTGGGCATTGACGGCTTTTCACGATCTCGTGTGCCTCAGCGGCTCGCTGGTTATCGGGCTTGCGGCCCTTCGTGAACAGGCCCCGGCCGAGGCGTTGTGGCGGGTCTCGCGCATCGACGAATCCTGGCAGCAAGAGCAATGGGGTAGCGACGAGGAGGCCGAGGCGGTGGCGCGACGGAAAGAAAATGACTTTCTCAACGCCAAGCGCTTTCATGATCTTTCGCGCTCCGTCCGGCAGCGGTGATTTCACTGGCATACCGCCCGGCCCGGGCGGCGGCGGCCCCGGGTTTCGGGGAACAAAGTCTTGACGCCGCGCAGTGAATCCAACCAAACTCACGGTCACTGACGGGGGCTTGACCCCTTTCCAGTGTCATTGGGGCCTCGCGGCAACGCGGGGTCCTACGAACCGCTCTTCAAAGAGCGGACAATCAGGAAGAGGTAAACATGAAAAAAACCGTATTTCTGGGCGCTCTGACCGTTGCCGGCCTCGTCGGCGGCGCGGCGGCTGCGGCCACGCTTGACGACGTGAAGGCGCGCGGCACGCTCAACTGCGGCGTGACCACCGGTCTCGTCGGATTTGCCGCGCCCGATGCCAACGGGGTCTGGGAAGGCTTTGACGTGGCCGTGTGCCGCGCCGTCGCCGCCGCTGTTCTGGGCGATCCCATGGCCGTGGAATTCGTGCCGACCACCGGCAAGACGCGCTTTACCGCGCTCGCCTCGGGCGAGGTCGACATGCTGGCGCGCAACACCACCTGGACCTTCTCGCGCGACACCGACCTCAAGTTCGATTTCGTCGGCGTCAACTACTATGACGGCCAGGGCTTCATGGTGCCCAAGGCGCTGGGCGTGAGCTCGGCCAAGGAACTCGACGGCGCGACCGTCTGCATCCAGACCGGCACCACCACCGAGCTCAACCTCGCGGATTTCTTCCGCAAGAACAACATCAGCTACGAGCCGGTGCCGATCGAAACCAACGCCGAAGGCCAGCAGCAATACCTGGCCGGTGCGTGCGACACCTACACCACGGACCGTTCCGGCCTGGCCGCGACGCGCGCCGCGTTCGAGAACCCGGCCGATCATGTGATCCTGCCCGAGACCGTGTCGAAAGAGCCACTCGGCCCGCTCGTGCGTCATGGCGACCATGAATGGGAAGACGTGGTGCGCTGGACGCTCAACGCGCTCATCACCGCAGAAGAGCTCGGCGTGACCAGCGCCAATGTCGAGGAACTGGCTTCCGGCCCGACCAACAGCCCGGAGACCAACCGTCTGCTCGGCACCGAGGGCAATCTCGGCGAGATGATCGGTCTCGACGCCGACTGGGCCGTTCGGGCGCTCTCGGCCGTGGGCAACTACGGCGAGGTGTTCGAGCAGAACATCGGCGAGAAGACCCCGATCGGTCTCGCGCGCGGCCTGAACGCGCAGTGGACCGATGGCGGCATCCTCTACTCGCCGCCGTTCCGGTAAGACGAACACTGCCGAAGGGCGCGGGATATCCCGCGCCCTTCGCACCTGACGGTTCTCGAATTAATCGGCCCACGGCGCATACGCCGATAAAAACCCGGGTCGAAGGACAGGGAAATCCCAGATGACGACGATGACCGACCCTCCACAGGCGTCGTTCCGGCTGTCGCAGTTGATCTACGACACGCGGTATCGCTCCTATACGTTCCAATTCATCGCGCTGATGCTGCTCATTGCGCTGATGGCCTATCTCGGTGCCAACCTGGTGACGAACCTCGCCGAGCAGGGCCAGAACATCGCGTTCGGCTTCCTGACCGAGCCGTCGGGCTATGACATCAACCAGCGCCCGATCGAGTATGACAGCCAGTCGAGCCACCTGCGGGCGTCGGTTGTGGGGGTGCTCAACACGCTGATCGTGGCCTTTCTGGGATGTCTGACGGCGACCGTCCTCGGCGTCATCGCGGGCGTGCTGCGGCTGTCGCCCAACTGGCTCGTGCGCAAGCTGATGGCCGGCTATGTCGAAGCGTTCCGTAATGTGCCGGTGCTGATCTGGATCCTCATCATCTTCACCATCATGACGGCGGTGCTGCCGCCGCCGAGCGCCTTTCGTGGCGAGGACTCGCCGTCCAGCATGCTGTTCGAGGCCTTCGCCTTCACCAATCGCGGCGTCTACACGCCTGCGCCGATCTGGGGGCCGGGGTCGCTCGTCGTGGTGCTGACCTTCCTCGCCTCGATCGCCGGCGCGATCTACTATCGCCGCTACGCGACCAAGCTGCTCTACGACACCGGCAGGCTGCTGCCGATGGGCTGGCCGTCGCTGGCCATCCTGTTTGTCCCTGCGATCCTCGTCTTTTTCGTGATGGGC
>Ga0209943_1001735_pt1 | contig 12711 bp, 7 predicted proteins | sample SalPonR1_B_D2_MG_FD_185698 | JGI IMG/M metagenome (GOLD analysis project Ga0209943, IMG submission 185698) | Salt pond soil microbial communities from South San Francisco under conditions of wetland restoration - Salt Pond MetaG R1_B_D2_MG... ... | reverse complement strand
GATCATCGCGTTTCAACTGGATCACGCCATGGCGAAAATCGTCATCGTGGACCGCGAGTTCGCCCCTTTGATGGCCGAGGCGTTGGAACTGGCGAACGTGACGCCAGAGGTTATCCAATACGACGATCCGGAATATACTGGCCCCGGCGAAATGCAGGGTGCCGAGGATTACGAGGCTATTGTTGCCAGTGGCGATGCTGGCTTTGAGTGGCTCATGCCCGAGGATGAGTGGGACGCGATTTCGATCAACTACACATCCGGCACCACGGGCGATCCCAAGGGCGTGGTCTCGCATCATCGTGGTGCTTATCTGCTGGCGCAGGGCAATGCGTTGACCACCTCGATGGCAAGGCACAGCGTGTACCTGTGGACCCTGCCAATGTTTCACTGCAACGGCTGGTGTTTTCCATGGACACTGTCGGCGATCATCGGCACGCATGTCTGCTTACGGCAGGTGCGCGCGGCCCCGATCTGGCAGGCCTTGGCCGAGGAAGGGGTGACACATCTTTGCGGCGCGCCTATCGTGATGTCTTTGATCGAATCCGCGCCGCCCGAGGAAAAGCGCGATTTGCAGCACCGGGTGCAGTTTTTTACTGCCGCCGCCCCGCCCCCCGAAAGCCTGCTGGCGAACATGGCCGCCGCCGGGTTTGACGTGACGCATCTGTATGGCCTGACCGAAACCTATGGCCCGGCGGTTGTGAACGAATGGCACGCCGACTGGTCGGATTTGCCCGCGCCGGAACAGGCCAAACTGAAGGCGCGACAGGGCGTGCGGTATCTGCCGTTGGAAAAGTTGGATGTGATGGACCCGGATACCATGAAACCCGTGCCGCGCGATGGCGCAACCATGGGCGAGGTGATGTTTCGCGGCAACGTGGTGATGAAGGGCTATTTCCGCAATCCAGAGGCCACGCAAAAGGCACTGGCCCGTGGCTGGTTCCATTCCGGTGATCTGGGGGTGGTCCATCCCGATGGCTATATCCAACTCAAGGACCGGTCGAAGGATATCATCATTTCGGGTGGCGAGAATATCTCGTCAATCGAAGTCGAAGAGGCGCTGTATCGGCATCCGGCTGTTGCCGTAGCCGCCGTGGTAGCCATGCCGCATGAAAAATGGGGCGAAACACCGTGCGCGTTTGTCGAATTGAATGCTGGTATAGAGGTGGATGAACCTACGCTGCGCACATTTTGCCGCGATCATCTGGCCCCCTACAAGGTGCCCGGCAAGATCGTGTTCGACACGATCCCCAGAACCTCGACCGGCAAGATCCAGAAATTCGTTCTGCGTGAGCGGGCTTCGGGGTTGGGGCAGTAATCAGCCAGACTGATGTGGGCGCGGTTTCAACAGTCGCGCCCGACTGGCCTGTGTTACACCGGGCTATTATCTTTGCCCTTCAACCACCGGGGCTGGTTGCATCCAGGATATTTCAAAGCAAGACGGTCAGTCTGACAGCCTGTGGCACAGATGCGGCGGCATGGGCCGGATCGCCTGTGGACGGCTTGCACCATTGCATGTCTAGCGCGATAGAGACGCATGTTGCCCCGCGCATGGTCGCGGTGCGTGCCTTTTTGGAGCGACCAGAAAATGAAATACCGACGCGAGATTGATGGGCTGCGGGCCGTGGCCGTGCTGCCCGTGATCTTTTTCCATGCTGGATTGGACATTTTTGCAGGTGGTTTTGTCGGCGTTGACGTCTTTTTCGTGATCTCCGGTTTTCTTATCACGACGATCATCATCGATCAGCGCGCCCGCGGTCGGTTTTCGATCTTGGAGTTTTACGAGCGGCGCGCGCGGCGCATCTTGCCGGCGCTTTTCCTTGTTTTGGGGGCAAGTTTCCCGCTGGCATGGGCTTGGATGCCGCCGGATGGGTTTGACGATTACCTGCGCAGTTTGGGGTTCGCTGCGATATTCCTGTCCAACGTGCATTTCTGGGAATACTCGGATTATTTCGCTCAGTCAGCCGAATTGCGCCCGTTGTTGCATACGTGGAGCTTGGCCGTTGAAGAACAGTATTATCTTTTCTTTCCGTACCTGATTGCGTTGCTGGGCGTGTTTTCCCGACGCAAATATCTTCTTGTGATTGGCGGTATCGCGATTTTGTCATTAGCCTTGAGCGAGTGGGGCTGGCGCAACCATCCGGATGAAAATTTCTTTTTCACCTTCTCGCGCGTGTGGGAATTGTTCGCAGGCTCGATCTGCGCGTTCATCGCGTTTCGGGCACCACCGCGCAAAAACCAGTTTCTGGCGCTCGTCGGTCTTGCGATGATCCTTTACGCTGTATTCTTCTATGACAGCAGCGTTCCGTTTCCGTCGCTTTATGCAGTGGTGCCGGTGTTGGGCACCTCCTTGGTTTTGCTTTATGCACAAGCCGATACGTGGGTGGGGCGGTGTTTGTCGATGCGGCTGCCCGTTGCCATCGGGTTGATCAGTTATTCCGCATATCTGTGGCACCAGCCGTTGTTCGCGTTTGCCCGTATTCGCAGCCTGCACGAACCCGCGCTGTGGGTCATGCTGGTGCTGTCTGTAGTGACCTTGGGTCTGGCCGCGATCAGTTGGCGCTATGTCGAGCAGCCGTTTCGCGCGGGAAAAATGCCGCTTTTCCCGCACCGGTCACAAGTCTTTATTGCCAGCATCGCGGGGCTTTTCTTGTTTGTCTCGGTCGGGCTTGGTGGCCGGGCGGCGAGTTTGGAAGCCCGGTTCGAAAAAGTGGTGCCCAACCATATTCTATATGCCTTCGACGACAGGAACGACCACGCGCAGTGTTTGCCAATTCCCGCAGAATTTTCGGCCGCCGTGGCGCGAGAACAGTGCAGTATCGAAACCGGGGCACCGCAAAAAGTTGTCTTGTTGGGGGATAGCCACGCGGATCATTATGCCGCCGCGTTGCGGTTGGGGGCCAAGGACATCGGCTATGATTTCTATCAGTTCACGGCGAATTCTTGTATCCCCTTTGATGGTTTCCAAGGCTTTGGCCGCGATTGTGACACCTACGCGCGTGAAATGCGCGGCATGCTGGAAAACCTCCAGCCTGATGTCATCGTGTTATCAAACCGCTGGACGCTTTATTTCGAGGGCGAAAGATTTTCCAACGAAGAAGGCGGCGTCGAGTTCGGTCAGGGGGCGGGGTATGATGTTGATGGTCTGGCCGTCGGTGGCGCGGCGTATAAACAAGCTTTGACCGACAAGATCAGACAAAGCTTGCAGCCGTTTTTGAAAAAAAGCAACGTTGTGCTTGTCTATCCCAACCCCGAGGCGGGCTGGAACGTGCCCAAGATTTTGCAACACATGATTGCCTATGACGGGGCCAACCCGGATGACCTGATCCTGACAACATCTTACGACGTTTTTCGGGCGCGCAATGCGTCAACTATATCCTACCTTGATCAGATCGCGGGGCCGGACATTTTTCGCGCATACCCGCACAAGGCACTTTGCGATACACTGATACCGGGGCGTTGCCTGAATGCGGTGCCGGGCAAGGCTCTTTATTACGACGATGATCACCTGTCCAATACCGGGGCCGAGTTTATCGCACCGCAATTACTGGAGGCGGTCGCGAAAGCGCTGCACGCGGAAAAATGAAGGAACTGATCCGCGTGCACGTGGCTTAGCGTTCACGGAAGGCGCGCGACATCGAATCCACGATCGGTTTCGACAAATATTCAAAGAACGTGCGTTCGGCGGCCTGGATCATCACCTCGGCGGGCATGCCGGGGGTTGGCGTAAAGCCCTTGACGCGGTTCAGTTCCGTGGCCGTCAAACGCACGCGTGCCAGATACACCTCACGCGGGGTCATTTGTGTGGTGTCTGGCAAAGCGTCCGCCGAGACATAAAATACCTCGCCGGTCAAAACGGGGGTGGTCCGCTGGTTCAATGCTGTCAGCCGGACCGTGGCCGTCTGGCCGATTTGGACGCTATCTATATTCTTGCGCGGGACTTCCGTTTCGATGATCAACGGTGCGCCCGCTGGTAGAATCTCGGCGATGCTTTTGCCGCTTTCGATGACGCCGCCCGGTGTGTTGTAGTTCATCCGCACGACCGTGCCTGTGACCGGGGCCTCGATGGTGGCACGTTGGCGAATGCTGAAGGCATTGCGGTATTGTTCGCGCACGCTGTCCAGCTCGCCTTCGGTGACCTGCAATTCATCCAGTGCGGCCTCTTTATGGGCGGTGCGCGCTTGCTCAATCTGCGACCTTTGTTTGGATATCATTTCGTCCGTCTCGGCGATTTGAGACAGAATGCGGCCTTTTTGCCCAATCCCTTCGGCGCGCGCCCTTTGCAGCGAATTGATCTGACTTTTTGAAACCAGCCTTTTTTCGAAAAGTGCAGACTGTGTTGCGATATCCTCGTCCAGATACGCGATTTGCTCTTCAAGGGATTGGTGCTGCGCCTTGTATCCTTCAAGGCGATTTTCCAAGGCTGTGATATTGCTTTGCAAAATTGAAATGTCTTTGCTGGTCTTCATCTTTGACACTTCGAAATTCAATTCCTGATTGCGGATGATTTCCGAGACAGCAGGGTCGTCGGCCTCCTGTTGCAGAAAATCAGGGATCGGCATGTCATTCTGGCCGTGATATTCCGCCAGCAGGCGGGTCGTCATGATCTCAAGCCGGGCCCGGCGCAAGAACAGTTCGCGCAGGCGGGCTTCGGCGGCGGTTTCGTCCAATCGGATCAGCGGATCGCCCTTTTCCACGCGCGCCCCTTCGGTCACCAGAATTTCACGGATAATCCCGCCCTCAAGGTGCTGCACGGTCTGGTTGTTGCCGGTTGCCACGAATGTCCCCGGCGAAATCACCGCAGCGGCTAAAGGCGCGCGAAAGGCCCAAGCCCCAAACCCGCCAAATGACAGACCCAAGACCAGCAATCCAACAGTGACATGCTTGCTGATCGAGCGCGGAACGCTGGAATACCATTCACTTGCATCATATGCGATTGAACGTGTCATTTGCCTGTGCCTCCGTTGCCGGGCAGAGATTTACCGCCGCCGTTGCCAATATTGCCCTGCGCGCCACCTTGTTGTTGCTTGAGCTGCGCCAGAACGCGTTCGCGTTCGCCGAACATCGCGACGTTGCCGCCCGCCAGCAGCATGATCTTGTCCACATGGGCCAACAGCGATGGCTTTTGCGTCACGACGACAACAGTGATCCCGCTTTTCTTGGCGTGTTCCATGGCGCGCGCCAAAGCCTGATCGCCCGCGGTGTCGAGGTTCGAGTTCGGCTCGTCCAGCACCACCAGCCTTGGATTGCCGTAGAACGCCCGCGCCAAGGCGATGCGCTGTTTCTGGCCACCGGATAATGGCGCGCCGTCTGCCGCGACAAAGGTTTCATAGCCATGCGGCAGATTGGCGATCATATCATGCACATCGGCCAGCATCGCCGCCTGATAAATCTGATCATCTGTGGCATCAGCCCGCATGCGTGCGATATTGGCCTTGATCGAGCCGGGGAACAGTTGAACGTCTTGCGGCAGGTATCCGATGCTTTCGCCGAATTGCCGCTGATCCCAGTTGCGCAGGTCCATCAAATCCAGACGCACACAGCCAGAGGTAGGTAAGATCGCCCCGACCAGCATCTTGCCAAGTGTCGTTTTGCCCGCGCCTGAATTGCCAATGACCGCCAGCGATTCACCGGGGGCCAGACAAAAACTAATGCCGTTCAGGATCACACTTTTGGTGCCTTGTGGCACATAAAGCAGCCGTTCGACATCCAGCCTTCCTTCGGGACGGGGCAGGCGTAGGCGGTCTTGGTTCAGTGGCGAGTCGTTCAACAAATTTGAAATGCGCCCGAATGAAGCTCGTGACAGGGTGAACTGATTCCACCCTTCAATAGCGCCTTCGATCGGGGCCAAGGCGCGCCCGGCGATGATGGATGCCGCAATGACCATGCCGCCGGTGATTTCGCCAAGGATAGCAAGATAGGCGCCCCATCCCAGCATCCCGACCTGTGTCAAAAGGCGCACCCCGCGCGATACCGCCGCTGACGCGATGTTGCGATCTTGTGCGCGGACCTGAGATTTCAGCGAAGCGGCCGTATCACGCCCCCAGATCGAAACCGCCTCGGGGATCATGGCAAGCGCGTTGATGATCTGACTGTTACGCGCCATGGAATCCAGATGCATGTTGGCCATGCTTTGATGGCGATTTGCTTCGCCGAAATGTCGCGACGTCAGGCGTTGGTTGATCAGCGCAATCACCAGCAATGCAAGCGCGGTGCCCACAACGATCAACCCTAAATGCGGATGCACGAGGAAAATCGCCAATATAAATATCGGGGCGAAGGGCACATCGAGGATAGACAACAGCGTTCCCGACACAAGAAAGCCGCGCAATTGCTGTAGATCGCCCAAAGTCTGATATTCCCGGCCCGTGCCATGCAGCGAGGCCCGTGCAGCGGCGCTGAGGATCGAAGATCCAAGCCGGGCCGCCACCTCGACTGCGGTGCGCATCAGGATGAAGCGCCGGATTGCATCGAAAAACGCTTGCAGAATAACCGCCCCGACAATCACCACGGTCAACATGATCAAGGTGTCTGTTGATCGGCTGGTCAGGACGCGATCGGAAATCTGGAAAAGATAAACCGGAATAGCCAAAATCAGCAGGTTGGTTGCCAGCGTGAACAGCATGACAACCCACATATTGCGCCTGACCGACGCCAACCCAGCCTTGAGGTTGCCCGAAAAATCGACCGGGCCAAGCCGCTTGTGAAAGCCGCCCGAACCGCCGCCACCTCCACCGCTGCCGCCTTTTCCCCCTCCGGTGTCGCCGCCTGATGTTTCGGTTGCCTTGGCATCGGCCTGACGGCCTTGTGGTTTTTGGTTCGGATTGCGCGGTTTGGCCGGAATGTCGATATCAACCCGCGCTTCAGGCTCTAACCGTTTTGCTGTTGGCGGCTTGGTGTCCAGCGATTTTGACTCTGTATTCTCGTGAGTGGCCGCTTTTTCATCCGCCTCGAAATTTTTGTTCGGTCTGTTCATTTAAATACGTCCCCCCAACGACCGGTCTTTAAAATTCACGTTAAAATGCCGCCCATGACATCGTGGCTGGCATCCACGCCGCCGCCGGTATCCGGGGCGACGAATGTATCGTCTTTTTCTTCACCAATCATGCCGTCAGCCAGAAAGGCCACGGCTTCGCTGGCCAAGCCATCGCCGCCAAGGCCCTGAGTTCCCGGATCGGATACGATCAACCCGGCTTGGTGCATCAAGGCGTCCGAATATTGCTCGCCTTGCACATAAACGTCGCTGTCGACCCCGAAATCGGAAAGCTCGGCAATGTTGATCAGAAAGTTTGCGCCGGTGGCCACCGAAACCTCGCCGCCCTCGGTCATGGCGGCTTGGGTTGCCTTCATTTCGACCTGATCGGCGTCACCGGCGTAGTTTATCTGCCGGATCGCTTGCAGGCTGATCAGATCGCCCTCGATGTAAAGCACGTCCAGCCGGTCCATGCCTTCGAACGGATCGTCGCCACGCACCCCCGCGCCGACCGCATCCGATCCGGTCTCAAGCGAGCCAGCCAATTTTTTGTACAGGTCCGGCATCTCGTCTGTGGTGTTCACACCCGACGACCGGATCGCGGCATGGTTCCACAGGGAATTCCCATCTGTGCTGATCGACCATGCGTCGTCATCAGGATAAAAAATACTGTCGTCATCCAGCAGCACGTTGGTCTGTTGGATCATCGAGACATCAATGATGTCACCGCCCACAACGATCAGATCAAAGCCAAAGCCAAGTTCCAGTATGCCGGCCAGATTGTTGGCCACATTGCCCCCGGTTTGCAGCCAGGTTTCCTGCCCTGTCAGGGTCAAGCTGGTCACGTCATGATCGGTGACGTAGTTCATTTGATCCAGCCAATTCATGTTGACCAGATCCCCGTCCAGCCGGGTGACTGTCCAATCGTCGGGAAACTGGCCCTCGCGGTCTTCGTCCACTTCGGGTAGGGGGGCATCGTTTGTCAGCAACGCGGCTGCGTTCAGCATCGTGTCCGACTGCGCGCCGTGCGCCGCCACGCGATGTCCGTTCACCATGTCGATATTCTGAAGCACATTCGTTTGGCTGATGCTGGCCATGGAATGGCTGTCGCCCATCACCGCAATCACCGGCGCGTCGATCCAGCTTTTGCTGAGGAAGACCTGATTGACCAAGGCATTACTGCCGGTCACGATCTCATGCGCCGGGCCGTCGTCTTCGGCTTCGTCATCGGTCTGTTTGGGTGACAGGCTATCGGGTAGGGCGGCTTGCCAATCGGGCATCTCTTCGGCGATTTCGCCGTTGACCATTATGCCGCCAGCGTCGTCGCCCGTCAGAATATGGATCGTGGCTGCGTCGTGCGGGGCCGGCGTGAATGCGCTTGCCTGCGCGGCCATCTGAAAGGCTGTGTCTGAAATCGTTGCGCCAGTTTCGGGCACTGTTGTGGCGCTTGGGCCGGACAGATAATTGGCCAGCCCAATCAGCCCGTCCAGATTGGCGTCGTAATGATCAACAGCGACGGGTTGCAGCGCCGAGTCTTCCATCATCAGGATATCGTGATCCGTCAGGTGAACCTTTTGCACAATTACCGTGGCCACAGAGGAGGGCGGTAAAAGCGATTGGATCGTGTCCGAGCCGTCGTTCTCGATGGTGACCGGAAGAGGCCGAAACAGCCCCGGATCGGCGGGCAGGTCCAAGCCCCAAGTCCCGGTCACGGGGCCTGCATCCACGGCAGGGGCCCACCAAAGTGGCTCGTCAAAGCGTGGCAGGCTGTCGGGCCGGATCGGATCGACTTTGATCTCGGGGCGGATGTCCTCGTGTTCGATATCACCTTGAATCGTAACAGTAACCGTAAGTGTCGGCGCGCCGTCTTCGGCTTTGGCCTTTTCCGCCTTGAACGCATCATACTCGATGCGCATGCGCGCGGATTCTATCGTTTGATTAAAAACACCTATGAAATGTGCAATTGTTTCTGTGGTAAAATCAGCGCCCATCGGATTTCCATCCTTTTGCGAAACGCTGCTCGTCCTGCCTTTGGTGAAATCTTTGTTCTTTTTACGTCATGGGGTCTGCGCGACCGGATCGACCGCGCAGACCGTTTGTGAGAGGCGGTTTTAGACCATGTTGTCGTCTTCACCGACCAGCGTCGAGCTCATCGAGCCGCCGACAACGGACATGTCGACCGTATTGCCCAGAACATTCGCACCTTGCACGATGCTCTGATTGAAGGCCGATGTGTCGACAATGGCCGACGCGAAGGCTTCGGACGTGCCCGTCACGATGCCGTCATCGCCATTGTGCGAGCCCCAGAGGCCACCATGGCCCGACGCGCCGCCGTCGCCGGTGATGGCTTTGCCGCCTGCGCCGCCATTGCCGCCTTGCGACCATGCATCGCCGCCGATGGCCTGACCGCCGGTCGCGTGGCCTCCGGCACCACCCTGAGCACTGGCAAGCCCACCGTCGCCGCCGTTGCCGCCTTCGGCAGTGGCTTGGCCGGTTCCGGTGCCTTCTCCATAGCCTGCGCCAAGTGCCCAGCCACCGCTTGCGTCGCCGGCATGTCCGCCGTCACCGCCGGTGCCCGCAGCTCCGTCGCCGCCTTCGGCGCCGTCACCACCTGCACCGCCATCACCGCCGTCACCAGCATTACCGGCTGCTGCTGCCGCCGCGGCATCTGCTGCGGCATCTGCTGCGGCAGATGCTGAAGCCCCAGCGATCGAGGCTGACCCAGCACCTGCGCCGGCTGCATCGGCATCGGCTGCGGCATCGGCTGCCGCTGCACCTTCGCCGCCTTCGGCTCCATCACCGCCTTCGGCTCCGTCACCACCTGCGGCACCGTCGCCGCCTGTGCCTTCGGACCCATCACCGGCCTGTGCGCTGTTGTCGCCGTCGCCGCCGACGGCCAGACCAAGACCAAGACCGCCCAGTCCAGTGCCGCTTGCCGAAGCACCGCCACCGTTGTCGCTGTCTCCGCCTTCGGCTTTGCCGTCGTCGCCGTTGGCACCCCAGCCGCCAGTGGCGAATGCTTTACCGCCATCGGTGCCGTAGATCTTGCCATCGGCCCCGTGGGCGGCAGCATCGTCACCGCCATTGCCGCCTTCGGTATCAACCTCGATACCTTCAGCTGCATCGGCCTCGCCACCGTAGGCGCTGCCGTTCTGGGTAAAGGTGCTGTTGTTTTGAACGGTCGGGTTGTTCAGTGTGTCATTGTCCGTCAGCGTTGCTGACTGCCCAATAACATTACCCGAGTCGTTGCCGTCGCCGTTCAACGCATCCTTCAGCGCACCGCTGATGTTGACGTCGTTGCCAAAGCCGTCACCAACAAAGTTGGTTCCGCCATGATCGGCCATGTAGTTGTCGCCGTTCTTGGCCATCAGGATGTCTTCGGCTGAGCTGCCACCGGACAGGTCAAAATCGCCAAAGTCGTCATCACGCGGAATCCACTCGCCCCCGCCGAAATCGATTTTCACATCGATATCGTTGGTGTTGCTGTCATTGCCACCGTTGGTGTTGGTGGTTTTTACATCGGTTTCCTGACCTTGCTTTTGGCCCTGATCCTGGCCCTGACCCTGATCCTGTTCGGTCTTGGTCTTGACATCGTTGTCCAGTTCCGACTTGGCCTTTGCATCAGCTTCGGCATCGGCTTTGGCCTTGGCGTCGGCATCCACGTCGGTTTTCTGCTTCTGGTCCTGGTCTTGCTGGTTGGCGTTCATGTCATCGATTTCAATGTCGTCGAATTCGGTGTTGAACTCGGCCTCGACATTATCGACTTTGATATCGTCGAACATCGCGTTCATGTTCTGGGTTCTGCTTCCATGTGCCATGATATGGCTCCTTTGGATGACCCGCCGGTCACCGCTCTTTTCCAAGTGACATGGGCGGGTAAGGTGTGAGTTTTTCTAGGTTCGTGGAATTTGGACAAACGGTCGGGATGACATCGCGATCGCAACCGGCCCGTGGTGATCAAAGACGTGATCAAAATTGAATGTCTAACGCATAAAATATCCCCCTCTGGCGATGGGGGCGGATCCGTCGGAAACGCCGAAATGGTGGCGTGTCAAAGCGTTGCAATATGCGATCAAAATCGCGGCTTTGTCGTGTGAAACCATCCCCAGTTCTGTGCCGCGAACAAACCCGCGACTGAGAACAGGATGTAAGAATCATGCGATTCAACATAGCTGGCAAATCAGGCTAGACCTAAGGTGGTCCTGAAAAAATAATTTTAAAACAGGTGTTTGGGTCGTTGAGATTGCCGTTGAAAAGCCACTTGTCGAGTAGGGTATGGCCTTTGAATTGCTGGAAGTGACTACTCCTTTTTTCGGGCTGATCCATTGATCTATATGTTTGGCGGCCAAAGTGAGCTATTGTTGGCGACAGGATCGGTACCCATTACGTGCCGGTCGGGTGTTTTTTTAATAAAAAATTGTTCCGTAATTCGATTGAGGCTGAGCAGAAGCTCTGGGGTATAAAATCGAAGGAATTGACATGGGTGGGGTTAGCAATCTGATGACGTCGGATGGTTTTTCGGAGGATGTCGAACCGAGGGAAGCCAAAGATATGATCGGAATCGTGGCGTCAAAGCACACGTTTTCGGAGTGTTTGTGCAGAACAGTCGAAACTGAACTGGAGGATGTCAGGATTCGGCGATTCAGCGATTTAGAGTCGCTGTTGGCGCAATGGTCGGCCGAAGCGCCTGCGCTTCGCCTTTTGATTATCGACGAAAATATCGCAAGCGAGTTGGATCAGCGAACAGCAAAGCTATTGCTGAGCAACAACGACTTGAAAATTGCCTGCGCTTACCGAGAGGTAGCGCGCGCACGCAAGATCATGACGTCCGGCTTGTATCCGGATCGCGTGTCCAGCTTTTTACCGATGAATCTTGTCCTCGATGCCTGGATCAAGATTCTGGCTTTGATGGTGGCGGGGCATCCGTATGTCTCGCATGAACTGATCGCGTTGCCCGATGGGCTGTCGCAAGTGATCACGCCGGATCACTCCGCAAAATCCGTTCAGGCTTACGGTGACTGTGCAAGCGGGGTCATTTCGAAATTGACTGCGCGTGAGGTGCAGGTGCTGCGGTTTGTGGCGGATGGCTGTGCCAACAAGGAAATCGCGGCCCGGTTATCGCTGTCTGTTCATACGGTCAAACTGCACATCCATCACATCATATCAAAGTTGGGCGTTCACAACCGAACCGAAGCGGCCCTGCTTTATGCGAAAGTCACCGAACAATGACACCGAGGCGGCCAGACATGGCCGCTTCGCACGACTCGCTTCAGCAGATCCTGTTGCGGGTCGGAACCCTGAATTACACCTGGACCAACACTGAAAGTCTGTTCATCCATGTGATTGCGGGTCTTGGCGGCATGAGCAAAGATGTGGCCGTGATCGTTTTTCTGACGCTGAACACCACCAGCGCGCGCTTGGACCTTGTGGATCGTTTGGCCAAGATGCCGGATGTGGCCGAGGATCAGCGCGATGCCGTGCTGTCACTGACGGCGCGTTTTCGCAAAGAGGCGGCATTGCGCAACAAGTATAATCACTGCATCTATTCGTTCGATCCCAATGGCGGCCCGCCTAACACGATCATGATGCGTATAGCCGACCGCAAAACCGACATACTGGTTGGCAAGCAGGAGGTCGCAGATGACGCCGAGTTGGCCAAGTTCGACGCGGCTGTCGAACGCTTGCAGGCGTTGAATCTGGATATATGGGAGGCGATCAGGCGGTTTGACTATCCTGTGTGA
>Ga0209943_1001734_pt1 | contig 12712 bp, 14 predicted proteins | sample SalPonR1_B_D2_MG_FD_185698 | JGI IMG/M metagenome (GOLD analysis project Ga0209943, IMG submission 185698) | Salt pond soil microbial communities from South San Francisco under conditions of wetland restoration - Salt Pond MetaG R1_B_D2_MG... ... | reverse complement strand
AACACGTTCGGGCGCGCGACAGGGCGGACTTCAAGGAGACAAGAGTGCAAAGTGAGCAGAGCATGGCTTTTCCCCGGATGATTCGGTCGGCGCACGGCGCCGGGTTCGTTTCAGGTAAGCGACGTCCGACAAGAAAACCTGCCACCCGGCGAACGGAACAAAGATGGCCAACGAACCGGAAAATGTCCTGTGCAAACTCTAAAAATTCGAAAAGCCTATTGGGAACAACGGGATAAACATCTCATAAAACCGCGGATCGGGCGGTCAGCGCCAGCAGGCAGGGTCGGTATTGCCGTCGTCGAGGCAGGTGAGCTTGGTTCGGTGCCGGGAGCCTTCGGGGAAGGCCTCGTGCAGCGTTGCGCGCTGCGCTTCCAGCCGGGCGCGCGCCGAGTCGGTACGATCTTCGAGCAGATCCAGCCGGACCAGGTCCAGTTCCAGCGCGGCGGCCCGCGGGTGGCCTTCGACCAGTTGGGTTCGATAGCGGTCGATCGTGGCTTCCATTTCGGCCCGCGCGCGCTCGGTCTGGCCGTCATCGAGCAGCATGCGGGCAAACGCCGAACGTGCAGCCAGCACGCCGAAGCTGTTCTCGCTGCGCGCTTCGGCCAGCTGCGAAATCAGCTCGCCCATTCGATCCAGCCGCTCCGCGGAGGGGTCCCGGGCGTGATCGATGCGCTCGGACAACAGCAGCGACGCGACCGTATCGGGATGCGCCTGGCCGAGTTCGGCCAGGCGAACCGCCATTGATTCATCGGCCAATGCTCGCGCCTCATCCAGCCGGCCCTGATGCAGCAGAACCCGCGCGAGGTTATGCCGGGCGCGCGCGGTGGTCGTGCTGTCGTCACCGAAACGCGCCGCCCTGAGCGCCACCGATTGCCGATAAAATTCTTCGGCACGCTCGGGCAGGCCCATCTCCTTGTAGGCGAAGCCGATGTTGTTCAGGAACAACCATTCCTGGGTTGCGCCGCCGATGCTGGAGGCTTCCAGCCGCATTGCGTGGCGGTAGTTCTCTATTGCCTGTTCAAAGCGACCCATGTCGAGCTGATTCCCGGCCAGCTCGTTGTAGTCGCGATACAGAATCGGCGCGTCGGGGCCGAACAGTTTCTTGCGGATTTCCATCTGTTCTTCGATCGCCGCGCGAGACGTCTCCCATTCACCGACGTTGCGCGACGCCAACCCGAGTCCGTTCAGGCTGTTGGCGTAGGACGGATGCATTCTCCCGACCGTGCGTTCCTTCATCTCCAGCGCCCGCCGGTACAGCCGCATCGCTTCGCGGTGATTGCCGAGCACGTCTTCGGCTTCGGCAAGGTTGTGGTAGGAGGTCGCGATTCGCTCTTCGGCCAGCCCGGCCTCCTCGCGCATGGTCAGCGCCTCGGCGATGAGTTCGCGTCCGCTGGCGGCGTCGTCGAACTCGATGTGCATCAGGCCGAGGTTGTTGATCGCACTGGCGCGCTCGCCCGCTTCGATGCCGGGATTCTCCCGCACCAGCGACACGGCGCGGAAAAGCGTTTCCTCGGCCAGTTGCCGGTCGCTGTTCAGCACGGCGCTCATGCCCAGCACGTTGAGAGCCCGAACCTCTTCCTCGACTGCCCCCAGCGAGCGCGCCAGCGCCACCGATTCGCCCAGCAGCTGCTGTGCGACCTCGTGGCTTTCGATTGCCCGGTAGACGCTGCCCAAAGCGAAAAGCGTGCGTGCGCGAAGCGCCGGGTCCGAGATTGCTTCGGCCGAGATGCGTTGTCTGCCCTGCTCGAGCATCTGCGTCACCGTGACGTCCTCGCCGCGTGCCTGGCCGGGACCAGCCGATTCGATCAGTTCGACCAGGAATTCGAGCACCTGGTTGGCGTTCGCGGCCTCGATCCGGGCCTTAGCCTCGGCCTGGCGCGCGTTTCGGCCTTCCAGCACGATCCGACCGGCGAGGCCGAGCATGACGACCACCGCGAGCGCCGCGACGCCCACCGCGAGCCGGTGGCGCCTGACGAACTTCCAGGCCCGGTAACCGAGGCGACGCGAGGCCGCCTGGACGGGCCGACCTTCGAGATAGTGGGCCACGTCGGCGGCCAGGGCCTCCACGCTGGAATACCGATCGGCGGGATCTTCAGCCGTTGCCCGTCCGACAATCGCCCGAAGATCCTGAGCGCTGGCTTGGGAACCGTCACGCCCGACCCCGAGCATCAGGTCGAACAGCTTGCCCAGGCTGTAAACGTCGCTGGCGGTGGAGACCGGGGCACCGGAAAGCTGCTCCGGCGAGGAAAACCCCGGCGTGTAGTAGCGCGCGCCGCGCGTGAGGTCGTCTGCGTCTTCCGAGCCGGGCTCGAGGAGCTTGGCGATGCCGAAATCCAGCAGGACCGGCCGGCCCTCGCGCGTCACCAGCACGTTATTGGGCTTCAGGTCGCGGTGAATCACGAGGTTGCGATGCGCGTACTGGACCGCACCGCAGATTTCGCGAAACAGCTCGGCCCGTCGCTTGAGCGGCGGGCGGTTGTCCCGGCACCATTGGTCGACCGGCACGCCTTCGATATATTCCATCACGAGGAACGGCTGACCGTCGTCGGTGGTGCCGCCGTCGATCATCGCGGCGATGTTGGGGTGATTGAGGTCGGCCAGGATCTGGCGTTCGGCCCTGAGGCGATCCAGGCTGGCCGGGTCGGGGAAACCGCGAATCAGCTTCACCGCGACCCGGCGCCGGTACTCGTCGTCGGCGCGTTCGGCCAGGAACACGCTGCCCATGCCGCCGCTGCCCAGCGCTTCGGTGATCCGCCACGGCCCCAGGCTCTTGCCGGCCGCGCCTTGTGCGGCCGATGCGAGATCATGCAGCGTGGCGCTGACCACCGCTTCGGCCGGGTCGCCCGCCTCGGCGTCGGCCGCCAGCATGGCCTGTACCTGCCGCAACAGCTCTGCATCATCGCATTCGCTTGCCAGCCAGGCGTCGCGCTTCGACTCTGGTTGCTCGAGCGCGCCGTAGAACAGTGCCTCCAGGCGCTTCCAGTCGCCCCCCGTCACGCCAGCCGCGCCTTGAGCCAGGCCCGGCCCATGCGCAGATTGCGGTCCAGCGTGCGCACGGACACATCGAGCTGCTCTGCGGCTTCTTCGCGCGTCAGGCCGGCAAAGTAGTTCAGCTCAAGAGTGCGCGCAACGCGTTCATTGTGCCGCTCGAGCTCGGTCATTGCCTCGTCGAGATCGAGCAGGTCGGCCGTAGGCGGCTGGCTTGCCACCGCTTCGTCCGACAACGTGACCCTCAATCGGTCGCCGCCGCGTTTTTCACGCTTGCGGGCACGCGCATGATCCACCAGGATACGGCGCATCGTGCGCGCGGCAACCGCGTAGAAGTGGCGCCTGTCGTTGAAATCCAGGGTCCCGCCCTCGAGTTGCAGGAACGCCTCGTTGACCAGCGCGGTCGGCTGCAAGGTATGCGCGCTCGATTCTCCGGCGAACTGGCGGGCCGCGATGCGCCTGAGGTGCTCGTAGACCATCGGCATCAGGGCCTCGCGGACGCGCGCCTGGTCGCTGCCCCATTGCTTGAGAAGCTGCGTGATCTGGCGTGGTTCGTTCTCCATCCCCCTTCCTTCGATGACTGCTTGTCTTATCTTGTCGGTGCGTGAACGGGCGTTTGAGGCAATTTCGCCAACTGCCCGTTTCCGGGCGATCCGGGTTTCGTGCTGGCGTTCCCTTTTTCCGAATCTTACCGCACGTGACCCGCTTCACACCGGACTCCCATTCATGCCGCGTTTGCCCCGGCACCGACAAGGCCCCATGTAGGAATATCGTGTAGCCGACCTGCGAGAGAATTTCCCGATGAACATGCTGAATCGACTGATCGGAACCGGCCGCCGCCGCGTCGTCACGCTTGCGGCACTGGCGTTGCTGGTTCTTTGCGCGGCGCTGATGTTCTGGCTCGATCACGAACCGGAAACCTTCGACGTCGACGCGCGGGCCGAAGCCAGGGCCGAGCGTGAGGGCCACGAGGTGGTCGTCGGCTACGTGACAACGGCAACGCTGATCGAGGTGATGGACACGCTGCTGAACAAGCGCGGCGGCTACCTGAACAACGACGTGATGCCACCGTGGAGCCTGCTCGACAATATCCCGAACTGGGAGACCGGTGTGATCATCCAGGCGCGCGACCTGTCGCGCTCGATGCGCAACGACTTCAGTCGATCGCAGACCCAGTCGGGCGAAGACAACGACCTGGCGATCGCCGACCCGCAGTTCAGCTTCGACTACGGCTCGTGGATTCTGCCGTCCACCGAGGGCGAGTACCGCAAGGGCATCCGCGCGCTGGAGGGCTATCTGGACCGTCTGGGCAGTGCCGAGGGCGAAGCGCGTTTCTACGACCGCGCCGACAACCTTCGCGAATATCTTTCCCTGGTGGAAAAGCGGCTCGGCAGCGTCGGCCAGGAGCTTTCGGCCAGCGTCGGCGAGCGTCGCCTCAATACCGACCTGAGCGGCGACCCGAATCCGCATGCCTCAAGCGCGGGACGCGGCGAGATCAACGTCAAGACGCCGTGGATGGAAATCGACGACGTGTTCTACCAGGCCCGCGGCACCACCTGGGCGCTGATCCATTTCCTGCGCGCGCTGGAAGTGGATTTCGCCAGCGTGCTCGACAACAAGAATGCCCGGACGAGTTTCTCCCAGATCATTCGCGAACTCGAAGCCAGCCAGAAGCCTCTGTGGAGTCCCATGGTACTCAACGGCGGCGGATTCGGGATGTTCGCCAACCACTCGCTGGTGATGGCCAACTACGTCGCCCGCGCCAACGCCGCGGTGATCGATCTCCGGCGGCTGCTCGAGCAGGGCTAGTCGCTCGTTGCGTGGAGATGCCCGGTCTTGACCCAGATGACGGTTTCCCGATCGACGAAAGGATTATGCTGACTCAGGTGCGGTGAGCGAATCCAGGTTCCGGCTGGATATCGGTCGTGTTCGTCGGCGAATTCGCCGGACAGGACCAGGATTTCCTCGCCGCCATAGTGCCGGTGCGGCTTGAAACGCTCGCCGGCGGGCCACTTCACCAGCGCGACCTGCTCGTTTTCGAAAGCGTGAAGCGGCATCACCTGCAGCCCGCCGATGCCGGGTCGCCAAGGCGCGCTGCGCGTATCGATGCGCAGCGGCTCCAGGTCGCGCGGGTGCATCTGGTGAAGCTTGACGAACAGTGTGCAGCCGTCTTCGCTGAACGGGGCGTGGCCGCTGCCGGGCGGGTTGCGAATGTAGGTGCCTGGCCCGAAGTTGCCGGTCTCGTCGGAAAACACGCCGTCGAGCACCAGGATTTCTTCGCCCAGGGGATGCTCATGTCGTTCGAAACGGGCGCCAGGCGCGTAGCGCACGATGCTGGTGGCGTGCCCGTGCTCGGCGTGTTCGCGCGCGAGCGGCTTGCGCAGCACGCCGCCGGCGGGACTGGGTGTCCAGTCCATCGCGGAAGTATCGACTACTTCCCGGCGAGCGAAATCCATACGCAGCTCGACACGCCCTGAGGCCCTTTCGGAAGACGCGGTCACCGCCTGTTCAACCACCTTTTGCCTCCATGCCCGCGGCAACGGCACGTTCGAAGCGCGCGGAAAGCTCGGCATCGGCATCGGGACCGGCCACCATGGCCACGTCGCGGGCGCCAAGTTCCCGGCCATCGATTGCACGGACCGCAATCCGCGGAATCTCGCGGCCGCTTTCGCGCTCGACGAAGCGGGTCGCAGAGCGACCGTCGCAAAGCCACTTTCCGGACCATTGCGCCAGACCCACCAGGATCGGAAGCAGGTCGCGGCTGGCGTCGGTCAGCCGGTACTCGATCGCGCGCTTGTCGGTTTCCGAACGCAAACGCTCGAGCAGATCGAGGTCCACCAGCTTTTTCAGCCTGACCGACAGCACGTTTCGCGCTATGCCCAGCTCGCGCTCGAAATCATTGAAGTGGCGCGTTCCGAGAAAGGCCTCACGCAACACCATAAGGGTCCAGGGCTCCCCGATGACCTCGGTCACTCGGGCCAGCGGGCAGTTGCACTTGAATACGTTGTCTTGGGTCATGAAAGCATTCTCGCACTTTAGGTTGCATTTTGCAACCGATAGGCGTATAGTGATTATAGGTTTTATTTTAAAACTCTTTTTTACAGGCAAGGACAGCGAGCATGAACAGTCATCGAATGGTCAGAACGACGGGAAAGTTCGTGGAACGGTGGGCGCCCGACCTGGCGGCTAAGATTGCCGAACGCCTGGCGACCAGTCCTCGTCGACTGCGTCTGCGGCAACGGCATCGGGTCCATCGCAGCGGGGAAGCGGTCACGTTCCGGTTCGGCAGATCCGGCTTCAGGTGGGGCGATTCCGGGCCGATCGTGCTGGCGATTCACGGCTGGGAAGGCCGGGAGCTGCAGTTTTCGGCTATCGGCGAAGCGCTTGCCGAACGCGGCTATCGGCTGATTGCACTGACCGGGCCCGGACATGCGCCCGGCGATCGCGAACGCGCTCATCCCGGGGTGTTCGTCGACGCGCTTTTCGAGGCGGCCTCCGAACTCGGCGAGGTGCACGCGCTGATCGGTCATTCGATGGGCGGCGGGGCGGCGCTGCTTGCCGCCAGTCGCGGCCTGTCGGTGCAGCGAATCGTGACCGTGGCCAGTCCGGCCGGCTACCGCGGCGTGCTGCACCGGATCGCAGACGGCCTCGGCTTGAACCATCGCGGCCGCGCAGGCTTCCTGGCCCGCATGGAAGCGCGGACGGGATTCCGGCTCGACGAGACCGAACCGCTGCGGCTGATGCCCGACGTGGACGTGCCGGTGTTGATCGCTCACGATCTGGACGACAGCGTGATTCCCCACCACGAATCGAGGGAACTGGCGAGACACGCCAGCCGGGCGCAAACACTCGACACCCAGGGGCTCGGCCACGGCCGGATTCTTTCCGACGAGGCGACGGTTCACCGCGTCGTCGAATTCCTGGCAGCACCCGAAGCGGGAGAAACGACATGATGACTCCTCCGAACAACGACCGACTCACTTTGCGGCGCCTGCTTGCGCTGATCGTCGTCTACGGCGGCTTCGCCGCCATCGCATTGCTGGGCTGATCGCACAGCAGCGCCCCGCCGGACGAATCTTGAGCGTCCGGATGCGATACCGTTGGGGTCCATTCGGCGTCACGGACGGCAAGCCCGATGACCAACCTGGAAATCGTCGCGCTGGGCACCCTGGCCAGCCTGCTCGCCGGGCTGGGCACAGCGGTCGGCGCGCTGGGCGTGCTGTTCCTGCGCCGGCTGTCGCCGCGGGTCGAGGACGGACTGCTCAGCGCGGCGGCCGGCATCATGCTGGCCGCGGCGTTCTTCTCGCTGCTGCTGCCGGCAATCGAATACGGCGAGTTGTACTTTGCAACGCGCCCGGCCGCGGTCGCCATGGTGATCTTCGGTTTGCTGTCCGGCGCCGTCGCCCTGGAACTCGTCCATCGCTACGCGCCGCACGAACATTTCATCATCGGGCGCGAAGGGCCCGACGCCGAAGCTTTGAGCAGGATCTGGCTTTTCATCATTGCCATTACCCTGCACAACTTTCCCGAAGGCATGGCCGTGGGGGTAGGCTTCGCCGGCGGCAACATCGACAACGGCATCGCCCTGGCCACCGGCATCGGCTTGCAGAACATCCCGGAAGGGCTCGCCGTCTCGGTTGCCCTGCTGACAGTCGGCTACAGTCGCGGCCGCGCCTTTCTGATCGGCGCGGTAAGCGGCCTGGCCGAACCCATCGGCGGACTGTTCGGTGCCGCTGCGGTGGCCGTTGCAGGACCCATGATGCCGTGGACGCTGGGCTTTGCGGCCGGCGCGATGCTGTTCATCATCAGCGACGAAATCATCCCCGAAACGCATCGGCGAGGCTATGAGACCGTGGCCACGTTTTCACTGATGGGGGGCTTTGCCGTGATGATGTTCCTGGACGCCACCCTCGGCTGACGCTCGGCGACCTGTTCGGCAGTCCGGTCAGGCGTCGGCCACTCGACGCCGACGCATCAACCATTCGAGCAGCAGTTCGTGCTGACAATCGCCGTCGCTTACATACAGCACGCCGTCGGTAATCATCAATCCCCATTCGATCTTGCGCGGCAGGTCGATGGCCAGCGCATCCATGGGCTGGCGCGGCAGAACGGCGATTTCCAGGTTGTCCAGGCCGGCCACGCGGTGGACTACCTGCTCGGCCCATTGTTCGATATTGCCGTAGGCCAGCAACGAGGTCCTGGGGCAACGCCGCGCGCTCCAGATCAGGCGATCCGAGTCCGGCCTTCCGACGTCGATCCAGTGGCAGGTTCTGCCGTCGAGCCCGCGCCGGCGCAACGCAGGCTCGTCGGGATCGGAAAGCCCACGGCCGAAATCGAGATCCTCGTGGTACCACAGCCCATAGGCGAGGATTCGCGCGACCATGCGCTGTTCGGTTTCCGAAGGATGCCGCGCGACCGTCATATGGACGGCCTCGTAGACGCCCCGGTCGGTATCCGAGATATCCAGAAAAACCTTGTGCGTTGTTGACGTCAGCGCCATGAAACGAGTCCTGCCTGGATTGCGATCGAGCGGCAGTGTAGACCTTTCCGTCGCCCGAAACTTGATCGGGCGCAATGGCGGGTTATCGCCTGAGGCGGAAGCTGCCAGGGCTCAAGACAATTGCTGCGGCGGGGATGCTTCGCCGGCAAGCTCGGCATACATGCGCCGCACGGTTTCGGTGCCGTGGCTGCGCTCCAGCCGGCGGACGATGAAGTGTCCGCGCGCCATGTCCTGGAAATGATCGATGAAAACCGCATTGATCGCCGCCCCGCCGAAGGCGCCGACCAACGGCACCGCCTGGGCCGCGGCCTTTTCCGAAACGACGATCGAAAAACGCGCCGCGACCTGGGAAACAAGGCGCACGATGGCCGGCGCGGATTTCTGACTCAGTCCAGTTCGAGCGATGTGCGATGCCGCCTCCGAAACCGTCCGTGCCAGCGCGACCCTGGCGGCGAAGTAGCCCGCTTCCGCGGCATCGTCGCTATTCGACCGGCCGCCCAGCGCAAGCACCTGCAGGCATTGCAGCCGCGCCTCCGGCAGCGCCAGGTCCTCGCCCTCTGCACGCGCGATATCGGCGATCGAGCGCAGGATGATGGTGGTCGAGACCGGCAACTCCACGGGCAACGCCGCCAGGCCGAATGCACCACCGGTGGCCCCGGAAGCCGTTGCGGCCGCCTTGTGCCAGAAACTGGACGCGGCACCGGCATATCCGGTATCCATAGTGCCCAGCGCAACAGAAAGGGAAGACTCGATCGCCCTGCGCGAGGCATCGTTGACGGCGCGGCCCCAGCGTTCCGGCAACAGCTCGAACCCGCGCTCGATCGGCCTTCCGACAAGGTCGCTTATTCGCGCGGCCAGGCCGGGCTGCTCGAGCAGGTCGCGTGCTCGTCGAAGTTCCTCGAGTTCGGCCCGGTCTTCAATCACGACGAGACCTCGGCGCGGCGGCGTTGACGCTGCCGATAGTTCCGGTTCCGGCTGGCGCACTTTCAACGCTCATTGAACACGAACTTGCTGGAAAACAGAAAGTTGAAGGTCATCCCGATCAGGCCGCCGGCCCAGACGCCGATCAGCGGCATCACCGCCCGCCAGAATCGGGTCAGGTCGGCCTGATCGCCCAGGAAGACCACCAGCGCGAACACACCGAAGTTCAGGACGCCGCCCAGCGCATGGACGCTGAAGAAACGGATCAGTTCATCGAACAAGACACGACCCTTTTCGATGTGATGAAACGTGAAGTACCGGTTCAGCACATAGCCCGCCGACATCGCCGCGGTGTAGGAAAACAGTCGGGCGATATAGGCGTTGAAGCCCGGCAGGTCCTTGAGCAGGTACAGCAGCCCGGCATCGATCAGCGCAATGGTGCCGCCGACGCAGGCGAAGCGAAAGAACGTCGCGCGCGAGCTGTGCGAGCGGACACCGCGGTTCAGCAATCGGATCGAGGTCTTGACGGGAATCTTCAGGGCTCCTTTGGATCGTCCGACGCAAGCGTATCGGCACACCCGAATTATTCTACCTGCCTTCGATCAGTCTCTTCCGATCCAGCGCGTGCGCGAACGATGATCGACGCCGGAGACGCCTTGTATGTTCTTCCACGCAGGTCTAAAAAGGGACATGTCGGGGTGGAGGGACTGAGGCGCCTTCTGGCCATTAGGCACAGACAGTAGGAGATATCGTCCCGCCCCTCACCATAGCGCCGATAAGGAATCCATCGGCCGGTAAAGGACCGACGATCTTGGCAAGGCAGCGCAAGGGTGAGCCCCGACAGCATACAACCGGCGATCGGCCGCGCTTGCTGGGCATCCGGAAAGGGGGCCAGAACGAGCTCCGGGCGCTGCTGATCCATGGGGCACGTGCGGCGATCCGGCATCTTGGCGACAAGACCGATCCGAAGAGCATGTGGTTGCGGGCGCTGGTCGAACGGCGCGGCAAGAACCGGGCGGCCGTGGCCCTGGCCAACAAGAATGCCCGTCAGGCCTGGGCGATTCTGTGCCAGGCGGCCTGAGGGCCGGCGGCGGGCGGACAGGAACAAAGCGCAAGCAGATGTAGGCACAAACCGGGAGAACAAGACTTTTCGATTGCAAAGACTCCGATGAACTATCGGTAGGACCGGCACCGGGCGAGCAGCGAGACCGCAGGGCTTTTGAAGAGCCGCGTAGGAGTGTTGCTCCGGTGCATCGAATTACATCGTGGCTGGGGCCATGGAGATGCCCCGAATCAAGAGCCGAATATAAGCGCGCAGTCATATTCTGATGGGAAATTGAAGTCTTGCAAACCGGGAGGGGTCCATATAAGCCGTATCCGACCGGGACCAGATGGAACGAATTGGCCGGCGATGGGTTTGGGTTTGATCACGGTCGGATACCGCGCCTCCGGAATCTTCGCGCAATTCGCTGTTCCGTCGGGGACGGCGCCCCGACCTACCACGCTTCTCCGTACCCCGGTAGGGGTAACATCCCCGACGACAACGCTTCCGATGGTCGCATCGACCAACGATCTCGGGATCAAAACCCGTCGCGCGCCCCGGCGTAGGTCGAGGTTACACTCCCGACGATAACCCTCCGTGGTCCTGCAATCCTTCAATGGCTATTAGGTGAGCGAACAGCTTGTCACGCCGCTGTTGCCTGAGCCAGAACACCAGCTTGTCGCCGATAGCATCGGGCAAGGAAGTCAGTATCTTTTGCCGCCGACTGAGGCAGTCTTTCATTGTCCGGCAGAATCATCGCGCCGTGAACCGGCCTTGAAAGGTTCGGAGGGCTCAGTGCCTGACGGACTGCTCTGCTCACATTCGATTACGATGCTCTCGTCGACACCTTCCTGAACGACGCCTTGACCGCCTTCTTGGACCCAGCAGAACTGGTAGGAGTGATATACATTCAGCCGGTACGATTCGCCAACGTTAAACGGGCCAATCGAAAACGAACCATTTGCTTTCAATTCGAAGTGCTGGCCGGTTTCGAAGTCCTGAAGCAGCACGGTCCTTTCAGCAAAAAGCCCCAACACCTCGCCGGACAATTGCTCCGTACCGGGGCGTGGGCTGACATTGAGCGTAAATTGCTGAGTCGCTGTCTGGCCGAGAGCGTTGGTCGCCAGGATCGACACGAAATGCTCGCCGACTTCATCGGCAACCCACTCGATTCGGGTACCGAACACGAGCCTCATATCCGCAGGGCCATCGATCAGCTGATACTCCAATCCCGTTGTAGACCCTGAAATCGAAGGCTGATACTTGAATAGTGAGTTTTGAGTGACGCTGGCCGGAGGCGCGGAATCGATCTCGAACGTCTCCGGCGCAACCCGAAGAACAAACTGCTGTGTACCGAACAAGCCGCGAGTGTCCATCACCTTTAGTTCCACCGTATGGGTACCCACTTCCGGGACGGGCCATTCTACCAGTCCGCTGTCAGAATCGACCATCATCCCTGACGGTGCTTCTTCAAGCTGGAACTCCACCGGGAAATCATTGGGATTATCGATCTCGATCTGGTAGACGTACGATCCACCCTGGATGATATCCAGCTCCGGCGTGGAAGTGATGTTTGGCCGGGCTGCGACGGGGGGGCAACTGGACGGAGAATGTTCCTGAAGCACCGAAATGGGGGCGATAATTACTGAGAACCTCGGTATCGCGTCCGGAAAGACGCCTCCCGGGTCACTTCTCGGGTTACCGCTCTCAGCAAGATTTTGCCCCCAAGCCCAAAAGCAGTGGTTTTCATCAAGAGCAAGAACAAAATCCTCGGTAGCCGCCATCTCGACGATGCGCCCGGCCTCGCTGGGGAAAGCAACCCGTTGAAACTCCTCGAGTTCGTAGTCGTCGTGGCTTCCCGTGCCGGGGACGCCGAGTGTATTTCCTCCTTGAGCCCAAATGCCCCCAAATTCATCTAAAACGAATATTACGTGACCGTTGAAGCTTCTAGTAATGCCAAGCCCGACGACTTTTGCACCGTTAAGTGGCGTGACGTCCATTAGTGTCGGTTCGGTCACAAGTGGTTGTCCTGCGGCTTGCCCCCATTGCCATAACCTTCCCTGTGAGTCTAGAAAGAACGCGGCGCTATGCGTTGTGACCACATCCCGAATAGGGTGGCCTTCGAGCCCATTTTCTAACAGCAATAGTGGCGCACAATTATGGAAGCCTGTGCCTACCCGTATATTACAAGGGCCTGATTTAGACTCCCTCGTCTGCCTATCCACAATCGAAATCGGAATATCGCCCCATGCCCACAGTTC
>Ga0209943_1001732_pt1 | contig 12749 bp, 11 predicted proteins | sample SalPonR1_B_D2_MG_FD_185698 | JGI IMG/M metagenome (GOLD analysis project Ga0209943, IMG submission 185698) | Salt pond soil microbial communities from South San Francisco under conditions of wetland restoration - Salt Pond MetaG R1_B_D2_MG... ... | reverse complement strand
CCTGAAAATTCTCGATGCGGGCCATGTTCACCCGGAAAACATGAAAGGTTCCTGGGCCGGGGCCATGGGCCAATGCCAGTTCATGCCTTCCTCTTTCCTGGCTTACGGGGTCGATGCCGACGGCGGTGGCCGCATCGATCTCTGGGCCACGGTGCCGGATGTGCTCGCCTCGACCGCCAACTATCTGGCGCGGCACGGCTGGCAGGATGATCAGACCTGGGGGCGGCCGGTGCGTCTGCCGGAAGATTTCGATATCGGTCTGGCCGGGCTCGATACGCGTCAGCCCCTTGCCCGCTGGCAGCAACTGGGCGTGCGGCGCAGCAATGGCCGGGCTCTCCCCCGTCGCAATCTGGAGGCTTCGCTGCTGGTGCCCGACGGCGTGGGCGGGCCGGCCTACCTGGTTTACGACAATTTTCGGGTCTTGCTGAAATGGAACCGGTCGATCGCCTTTGCCGTGGCCGTCGGCACCTTGGCGGATCGGCTCCAGGAGGAATAGGACCCGGCAATCTTCGGTTCTGAAAGGAGCCTGTTATGCTTCGTTTCCTGAAAATGAGACTGATGCTGCAGGTTGGCGGCTGGCTTGCCCTGCCCCTGTTCCTGACCGGGGCGGCTACGCCGCCACCGGATGTGATCGATACTCAGGAGCATGACCTGCGTATCGTCGAGATCGTCAAAGGCCTCGAACATCCCTGGAGCCTTGCCTTCCTGCCGGATGGCGACCTGCTGGTCACCGAGCGGCCGGGACGGCTGCGGCTGATCCGGGGCGGGCGGCTGCTGCCGGAGCCCGTGGCCGGGCTGCCTTCGGTCGCGGCGCGCGGACAGGGCGGCCTGCTCGACGTCGCCCTGCATCCGGAGTTTGCGGAGAACCGCTGGATCTACTGGTCCTATTCCGGCGCCGGCACGGGCGGCATCGGCACCGAGGTGGCGCGCGGCAAGCTGATCGACGACCGCCTGCAGGAGGTTGAAGTCCTCTTCGTCATGCAGCCCAAGTCAGAGGGCGGCCGGCATTTCGGCTCGCGCCTGGTTTTCGATCGACAGGGCTATCTGTTTATTACCCTCGGCGACCGCGGCGAACGGGACCGGGCGCAGCAGCCCGGCGACCATGCCGGCTCGGTGATCCGTCTGCATGACGACGGCCGGGTCCCGGAGGACAACCCCTTCGTCGGGCGGGAAGGCTGGCAGCCGGAAATCTACAGCTTCGGCCACCGCAACCTGCAGGGGGCGGCGCTCCATCCCGAGACCGGGATGCTCTGGACCCATGAACACGGTCCGCAGGGCGGCGATGAGGTCAACATCATCCGGGCCGGGGTCAACTACGGCTGGCCGGTCATCACCTACGGCACCAATTACGTGACCGGCACCCAGATCGGTGAAGGCACCCATAAACCCGGCATGGCTCAACCGATCCATTACTGGGTGCCTTCGATTGCGCCCTCGGGAATGGATTTCTACACCGGGGACAAATTTTCGAACTGGCAGGGCGATCTGCTGGTGGGTGCCCTCAAGGACCGGATGCTGGTGCGCCTGAGCCTCGAAGGCGAAAAAGTGGTCGGCGAGGAGCGCTTTCTCAAGAACGTCCTCGGCCGCATCCGGGCCGTGCAGCAGGGTCCCGACGGTTTCGTCTATCTGCTGACCGACGAGGATGACGGTGTGCTGGTGCGGCTGGAACCGGCAGGGCAAAGATAGAAAGGCGCAGGATTGGACACAGAACGGCCTGGCCTGGAAAGGACAGGCCGTTCTGTGTCTGCCCGGTTGAAATGGCGGGATTTTGCCCTGTGCTATAGCTTCCCTTCTTCGTGCAGCTTGATCAGGCGAGCGAATTTCTTTTCCATGCCGGCGATAATTTCATCGTGGCTGGTGCCGAGATCATGCCACAGAAAAGCCAGCATGGCCTGGCCGTAGCAGATGTTGCAGTTGGCCGCATGATCATCGAATTCCTCGCCGACCCGGCCTTTTTTCCAGAAGCAGTGCAGCAGATTCTTGTGGCCCATCGCCTGGCAGAAGCAGTAGCATGGGATGATCACCTGCTTGTCGCTGCTGTTGACGTCTCCCAGCAGTTGCGGCTCCTTGACGGCTATCTTGTAACCGGCTTCGACGGAATCGCTGGTATAAACGAAAGCGGGAAAATCGTACGGCTCCCAGTCTTCCTCAGGGTACTTCTCTGCCAGGAGTTCCTGTGAGTGCCGGGTCAGGTCCGCCATGGACATGGCAAGGATCCGATCAAATTTTTCCTGCTGCTCGGCATCCAGCGCCTGGGCGTTGCCGAAGGAAAAGGCGAGCAGGGCAATTACCCAGAAGAAGAGTCGTGATAACCGGAATTTGGGCATTTGAAGCTCCTTTGTCAGGGAAATATTTTGGATGGTTCGGGAAGGCCATTTTCAGACTCGCCGATTTCTCCTCATTTACCGCAAGGTAAAATCGAACTGAAACTGTCTTTTCCTGCCGTCGGCCAATTGACTGCCGATGATGAATTGATATTCCCCGGGCCCCTGCAGGGCCAGGTCGGCGCCATAATGCCCCTGCATGGCCGTCAGGGGGATCGGAGCACCGGGTTGCTGGTTTTGGTAACTGTATTTAACGGCAGCCGAGCCGGCTTCGATTAACTCTCCGGTCTCCCGATCGACAAAAACGACCATGAAATGGTGGGTCATTTTGCTCCCGCGATCAGCCATGGTTTTTTCCACATCCTTGAGATGAGCCATGGCCTCGACGCCGCTCTGCACGGCGTTCCCCAGCATAATCATATCTCCCGGCAGAGTCATCCCATCGACCGGGTGTCTGCCGGATGTTTGTTCGCTCCCAGTTGATTCGGTCGCGGCAGCCTGGGCGGCCAGGGGCGTGACGAGGGCCAGCAGCAACAAGATCGCGGACTGCAAGAAGATTTTGATCATTTTTTTCTCCATGTTTTCCCTTGCTTGACGGGGGCAAGAGCCACGGCAAAAGCACCGGGAAAGCTCTCGCTCACCTGACTTAACTGACTTCCTCCATGGCATATTTATTGATCCGGTAGGCCAGGATGTGTCTTGGGACCCGCAGGAAGGCAGCGGCCCTGGTCAAGTTGCCGCTGGAGGCCACCAGCGCCTGCATGATGGCCTGTCGTTCGATATCCTTCAAAGGAAAGCCCTCCGGCGGCAGCCTGACCACGCACGGGTTCTTGATGCGTTCGCCGAGCAGCAGGTGGGACGGCAAGTCCTCCCGTTCGATCAAGCCCTTCTGGTCCAGGATCGCCAGACGTTCCATGAGATTCTGCAGTTCCCTGACATTGCCGGGCCAGGGATACTCCTGCAGGGTCTTGACCGCGCCCGACGACAGGCTTACTTCGTGGTTGCCGGCCTTTTTCTCGAGGAAGAACCTGGCCAGCGGAACGATATCCTCCGGGCGGTCCCGTAAGGCGGGCATTTTCAGGGGCAGGACCGCCAATCGATAGAAGAGATCACTGCGGAAATGTCCTGCCGCGACCAAATTCTCGAGGTCGCAATTGGTCGCGGCAATGACCCGGACATCGACAGGCTTCGCCGAGCCACCCACCGGAGAAACCTCATGCTCCTGCAGGGCTCGCAGCAACTTGGGCTGCAGTTCCGGCGGCAGCTCACCCACTTCATCCAGAAACAGGGTTCCTTCATTGGCTTGCTGGAATTTGCCGGGATGGTCGCGCACCGCCCCGGAAAAAGCGCCCCGAATATGCCCGAAAAGCTCGCTTTCCAGCAGGGTGGGAGGAATGGCCGCGCAATTGACGGCGACGAAGGGACCGGCACAACGTTTGCTGTGGTAATGCAGCAGCCGAGCCGCCAGCTCCTTGCCCGTTCCGCTTTCGCCCAGCAGCAGAACCGAAGCATCGGAAGGTGCCATACGCCTGATCAGTGCCTTGACGATCTGGATTTTGCTAGAATCGCCCAGCAGCAGAGGACATTTTCTGGCCGCTTTCGCCGGTTGCCCCGTCTTAGCCCCTTCTCGGCTCGCGCGAGGGGCAAGCGCCTTATAAACGGCGAGGGAAAATTGTGCGGCGCTGAACGGTTTGTGAAGATAATCCCCGGCACCGAGGCGAACCAGACGGCTCAACTGCTTGGCCGAGTTTGCATCCGTAAGAAGAAGGGTCTGGGCCGATTTGTGCCGGGCAGCGATTTGGGCCAGCAACTTTCTCTGTGCAACATCCTCCAGGCAAAGATCGATGATGACCAGACAAGGCCGGCGGTTTGCAACCATCTCGAGGCCGGTGGGTATGTCATCGGCCATGCACAGAATATAGCCGGCAACCTCCAGAACGCCATGCATGACCTGACGCTGCCGGGGATCGGAATTGAACGTCATCAGCAGAATCGAAGGCGAAGGATATTCCATATACGTTCTCCTCTCAAAGGATAGTCTTTCAAGAGGTGTGCCGAATAAAAATTGCCTTTTTTCAGTATCTTGCAAAATAAAAAGAGAGGGTGCTGTGGAAAATCCAACAGCACCCTGCAGAATATTCTTTAAGTTTGGATGAATCTCAACTTGTCATTGCAAAGGCAGACGGAACAGATCGCTTTCTGCATTCCGCCCGAAAATATTTCCCGGCCGGGCCACCACCAGAAAAATCTGCCGGTCATCGATCCAGAGACCCTGGATGGGATGGTCGAATTGCGCTTCGAGGTCTTTCTTAAGAAACCTTCGGCCGTCATGTTCGATCATGGTCAGCCAGGTCTTGCTCACTCCGGGGCCGAAGCCGGGTGCGCGCAAGGTCGGGATGTCGGCGCCAACCGCGATGACATTGACTTTGCCGCTTTTATCGACCTGGAATGTCTGGGGCGCAATCTGGAAAAACCGGGTATCAATCAGCGGGTCGGTACTGCCTGAAAACCGGTCATAGCTCAAGCGGGACAGGCTGCCGCCGAATTTTCGCGGAAATCGGTAGAGCTGCCGGTTCTCCTTGTAAACGGTCAGATGGCCGTTGTCCACCTGGACGACTTCCGGCTGCCGGTCACCGTCCAGGTCGGCGAATGCCGAGCCGTTGACCCGAAAACCCTTCGGCAGCGCGACCGGGAGCGGGACCTCTCGCAACCGGCCATCCTGAAAAGCCAATTGCACGACCGGCGGCGACGCATTGTCGACGAGAAACTCCTGCGCGAGCAGGAGTTCGAAGCGGTTGTCCTGGTCGGCATCGAAACTGCCTGCCAACATCCCCGGCACGTTCGCCTGCTTGATCAGGCTGCGGTTGTCGAATCGGTAGACGATGCTGGAAATCGAGGTTTCCGTGGAGGCGCTGTTGGGAATCTGGCGCTGCAGGGCGGAGCCGACCACCAGGTAGGGCTTCTGGTCGGCAGCGGGCTGCCACCAGGCGAGGGTCAGCGCCTTTGCCATGAGCGGCAGGTCGGCGGCGGCGACCTGCCGCAGGTCCTCGCCGACCTCGAATATCCGGATCGTCTTGCCGTCGGTGACGGCCGCCAAAATGGTTCCCCCATGGCGGACAAAGTCGGCCATGACCAGGGTCCCGTCCACGGTGCCCAGGAAGACGGGCTCCTGGCTCTGGACTTCGGAGTCAGCAGCGGCGATCGCCTGCGTCGCCGGCGCTGGCTGCGTCCCGGAGCTCGCTGCCTGGGTCTCCGCTGCGCCGGCAGGCCAGGGGTAACGGCGGATTTCCTCGCCGTCTGCGGACGCCACAGTCAGGGTCTCGTCCTGCAGACGGAACAGCAGGTCGATATCGTCGGGAACGGCTTTTGCCGCGGAGGTTACCTGATAGCCCTGCCAGAGCAGGTGAGGCAGGGCAGCGGAAAGCCTTGCATAAGCCTGCCGGCCACCCCCGGTGTCAGACACGAGATAGGCCTGCAATCCGCCGTAGCGGACCACTGGCATGCCTGCCTCGATCTTTTTTCCCGGAGTAACCAGGGCCGCCCGGGAAAAGCCGTCGTCGACCATGGTGACCCGGAGGACCGCTGGGTCGGTCCTCTTGACCTGGATGACCTCACCGGTTTTAGGGTGGAAAACCTCCTCCTTGTCCGGCTGGATGACCAGCAGGTCCCCCGCCATCAATCCCTGGTCGGCATCCATGTCGACCAGATAGAGGTCGTCCTTGGCGAGGATGACGAAGCCTGCCGCCGGTTGCAAGTCCTGCTGCAGATCCTGCAGGGGGGCGGCGGCGGCAATGCCGCAGAAGACCATTTGCAGACCCCAGGCCCACAGTAGGCGGAAAGACCATTTTCGAAGACCATTCAGCATGACAAGAGGCCCCCTCTTCTGAAAGCAAGGTTGATAAAGGAAAACAAGGTGCTCGACGGCGCTTCATTATAACAAAAAAAGCCGGGCCCCCTGACAAGGGCCCGGCCGATGGTCGCCCCTCGAGGGTTAGAACTTGTAGCGTACCCGGGCGGTGGAGCGGAAGATGTCGTTGTCGGCACTTCCATCCCGTTCGACTTCGAAGAAGTCCATGGCATCGTCGGCAAACAGGTAGCCCATATTGAGAGCCACTTCGCAGTTCTCGAAGAGCTGGTAGCTGACATAGGCATCCAGCTCGGTGCCCAGGGAGTCTTCGGCCTGGGCGTTGGCGTTGTCGTCCACGTATTCGAGGTCTTCAGCGGTCAGCAGGTAAAGAATCGCCGCGCCTACGGTCATCTTCTCCGTGGCCTTGTAATCGAGGGACAGCTTGTTCAGGAACAGGCCTTTGTTGCCGATGTAGGGTCGCTCGGTGAAATAGGAATCGTCCGTATAGCCGCCCTCCTGGAAGATGATGCTTTCGAAGCGATCGACGTCAACGGCGAGGAAGCCCTCCAGGTCGCTGTCGGCGTCATCATCATCACCGGAGGCATAATAGGAAGTCAGGCTGAGCCGGACCCGGCCGATATTGACGCCGGCATCGACATGCAGCAGGTAGGCAGAAATATCGTAATCTTCCGTGGGGCCTCCGTCGATGGAGACATTATCCAGTGAGCCGTTCTCGTAAATGGCATCCCAGTCGACAAAGGCGTTGCCGAAGCCGGTCGGGATACTGATTCCGCCATCGATGCCGAGTGCGATCATGTCAAAATCTTCCGTGGGGAATTTTTTGATCTCATAATCCAGGATCGAATCCAGGTTGCCGGCAGTGTCATTGTCGGCAGATTGCGTCAAATAGGTGCCGAAAAAGCCAAGCTTGAGATTGTCCATTTTGTGGTCGTAGCGGGCAATCAGGGCATCCAGATCACCATCGCCCCAGTCCTGCTCGTCCGTGGTCACGTTTTCGCTGCCGCGGGCCCAGCCCAGATTCAGACCACCCTGCTTATAAAAAACACCCATGGCGGTTTCGTTCCAGAAATAACCGTTAACGCCGACCGGCAGCAAACCGATTTTGACGCGCCCCTGGGTGTGCGGAATGGCGAAATCGGTATAGGCCCAGCGGGTTTCGATGTTGACGCCGTCGCCGGAGAACCCTCCGCCCTGGCTTTTGCCGGAGCCGCTGCGGCCGAAGCGCACGGCACCGATTTCGATGGCATAGACGCCTTTGATGCGGTCATCGTCCGTGGCGGCTTCCGCCCACAGGCGATACTTGATTTCGCCCCAGGAATCATCACTGCCGTCATCCGAAGTCAAATCTTCCTTCGCGCCATCGAGAGTGCTGAACCATTGGGCCTGGTTGGTGTAAACCATGAAGCGATTGTTGAGATCGCCATGGAATTCGAACTTGGCGGCCAGGGCCGAGCCGGCCAGGCCGACGAAGGATAAAGCGATCAAAAGGACCAAAAGCTTTTTCATCTGAATTGCCTCCAAAAATGAATAGGGTTGACTGCACATGGTAAGACTTTCTGCGAATTTCTCTGTCAACAGGGTGGAACAATGGTGCATGGGCATTCAGCGTCTTCTGCCGGGTTGCCATACGGTCCTTGGGTCTCCTCCTTTCCTCGCCTCGGACTTCTGGGTTGCCGGAACAACAGCACACCCTCGCCCCGCACCGGGGCGGTGAACCATCAACTCCTTTCTCAAGATTGGGTGCGGCCAGAACTCGCCACCGCGGATCCCCATGCGCCAATACGATGATAAAAAAAGAGCCTTTTTACGTCGTGCCCAGGACCAGAACTGAAACCGGAGGCTCAAGCCGTAAGCATCCAGTTCAGGAGGCAACTCTTCTCTGGAGCAAACCATGTGCCAACCATAGAACGGTGTTTAAGTTGGCACGTTAGCAGAGTTTTTTTTATTGCACAAGCGGAGGGGTAAAGTTTTTCTGAAGAGTATTGTGAAGGAGCTTGATAATATTGTAAAAAATACCACAGCGGGCAGCGCTGTTTAGTTGCAAAAAAACTGTGTTTTTATTCAACCTGATAGCTGATGATATGAAGAACCCCTCATCCCTATAAAAAAGGTGCGGCCTTTGCTGACGGCCGCACCTGAGGGGAAAAATAGGGATATGCTGGTCTTTACCAGTAATAACCGACGTTCAGATTGAACCGGGTATTTCGTTCATCATTGTTAGCCACGCTTTCATCGACCATGCTGCTGCCCGGTTCGCTGAAAATCATGTTTTCCGAGGAAATCACATCCAGGTAGGTGTAGACCGGGCCGGAAGCGAACAAGGCGCCGATGACGTTCTGCCAACTGGTCGGTTGGTTGTCGGCAGCCGGGGCAATGATTGTGTTGTCGGAATAAAGCGTAATGCTGTCCAGCCATTTCAAGGCGAGGGGAAAGGTATAGGCCACGTTGACGATGCCGATGTCGGCTTCGGCCGGGATCGGCCAGGAGGTGGCATAGCCGCCGACATGGATGATATCGTCATCGAACCCCGGCGGATTTTCGGGGTTGTAGGCATATGCCGCATACTCGAGCTGCAAATTCCAGTTGCCGTAGTTGCCGTTCAGGTGTAAAGCACCAGCCCAGCGGTCGCCCATGTCCCTGGTCTGGTTGTTGTAGAGCTGGCCCCACTGGCCGGAGACGCCGACTTCGGTCTCTCCCAGGCTGCCGTGATCCAGCAGGTAGGCGAGCCGACCGTTGAACTGGTTGGTCTCCTCGTTGCCGTCCGTACCGCTGACGACATCGATCGAGTAGCGGTCAAGGTTGGTGGAACTGCCTAACTCATCATTTTTGTAAAAAGCCAGGGCAAGATTCCAGGGGCCCTCTTGGTACAGCCCCTTGATGCCCAGATCGTAATCGTCTTCCAGGCCGACATAGAAAGCGCTGCTGAACCAGAAGTTATGGGAGGCATAAGGCAACAGGCCGAAAGGGACCTGGTGGATGCCGGCCTGAACTTGCCAGTTGTCGTTGACGTTGTAGCCGACGAAACCGTGATGGATGGTGTGCTGATAGGAATAAAAGCGGTATTCGGCCGACAGGATCCAGTCAGCGAGGGCCCCGTCGACGTTGAGCCGGAAAATATCGAAACCGGCATCGCCGTATTTCTCGTCCTGATCGATGTTCCAGTCGGTATAACCGTAGTTGAAGCGGAGTGCGCCGCCGATGGCAATGGGTCGTTTTTCGGCGAAGACTTCTTCCACCACCTCTTTGACCATCGGCCGGGAATCTTCATCGAGCGTGGTGGCTGCCGCCGGCCTCTCGGCGGTTGCCGCAGGCTGCGGTTGCCGAGCGGTCACCAGGGCCTCGAGTTCGGCAAGACGCTCTTTCATGGCATCCATCTCCGCAACCTTGGCGCGCAAGGCGCGAATTTCCTCGAGCAAGGCCTGATTATCGATTGCCTCGGCCGAGAGGCCCGATCCGGGTGTTATCAACAGCAGAATCCCCCAAAGACAGACTGATCCGGTAATCTTCCGCATGTCGGCTCCTTCCTCTCAGGTGCATCGTTATCGATTGAAAATCGGCAGGGATATTGGTTCGGCAGCCAGGGTGTGCAAGCTTTTAATGATTGCCGGTTCCGACCTCAAAAAGGGTACCTGCTGGCCGGTGCAAGTCAATTCGCCAAGTGCAAAACTCGCGCTCTTCCCCTTACTGCGGACCTGGACGGGTATGCAGAGCGCTGTCGCGCGCCGGGCTTGCCGAAAAAAAGGTTCATCCGGGAATTTCGGGGAGCCATGATATATGATTCTCCATCTTGCATCTTCTCTGCCGCCAACCCGGGGGCGCGTCCCCGGTTCGAAGGCTGAGCCAGTGCAGGTCGGCAATACGCTGGCTGTGGAAATCCACCCGGAATTCCCGGATGAACCCAAAAAAGCCCCTGCCAAATCGAAGCAGGGGCCGTTGCTGCCAATTCCCGGCAAGGGGCGGTTCAGTCAAGGCTCGCCATTTGCTCGACGCTGTACCGGTACCGCCGCCAGGGAAACGGCAGGTCGATAATCTCGCCCGGTTCCCGGATGGTTTTGACGGCTTTGAGGGCCTCGAGCAGAACGGTGCGCTGCTGGGCCAGATTGCCCGGTTCGCCCAGGGGATGGCCGAAGGGCCATTTGAGGAAGATGGTGCGGGGCGGTTGGACTTTTTCCGTGTAGTCCCGAACGATGGAGATGCCCACCGTCGGAATGCCCTGTCTTTCGATTTCTCTCTGGATCAGCCCCACGGACTGATTGCAGATGCCTCAGGCAGGGGTCAGCAACACCAGATCGACCTGGTCTTTTTGGAGCTTGCGGGCAACTTCCGGGGCGCTCGTTTCGACCAGGGTCGATATGTGGCGGCCGTCAATATGGCCCATGAAGCCGAAATGTCTGACTGAGAGGCTGTCCAGCAGCCCTTCCGCCGTCAGTTCGTCCAGCCGGTCCAGCGGCAAAACGATGTTCAGGTCCCGTTCCGCGTCGGTATGGTCGTAGTAGTCATGGGTAATCGTGAAGCCGGAACGGATGGTGGTGCCATCGAGTTCACGGTAGCTGGGGTCCCCGTCCGGATCACGCATATCGAATGGTTGCTGGTCATCGTGATGCACGCCGGCGGTGGTCACGACCGCCATTTTGCAAGTCCGGAGCGGTTTTCCCAGCTCCGACCAGGGGATGACTCCCTCGGACCGGACCGGCTGATAGGCGGCCAGAAACCGTTCCGCCAAAGAGGGGAAGCGGGTGATCGCTTTGGCGATCATCTGGTTTTTGATGGAGGACAGCAATGTTATCTCCCGAGCAAGAAACCTGAAATTGTTGTCAGCAGCCTTTGGAGCCGAGGGGGCACCCATCCTGAGCCACGTTGGTCGTGCCGGCCGGACCGGCTCCGGTGTCGATCGGCAGAACGGGATTGTTGGCCCATTCGATCCAGGAGCCGTCGTAGTTTTTTGCCTGCGTATAGCCCAAGCCGAGGAGCACCAGGGTGGCATAGGAGGAGCGGATGCCGGTCTGGCAATGGGCGATGACCTGCCGGTCCCGGCCCAGACCGTTTAATTCCAGCAGGGCGCGGATTTCTTGTTCACTTTTTAAAACTTTGACGCCGTTGACTTCTTTCTGCAAATTCACCCAGTCGAGGTGGCGTGCGCCGGGTATGTGCCCGGCGCGCTCGGCGCGAACCTCGCTGCCTTCATGCTCTGCCGTCCGCCGAGTGTCCCAGACGACCACCGAGGGATTGGCCAGCCGGGTCAGGACATCTTCGCTGTCTGCCCTTACGTCCTGACCTGCGCGGCACCGGTAGCCTTCCGTGGCGACAACCCTGGTTGGCAGCAGGGCGGTCGGCCGGTCTTCCTGGTTCCATTTATCGTAGCCGCCGTCCAGGACATAGGACTGCGCGTGGCCATGGTAGCGGAGCATCCAGACGAAGCGGGCCGAATAGGGATTATGGTCTTCGGCGTAGGCAACCACCACCGTGTCGGGGGTGATGCCGAAACGATCCATCAGGGATTCGAACTCCTCGACGGTCGGGATCAGGCTTTTCACCCCGTTGCGACTGAAAAGGAATTCATTTTTGTCAATGTGAATGGCGCCGTCGATATGGCCCAGAAGGTAGAGTGGTGTGACCCGCACATCAACGACCTTGACCCTCTCGATATTGTCGGCCAGCCACGCCGTATCGACAAAATAGTCGCTAAGCGCGGCGAAGGCAAAGCCAGGCAGGCTGAGTGCGAAGAACAGGGCCAGAACAGAAGCTTTCCAGGGTTTCATCGGTTGTTTTCTCCCTTTCGGAAACGGGTTGCAGGTGAAAGTGTTTTCTTGGGGTCAAGGCATTTACGATTCTCTACCGGGCTTTCTTTTCTCATATCCTATTTTTTTAGTCAAGAATAAAATTTATTAAATTTTTAAAACAACGGTAGTTTTCGTGGAATATGAGGGTTCTTTGTCAGACCTCAAAAAAACGGTTCATCCAATATTCCGGGGAGTAACGGAGCTTTCTTTCCAAACCCGCATCTTCTCGGTTTTTAAACTGGACGACGGCGGGTCCCCTCCGCCAGTCGCACCCTGGCCGGACCGCTCAAAACTCGCTGCGCTCAAACAGTAGAGCGGTCTTTTTCGACCAGCGCACGCCTGGTTCCGGCACCAGCAAACGGGGGAAAATCCAAACCTTTACAAGCGCGGGCATGGCCGATTTTTTTTGGGATGGGGTTGGTTTGGGACTTCCCGTGCAGAGCCACCGGAACGGAGTGGAGGTTTCGGGATAAAGCCGGGCAAATGATGATGTTGTAGGGGCGGTCTTCAGACCGCGAATGTTTATCCGGTTTTCTTCACGTTTGCCAGCCTTGGCCAGCAGGCCTCGCATTCGGGCACCATGAAGACCCAGGGACGAGTTTCCGGTTTGACGGCAAGGAAGATGTTGGACCGGCGATCAGAAAGGAAGGATAAGTTGCCAGTTGGGGCCGCGCAGCCACTGTCCAACAATGATGAAGCCGACCTGGCTGAGCAGGAGCAGCAGGAAGAGGGACCACCAGGGCCAGCGGTCGGCGGCCAGCCATTTGCCCCCGGGGA
>Ga0209943_1001730_pt1 | contig 12753 bp, 15 predicted proteins | sample SalPonR1_B_D2_MG_FD_185698 | JGI IMG/M metagenome (GOLD analysis project Ga0209943, IMG submission 185698) | Salt pond soil microbial communities from South San Francisco under conditions of wetland restoration - Salt Pond MetaG R1_B_D2_MG... ... | reverse complement strand
ATTGAAACTGCATAATCTACTTGGGCTCCCGCATAAAGAAGAGTTATCAAAGGAATACCGTAATTGCCTTCATTAATGAGTGAACAAGAATTGACAAAGGTTTTTTCCATCGGCTTTTCTAGTTTCAACAGCTTTGCGACAATTGTTGATAGTATTATCAGAAGTGCAAACAGGCTAACGACAAAAAGTACAACATTAAAAATAACGCTTCCTGACAATTTGTTGAAATATATATTGTAAAACATCAGTGATGGCAAAAATACGAATATATGCACCTTGACCAAGGATTTTATGTCAAGCTTGAATTTTTTCTGCATTGTAAATCCAATACCCGCTTGTATGAAAACCGGCAGCAATATGTTTGTCAGTATATAAATAAGTGTAGACATAGAAGCTCCTTTGCTTGCTCTTTAAAAAATCAATTTATGTAATTTAAGCAATAATGAAATTTCGTTACATATACTATATATTATCATAAAATCATACCCCGAGTTATCGATTATGGCACTTATTTTCCCAATGCTACACCACAAAAAAACTGATTAAATATGCAACCTAAGTATATTTTCTTTCGTCAATTTTTATTGGCATAAAAAAACAATAAAATCTCCCCAAGTAATCTTGGGGAGATTCATAGAACCCATCATATTAAGATTGTTTTCGCAATTTGGAAACTGTAATTACAATGAGGCCTATCAAACCGGCAAAGAAAAACAAGTAGAACATTGGAATGAGATAAAATGGTTCCACCAATGTGCCGTCGGGGGCAATTTCAGACCCAATAATCCTATATGCCACAGCGCAAATAATGCCCGCCAGTATTGTCGCAAATGTAAAATAATATTTTTTCATATGTGTTCCTCCATTATCTTTTCATATTCAAATATCGCTTATGATTATACAAGACTCGGTAATCCGCCTATCCTATTTCGAATACTCGAGTATGTCTCCCGGCTGGCACTCCAAAGCCTCGCAAATCTTTTCGAGTGTAGAAAAACGAACCGCCTTTGCCTTGCCTGTCTTCAGTATTGAAATGTTTGCCATCGTTATGCCCACCCGTTCCGAAAGCTCTGTCACGCTCATTTTTCTTTTCGCCATCATTACATCCAAGTTTATTATTATAGCCATGATATCACCTCACACCGTCAAGTCGTTTTCAGACTTGATTGCTATTGCACTGCGGAGCATTTCCTGAAGAATTGCAATGAAAAGAGCTATGGATGAAGCAATGAAAATGACTACAACTCCAATAACTCCAATGGATAGATGCAATGCGTTTTGTGACATCAAAAAAACCATACCCGCTCCATACATTAGTCCTATTGCGTTAGCGCAATTCTTAATGCGCTTAAGCGACTCTACCGCCAAGCTTGAAAAAGCTTTTTTATTCTCTATGTAATTCAACAGCCCGAACGCCTGATGAAGTGCAATATAGAACGGTATGACCGTTATGTATACGCCAATCAGAACCGGCAAGCCGTGATGTCCGTATTCGGGATACATCTCGGCAGCTAAATCTGCAATACCCGGCAACCAAAACAGACAAAAAAGAAAGGCGACCGTTCCTATAGTTATTAAAGCAAACTTCAAAATCGTTGTATTCCTTCGCATACTAATACCCCCTTAACTTATTATTCGATTCAGCATATCATGATATTTATTTTTTATCAATATATTATTAGTGTTATTTAATAAATATCAGTAATGCAACCATCCATCTGATGCAATCAGTACACAACATACATATAATAAGCCCACTGCACTTAGTGCAGTGGGCTTATTGACAGTTTTCCCATTTTTATTAATTTCATGGCAAAATACGAATATCCATCCGTCATTTTCCTATCCAACCCGGAATGTCATCATTTGGTTAATTGGTAGGCAAAAACCGTCAGCGCAAGCATGTCTGCCGCGCCTCCGGGACTTATGTTCTTACTTATCATGTCTGAATCAAATTCCCTGATTGCCCTAAGTTCCTCATCTTCGGAAACTCTGTCTTCTTCAAGAAGTTCAAACGATTTTTTCTTTACCCACGTTGCCGCATATGGCCCTCCCCTGATGTATACATTGCTGTCTTCCAGGCATTCCATTATCGCCAGCAGGCTTTTCAACATGGCCCGGTTTTCATCATAGCCAATTGCAATAGCTTCTTCATATGCTGGCAAACCAACATTAAATGCGGCTGGGAAACCTTTTTCAGCTTGCCCCCTTATGCCAGTCACTCCATATGTATCGAATACTTTTTCACCATGCGTGTTTGACTCAATCTTAAATTTCAATTCTGTTTTCGATAAGCCCTGTGCCATTGATGATATCATTTTCGAAAGCGACTCTGGAGAAAGCTCCCCTTTTCGTTTAAGGCAACACCCGGCCCCAACTGCCAACCCCAATGAAAATATTTGACCCTTATGTGTATTAATTCCGTCCGTCGCCTTTAGCATTGCCATCTCGGCCCGTTTTCCGATCAGCCTGAGCTCTGAAAAAAGTTCGTGTTGGCTTGCAGAGCAATGAACTGAAACTTCGGCCATCTCCCTGAAATACGGTTTCAATGCCCGTATGCTTTTTATGAAAGTCCCATGGTCCATGTCTGTATGCGCCCCATTGTTGTCCCTGTCCACCAGGCCGGGCTTGGGAGTGGCATCAACCTCGCTCTTCATTGCAATCATAACGGATTCGACGGCGCTCTCGACGATAGATGCCTCCCAAGCTCCAATCATGCTGTCAATCCTATCCATGAGGTCTTCAATGCTGTGCTTACCATCTCTGCGGCAGCTGTTAGCATCTCCTCCGCAAATAAAACAAGCACGCTTTCCTCCATGGTTATGCCTACTGAAGCCGGATATGTCTATATCGAATAGGCGTCCAAGCGGATGGGTTTCTTCAATGTCTACGGCAATCCGCTTCAATTCTTCTGCTTTTCCGCTTGCTACAATAATACCTTCCGGCCCATCGCATGTTTCTCGGAATTTTTCATATATTATCCCTTCTTGCGGCAATTGCCTTATTATTTCATTGAATGCCAAAACACCTATCCACGAATAGTCCCTATCCGCCTTTTTCCCTCCCGGTATGTTGACCGTCACGGAAATAACTGCTTGCGAGTATATTTTTTCAAGCTTTTCTATTGCCAGTCCCCTCTCTTCACGTGCCTTGAGTATGGCTCCTGCCTTCATAAAATCACTCCTTAACAGATTGATAAAGCTTGTCTATTATTTCTCCGTTCCTGTACTCAACCATTCCTATCACTCTGTTTGTAAACTCCACCTTGCGTGGCTTTCCGGCCATTTTTTCAGCTATTTCCTTAAGCTCATCTATATTCTTTACAGGTAACCCTTTTTTCTGCAGGGATTCCTTAAGCTCAATCCTTATGGGATTAACAGCTATTCCACGCTCTGTAACAAGAACATCCACCGTTTCTCCCGGAGTCACCTTGCTTGTCACCTTGTCGACAACTATGGGCAAGCGCGCCCTAAGCAAATTGGCGACTATAATAGTCAGTTTTGCACCCTGGGCCGTGTCACTGTGACCACCGGACCCTCCCATTATATTGCCGCTTGAATCGGTCAAAACATTTACGTTGAAGTCGGTGTCTATTTCCGTTGCTCCGAGAACAACAACATCGAGGCTTTCGACAGCGCAGCTTTTCGCTGATGGGTTTGCATAATGGGATGCGGAAACTTCAATGTGTTTTGGATTTTGCCTTATGGATCTTATTGCTTCAAGGTCGAAGCATTGTACATCAATCAACTTCTCCATAAGGCCGTCTTCCAGCATATCAACAAAAAAACCTGTTATTCCTCCCATGCCGAAACTTCCCTTAATTCCTTGCGAAACCATCTTATCTCTCAGGTAATGGGCTGTTGCAAGCGAAGCTCCTCCAGCTCCGGTTTGAAACGAAATACCGTCTTTCAGAAGTCCGGAAGCCTCGATGACATCGGCGGCATGGCGCGCTATGACGTGACCCACCGGATCACGCGTCACCCGTGTCGTTCCGGATACTATGCCGGCCGGATCCCCTATCGAATCTACGACGACAACATGGTCGACACTTGTCTCATCTATGCTTGATGGTCCGTTCGGATAGACTACCAGATTATCGGTTATAGCAACAACCGTATCCGCCATACGGGCGTCAGCCATTGCGTATCCCAGCGACCCGCATGACGAAGGTCCCCTGACCCCGTTCAGGTTTCCCATGGAATCGCTTGAAGGTGCCGCTATAAAAGCAACGTCGATTTTCAGGCTTCCCTCCAATATTGCCCTGGACCGCCCTCCATGCGTTCTAAACATTACAGGCTTTTCAAGCATGCCGCTTGTCACCGCTTCGGCCAATGGCCCGGACATGTAATTGCAGTCAAGGGCAGTGACAACACCGGACTTTATGTGACGGACCATCCTGCCGTGAACTGGAAAAAACGAACTTGCCGCTACGCGTATGTCCGAGATGCCCATGTCGGCAATTTCGTCCATTACCATATTCATCACGAAATCGCCGTTTCGCAGATGATGATGGAATGAAACAGTCATTCCGCTTTCCAGACCCACGGCTTCTATGGCCGATTTCAGGGATGCCTTTATCTTATTCATACTTGAAGTCCTCCTTTATGCCGGCCGCCCTCAAAACCTTCAGGGCCCTTAAAACAATCGGCTTGTCTATCATCTTGCCATCCATGGAAGCCACTCCCTTTCCGGCCTTCTCCGCTTCTTTTACGGTATCCATAACACGGCTTGCATAAAGAATTTCTTCATCTTCAGGATAAAAAATTTCTCGAATAAATCCGCAGTGTCGCGGTGATATTGATGCCTTACCGTCGAATCCCAGCGCTTTTGCAAAAAGTGTATCCTTTTTAAGCCCCTCAATATCCTCTACATCTGTAAATGGAGTATCGATTGCCTCAACACCTGCCGCCGCCGCGCCATTTACTATTCTGCCCCTTGCCCAAAGTATTTCCTTGCTTCCCTTTGTCCTTACAGTTCCTATATCCGCTGTATAATCCTCGGCTCCAAAGAAAATACCCCTGATGCGTTTAGATGATGCGGCAATTTGATATACGTTTTCAACTCCCAATGCCGATTCAACCAAAGGTATCAAAAATATTTCATTAGCTTCAGGAATAGAGTCCAAAATCCCCGATATTGTATTAATATCATCGCTATGCTCAGCCTTTGGTATGACCAAACCGTCAATGCCCGCTGCCGCTACAGTCCTAAGATCCGCCTCCCAGTGTAAAGTATCCATTGCATTTATTCTGACTGACGTCTCGCAGCCTTCGTATTCCATACTTTCGAGCGCGTTTTTCAGCAAACTTCTTGCTGCGTCCTTTTGGTCTCCTGCTACCGCATCCTCCAAATCAAATATAACTATGTCAGCGCCAAGAATTCCTGCATTTTGAACCATCGCCGGATTATTTCCCGGCACAAAAAGCAAATTTGTTCCCATGGTTAAATCCCCCTCTCGAATCGCTCTATCGCAGTTTCAATCCGGGCTCTTATTGCATAATCCAATGCTCCCCTGTCCTGTATCAGTATACGCACATTGCCTATCCCCTTCAGTGTTGCAATTTCATGGGCGATTCCAACAATTTTATCTCCATATTGCTTTTCCACATACTGTTCATAACAATTTCCAATTCTTCTCCAAGCTCTTTTTCTTCTATTACTACAAGCAAATCACTTGATTCCAAACTCCCCGCTTTCGAATTTCTTTTGCCCATATAATGCACCTCCTAGTACCTCGAAAAAGTCTGTTTTACTTTTCTATAGTTGGTTTGCCCTTGTCCGAAGAAATGTAATCCCATGTGGTTTTGGGAACCATGCTGCGAACCGTTTCCATGTCCCCGGTTCTCAAAGCCTCCCGCACTGCGCTTGCGCTGATGATTCTTCCGTCTTCCACTAAACGGTCAATAACTAAAAGCCTTATATCATATAAATTCAAAATCTCTTCAAGAGCATTGTTGTATGTCTCGGTCACCCTGCAAAACGGCTCCCTCCCGACAAAACGCTTTACAATTTTAAGCTTTTGGGCTATATGCTGGGCAAAAATTTCTGCGTCAAGTTCCGTTTGAACTCTTAAAAGATCTTTCTTATGAGTGAAATATGAAGGAAAGGTAGCAGAAGATATTATATAAGGACCTCCGGGTAAAACCACCACATTATCAAGATCTTTAACCCCTCTTCTAACCATTTCAATCCTATCGTTAAATTTAAACAGGGACTTTTCAGCCTCGACAACAAAAACATACACAAGTTCCGATTGACGGCTGGCATATTCTATAAGATGACGGTGCCCTTTTGTAAACGGATTGCAGTTCATGACAATAGCCGAAGCTTTTTCTGCTTTTTTCTTCTTATATTCAGAAATTTCATCCAAATACTTGTCAATTCCTTGAACGCCCCATTCAAGAAGTGCAGCGTCGGTAAAAACCCCTCCAACCTTTCGAAAACCCAGCCCTTCGAATATTTCTATGTTTGCTGGCTTTGTAAATACAAAAATATGCGAATGGCCTCTGGATAACATTTCACTAACAATTTCCCCCAAAAGTAATGCCATGAGACCCTCTCCGCGAAATTTTTCATCTATGGCAATCTGCTTTATTACATTCCCTGAAAATGAAGCTGTCGCAACAATAGAATCTCCTCGTTCTACAACAAGTGTTTGCTCCGTGTCCTTGTCAAAACCCAATCCAAAGAATTCTTCAAGAAATGAAACTATTCGCTTTCTTTCGGATTTATTTTGAATATCCACAACTCTTACAGTGTCGGTCACAATAATTCCCCCATGCAAGCATTTTTTTCTTTCCTTGATTGTTTCTATTCATATCAATAACTCCCCAACGGCAAAAGGATGCGAACAGGCCGCATCCTTTGCCATAATATGGATGGAGTCAAAAAGGTACGTCCCTTTTTAGTCCTTTTATTTGTAAATAAATCTATGCGAATATTTTAAGCAATGTTGTTGCAAGTATGATGATGAATGCGCCGCCGAGTCTGGATGAAATCTGTGCGAAAGGCATAAGAGCCATTCTCTTTGAAGCCGATAGAACCGCCACGTCTCCTGTTCCACCCATATTAGCCATGCAAAGGCCGGCTGTTATTGCCGATTCGATTGGATAAAATCCCATGAAGTATCCTACTATTCCTGATCCTATTACTGAGCCAACAATTGTTATGGCCACGAGAATGATGTACTGGATGGTAAATGCCGAAAGCACTGCTGCAAGGTCTGTATAAGCCGCTCCAATTCCAATCAGAAGCGCCGGAGTCAAATTGTCCATTATAAATCTGAAAAACTGGTTTGCACCGACTTCATAACGCTTGGGAAGTATTCCGAAAGCCTTGAATAGGGCAACCGAAATTATCATAAGCGCGTATGAATGAATCGGGATGAATTTGGCCAGTATTTTGCCCCATACGAAGAAAGTTGTCGCAAGAGCCATTCCGACTCCCATTAGTTTTACGTCGATTGCATGGTTTGTTTCGGTCGGCGTAAAGTCGTCGTTCTTGTTAATCATCAGTTCGCCGTTTCCTGTAAGTGAAGGTTTGGCTTTGCCTAGCTTGTCAAGCAATCCAGCTACAACGATTGCCATGGCGTTACCCATCGCAAGTGCAGGAATCATTACAGACAGCATTTCCTTTGGATCAACCGAGAAGAAATCTCCGAACATTTCTGAAAGGGGAACTGCACCGGCTCCCATTCCGCCGCCCATGATAGGAATACCGATGTAGAGTATTGCCTGCTTCATACCATAGCCCATCATTCCTCCAACAATGCCTACAAGTCCGAGAGCTACAGCAACCCCGCCCAAAATGGCCGGCAAATAGCGAACCGAAGCCTTTATGAGAAGTTTTCTGTCCATTCCCAGTATACTTCCTGTAATAAGTGCCGCGATGTAGAAGCTAAGGAATGATCCTCCACTCTTTGTGAATGCAACCACTATGTCAGTTACATTTTCCGGTATTATTCCATAAGTGAACAGGGCCGCACTTCCGAAGATTACAACTATTGGTCCCCCACCAAAATAATCTTTTATTATTGGAGTCCTGTTTCCTATTTCGTCGAGAATCGCTCCGAGTACCATCATAAATGGAATAGCTCCAACCAATCCACTAGGCAAGACCCCCATGTAAACAGCCGCGAATACCACTGCCGCACACACTCCAAAAACCGGAAGGGACATTCCCATAATTTTAAAACCTTTCTCTTCGCCCATGTTGCTTTCAAGCTTTAATGACGTTGACATTTAAAAAACCTCCTCATAATATTTGTATGATTGCTCTATATTCTGCTAACGCCGCTTTTAATTGCTGCGTCTGCAACCGCTTTTGATACCCTTTCGACTATGCGCTCGTCGAACGGGTTTGGAATGATGTATTCCGGAGTAAGTTCCGATTCATCTATTATTGAAGCAATTGCGATGGATGCGGCGATTTTCATTTCTTCATTTATGTCGGAAGCCCTTACGTCAAGGGTTCCCCTGAAAATTCCCGGGAATGCCAATACATTGTTCAACTGATTGGAAAAATCGCTTCGGCCGGTCCCTACCACAAATGCCCCTGCCTTTTTTGCCAGGGCAGGCATTATTTCGGGTTCCGGATTCGCCATTGGAAATACAAGCGGTTTTTCGCTCATTAAAAAAACCATTTCCTCGGTAACAACCTTTGCGGCTGATACCCCTATGAAAACGTCCGTACCTTCCATGGCTTCAGACAATGAGCCTCTTACTCCTTCGGGATTTGTCAGTTTGGCAATCTCTTCCTTGCTGAAATCGTTTTTGGGAGCCCCCGGATGGAGTATCCCCCTCCTGTCGCAAACCTTTATGTCCTTAGCGCCCAAAGCCAGAAGCATCTTTGCTATTGCGCTACCGGCGCTCCCCGCGCCGTTTATAACTATTCGTATGTCTTCAATTTTCTTGCCCGCCAATTTCAAAGCATTTATCATCCCGGCTATTACCACAACCGCAGTTCCGTGCTGATCGTCATGGAAAACCGGAATGTCCAGCTCTGCCTTTAGGCGTCTTTCTATTTCGACGCATCTAGGTGCCGAAATATCCTCTAGATTGATCCCTCCAAAGGTAGGTGCCATGCGTTTTACTGTTTCAACTATCTCGTCAACATCCTTTGTTTCCAGACAAATCGGGAAAGCGTCAACATCACCAAATTCTTTGAACAGTACAGCTTTTCCCTCCATAACAGGCATTGCCGCTTCGGGGCCTATGTCCCCAAGTCCAAGAACCGCTGTGCCGTCACTTACAACAGCGACGAGATTGCCCTTGGATGTGTATTTGTAGACCAGGTTTTTGTCTTCGTTGATTTTTCTGCAAGGTTCCGCAACTCCAGGCGTGTAAGCAGTGCTCAGGTCGTCCTTGTTTGCAACAGCCACCTTCGAAGTAACAGAAATCTTGCCTTTGTTTTCCTCATGCATTTTCAAGCTTATTTCCGAGTAATTCATAATATTTTGCCCCCCATGAATGAATTCATTAAAAAGTCAATTTCTTGTCTTCATAATAAACGAGGCTTGCCAACTGGCAAGCCTTACCATCTTAAGAAAAACATTTAGTCAATAAAAAACATTTCGTTAATGTTATGTCGATAAAAAAAAGAATAGCCAGTCCCGAAGGACCGATTATTCAACGATTTTTTATTCATACTCTACATAAAGTTCATAAAAACCACAAATTCTATTTTCACTCTTTTATTATCCTGTATACATAACTTGGCCTGCCTACGCTTCCATACTCGACTTCACACTCTATATTTCCTATTGAATCGAGATACTCAAGATATCTTCTGGCCGTCACACGGCTTACTCCGGCTTTTTCAGCCACCTCGTCGGCATTTAAAAAAACATCCTCATTATCTTCCAACTTACGCCTGATCCTCTCCAAAGTTTTTTCATGCAAGCCCTTGGGCAGCCTTTTTTTGCTCTTGAACCCCCCGGCTCTTCCCTTTGTAAGATTATCTATATCCTCCTGGCTGACAGAACCCTCTTCATTGAAAAATTTATATCTTCCCCTGTACTTTTCCAGGGCATCCTTAAGTCTTTCGAATTTGAATGGCTTGATAAGATAATCCACTGCCCCCAACTTGAGGGCCTTGTCAATAACTTCGAGTTCCTTGGCTGCCGTCACAAGGATTACATCAACTTGAATGAAACGCTTGCGTATCTCCTCCAAAAGCTCAATGCCGTTTGTCTTGGGCATGTAAATATCTAAAACCACCAAATCTATATCTTGTGTCCGCAGTACCTTCAAAGCTTCCACGCCGTCGCCAACTTTCTTGACAACCGAAAAACCCGCAATCGAATCTACATACCTTTGGTTAAGGTAAGCAACCATAGGATCGTCTTCCACAACCAATACCTTAATCATAGTCTGCCTCCTTGGGAAGTGTCACTCTAAACAATGTTCCCACACCTGTTTCAGAATCCACATTTATCTCTCCGCCCAGTTCTTTAACCGTCTTTCCTACGATGAAGAGTCCCTCTCCGCCGCTTCCTTCTTTCGTCGTGTATCCTTTTTGAAATATTCTGCTCAATCCACCTTTTGAAATACCAATTCCCCTGTCTTCTACTTCAATAAAAATGGTCTCGCTGTCCTCAAAAACATAAAGTTTTACAATTCTGTTCTCTTCAGTGTCCCGAGTGGCAAAAAAAGCATTTTCAAGTATATTGCCCAATATCTTGACAATGGAGCTGCTATTTATTCGTCCATGATTACGCTCCAATCGACTTCTCTCGTCAATTTGTACAATAACTCCCAATTCTCCTGCGCGGCTCATTTTCCCCAAAAGCAAGCCTGCAACAGTAGGATCCTGAATCCTCTTTACAATCCCGGCAGTCAATGTCTGTTGGTTCCTAGTAATACCCATTATATACTTTTCAGCCTCTGCGTAGTCCTTTATCTGTATCAAACCCAAAACCACATGGAGCTTGTTCATGAATTCATGGGTATTGGCCCGAAGGGCCTCTACAATCTGATTTACCCCAGTCAATTCCTCCGCAATTTTAAGAACTTCAGTCTTGTCCCTGAAAGTAGCCACCGCCCCGAGAATCTTTCCCTCTCTTATGATTGGTACACGGTTGGTCAATATGACCTTGTCCCCCACAATCTGCTCACTATCGTATTCTGCTTTTCCCGTCTTGAGTACTACCACGAGTCTGCTTGTGGGAAACACCGACTCGACGCTCTTTCCAATTAAAGTCGCTGCATTCTTTTGTCTGCTCCCCAATATTTGGAGGGCAGAATCATTTACAAGAGTTACACGCCCTTCCCCGTCCACGGATATTATGCCCTCGTGAATTGCATCAAGCATTCCGGCCTTTTCAGTATAAAGCTTGGAAATTTCCTCCGGCTCAAGTCCCAGCAAAGATTTTTTTATGTTTCCAGCCAATAAAAACGCTCCGGCAATACCAATGAATATGGTAAGAAAGACAAGAAACACTATTGTCTTCATTGCATCCTTCTTTGCTTTGGCTATGCTTTTAGTCAGTGTTCCTACAGCTACAAAACCAACTTGTTCACTTTCGCAGAATATGGGAGCAAATGCGCGCAAAGATTTTCCCAGCGTTCCAACGCTCTCCGAAATGTATGCCTCCCCGCTCGAAACAACCTTCTTGTCGTCTCCGCCTACAAATTTTTTGCCAATCCGCTCTTCCACCGGATGTGAATACCTTATGCTGTCCATGTCCGCAACAACAATGAACTCTATGTCTTCTACCGCTTCAAGATACCTTGAAATCTCCGTCTGTACCTTTCCCGAAATTTCCTTTTTAGAAAGAGCTTTCGCAATATCTTCCGATTTTGAGACCAATGCCGCTATATTGCGTATATTTTCCTCCACTCTGGTCTGAACATTTTCATTTGTCCATGTGGTTGCAAAAGACGCCAAAATCGCAACTGAAACCAAAACCAGAATAATTACAAGCATCATTATTTTTGTTTCCAGCTTCAGTACACGCTTAAACATAAAATCACCTTTCTTTGAATAGAATCAAAAATTGCAAATATCTTTTTACAATTATATCACAGAGACATTTTCCAACGGCAAAAAAGAGCGAAACCGTGCCCATTTGGGGTTGAATTTTGCTTTTGGCTTGCGCAATCAAAAATTTCTTGTTTTTTTTAATTGAACTTATGATATCACACAATGCCAAATGATGCTGTCGGATTGAATAAGTTTATTATGCTATAATTACATTAACCCGAACTCGTTTGCTTCGGAATTTTACTTATGTTTAAAAAAAAACGGGAGAAAACATATGAAAGAAATATTGGTGTTGGGATCCGAATGTATGAAAAGCTCTTACTATCGAGACATGGTGCAGGATATAATTGACAGCATGAATTTGAATATAAAAGTGATTAAAATTATTGACCCTTTGAAAATTGAGAATTACGGTATTGAAGTGGGTTGTTCGAATTCATACTGTCCGGGCTGCAACTTTGTCAATATCGGTAAAAATGAAAAATACACTCCGGCGCTTGCTGTTGACGGGAAAGTCGTATTCCACAGCAGTTTCCCGTCCAGGCATGAGTTTGTAAATATGTTGAAGAGCAAAATTTGATTTTGTAGACACGTTATGAAAAAATCCTTTGCTTGCAGAAAGATAAAATGCAACAAAAAAAAGAGGGCTCTAAAGCTCTCTTTTTATGATGGTTCTATAATATATGGTGTTGGTGAGAAATCACTAGCACCATTTTTATGCAATAAAAGAGACAAATGGCAAGCACTCTGCTAAACTGAAATCGACTAAAA
>Ga0209943_1001726_pt1 | contig 12766 bp, 10 predicted proteins | sample SalPonR1_B_D2_MG_FD_185698 | JGI IMG/M metagenome (GOLD analysis project Ga0209943, IMG submission 185698) | Salt pond soil microbial communities from South San Francisco under conditions of wetland restoration - Salt Pond MetaG R1_B_D2_MG... ... | reverse complement strand
TAAAGATCTTCTTAAAGAAGAATATGGTATGGTAGAAAAAAGTGATGCAGAACTTGAATGGTACGAACAAGCTGAATTGGTTGAAGAATACATAGTTGAAAACCAAGACCTTGACATTCCTCTAGAAGATGGTTATACTGACGCTATAGCCGGTGTTTCAATACACGTAGATACAATGGTTGAACTTTTCAACGAAGCTGTAAAATAAATTAGTTATTATATAAAAACCGGGCTTCGCCCGGTTTTTTATTTGTTAAGGTGGTATTATGAAAAATATATTTAAGAATAGAATAATCATATTTTTGCTGTTAATATCTTTAATTTTTACGTTTTCAGGTTGTAGAAATGAAGAAACTAAAATTGTTAATAATAACAAGATTAGTGAAAGCGAATTTTTGTTGGATACTCATGTTACTATCACCCTATACGGTACAGCTGATGAAAATCTTTTCCCAGAAATATTCGAAGAAATTCAAAGATTGGAAAATATTTTAAGTGTTCATGTAGAAGGTAGTGACTTAGACTTGTTAAAAAAGAATGCAGGAATTAAGCCTGTAAAAGTTTCTGAAGATACAATTAAGCTTATGGAAAAATCAATTAAATATTCAGAATTAACTAATGGTTTGTTTGATATTACTTCTGGTCCCCTTATTGATCTATGGGGTATAGGAACCGAATCTGCTAAAATTCCTAGCAAAGATGAAATCAAAGAAGCTATAGGATTAATTAATTATAAAAAAATTAAAATTGATAAAAAAGAAAGCACAGTTTTTTTAGAAGATGATGATATGATCGCAAATTTAGGTGCTATCGCTAAAGGATATATCGCTGATAGAGTAGAGGAAAAACTTTACAAATTAGGTATTGAAAGTGCTATTATTAATTTAGGTGGAAATGTTCAGCTTATAGGAACTAAACCCGATGGTACTCTTTTTAGAATAGGAATACAGGACCCAGATGAAAGCAGAGGTGGAAATATAGGTGTTTACACTGGTAAAGATGTTACTATAGTATCTTCTGGAGATTATGAAAGATTCTTTATTGAAGATGGAGTTAAATACCATCACATATTAAATCCTAAAACCGGTTTCCCGGTAGATACTGAAATTAAAAGCGTTAGTATCATAACGGATAAATCTTTTGAAGCAGATGCTCTTTCGACATCAGTTTTATTATCAGGATGGGATAAAGGCATAGCCATGATTGAAAATTCAAAAGATATAGAAGCTATTTTTATAAATAAAGATCATCAAGTTTACGTAACTGAAGGTCTAAAAGAAACTTTTGATTTTGATAGCGACAACTATAAATTACTCCAATAGTTAAAACTCCCCTTTAAGAGTTAGATTCCTAACTTTTTAAGGGGAGTTTTATTTATTATTTAGTTTTCCCTTTTTTCTTCATACTGAGAGAAATTCTTTCTCTCTCTTTATCAATAGATATTATTGTAACATTTACTGTATCTCCTACTTGAACTACATCAAGAGGATTTTTTATGAATTTATCGCTCATCTGAGAAATATGGACTAATCCATCTTGCTTAAGTCCGATATCTACAAAGGCTCCAAAATCAACAACATTTCTAACTGTTCCTTTAAGCATCATTCCTTGCTGTAAATCATCTATTTTTAATATATCGTTTCTGAATATAGGTGCCGGCATATCTTCTCTAGGATCACGGCCAGGTTTTCTTAGTTCCTTAACTATATCTTCTAATGTCGGTATTCCTATATTTAATTTTTCCGATAAGAATTTTATTCTATCTTTATATTTTTCTTCAGTTGATTTTTTCTTTGTATTTAAATTTAACTTTTTTAAATCCTGTAAACTTTTAAAACTTTTGCCAGAAGTAGCTAATTCTATCTTAGGTTCATCTATTTCTATTTCAATTATTTTTACCTTAATATTATCTAGTTTTTCCTTTTCTAACTCTTTTAGGGAATAGTTCAGCTTATCTAAAAGCTTAAGAGTATTTTCGTAAGTTTCAGGATGAACACCGGTTTTATCTAAAGGATTATCTCCGTCGTAAATTCTTAAGAATCCAGCTGCCTGTTCAAAGGCTTTTTCTCCTAATCTACTTACTTCCATGAGCTGTTGTCTATTTGTAAATTTACCATTTTTATCTCTGTATTTAACTATATTTTTAGCAGTAGATTTTGTCAATCCAGATATGTGTTCAAGAAGGGGTTTTGATGCAGTGTTTAGATCAACTCCAACGCTGTTTACACAGTCTTCTACTACTCCATCAAGAGCTTCTCCTAATTTTTTTTGATTAACATCGTGTTGATATTGACCTACTCCTATACTCTTTGGATCTATTTTTACAAGTTCTGCCAATGGGTCTTGAAGTCTTCTACCTATTGATATAGCACCTCTTATCGAGACATCAATTTTAGGGAATTCTTCGTTTGCAATCTTTGAAGCTGAATAAACTGAAGCTCCAGCTTCACTAACAATTGTATATGCTACTTTTCTTTCTATTTCATTAAGGCTTTCTGAAACAAAATGCTCTGTTTCTCTTGCTGCAGTACCATTACCAATAGCTATAATATCTATATTATATTTATTTATCCACTCAATTACTAGTTTTCTAGATTTTTTTATTTCGTTTCTAGGTTCATTTGGATATATAGTTGTATAATCAAGCAAATTTCCTGATCCATCTAAAGCTGTAAGTTTACACCCTGTTCTAAAAGATGGGTCAACTGCTAATACAGATGCATCTTTGATTGGTGGTGCTAATAACAAGTTTTTTGTGTTCTTAGCAAAAACTTTTATAGCTTCATCTTCAGCTCTCTCAGTTAGTAGGTTTCTAATTTCTCTTTCTATGGAAGGATTTATAAGTCTCTTGTAACCATCTTCAATAGCATCTTTATAATATTGGGTTGTTATTGCTTTTTCATTTGTTATAGATTGATTAGATAATATACTTATAATTTTTTCTTCTGGTACTGATAATTTAACTTTTATAAATTCTTCTTTTTCACCTCTGTTAATCGCCAAAACTCTGTGATTTGCTATTTTATTTACAGCTTCTTCGAATTTATAATACATTTCGTAAACACTTTGCTTATCTGAGTCGGTTGCTTCACATATTAAAGTTCCTTCATTATAAAAAATGTCTCTTATATCTTTTCTAAAATCCGGATTGTCTGAAATTATTTCAGCTATTATATCTTTTGCTCCATCTAAAGCTTTCTGAGCACTTTCTACTTCCATTTCTTCATCTACATATTCTTCAGCTATATCTTCTATATTTCCAGACTCTATTTCTTCCGATAATATAATATCCGCGAGGGGTTCTAAACCTTTTGCTTTAGCTTTTGTTGCTCTTGTTTTTCTTTTTTGTTTGTAAGGTCTGTAAAGATCTTCAACTCTTTGAAGTACTTCCGCCTTATTAATCTCTCCTCTTAATTCATCAGTTAGTTTGTCTTGTTCATCAATTAATCGAATTACTTCTTCTTTTCTATCTACTAAGTTTCTTAAATAAGAAAGTCTTTCATTTAAATCTCTTAACTCTACGTCATCTAAAGATCCAGTTTGCTCTTTTCTGTATCTAGCAATAAATGGGATAGTGTTTCCCTCATCGATTAATTTTACAGCATTTTTTACTTGGTTTTCTTTTAATTTTAATTCGTTACATATTTGTTTTATTATATTCATTGGCTATACTCCTCGCTTGTGTTATTTTTTCTTCTGTACTAAGTATTCATTTATAAATAAATCTATATTGCCGTCCATCACACTTTGTACATTTCCTGTTTCAGCATCTGTTCTATGATCCTTCACCATGTTATAAGGATGAAAAACATATGATCTAATCTGGCTACCCCAGGCTATTTGACTGTAATCGCCCTGAATGTCATCTATTTTTTCCTTTTGTTCTATTATTTGAATTTCGATTAGTTTTGCTGAAAGCATTTTCATTGCAGTTTCTCTGTTTTTAATCTGAGATCTTTCGTTTTGACATGTAACTACTACTCCTGTTGGCAAATGAGTAATACGAACTGCAGAATCCGTTGTATTTACATGTTGACCTCCAGCACCACTTGCTCTATATGTATCTATTTTTAAATTTGAAGGATCAATTTCTAAATCTGGAATTTCTTCAAGTTCTGGAACTACATCTACTGAAGCAAAGGAAGTATGTCTTCTATTAGAAGAGTCAAAAGGAGAAATTCTGACAAGCCGGTGAACACCTTTTTCAGCTTTTAAATATCCGTATGCATTTTCGCCCTTTATTATAAGAGTTACACTTTTTACTCCTGCATCACTTCCGGATAAATAATCTAAAAAATCAACCTTATAACCTTTACTTTCAGCCCATCTCGTGTACATTCTAAGAAGCATTTCAGCCCAATCCTGGGCTTCAGTTCCACCAGCTCCTGCATGGATTGAAAGAATACAGTTGTTTGAATCGTATTCCTCATTTAGTAGGATTTCTAATCTGAACTCTTCAAGTTTTTTATCAAGTTTTTTTATCATATTGGTTAATTCTTTTATCTGACTGTTATCCTCTTCTTCTTCTGACATCTCTACTAGTATTTCTATATCTTCAATTTCATTTTTTATAGACTCGTATTTCTTTATTATATTGTCTATTGAGTTTGCTTTGGTAGATATATTTCTAGCTTTATCAGGATCATCCCAAAATCCTTGAGACTGCATCTTTTTATGAAGTTTTTCTTTTTGTTCTTTTAGTTTAGATGGGTCAAAGTGAAACACCTATTTCTTGTATTTTTTTGTTGTACTCTGTTATTTTGCCTTTGATATCATTTATATCCAATTAAATCATCTCCCACAACATTTTTTATATTTTTTACCGCTCCCACATGGACAAGGATCATTTCTTCCTACCTTATCCCCTTTGACAACAGTTTTTTGTTTGCTTTCTTTATTATCTTTGTTTGTCCCTGTTACTTTTGCAACCTTTTGTCTTTTTATATTTTCTTTTTCCTGTATCCTAAGAAGTATCTTGACAGTATCTTCTTTAATGCTTGCTATTAAAGCTTCAAACATTTCAAAACCTTCTTTAGTGTAGGCTCTAACTGGATCTTGATTACCCATCGCTCTAAGGTTTATTCCTTGTTTAAGCTGGTCCATAGCATCGATATGGTCCATCCACTTGCTATCTACAGTTTTTAAAAGAACTATTCTTTCCAATTCTCTGAATCTTTCCGGTTGGAATTCTTCTTCTTTTCTTTCATAGATTTTATCTATAAGTTTCAATGTCATTTCTTTTAGTTTTTCCTTAGTCAATCCTTCTATATTATCTATCTCAAATTTAATTTGAGAATTTACCAAGCTGCTTAAAAATCTTTGGTATCCTTCAATATCCCAATTTTCAGGATATTTATCTATAGTAAATAAAGACATGTTTTCATCTACTATTTCTTCAATCATTGTAAATATATAATCTCTTAAGTCTTCTCCCATAAGAACTTTACGTCTTTCAGAGTATATAACTTCTCTCTGTCTATTCATTACATTGTCATATTGCAAAACGTGTTTTCTTATGTTGAAGTTTCGACCTTCTACTCTTCCTTGAGCCGTTTCAATGGATTTTGAAAGCATATTGTGTTCAAGAGGCTCATTTTCAGGAAGTCCTAAAGTATCAACAATTGTCTTTACCTTATCGCCTGCAAATAATCTCATAAGATCATCTTCTAATGAAATATAAAATCTTGAAGTACCTGGATCACCTTGTCTCCCAGCTCTACCTCTTAGTTGGTTATCGATTCTTCTGGATTCATGTCTTTCAGTTCCTATTATTGCCAATCCTCCAGCCTCTATTACTTTTTTATTTTCGTCTTTTAAATCTTCCTTTGCTTGTTCTAGTAGCTTTCTGTATATTTTTCTTGCATTTGTAACATCGGGATCATCTGTATCATCAAATCCATCAGCCTGGGCTGCAATCTCTTCAGAAACCTTATCCTTTAATTTTGTTTTTGCAATATGTTCAGGATTCCCTCCTAAAACAATATCTGTACCTCTACCAGCCATATTAGTAGCAATAGTAACTGATTTATATCTGCCTGCCTGAGCAACTATTTCTGCTTCTTTTTCGTGATTTTTAGCATTAAGCACTTCATGTTTTATGCCTTTTTTACCAAGTAATTTACTTAAAAGTTCTGATCTTTCAATTGAAACAGTACCGACAAGTACCGGTTGTCCTTTTTTATTTCTTTCAATTATTTCTTCAATTACTGCATTATATTTGCCTATTTCATTTTTATATATTACATCTGAATAATCATCTCTTATTACCGGTTGGTTTGTTGGTATTTCAACGACATCTGTTCCGTAAATTTCTCTGAATTCTTCTTCTTCAGTTTTGGCCGTCCCAGTCATACCAGCTAATTTATTATACATTCTGAAAAAGTTTTGGTAGGTTATTGTAGCAAGTGTTTTTGATTCTCTTCTAATATCCAATCCTTCTTTTGCCTCTATTGCCTGATGAAGTCCATTTGAATATCTTCTACCTTGCATTAATCTACCAGTAAATTGATCTACTATTATTACTTCTCCATTTTTTACTATATAGTCGGAATCTCTTTTCATTATATGTTGTGATTTCAATGCTGAATTTATATGATGAGTTAATTCCATATTATCTTGTTCTGCTAAATTTTCTATATTAAAATAATTCTCTGCTTTAGTAACTCCTTTTTCTGTTAAAGTTACATTTTTACCTTTTTCATCTATAATAAAGTCTACGGTCTCTTCCTCGTAGCCTTCTCCCATTATCATATCCATTTTTCCTATTTTTTCGTCTGGGTCTTTCTTTCTACCTTCTAAGGTTTTCGCAAAGGAATTTGCCTGGAAGTAAAGCTTGGTATTTTCGTCTCCTTGTCCTGAAATTATAAGAGGAGTTCTCGCTTCATCTATTAATATACTGTCTACTTCATCAATAATACAGTAATTTAAGTCTCTTTGAACCATATCTTCTTTTTTAATAATCATATTATCTCTCAAATAGTCAAATCCGAATTCATTATTTGTACCATAGGTTATATCTGACTGATATGATTCTTTTCTTTCTTCTTTTGATATACCGTGTATTAGGCATCCAACAGATAGTCCTAGGAAGTTATAAATTTTACCCATCCAGTCTCTGTCTCTTTTGGCCAAATAGTCATTAACGGTTACAATATGTACTCCCTTTTCTTCTAATGCATTTAAATAAACCGGCAAGGTTGCAGCTAAAGTTTTTCCTTCTCCTGTTTTCATCTCGGAAATTCTACCTTGATGTAGTATAATACCACCTACCAGCTGAACTCTAAAGTGCTTCATCCCTAAAACTCTAGTAGATGCTTCTCTAACTACAGCATATGCTTCGGGAAGTATATCATCTAAGCTTTCGCCATTTTTTAATCTTTCTTTGAACTCTTCTGTTTTTCCTTTTAATTCTTGATCTTCTAGTTTAGAAATTTCATTTTCTAAGTTTTCTATTTGATCAACTATAGAATCTATTCTTTTAATTTCTCTTTCACTGTAAGATCCAAAAATTTTTTCAAAAATATTTTTCATAAAACCACCTATCTATCTAAATTTAAAAGTTTAATCAATTTTATCACAAGCTATATTTTAACATTTTTAAAGGCTTTTTACAAGAAAATAGGAGCCTATAAGCTCCTTCCTGCTGTATATCCTGTAGCCCATGCCCAATGCAGATTATAACCTCCGCAATCCCCGTCTACATCCATTAATTCTCCTATTATATATAGGTTTTCGATTAATTTGGATTCCATGGTTTCAGGATTTATTTCACTGGTTTCTACTCCACCTGCAGTTATCTGAGCATGTTCCCAGTAGTGGGGTCCTAAAACTTCAAATTTCCATTCTTTAAGAGTATTTACTATTTTATAGATATCCTTAGTTTTAAATTTTGTTCCAGGAATGTTTGTTTTTTCTATGGCTGATTCTCTTAATATTATATCGATAAGTCCTTTGTTTATAAGTCCTATAAAGGATTCTCTAATAGTTTTGTATTTCATATTAATAAACCTGTTTTTTAGAAGTTGGAACAATTCATTCTTATCATATTTAGGGAAAATATCCAGTTTTATTACTACTTTTTTATTCTTCTCTATCATGTTTATACAGTGTCTGCTAAGTTGTAATACCGGTGGTCCTGATATTCCATAGTTAGTAAATAATATTTCACCAAAATCTTTTTTGATATCATCTCCATCAATTTGAACTGAAATTTCTCCATCCACCTTTATGCCGGATATTCTTTTCAAGTTATTATTATGAATCTTTAACTGAACTAACCCGGGAAAAATTTCTGTAACACTATGTCCTAACTTTTTTAGTATAGGATAACCTGTACCATCGGAGGATAATTGAGGACTGGCCTTTCCACCAAAGGCTGCCACCACTTTATCACAAGTATAAGTATCCTTAGTTGTTTTTATTTTGAATTTATCATCCCTTTTTGAAATATCAACTACTTCACTGTTACAAATTTCTTTAACACCTAAATGTTTGCATTCCATTCTTAATACGTCTAGTACACTTGAAGACTGTAAAGAATTAGGATATATTTTTCCTGAATTATCTACATACTCTTGAATACCAAGTTCTTTGAAAAATCCTACTATTCTTTCAGGTGTGAATCTATCGATTATATTATCTACAATTGTTTTATTATTACTATAATAATTATAACTTGAAATATTCGTGTTAGTATAGTTGCATCTTCCATTTCCTGTAGCTAGAATTTTTTTGCCTACTCTGTCGTTTTTTTCTAAAATATCTACCTGGAATCCACGTCGTGATGCTGAAATTGCTGCTACCAACCCTGATGCTCCTCCGCCTATAACTATAACTTTTTCCTTATCCATTAAATCTCTCCATTAAAAAATCTGTTACCTTATAATGTAACAGATTTTAAAATTTGTCAAGTTTATCAATTTAATGTTTTGTCATTCCATTGCCCTGATGTACATGTTCTCTACAAGGACTACTTCCTGATGTTAAATCTCCTGAAATATAGTCATCTACTATCTTACTAAGCTCACCTGAAGCTCCTGTTATCACATCGATGTTGCTTTCATTAAATAGAGCTATGGCATTTCCTCCCATTCCTCCAGAAATTACTAAATCTACACCTTTTTCTGATAAAAGTTTAGGTAGTAGTCCCGGCTGATGACCAGGATTTTTTAGGAAATCTTCATTAACTACCTTATCGTCTTCTATTTCGAATATTTTAAAACCTTCACAGTAACCAAAATGTTGTGATACTTTTTGACCTTCTGATGCTATTGCAATTTTCTTCATAACTAATCCTCCTATTGTTTTTTTAGATCTAATCTATTTTTTAGTTTATTCCAGATATCTATTATTTCTTTAGCTGCTTTAGTATCTGGATTATCTACTACTGGTTTTCCTTCATTTGTAATCTTTACAACACTTTTGTCAAAGGGTATTTTACCAATTATTTCTACATTTTTTTCTTTTGCTATATCTTCAATTTCTTTTGTTTTTTCAAAGTTATTGTCATATTTATTAATTACAATAAAGCATTTAGTGTTAAAATTTCTTGATGTTTCAAGTATTCTGATCATATCATGAATTCCGGATATTGAGGGTTCCGCAACTAATATACAATATCCAATTCCTGTCAAAGAAGCTATAACAGGGCATCCTATACCTGGAGAGCCATCTATTATTGCTAATTCTTCATTTGTTTTGAAACTATACATATTTTTTCTTACTTCAGTTACCAGTTTACCAGATGCACCATTTCCAATTTTTAAGTTTGCATTTGAAAAAAATTCGTTATTCAATTTTTCAACTCTTGTTGTTCCTGAGGAATCATCTTCCATTCTAATAGCTTTTCTTCCCTGATCATCGGTAACAGGGCAAAACCTTTCACACACTCCACAGCCTTCACAATAATTAATATTTACAACTCCATCTTTTATTGCATTAAATCTGCATAATTCTTCACATTTTCCGCAATCGATACATATATCATCATATTTAAAAGCCTTCTTAAGTCCAAAGTAAGGTTTTTCTTCTAAAATTTCTGTATCTTCAAATATCAATTTTACATTAGGAGCATCAACATCACAGTCGGCAAACATTTTATTTTTTGATAGTTTTATTAGAGATACTGCTAATGTAGTCTTGCCAGTACCGCCTTTACCACTTAATATAACCAACTGCTTCATTGTTTTACCTCCTCTTCAATTTTATCTAAAACCTTTTTACTTATTGCTTCAACTTTTATTTTGTCAAAAATTTCCTTAAATATCCCTTCAAACCTTTTGCTTTCTCTAGCTACAATGTGTCCATTAGAGTTTAATTTCCCAATTTCTTCGTCATACGGGATTTTATCTAATAATTTTATATTATTTTTTAAGCAAAATTCTTCAGCAATTTTTGAGTCTCCCATATCTTTGTTTATAACTGCTCCATATGGAATATCAAATATTTTTACTAATTCGTAAACGAGATTTATATTATGAACTCCAAATTTTGTAGGCTCAATTACAAGTAAAGCATAATCGCTACCTTTTATACTTTCCATAACCTGACAAGAACTACCTGGAGGACAATCTACTATGTTATTTTTGCTGTAATCCATATCTTCAAGTAATTTTTCAATTATAGGAACTCCCGTTGCCTCTCCTATGTTAAGTTCTCCAGTTTTTACTTTAATATTTCCAGATGTTCCTACTTCAACTTTACCTATGTTTCTATTAACTTCCTTGATTGCCTTTTCTGGACATAAGAGAGTGCATCCCCCACAAGAATGACATAATTCTTTAAATATTTTGATTTTTCCTCCTACATAAGCAAGAGCATTAAACTCACAAAAATCTACACATTCTTTACATCCGGTACATTTTTCTTGGTCGAAAACAGGTACTGGTACATCCACATTTTCTATTTTAGAGTCCTTTGCTTTAAGGAAAAGGTTGCCGTTGGGTTCTTCTACATCACAGTCAATATAAACACTATTTGATGCTACCTGTGCTAGATTAACTGATAAAAAGGTTTTGCCTGTTCCTCCTTTTCCACTTAATACTGATATTTTCATTATTTTCCTCCGTGATTATGGAATCCTGAATGTACTTCTTGGAGTACTTCTAATTCTCCTTTATTGTATTTATCTATAATTTTTTCAACTGTAATGTCTTCAGCTTTTAAAATCTTAATATTTGCTGCACTTAATACATCTGCTGCATTTTTACCGCACTGGTAGGTAACTACTGCATCAGCTCCACTATCTGCAACACACTGTGCTGCAGTTATGCCTGCTCCTCCAGCTGCTGAAGCTCCATCATTTTCTATGACATCAAATTCCTTTGTTTCTACATCAACTACAAGAAATAATTGTGTCCTTCCAAAAACATCCTCTACTTTACTGTTTAAATTTCTATCTTTTGCTGGTACTGCTATTCTCATTATTAAATTCTCCTTTTCATTATTTATTTTTGCCTTATGCCATCTTAGACATTTTCCTCCTTGATACTTGTCACATTTTTTATCACAGGCACTACTTCCACAGTTAAAAACATAATTTCCACCACTTATTTTGATTTTTTTTCCGTTAATTAAAGCATTTGAAATTTTTTTTCTTCCAGAAGATATAATCCTTTGGTAAGTACCTCTTGATACTTTCATCTCTTTAGCTGCTTCTATCTGATCCATTTCTTCTATGTCTGATAATCTCATGGCTTCTAATTCTACTATACTTAAAAAAACCACTACATTTGTATCAATTTTAGGTATGAATTCTAAGTTTTCAGGTATATATGCTACTTTTCTAAATTTTTTTGGCCTAGACATATAATCACCTCTTTGTTATGTGCATATGCTCATTATCATAATATTCTATTTTAAGGTTTTTGTCAAATGCTATTTATTCTATCTCTTTACTTTAAAAACCTTCAAATAAAAAAAGAATGGCTACAGCAAAGTCTAAGATATAGTCACATTTTAAACTTTGCTGTAGCCATTCTCTAATATTTTTATTTAGCTTTATCTGTTGTACATTGATTACTAAATGCACAACTACTGCATCCTCCTCCGGAAGAACATGTATTTTCGCCGTTTTTTATATCTTTAAGTTTTTTATAAACAATATAAGCTGCTGGTATTAGAACTAAAGCACCTATTATGTAATTTATCATATTAATTCTCCTTAAAAGTATTAATTGATAATTAATATCAATTAATACTAGTATACTTTATTATTTTATATGTGTCAAGGCAGTAATATCTATTCTCCTGCTATATCCAAATTTTCAATCACTAAAGAAGGTGAACCTATGTAAGCACTTGATGGTAAAGCAAATCTCAAATCTTCTCCTACTTCTTCTACCTTACTTAGCATTTGAAGGAAATTACCTGAAATTGTTATTTGATTTACAGGATATTTTGTTACTCCTTTTTCAATTAAAAACCCTTGAGCTGATAATGAGAAGTCACCGGATATAGGGTTTAATCCTGCATGCAGTCCCTGTACATCTGTAATGATTAATCCTTTTTCTATTCCGCTAATTAAGTCATCTAATTTCTTATCTCCAGGTTTTATATACATGTTTGCAGGAGATATGCCTATGGACGATTTATATGAGCTTCTACTGGCATTTCCCGTACTATCAATGCCATCACTTGCAGCAGTTTTTAAATTATGCAAATAGGTTTTAAGTACTCCTTTTTCAATTATATTCTTTTCTTTTGTTGGCACACCTTCACTATCAAAAGCTGATGAGGCATATCCTTTTTCCATAAAAGGATCATCTGT